>Ga0302325_10000057_pt1 | contig 309435 bp, 269 predicted proteins | sample Palsa_T0_2_FD_201948 | JGI IMG/M metagenome (GOLD analysis project Ga0302325, IMG submission 201948) | Peat permafrost microbial communities from Stordalen Mire near Abisko, Sweden - Palsa_T0_2 | ecosystem: Environmental > Terrestrial > Soil > Palsa > Peat permafrost | place: Sweden: Abisko... | reverse complement strand
AATCGTGTCGAAGGCGCGGAACTGTACCTTCGGATTGTGCTTCGAGAGCACCTTGGTAATTGCCGCCGTCAACGTCGTTTTGCCGTGATCGATGTGACCGATGGTCCCAATGTTCACGTGCGGCTTATTGCGTTCAAACTTCTCCTTGGCCATTGCTTCTCGCTCCTCAGTGCAAATTCGTTTTAGTGCAAGCCCGTTACCGCTGAAAATTTCAGAGACAACTGCCTACCGCATGTCCCGGCCCTTGTTCTTTTCGATGACTTCCTGCGCCAGCGCGGCGGGCATTTCCGCATAATGCGAAAAATGCATGGTAAAGTTCGCGCGCCCTTGCGTGCGGCTGCGCAGGTCCGTGGCGTAACCGAACATTTGCGAGAGCGGAACTTCCGCGCGAATCACGTTCACCCCGGAACGATTCTCCGAACCTTGAATCGCCGAGCGCCGTCCGTTCAAATCACCGTAAACCGCGGCCATGGACTCTTCCGGAACCACCACTTCCACTTTCATAATCGGCTCGAGCAGCACCGGCTTGGCGCGGTGGCACGCTTCCTTGAAGGCCATGGATCCGGCAATTTTGAAGGCCATTTCGTTGCTGTCGACGTCGTGATAGCTGCCGTCGATGAGCACCACGGCGATGTCCACCATGGTGAAGCCCGCGAGGATGCCGTTGTCCAAAGCCTCACGAATGCCCGCTTCGACCGGCGCGATGAATTCGCGCGGAATCGATCCGCCAACGACCTTGTCGATGAAGAGAAACCGGTGTTCCTTGTCGAATTTCCATTTACCCGCGGACCCGCCGCCCACCACTTCCTTGGCGAGCGCGTCGAGATCGTCGGTGGAAAGTTCCTTGCCAGTTCCGTTGCCCGAAGAGTGCGGCAATGGGTGCAATTCGATTTTGCAGTGGCCGTACTGACCTTTGCCGCCGGTCTGCTTGATGTATTTGCCTTCGGCGATGGCGTTCTTGCGCACCGTTTCGCGATAGGCGACTTGCGGCCGGCCGACGTTCGCTTCCACGCCATATTCGCGCTTCATGCGGTCGACGAGAATTTCCAGGTGCAATTCGCCCATGCCGGAAATCAGCGTTTGGCCGGTGTCCGGTTCCGTGGACACACGGAAGGTGGGATCTTCCTGCGCCAGGCGCTGCATGGCCACGCCGAGTTTATCTTGGTCGGCTTTGGTCTTTGGCTCAATGGCCACGGAAATTACGGGGGCGGGAAAATCGATGGATTCGAGAATGACTTGCTTGTTTTCATCGCACAGCGTATCGCCGGTGTTGACGCTCTTGAGGCCCACGCAGGCACAAATGTCTCCGGCATAGATTTCTTCGATTTCTTCGCGCTTGTTGGCATGCATCTGCAGCAAACGGCTGATACGTTCACGCGTGCGCTTTCCGGAGTTATAGACATAGCTGCCGGACTTCAGCACGCCGGAATAAACGCGGATGTAGGTGACGTGGCCGACGAACGGGTCGGTCATAATTTTGAACGCCAGCGCGGAGAACGGCGCATCGTCGGAGGCTCTGCGTAATTCCGGCTCATCGGTGTCCGGGTTTACGCCTTCGAGCGGCGGAACGTCCGTCGGCGCCGGAAGATAATCGATCACCGCGTCCAGCAGCGGCTGAATGCCTTTGTTCTTGAACGCGGAACCCGCCAGCACCGGCACGATCTTCAGCGCCAGGGTGGACTTACGGATCGAGTGACGCATTTCCGCAAGAGTCAGCGGCACGCCGTTTAGATACTTGTCGATCAGGTCGTCGTCGTGCTCCGCGATGTAGTCCACCACTTTGGCGCGGTGCTCGTCGTAGAAGGTTTTGTCGATGGCCGAACCTTTTAGCGCCGCGGCCACGTCCGGGCGGGAATCGACGAAGGCCTTGTCCCACAGCTGCGAGACCGGGAAGTCTTCAAACTTCGCGCCGAGAGTCTCTTCCAGCCAGACCACCACTTTTTCTTCCAGGAAGTCGATGATACCGATGAAATTATCTTCGCGGCCGAGCGGGAATTGCAGAGGCACCGGATGGGCGCCGAGGCGTTGGCGAATGGTGCGAATGACGTGATCGAAGTCCGCGCCCATGCGGTCCATTTTGTTCACGAAGCAGATGCGCGGGACGCGGTATTTGTCGGCTTGGCGCCAGACCGTTTCGGATTGCGGCTGCACGCCCGCGACGGAGTCGAACACGCACACCGCGCCGTCCAGCACGCGCAGCGAACGTTCCACTTCCACGGTGAAGTCCACGTGGCCGGGAGTGTCGATGATGTTCACGCGATATTTTTTGTCGTGGCGCACCCAGGCCGCGGTGGTGGCCGCGCTGGTGATGGTGATACCGCGCTCGCGTTCCTGCTCCATCCAGTCCATGGTGGCGGTGCCTTCGTCCACCGAACCGATCTTGTAGGTCACACCGGTATAGAACAAAATGCGCTCCGTCGACGTGGTTTTACCCGCGTCGATATGCGCCATGATGCCGATGTTGCGCGTGTCTTCGAGTTTGAATGCCCGGGGCATTTTTAATTTTTTCTTGGACCCTTTTTATTTAGTCGAAACTTTTAAAAACAAAACGTCTTCTTAGCGAACAAAAAAACTACCAGCGATAGTGCGCGAACGCCTTGTTCGCTTCCGCCATGCGGTGCACGTCGTCCTTCTTCTTGATGGCTCCGCCGCGCAAATTGGACGCGTCGATGAGCTCATCGGCGAGCTTGTCGATCATGGTCTTGCCGGCGCGCTCGCGCGAATACTGCAGCAGCCAGCGAATGGCCAGCGATTGCCGGCGGAACGGATTCACTTCCACGGGCACCTGATAGTTCGCGCCGCCCACGCGCCGCGTCTTTACTTCCAGCAGTGGCTTCACGTTCTCCAGCGCCTTCTTGAAAATCTTCAGCGCGTCGTCGTTGGTCTTCTTGGCAATCTGATCCATGGCGCCGTAAAACACCCGCTGCGCGGTGGACTTCTTGCCCTCCCACATCATCGAGCAGATAAACTTCTCCGCGAGGTCGCTGCCGTAAACCGGATCCGTCGCCTGCGACCGCCGAAACGTGACACCTTTGCGTGACATTGCGCTATCTCGCTCCTAAAAATACTTCTCGACTCGTCTTGCTTCTTGCCAATTTTTCCTTCAATTACGCGTCGTTGCTTCGGAACTGGTCTTTACTTCGCCGCCGCTGCCTTCGGCCGCTTCGCGCCGTATTTCGAGCGTCCCTGTTTGCGATTCTCGACGCCCGCGGCATCCAGCGTGCCGCGCACGACGTGGTACCGCACGCCGGGAAGATCCTTCACCCTGCCGCCGCGGACCAGCACGATCGAGTGTTCCTGCAAGTTGTGACCAACGCCGGGAATGTACGTCGTGACCTCAATCGAATTTGTCAAACGCACGCGCGCCACTTTGCGCAATGCGGAGTTCGGCTTCTTGGGCGTCTGCGTATACACGCGGATGCACACGCCGCGCTTTTCCGGGCAGCCGGCCAGCGCCGGCGACTTGGTCTTCACCACCACCGCTTCACGGCCCATTCTTACCAGTTGCGAAAACGTCGGCACAGTTTATTCCTCTTATTAAACTTTACTTCCTTCGAGCCGCCAGCAACCGCCGCATCCCCTAAGGACCGCAGCGCGCTGGCACGCACAATTCCGGCAGCTCTCGCCAGCCACGCGCACAAAAATGCGCAAGAGCGCACGCCACTGCTGAAAGGTTCACTGCGTATCCGGAGATACTGACAAGCAAGAACTCCGCGCGCCCGCCAAGAGGCAGAACTACACTCAATCCTGGCTTCGTTTCGGAGAGGCTTACTCGGCTTTGCGGGGCTGGCGCCCCATTCCGGCCGCTCTTCTATCCCATTCCAAAAATGTTCTGGGACCGAAGATTCTTCCCTTCCAACTAAGTCAGCCGCACGAACAACGCTACCCGCATTTCGCAGCTGCCCTACGACAGGGTGACACAACCCCCGACAAACAACAGAGTATAAGGAACAAAACGTGCTGTGTCAAATCATCTTATCGAAAAAGCCGTGGAAAACTCTGTGGAAATTATCCCAGAGGCACAGCGCTATAACGCCCTTGCATGCTAGACATTACACCATCGTCCGATGGACAACTCGTTCTTCCGGTGGGGGCCAAAATCGAGTCTTAGCCTTCTCGAGTTCCCCGCCGTTCCCAATGTGCAGCCATCGCCTCCTGGGAGCCATACGCCCATATTAATTGCTGTAACTATTCATTCTAATGGAGTTAAAGTCATTTGTCTTGATACACTTTCGCAAGTGCGCATTCTAATAGGCTTGTTCTAATTCCCTAGGTTGTGGGCTTACTGCGGGCGAGGCGTGCTTCTCTACAGGAAGATCCTACCAAAGCGTCCTGATTTTGTCAAGACTGAAATGAGTACTAGTATCCTGCTGGATTTGGGCAATCGCAAACCCCTTTGGAATGGACTGCCGCGATCAATCCTGGGAAGCATCGCTGGACGCTGGCTGACCCAGGCCTTTATCGCCAAAGGGCCACAAACCAAAGGCTTTAAGCATCTCGTACTGATTTTGTTCGCGCAAGACCTTGGCGGTCTTTTCCGGCGGCCACGGTTTCGCCAGACGGTCCGGGCGGTCGGCGATCCAAAAGGCGGTCAGGGCCATGATGGTGGCGTCTTGCGCCAGAATCTCAGGCTTAACCGCCTCCAAGGCGTCCGCGGCCGAGTGGTGAGTGTACTTATAATCCGGGGAGTCCTGCTGCATGTTGATCCCGGGAAGACCGGCAACGATGAATGGGCCGGTATCCGAACCAAACTCGACCTTGTCGTTGACGCTGATGGCATGGATATTGGCGATTTGCCTCAAAAAAGGCTGAAATGCGGCGACCAGATCATTGCGCCCGCCGAGTTGCAGCTCTTTCACGGGGCCCTGGCCTTCATCCAGAATCAGATCGCCCAAGTGATTGGCCATTTCGGCTTGATGCTGCTGTATATAAGCATACGAGCCAAGCAAGCCCTGCTCCTCTCCGGTAAACAAGACGAAGCGAATCGTTCTGCGGGGCGTAACTCCAGCTTTAACAATGGCTTCCGCCGCGCCGAGCACACTGGCGGTACCCATACCATTATCCGTCGCGCCTTCCGACAGATCCCAGGAATCGAGGTGCGCACCGACGACAAAAATCTCTTCGGGGTGCTCCCGGCCGCGAATCTCGCCCACCACGTTTGCTGATTCGACCGGTCCGTCGGAAAAGGTATTTTGCACGTTGATGCGCATGCGCACGGGCCTACCGACCAGAACATCGCGCTCCACCTGCCCCTGATCCTCGGCGGTCATGGAAACCACCGGCAGCGAGAAATCGGCGGAGAAACCCAAAATGCCGGTGTGCGTGAGGTTCATGCCTTCGGATCCGAAGCCAGCTTGGCCGCCGATGATGGCGACGGCGCCAGCCTTCGAGGCGGCGCGCACAAAATCGCAAAACTGCGCAAACATCATGTCGCCGCTTTTCATCGGAGTGCCTTCGCTGACCATCAGCACAATCTTTCCGCGGAAGCGCTGCATATCTTTGAGTTCGCGGTCGAAATCAAAATTGTTGGCGGGCACGACGTCGGCTTCGACGCCACCGGACGCGGTGGAACCGGTCCAGCCCATGGCGTCGATGTGCAGCGGGCGGCGAATGGGCGTGAGCAGTTCGGCCTGGGCCATGCCGCGCGTCCATCCGCGCCACACGGAAAATTTTTCGGTGTGCACATTTTCGAGTCCGATAGCGCGCATTTTGGCAACGCCCCAATCGATGGCGCGCTGTCCTGCCGGCGAACCCGTGACGCGGGGGCCAATATCATCGCTCAACTCCGTAAGATCTTCGAAGGCGGGTGATTCGACCAGGCCTTCGCCGGCGATTTTGACGAGCGCGGGCGCGGTGCCATCTTCGTTTGGACCTTTCGGAGCTTGTCCAGCGCCCGGCAGCGCAAGGCCCAACACTCCGCTTAGCAGCGTTGCTACCGCCACAACGGTGATTCGACTTTTTCGCACGCTGATCACGCCCCCGATATGGTTTCACCAGAAAATCGCGTCGCGCTCAAGGAACTGTCGCGCGCGCTGGCAAACACACTACTTTAGCATCGACGGATGGCTACAGCAGAATGCGCCCGTCACCAGTGAGAAACGCCCTGCTGAAATCGCCTTTACCGCATCCAGGGGCGAACCTACACTTCCTTCGAGGCCATTCGTGCTAGCTCGCCGCATTCTTTCCCTCTTCTTGCTGCTGTGCGCACCGGCATATTTTGCGGTTCGGTGCGCCAGGGGGCAGTCGAGTCCGCAATCGAGTTTGCAGGGGGCCCCCGCTCCAGGCGCGACCGTCGCGCAAGAAAAACCCGCCGCCCCCCCCACGCCGCAAACACCTGCGCAAATTACCCTGCTCGAAACCCACTATCGCTTTGAGGCCGATGGCTCTAGCCGCAAGGAAGTGCATACCGTCGTCAAAATCAATTCGGAACTGGGCGTCCGCCAGTTCGCACACCTCAATTTCGACTACAACCGCGCATGGCAGAGCATCGAGATCCCCATGGTTCGCGTGACGCACTCGAGCGGCGGTACGGCCGACGTGCTTCCCAGCGCCATTACCGACGCCCCGAACCAAGCGGTAAAAGACGCGCCCGACTATCAGGACGTGCGCGTAAAATCCGTCCGCATTCTAGGCCTCGAGCCCAGCGACACGCTCGAATACCGCGTCATTACCTCTTCCGGTAAAAGCCCGCTGGCGCCGATTTTTTGGCTGGAGCATTCCTTTGATCGTAGCGGAGTAGTGAGCCGCGAAACGCTGGAGTTGGACGCGCCGGCGCGGGAGGGCGTGCTCGTGGAGATTTCGCCAGAGACGCCGGCAAATTCTACGGAGAAAGCCGGCGCCAATGAAGCGGCGCGAAGAATCTATCGCTGGGATCGGGAAAACCAGCACGGCACGGCACCGGAACAAAGCGCCGCGACGGCAGAGCCGGATCTGATCGTTGGGACATGCACGTGGGCTGATTTCGCGTCGCATCTGACAAGGTTGCTTACGCCCGATGCGGCGGCGGTGGCGGGAGTGTCCGAGAAATCCGCGGAAATTACCCGCGGATCGAATACGCCTGCGGAGAAGTTGCAAGCGCTTTACGTCTACGTATCGCAGAAAATAGTTACCGTCGATTTGCCTTTAGGCGCAACGGGATTTCTCATCCGCAAGCCCGCGGGGAGCGTGGCTTCCGGAAGAGCAACCGCTGAAGACAAATTTGCCCTGCTCTATGCGCTCGCGGCGGACGCGAAAATTTCCGTGAAAGCTGTGCTTACGGGAAGCGCAGTAGATCCACGGAAGCGCTGGATAGGCGGTCCCGGACCATTCAATCGGCTATTGATTGAAGGATTTGACGATAAGCCGGCTGCTGCGTGGCTGGACCCCTCGCTGGAAGTGGCTCCGTTTGGGATGATTCCGGCTGAGTTCCGCGGGAAATCCGCTTTGCTACTGGAGGATTTTGACGCGCAAGGCGAGCGATTCCCGCTCGCGGACGTGGCGTTCAATCCGTGGATAACGATTTCCGACAGCCTGCCGTTTCCGGCCCGCCAGCGCGTGACTGTCGATGCCGCGCTCGATGGCAACGGAACGCTCACGGCCAAAGTGAAATATGTGATGCGCGGCGACAACGAACTGCTGCTGCGCATTGCTTTTCACCAAAGTCCGCATGAAAAGTGGACCGAACTTGCGCAACTCCTCTCACTTTCTGACGGCTTCCGCGGAAAAATCAGCAGTGTTTCCGCCAGCGATCCGCTCGCCACGAAGGATCCCTTCACCGTGGAATACGAAATCGCGCAGCCCAAATTTGTGGATTGGTCAAAGAAGCCCGTGCGCATTCCAGCGCTGCTGCCACTTTTTGCGCTGCCCGATCCACCGGCGCAACCCAACGCCCCAATTGAACTCGGCACCCCGCTGGAGGTCGACACGCAGGCCACCATCAAGCTCGCGCCAGGATTCACGGCGCAATCGCCGACAGGTACAGCGGTAGAACGCGACTATGCTGCTTTCCGGTCGAAGTACTCGGGCTCCGGCGAAGCGAACCCGGCGACGCTGACGGCTTCACGCCAGATCAACTTTATTGCGCGCCAGCTGCCCGCCACGCGTGCCGCTGATTACCGGGCTTTTCTGCGCGCGGTACAAAACGACGAAGCGCAGTCTTTTGCCATTACGCTGCCGCCCGTTGCCGCAAAGCCTTCGCCGGCGAAACCGTGACCATGGCAGCGGCGCCCCTGCAAAGGCTTCTCCGCTGGCTGCCTGCGAGAAATTTTGGCTAGACGCCCATGACTTCTTTTTCTTTTTGCGCGCTTAAATCTTCGATTTTCTTGGTTTCGGCGTGAGAGATTTTTTCGAGTTCATCGAGAGCGCGCTTTTTTTCGTCTTCGCTGATTTTCTTTTCCTTCTCCAGCTTTTCGATGGCTTCCTTGGAGTCGCGACGAACGTTGCGGACCGCGGTGCGGTGATTCTCCAGCATTTTGTGCAGGAGCTTGACCATGTCTCTGCGCCGCTCTTCGGTGGGCGAGGGGATGGGGACGCGAACGACTTTGCCGTCGTTGGTGGGATTTAACCCCAGGTCGGCGGTGCGGATGGCTTTGTCGATCATGGCGACCGCGCTGGCGTCCCATGGAGCGATGACCAGCATGGTGGCATCGGGCACGGTCACGGTGCCGAGCTGATTTACCGGCATGGGCGTGCCGTGATAGTCCACGCGAACATTGTCGAGGAGCATGGCGTTGGCGCGGCCGGTGCGTAACGAGGTAACTTCCTTGCGGAAATCGTCTACCGCCTTCTCCATGCGGGTTCGCGCGGCGGCCATGGCGTCTTTTGTTGTGGTAATTGTGGTCATCTCGTCCTCAGTGCATTCAAATTTTGCCTGCCTGGTGAAAAATTTGCCTCAGGGTTAAAGCCCAATTTCTAGCGCGCCACTTGCGGCCCGGCTAAAGTCGCGCCTTCCTGGATCACGCGAGCGTGACCTTTGAGCCCACGCGCTCACCCAAGACCACGCGCAGCAAATTCCCTTTCAAGCCCATGTTGAAGACCACGATGGGCATACCGTTGTCCATGCACAAAGAGATGGCGGTGGAGTCCATCACTTTTAGTTCCTGGTGCAGGACGTCGCGATAGGTGATGCCCTCGAAAAGTTTAGCGCTGGCCACCTGCTCGGGGTCGGCGTCATAGATGCCGTCGACGCGCGTGGCTTTCAGAATTACGTCAGCCTTGATTTCGATGCCGCGGAGGGCGGCGGCGGTGTCCGTGGAGAAATAGGGGTTGCCGGTGCCGGCGGCAAAAATGATCACGCGATCTTTTTCGAGATGGCGGACGGCGCGGCGGCGGATGAACGGCTCGGAAATCTGTTGCATGTTGATGGCGCTGAGGACGCGGGTGAAAACGCCGGATTTTTCGAGGGAGTCCTGCAGGGCCAGGGCGTTGATCACCGTCGCCAGCATGCCCATGTAATCGCCAGTGGCGCGGTCGATCTCGAAGCCTTTTTGGCGGGCGCCGCGGAAGATATTTCCGCCGCCGACCATAATGGCGATTTGCACGCCTAGCTCGTGCACTTCCTTTACTTCGGCGGCGATTTCGCGCATGGTGTCGCCGTGAATACCGAAGCCTTGCGGCCCTTGAAACGATTCACCGGAAAGCTTTAGCAGGATGCGCTGGTAGACGGGTTTGCCTTTTTTGCCCGAGTCGGGCTTGCCATTTTTGGCGGGTTTGGTTTTGCTCGTCTTCTTTGTGGCGTTCGTGGCGGCCATGGCGCTCCGATGCGATTCGCAAAAGCGTCGGAATTGTAACAAACAAAACCAGCTTACGCCTACGGTTTGCGGAGTTGGGTTCGTGGGTGCGTCTTTCCGATCAGGGCTCGCCAGGTAATTTTTAGCCTTCCTGGTGCGTAACGATTTTTAAGCGGGCGCTTGGCAGGCAAGCGCGTCGGAAGAAGCTGAGTCTCGCCCAACGGCGGAGGTTTTCCGCCATCGGCTCGTGGCGGTTAGGCCGCCACTGGCGACGTGGATGGGCTGACCGGGGACGTCGATGGTTCGGCGGTTCCGGCGTTGCCCGCGCTGCTGACTTCGCCGACCTTGAAGCGCACGAAGCGGCGGATGGCGATGTTTTCGCCTAGCTTGCTCACCGCTTGCGCGATCATTTCGCCGATGGTAACGCTTTCGTCCTTGATGTAGTGCTGCTCGTAGAGGCAATTCTCTTCGTAGAATTTTTCCATTTTGCCGGCGGTGATTTTGTCCACGATGGCTTCGGGCTTGCCGGTGGCCAGCGCTTGGGCTTTATAGATTTCGCGCTCTTTCTCCAGCATTTCGGGCGTTACTTCTTCGCGGCGGACATAGCGCGGATCGAGCGCGGCGATGTGCATGGCGATATCGTGCGAAAGCTGCTGGAAGGCGTCGGTGCGGGCCACAAAGTCGGATTCGCAATTGATTTCCACCAGCACGCCGATTTTTCCGCCGGCGTGAATGTAGCTGCCGACCAGGCCTTCGCTGGCTTCGCGCGTGGCTTTCTTGGCCGCCGCGGCTTGCCCCTTTTTGCGCAGGACGCTGATGGCTTTTTCGAGGTCCCCATTCGCTTCCACGAGCGCGGCGCGACAATCCGCGAAGCCGGCGTTGGTGCGCTCGCGCAGCTCCTTTACCAGTTGCGCTGGAATATTCACGGGACCTTTGTCTGGAGCGGGTTGTGTGCTCATGCTTTCGTCTCTTCTCGCTGATATTTAAAATTTTGCCGGAAAGACCACTGCTTACAAATCGGCCCGGCGCCTTAAAACCAACCGAGCGCCGGGCCGCGGGATTCTGGACGCGACGCGATGCGATTAGTGCGCGGCCTCGGCTGGCGGAACGGTCTCCGGAACGGCCGCTGCTTCGCCGGCTTCAGAGGGAGGTTCGACCGGGACGTCCGGCGGAGCATCGATCACGCCCTCGACGAAGTCGCCTTCCTGCTTTTCGTACTGCTCGTAAGCGCTGGTGTCCACGTATTCGACGCCGTCCACGAGAGCCTGATCGGCGGCGGCCTTTTGGTCCGCGACCTGCGACTGTTGATACGTGTTGTGGCCTTCGAGCACCGATTCGGAGATTTTCGAGGTGAACAGGCGAATCGCGCGCAAAGCGTCATCGTTGCCCGGAATGATCCAATCCACAACGTCCGGATCGCAATTGGTATCGACCACGGAAACCACCGGAACGCCCATGCGGCGCGCTTCTTTCACGGCAATTTCTTCCGCGTTGGAATCGATCACGAACATGGCATCCGGCAGCGTGGCCATATTCTCGATGCCCTCGAGGTTCTGATTCAGGTGCTTCATTTCGCGGCCGAGGCGCGCTTTTTCCTTTTTAGAGAGGTCGTTGATGCGGCCATCTTCATGCATGGCCTTCAGCAGTTTCAGGCGCTTGATGGATTTTTGCAGCGTGGCCCAATTCGTCAGCGTGCCGCCCAGCCAGCGGTGATTCACGAAAAATGCGCCGCAGCGCTTGGCTTCTTCCGCCACTGCCTCTTGCGCTTGCCGCTTGGTGCCCACGAAAAGTACCGTTCTGCCTTGCGCCGAAAGATCGTTCACGAAGCGGCTGGCTTCGCGGAACATTTTTAAAGTTTTTTGCAGATCGATGATGTGAATGCCATTGCGTTCCCCAAAAATATATTCCTTCATCTTGGGGTTCCAGCGGCGCGTCTGGTGGCCAAAGTGAACTCCGGCCTCCAGCAACTCTTTCATCGTGATTTCTACTGCCAAGTTTCCTCCTTTAAGGATAGCTGCTTGCATCAGAACGCCGCGAAGTTACCGAGTACCGGCGGCCAACTTCGCTAATTCTGAAGAACAACCTTTTGCCGGCTCCTTGCCGGCCGTGATCTCGGTGAAGGCATTTGCACGCTTTCACCGGAGCTGATCGGCGCCGCTCGAAAAACCGCGCCAAAGCTTTTTGCCGCAAAAACCGTGCTGCCAATCGCACCCGGCGATTAACGCTTGGTGAACTGGAAACGCTTGCGCGCGCCCTTTTGCCCGTACTTCTTGCGCTCTTTCATGCGCGAATCGCGCGTCAGAAAACCGTTGGTGCGCAGCGCCGGACGCAACTCCGGATTGAAGCGCGAAATGGCGCGCGAAAGACCCATGCGCACCGCCCCCGCCTGTCCGCCGACGCCGCCGCCGTGCGCGGTGACCATCACGTCGACTTGGTCGGCCAAGCTGGTGAACTTCAGCGGCTCGGTGGCGTCGTGTTTCCAGGCATGATTTGGGAAATATTGTTCTGCGGTGCGGCCATTGATCGTGAACTTGCCGCTGCCGGCGCGCAGAAACACGCGGGCTACCGATTCTTTGCGGCGTCCCGTGCCCAGGATCCAAACTTTGGTGCCCCCAAGGGGCGAAGCAGTCGAACTCAACGTTCCTCCTCGAAATCCCTGCACAAATCCTTGCGCGTCAGCAGCCGTACCGCACGAATATCCGCCGAGGCAGCAAGTCCTGCGCGCACCCATTTAGGCGCCGAAGAACCTCCGGATGGCAAATTCCTGGGAGACTGGAATACTGCAGGCTGTAAACCTACCAGAACAACAATCCCCACTGCTACCACTCGCGGCCCCTGAGGCTTTTCTGGCCCTCAGACGGTCGCCACCGAAAATCTACATCGAGACCGCTTGCGGTTTTTGTCCGGCGTGCCGTGCAAGTCCCGTGGCATCGCGATAGATGCGCAATTTCTTGGCCCGCCGCGCGCGCAGCTTGTTCTTCGGCAGCATGCCCAGCACCGCTTCGCGGATCATCCAATCCGGTTTGATTGGCCGCAGACGCTTCGCCGGGACTTCCTTCAGCCCGCCGGGATATCCGCTGTGCGAGTAATAGATTTTTTGCTCAACCTTATTGCCCGTCATGCGAATTTTGTCGGCGTTGATGACCACCACGTGGTCCCCGGAATCCAGATACGGCGTGAAGCTCGCCTTGTCCTTGCCCATCAGCATCCGCGCAACCTTGGTCGCCAGACGGCCCAATACCACGTCCGTGGCATCCACCACGAACCAATCCGCGCCAACCTTCAGCGCCTCTGCTTCCGCTCCCTTGGCTACGTACGTCCTCATTGCAACGGTCACACCTTTCCCTGTAGAGACAAACCGCAAGTTTAAAGTAGCAGCACGTTCTTGTCAACGCACTTTCCGCCCGCCGTCGCTCGCCGCCTTGCCTTCCACGCAGGGCCGGACCGCAAAGTCCTGGCCGAAAAAAATCGTTGACTACCGCACCGAACGCCAATATCGTACCCCCGACTTGTAGTTCGCGTGCAGGCCCCATGCCCGCCGCCCGAGCTCCTTTTAAACTTTTGCCCTTGGCTCTCTCGCCTTCCGCTGAAGCAAGGTAAACGTTCGGGCTCGCCCAGGAGATCGTCATGACGCTCGCCCATTCCAGCACCAACGCATTCCGCAATTTCTCCATCGCTCTGATTTTACTTTTGCTGCCCGGTGTCTCGCTGGCCCAGACCCAGACTAAAAAAAGTACTCCGGCCCCCGCCGCTGCGCCCAAACCTGCGGCAACAACGCCAAAGCCGAGTGCGCCCGGCGCGAACACCTCGCGGCCTGGCGGTACAGGCACGAATACGACGAGACCGGGAACGAATACCACTGGTACGCGCACCGCTACGACGCCTGGCGCAAAAACCTCCACGGCGCCCGGAAAGACCACTACCCCCGGAACGAATCGTACGACCACAGCCGGCGCCAACCACAGCACCACGGGAGCGCCAGGCGCAAAAAATGCCGGTGGAGCCTCCGCGCCGCACAGCTTGGCGGCCGGTGCCGGAAGATCTCCCGCCGTTTCCAAAACCGTGCAAACCAAGTCCGGCAGCACCGTCGGACTCGATAAGCGCGGCAACGTCCGCACCATCCAGACCGCGCATGGCATGACCATCAATCGCGGAGCCAGCGGAAATCGTCGCGTGGTCACCGAGCACAACGGCCAGCGCTTCGTCAGCAATGGCCGCGCCGGCGGCTACGTGCAACGCCCCTATAAAACCGTCGGCGGCCGCGCGTACTACCAGCGCAGCTACATCTATGGCGGCCGCAGCTACGCCGTCGTCTATGGCGGTTACGGCTACCGCGGTGGCTACTATTACCGATATTACCCCACTTATTATTACCAGCCCGCTTATTATGGTTGGGCCTATAACCCCTGGCCCGCTCCCGTCGCCTACGGCTGGGGTTGGGGCGGCGCCCCCTGGTATGGCTACTACGGCGGTTATTTCGCACCCTATCCCGTGTACCCGTACGCCTCGCTATGGGTCGCGGATTACCTCATCGCCGCGAATCTTCAGGCCGCTTACGATGCCGGTGTGGCCGCCGGCCAAGCCGCTCCTCCCTCGACCTTCTTGTATGACCTCGGCACCGGCGCGTACGGTGGCGGCTCGGAACCCATGGGCGACGCCGCCGTCACCGCCAAGCTCTCTCCCGAGTTGAAGCAGCAAATCGCCGACGAAGTCAAATCAGAGATCGCGGCGGAGAAAATAGCCTCGGCAGGCACTTCCGGCACGTCCGGCGCCACCGCTGGCGGCGGCGATGAACGGCCCTCTGCACTCGATCCTAACTTTAAGATGTTCGTGCTTTTCGTCGACCTGGACGTGAGCACCGACGATGGCCAGGATTGCTCGCTCAGCGCCGGCGACGTCGTCGAGCGTGTCGACGCGGACGCTGGAGCGGACAATGGCGTCCACGTGCGCGTCCGTGCGGGCAAGGCGTCCGATTGCAAGGTGGACTCCAATCCCCAGGTTGATCTGAATGACCTGCAGGAAATGCACAACCATTTCCGCGAGCAAGTTGACGCCGGGTTGCAAAATTTGGCCAAGAACGCCGGCAAGAACGGCCTGCCCACGGCTCCCGATACCAAGACCACCGGCGGTCCGCCCCCAGCGCCCGACGCCAACGCCGCGGACCAGCTAAAGCAGCAACAACAGGATGCCGACCAAGCCGAGGCGGAGGCCAAGCAGGCTGCCGCTTCGCCCAACAAATAAATAAGGCTAGTCGTCGCGCCGCTAAAGGAAGATGGCAGGTGTGGCCCCGGCGCAATGGTTGCAGCCACCCTCTTCCCTCGGCGCATCGAAAATTTTGCGGTGGTAACGAACGGCAGTAACCGGGATTCATTTCCTTCCCAGGAGGAATTTGTCATGCGTTCTGAATTTGTCGTCCGTTCTAATGTCCTCTTGCTGGCCGCAGCGCTGCTGCTTGGCGCGGTTTCCGGCCGCGTAGCTGCCGCACAGCTCGCGCCTACCGCTTCACTGGCCGATGAACTCGCCGCCCAATACAAATTGTCCAAACTGAATGTGGACTCCACCGGAACCGTGGTGACCGAGGCCGGAACGGTGCTGGTCGTGCAAAAAGGCGGCATCCTGGGCTTCCAGCAGGACACTTATGGCATCGTCGCCTCCAAGTACGAGAAGGGTTCGATGCATTCGCCCAACGCCCTGGCCATGATGATGATCAGCAAGAAGGTCAGCACCAAGTTCTTCACCACCTCTGAGAAAGTGTACGTCACAAAAATTGATGTCAACGTGAAGTCCGAGAAGGTGACCTTGTCCCTGGTCGAGTGCGACACCTGCAACAATGTGCAGCAGCCTTCGGGCTACAAAGCGCAATTAGCCGTCCAGTTTGATAAGGGCTTTCTCGAAACCGCCAGTCCCTCGCAAGTCGAGGACGCCATCGGCCAGGTGCTCACCGTGGATAGCGGCACCGATTCCCAGCAAGCCAACAATTCACAAGGTGGACAAGGCCAGCAGCAAGCCGCTCCAGCAGCGGCGGCGCCGGAACCGCAAGCCGCCCCGGTGAGCATCGAAGTGGGACAGACCACTGACCAAGTCAAGGCCGCGCTCGGCGATCCGCAAAAAATCGTCAAGCTCGGCACCAAGCAGATCTACGTCTACAAAGATCTCAAAATCACCTTCACCAACGGCAAAGTCTCCGACGTTCAGTAACACCTCCACCCTCTGTAGGGGCGCTGCATGCTGCGCCCCATTTCGGCAAGATGCCAGACCTTCGCGCGGAATCAAGCAGATTCCGTGTATCGTTTATCCGCCCCAGGAAGCCTCTGTGATCGTTCCTGGGCTGCGTATCATGGTATTTCCGCTGGGTATTTCCGCTAGGTTTTGGACAATTCGCCGCCGGTTGCCCGCTAATCGCGGCGGCTCTTTCGGTTACAATATTCGCGTACCGCCAAAGCATCCGAGGGCCGCGTGATTCATCGCAATATTTTTCATAATGAAACCCTTCTTCCGGTCGAAAAGGCCCGCCTTTCTCCCGGTCAGGCTGGCCTGCTCTGTGGCTTTGGGTTGTTCACCACCCTGCGCATCGCCCGCGGTGAAGCCTTCGCCTACGAGCGCCACTGGCGCCGTCTCGAAAAGGATGCGGGCATCACCCATCTGCCCATGCCTTACTCGGGTGCCAAAATTCGCGTCCACCTCCATGAGGTGATCCGCGGCAACCGCGTCAACGAAGGGTGCGCGCGCATTTATCTGGTGCACAACGACGTGGGCTTCTGGAAAAGCGATGAGCCGCGTCCGAACGTGGATCTGCTCATCACCACCGCGGACCTGCCGGAATATCGCGAACCGGCGCGCTTGGCCTTGCGCGAACACGGGCGCCACGCGGCTTCCGCACTGTGCAGCGTAAAGACGACTTCCTGGCTCAATAACGTCTGGTCCATCGGGGAAGCCACCGGCGCGGGCTTCGATGAAGTGGTGCTTCTGAACGAGCGCGGCGAGGTTGCGGAATGCACTTCGGCGAACATTTTTGCCGTGAAAGAAGGCAAGGTGTTCACCCCGCCGCTCAACTCCGGCTGCCTCGAAGGCGTGACGCGCGGTATTTTATTTGAGATCGCCCCGGAAGCAGGCGTCTCCGTGGTGCAACAAGCCCTGCGTCCGGAAGATCTCTATACTGCGGACGAGGTGTTCATCACTTCCACCAACCGCAACGTCATCAGCGTGGCCGAAATTGCCGGGCGGCCGGTCGCCACGCCGTCCGACTCGGTGGCCCAGCGCTTGAATCGCCTCTTCTCCGCCTATGTCGCCGAATACGTCGAACGCCGCTTGACGACCGCACGCTAGCCACATTTCTCTGCCCGATTCTGTTGTCCTGGAAAAACCTGGAGAAAACCTGCGACCTAACGTTCCGTCTCGGCAACGGAGGCGCTCGTCGCCACCATGTGATTTGGTGTCGGGAGCAGTTTTTCAAGTAGCGCCAAATCGGAACGAAACTCTCTGTCTGAGGTGTGCGGCGACGTGCCTTTGCTCAATTCTTGACGCAGGCGAGTAATCAGCAGATCGCGGGTTAACGCCGCCGATGCCGTGGAATTAAGGATGTTGTCGCGCGTCAAGCCCACGAATGTCGCGGGAAGCGGCACGGAATCTTCCGTGGCAGCGTTACCGTTTACCAGATCTTCGCCGGCAGCGATGGAAACCGCCGGATGGCCTTCCGCGTCCGGTGCAAATCGCGCCTTCGACTCCATTTCACGCCATGCCGACTTGCCCGCGGCGTTGCCCTTCGCGCCCGTGACTTCCTGTTGGGATCGCAGCATCTCTTCCAACCCTTTAGCGTAAGTCCGGCGCTGTTCATCCGTAAGCGGCGGCTCCAGCGCTCCGTCCGGCGTAAACATCAACGCGTTTCGTGCCGGATTGAAGCGCCCGCTGACCACATAAGCCACCGCGAATCCGCCCCCGACAAAAGGATGAAACACCAGCAGCGGAATCTCATACTTCTTGGCCTTGAAAACGGAGTCCACTACGCCGTGTATCGGCGTGCTGCGCTTGATGCTCCCGGATATCTGGGGAATCACAAACGCGGAAAAGGCGATATCCGGGTGATGATGCGCGTATTTCACCACTGATTTCGCAACGTGCTTGGGTGTTGCCACTTCCAGGTCTGCGAAAAAACTCCGCGTCGCGGCCTTCGGGTAGTAAAAATTGACCACGTTCCGCACGAAGTCCGCGCAATTGCTGGTAACCAATTTGTAGGACATGTGGTTCGGACGTTCGTTGTACGCCGCGATGAAATCGTCATCCTTCTCTTCCGTGGTCGCAAACTGGAAGCCGTAGAGGGTTCGGTCAAACGCCGAGCCTACCAGTTCATACCAATCGCCTGGGGGCGTCGCCCCTTCCGGACCGTCGGGAACAATCTCTTCCAGGTATTTTCGCCGGTACGCATCGCGCATGGCCGCTTCGATTTTCGCGTCGGCGATCAGTGGAATGTCCTCGGCGCGCTCCACTGCATAAAGGTATGGCAGCAGCGGCATGGCCAGCCAATCGTAGCCGTCGACCCGGTGGTACCGGCTCAGCACCACGCCCGTCTCCCCGGGCTCGCATCGCCGCAGCACCGTGGGAGAGGACGCACACACGTTGCTGAGATATACCGCCGTGTGCCCTGTTCCGGCCAGCTCGCCATCGAGTGCGTATGGCTCCTCAAGGAGCACGGTGAGATCCGCGCGCGCCGGAACCGAGTTTAGGACCGTCGCCAAAGCGAGCAGCATCGCTGTGCGCATCGGTGCCCCAAAAGTTGAGCTAAACCCCATGTTCAGGTCCGTCCACCTGGTATCGCAAAATCTTCAAAACTGAGATTCGGCAGAACTGCCTGCCTCGCCTTATCGCTTGTCGCCCGTCTCAACGAGTCTCCATTGTACCAGTACTCGATCCCGCAACCCGTCGCACTGTCTTTCTTAGAAACCCAATAAGATACCCTTGAGTTGCGCACAGCCGTAATCTGCTGAATTAGCTGGAGATAGGATGCTTCAAGGAAGAAATAAGGGTGCTCAGAACCGAGACTTTCCGTGAAAAGTGGGCGGTTTTATGCTTCGGAAATGTGGGTACTAGAACCCGACGCGGTTCGCTCTGACGCGCTCGGAGAAGCCTTCTGCGTCCTTCATCGCCCGGGCCACTGGATTGATATGCGCCTGCTTCTTCAGTTTCTCGAAGGAAAGGCCTCCCGTAACCAAGTCCCCGCGCTGGTATTCCATCTTGTCGCCTTTACCGTTCAGCAGAATTCGCCAGTCGAACTTGTTTAGCAGGTTTCTGTCCGTATGGTTGGGCACGGGATCGAAGCTATCCGCGGCCGCCCGCTCGGTGAATATGTTTGTCGTACAGTTGCGGGTGATTGCGTTGTACCACTCGGGGCGTCTGTTCAGTTCGTTGATGCGCCGGATATACGCCAGGAACAGCAGCCGAGACCAATCGGGCCCGGCCGTGGTCCGGTACAGGTACACATCTTCGCCCTGCCGCCGGGCCCCTTTTCTGAAGTTGGTGCGCAGGCGCACCAGATCAACTTCTGGCGCCACCGTATAGATCAACTCATAGCTGCGAAAAAATCCGCGAATCGCGGAATACCGCTCGTGCTTCTCCTTGCGAATTTCGATCGAAAAAGCTACGTGCTCGTTCTCTCCCACCTGAAAGCTGGTGATCGGATGAGCGATCCAATCCGATCCCCAGTACGTAATGAACAGGTCGATCCCGCGAATTTCAGACAGTTTGACGACTTTGCTTTCCCAGCGGCAGGTGTAATCGAACTCCGCGCGATACTCGCAGTGCCGGTAATTGTGAATGGTCACCTGGTCGCCGTCGATCTCCGCCCACGCGGTGTGCTCCACATCCGCTTGCCAGACGCGGTCGTTGGAGGGTTTGATCGTCAGCCACCACATCAGCACGCCGGCGAACAAGGCGAAGCACAGCAGCACGCGGGGCCAGAACGGCTCTACGAAAACAAACGCGCCAACCACTAGCGCCACGTACAGTATCGCCGCGCTGATACGCAGCGCTGTATTTCGTACATCAAAATAGAGAGCGGCGGCCGCCCACAGCGTGCACAAGGCCAACATGAGTGTGACCGCGATGGTAAGCAATTTCTCCGGTTCCGCTCCTTACGGCCGCACATCTGAGGCTATCGCGCCCGGCGCCGGCCTCGCGATTTCCGCCGGGTCGTCGGCCAGCGGCATGGTGACCACCACGGTCACTCCCGAATGATTCGATTGTATGTCCAGCACTCCGCCTTGATCGCGCACCCGTTCCCTCATGCCCGATAGCCCCACTCCCACATTGGTCCCGCTATCGCGAAACTGCTTCAGCGTCTCCGGTGCGATTCCGCTGCCGTAATCCCGCACGCGCAAATACGCCTCCTTCGGCGAATACCGCAAGGTCACGTCCGCGCGGCCGCTCTTGGCATGGCGGTGAATATTCGTCAGGCATTCCTGCAGCACGCGGAACAGCGCCAATTCCACGTCACGCGGCAGGCGCGGAAAATCCTCAGGTATTTCACTGTTCACTTGAATCCCGCTGCGTTGCGAAAATCCCTCCACGTACCATCGCGCCGCCACTCCCAGTCCCGTCTCGTCCAGCAACGGCGGATGCAGCAGATACGAAATAGTGCGCGTCTCCGTCATCGACTGCTCCAGGTACGACCGCGCGCCGTTCAGCAACTCGTCCGTGCCATCCGTGCCGCTGCGGCATGCCATGGCATCCAGGCTCATCTTCGCCGCCGCCAGATACTGCCCCAGGCTGTCGTGCAGTTCTCGCGAAAACTTTCGCCGCTCCTCGTCCTGCAAGTGCAACAGCCGCGTGCTCAATTGCCGCGCCGCCTTCTGGCTCTCGCGCGCAAGTTTTTCCGCCTGCTCTCGCTCCATCAATTCCGCCGCGAGCATCCGGTAGTACAGATAGAAGAGCGCCAGCGATACCGCGAACGCGGAGATCAGAATCCACAACGTCGCCGCGAACCATGCGCTTGAGGCCGCGCGCCGCGACACCAGCAACCGCTCTTCGTTGCCCAGCATCTCCTGCGTCAACGCGTCCGCCTCCGTCCCCAACGCTACCAGTTGATGTTGCGTCTCGATTTGCGTGTCGGGATCCACCGGCCCGCGCTTCCGCCGCTCCACCGCCGCACGCAGTACAGACAAACGTTGGTCTTCAGCGTCTTTGAGGCGCTCGACCGTATCAATCTGGCTCGGATTGTCGGAAATAAGTCTCTTCAGCCGCGCCAGCTTTTCCGGAATCAGCGCCGCGGTCGTTTCAAATTTTTCCGCGTTGCTCGCGTCTCCGCTGGCGTCGAAACTGACGCGCGCCCGTCCCGCCACGCCTATCGTTGTGCTGATGTCCCCCAGCGCCACTTCCACGTCGTACGTGTGCGCGATCCATCGCAGCCCCGTCATTAACCGCGAAATGGCAATGCCGGACGCCGAAGCCGCAATCAACAAAAAAACTACCGCAGCCGTAAACGCTAACTTTGGTTTTTTCAGGCCCCTCATTTTTCACCGAATTACCGTTCGCTTTTCGGCAACTACCGCGCGCCCCTCGCGTCCTCGCCCAGCGCGCGCCGTAATTCGAACTATATATCACCCGGGTCAGCCCCGGAAATGTTAGCCCGGAAATGCTACGCCCGGGAATATTGCGGTTCTGCGCCGGAATATGAACCGTTTCCTCGTCAAATCCCCGCTCTCGCCTACATCGGTATCGTCTGATGCAGCGTTCGCGCCACCTGCCAACACGGCGCATAGCCGTCGTGCGGAAATAGCGCGTGCACGCACGTCGCTGTCTGTACCGGATTGTCGGCATCCAGCTGATACTCGGTCTTGTTTCCTTTTTCCGAAATCGCATACACCCGCGGCGCCGAAAGCGTTTCATACGGTTGCGTGGCCGTGGCATGCCGCGCCCGCCATCGCACCGACGCGAAATCCACCCCGTAAACCATCACCAGCGCCACCGCCGCGCCAAAGAAAATCGTTTTCAGCAGCTTCGACATCGCGCGGCCTGCCAATCAAGTTGGACGCAACCTATCAGCCCCAGGGGTACTTTTCTAACCTCGTATTGTACCGCCTCACCCATCCTCACCACTCCTCAATATCTCTCAGCCCTATTCTCCAACTCGCTCATCCAATATCCGTCCGCCCCCTGATACCGAAAAAGACGCGCAAAAGACACGCAAAAATACGTGTCAAAGTCGCGTAAAAAAGATGCGCAAAAATACGCGCAAAAATTCGCCCAAAAATCCGGTATCTTACTTTCGCAAGCGCATTCAATCCATCTGAGGCCATCGTCAGCGAATGTTACACGGCGCAGGCATCCCCGGAGTTCAACTAGTTTTCCTTTTGCTCCTGCTTTTCGTGGTGGTTTTCGCCGCCCTTGCGCACAAACTGCAGACGCCTTATCCCATCGTCTTGGTAATCGCCGGCCTTCTCCTCGGTTTCGTCCCCGGCATTCCAAAGGTCGCGCTCAATCCCGAGCTCGTTTTCCTCGTCGTCCTTCCGCCTCTCCTCTACTACGGCGCCTGGCAAACCAATTGGCGCGACTTCAAATACAATCTCGTGAGTATTCTCTTCCTCGCCTTCGGTCTCGTCGGCTTCACCGTCCTGGGCGTCGCCGAAACTGCTCGCTGGGTCTTCGCTGGCTTCGACTGGCGCATGGGCTTCGTTCTCGGCGCGGTCGTCGCCACCACCGACGCCATCGCCGCCACCGCCATCGCCAAGCGTGTCGGCCTCCCGCTGCGCATCGTCGACGTCCTCGAAGGCGAAAGCCTCGTCAACGACGCCACCGGCTTGCTCGCCCTCGAGTTCGGCATCGCCATGGTCTGGAACGGCTCCACTCCCACGCTCTGGTCCGGTTTCTCCCGCCTCGCCTGGCTCATTGTCGTCGGTTTGCTTTTCGGCCTGGTCATCGGCCTGCTCGTCGAGTGGTTCGAAAATCACATTGATAATGGCCCCATCGAAATTGTCATCAGTATTCTCGTTCCTTACGCCACCTATCTTGGCGCCGACGCCGCCCACGCCTCGGGCGTCCTCGCGGTAATCGCTTGTGGGCTGTACCTCAGCCGCAAGAGCTCGCATTTCTTCTCCCCCAGCGTGCGCATCCAGGCCAGCGCCGTTTGGGAGTCGCTGTCCTTCGCCCTGAACGGGTTGGTCTTCGTCCTCATCGGCCTGCAGCTTCCTTACGTGCTCGCCGGAATCCGCGACTACAGCATGCGCCAATTGATTTTTTACGGCTTGTTCTTCAGCGCCATCGTCATCGCCCTGCGCATAATCTGGGTTTTTCCCGGCGCGTTCATCTCCTACTTCATCCGCAGGCATCTGCTGCACCAGAACGAACCGTGGCCCGGCAGCCGCAATGTTTTCGTCGTCGGCTGGACCGGCATGCGCGGCGTCCTCGCGCTCGCCGCCGCCATCTCTCTGCCCGAATTCCTCGCGGACGGTAGCGCCTTCTCGCAACGCAACCTCATCATCTTCATGACCTTCTGCGTAATCCTCGTCACTCTCGTCCTCCAGGGTTTGACCCTGCCCCCGCTAATTCGCGCCCTCGGTCTTTCGCAAACCAGCGGCAGCAACAAAGAAGAGCAAGACGCCCGCCGCAAACTTTTGGAAGCCGCCCTGGCCTGGCTCGTAGATGCCTCGGCAAAGTCCGACAAAGCCGACGTCATCGTCTACAAAGACCTGACCCGCTTGTACCAAAATCGCCTGGAGCTTTTGCAAGACCGCGGTGACCACGAAACCGACGAAGCGCACAAAGCCCACACCACTTCGCGCGAGCTGCGCAGGGACGCCTTGCGCAGCCTGATAAAAGTTGAACGCGACACCGCCCTCAACCTCCGCAACAATGGCAAAATCAACGACGAAGTCCTCCGCCGCATCGAGTACGAACTCGATTTGAGCGACACCAGACTATCTGCGAGGGGTTGAACTTTTACCAACCGGCGAGATAAACCTGCCAGCACGCGGAGTTCTGCGGGGCGGCGCGGTGCGTGGCAAGCATCCCGCGGCTCTCCTGCCGCACACGGTTTTATTTTACGGTTTGGAGATGGAGATCGTCATGTCGCGGAAATCCAGCGTCAGGATGCTGCCGTAAAACACCCCTAAACCCACGGTGGCGTCGAACATCCCATCGGGTTCGTGGACATCCGGTGTCGGAAAATACACCAGCGGAGCGTTGACCCCCAGTGTGATGCTATGGAAGGTCTCTTTTTCCACGGGGGCGGATTTCATGTCCACGCCGCCATCGGTAAAAGGGAAGTTTTCGGTCTTTTCGGATTTGGCCGCGTCGCTCAGCCCGAGTTTATCGATCGACGTGCTATAGATCAGCATCGTGCCGGTGTACATGGTGTCCACCTGTGCGGTAACCGGCTTGCCGTTGATTTCAAAACCCTGCGCCACCACGATCGGTGGCCCTTTTTTGCCGAAGCTGATCAGCGAAAATTTGTCGCACACGCCGGCGCATTCCGCCGCCTTGCTCAGCGCTTCGGAAATGCGCACCTTATTCGCGACAAAATCGATTTGCAGCACGCGATCTTTGAACGCCGTGTACGCCAGCGTGCCCGCGACGTTGGGCATTTGTTTTTGCTCCACCATATCGGAGAGCGCCATGCTCAGCGTCGGAACTTCCCGCAGCGTCACCGCTCCGATGTGCACCGCGGGGATCGCCGTGATGAACATCCCGGCAGGCGCCCCGGCGGGCATGGCTTTGGTGGGCTTCAGTCCGGCCTCGTCGGCAACCGCTTTATCCAGAATAGAACTGGAGTTGCCGGTGTCGATGCCCAGCTTCAGCGATTTGTCCGGCCCTATCCGCGCCTCGATGCACGGCGTCCCGTCGCAATCCAGCAGCGGAACTTCGGTGGCGAATTTTGTATCGGCAGCGGCGGGGGCGGGGGCGCCGGTCTGTGCGCGCGTTGCGAAGACCATGGCCAGGAGAATCGCCGCAGCCGTCGTGGTGCGAAAACACAAGCGCATCACTTTCATGGAAACCTCGTGGATAGCGTCAAAACATGCTAAAGGCCGAAAGCACCTTCTCGCGCGCCGATAGACGAACGCCGCGCCACGATGTTAGCATTAGAAACGCTGTTCCGGTGGGGCCGTGGCGCAGTTGGGAGCGCGCCTCGATGGCATCGAGGAGGTCGTGGGTTCGAATCCCATCGGCTCCACCAAAAAATTGCGGCTCCGGCCCGGACACATGGGTTGGTCCGGCCCGGACACATGGGTTCCACAACGTACCCAAGACATAGGTAACACTTTCTACCCAAACGGATTTTTGTAGGGGCGCAGCATGCTGCGCCCCAGCTTGCTGGGTGCCCCGCCCTCGGATTCAGTGGCACAGGCACTCTTGCCTGTGCAGTCTTGCTTTTTCTGCGTCCCGCTTTTTTCCGGCCCGCCGGATGTCCCGTACACGATTCGTCCCCTAAGTTGCCCCCCGCAAATGTTCCAAAAACCCCAAATGCGCCCGCGTTAGCGACCGCCCTCGCAACACCAAAGCCGCAATGGTCCGCGTAGCCGAGTCATCCGCAATCCTCACGAACCGGCACCGCCCCGATTTTTCCACCGCCATCTGCGGCACAATCGACACCCCCATCCCCGCACCCACCATGCTCAACAAACTGCTAAACTGCCCGCTCTCAAAAATAATCTGCGGATGCAGCCGCGCCCGGTCGCACGCCGCCACCGCCGTGTCCCGAAAACAATGCCCGTCGCGCAACAGCAAGAACGGCTCCGCTCGCAAATCCTTCAGCGACAAGGAACGCCGCCCGGCAAGTTTGTGTTTCGCCGGAAGCGCCGCGAACAGCCGCTCCGTAAGCAACGGCGAAATCTCAAACTCATGCCCGCGAATCGGCAGAGCCAGGATCGCCACATCGATCGTCCCAGCCCGCAGCCGTTCCAGCAGCACCGGTGTAATCTCTTCCACCACAGTAAGCTGCGCCTGCGGATATTTCTTTGAAAATGTTGTGAGATACGTTGGCAGCAAATAAGGTGCGACGGTGGGAATCACTCCGATGGTGACCGAGCCGCCGATGGAATCCTTATGCTCGACCACATCGCCCTTCGCTGCCTCCAGCTCGCGTAGCACGCTCCGCGCTCGCGGCAAAAATGTCTTGCCCAGCTCCGTAAGCCGTACACTCCGCCCCAGCCGGTCAAACAGGCGCGCCCCCAGTTCGTTCTCCAGCTTCATAATCTGCTGCGACAAAGATGGCTGCGACACATGCGATTGCTCCGCCGCCCGGGAAAAGGATCCCATCTCCGCCACCGCACAAAAATAACGCAACTGGTGCAGCTCCATACGCCTCGCAATCCTCTTACTCTTTTGCCGGCCTTCGATCGCAAAAGATTTTTGCATCAGCCGTAGCACAGGCATTCCTGCCTGTGCCGTCCCATAGGCCACGCCTATTCATCGTATCCGAACTATATATTGGAAGTATACGGCCCCGCCGTCTATCCTTCTCACGTTCGCTGAAGTTTGCATCTACTGAGGAGCGCTTATGCACGAAGAAAAGAAAAAACTGCCTGAAGAAAAAGATCTGCACATCGACCGCCCGAAATTCATGACTACGGACTCCGGCCGTCCCGTGGGTGACAATCAGAATTCGCTGACCGTCGGTCCCCGCGGCCCGGTCGTTTTTGAAGACTTCTTGCTTTTTGAAAAAATGGCTCACTTCAACCGTGAGCGCATCCCCGAGCGTGTGGTGCACGCCAAAGGCTCGGGCGCCCACGGCCATTTCGTTTGCACCAGCTCCGAAATCACCAAATACACCACCGCGAAATTGTTCAGCAGCGTTGGCAAAAAAACTCCCACCTTCATCCGCTTCTCCACGGTAGGCGGCGAAAAAGGTTCCGCGGACACCGAACGCGATCCCCGGGGCTTCGCGCTGAAGTTTTACACCGAAGAAGGCAATTGGGATATGACCGGCAACAACACCCCGGTATTTTTTATCCGCGATCCGCTGAAATTCGGCGACTTCATCCACACGCAAAAGCGCGATCCGCAAACCAATCTCAAATCCCCCACCATGATGTGGGATTTTTGGTCCCTCTCGCCGGAATCCCTGCACCAGGTCACCATTCTTTTCTCCGACCGCGGCACTCCCGACGGCTACCGCCACATGGACGGCTTCAGCAGCCACACGTTCAGCCTGACCAATTCCAAGAACGAACTTTTCTATTGCAAGTGGCACTTCAAGACCAGACAAGGCATCAAGAACTTCACCGGCGAAAAAGCCGGCGAAATGCGCGGCATCGATCCCGATTACGCGCAGCGCGATCTCTTCGACGCCATCGCCAAGGGCGACTATCCCAAGTGGAAAGTCTCGGTGCAAATCATGCCGGAAAAAGACGCGGATACGTACCACCTCAATCCGTTCGACCTCACCAAAGTATGGCCGCACAAGGATTATCCGCTCCACGAAGTCGGCGAACTCGAACTCAACCGCAACCCGGAAAACTATTTTGCCGAAGTCGAGCAAGCGGCTTTCGAACCGCGCAACGTCGTTCCCGGCATGGGCTATTCTCCGGACAAAATGTTGCAAGCCCGTTTGATCTCTTATCCCGACGCGCATCGCTACCGCCTCGGCGTAAACTACGAAGTCCTGCCCGTCAACAAGCCGCGATGCCCCTTCGCCACCTACAACCGCGACGGAGCCATGCGCTTCGACGGCAATTACGGCGCGCAACCAAACTACGAACCCAACAGCTTCGGCGGACCCAAGGAAGAACCCGCCTACCGCGAACGTCCGAAAATGATCAGCGGCACCGTCGATCGCCACAATCATCGCAGCGACAGTGATTACTATTCGCAGCCAGGGAACCTCTTCCGGCTCATGGACGCGGGCGCCAAGCAGCGCCTCATCGACAACATCGCCGGCAGCCTCGGCAACGCTCCGAAGCGTATTCAGGAGCTGCAAGTGCAGCATTTCTTCAAAGCCGATCCGGCCTATGGCACCGGCGTGGCCGAAAAGCTCGGAATCAAGATCGATTCGCTGGTCGCGGAAAAACGAGCCAGCGCTGCCGACTAATTCGCTTGCGCTTCCCGCATGAGCTGTTTGCGAAATTGTTAAACACGAGGGCGAGTCGCATTTTGGCTCGCTCTTTTGTTTTGTCCCAAGCGGCGCCCGGCCATGGCACAAACTTAATTCTGTGCTCATCATTTCCGCCGAGACTGAGGTAAGGTGGAGCGTTTGCAAAACTCGGCCAGATGAGGATGGCAAATGGCGAAACTGACTTTTTTGGGAGCAGCCGGCTGCGTCACCGGCTCGAAATATCTCGTCGAAGCCGCCGGCAAACGCTTGCTGCTGGATTGCGGAATTTTCCAGGGTTCGCCGGAATTGAGCGATCGCAATTATTCTCCGCTGCAAACCGATCCAAAAAGCATCGACTACGTCGTGTTGACGCATGCGCACCTGGATCACACCGGCTGGCTCCCATGCCTGGTGAAAGCGGGATTCCAAGGACCAATTTTTGCAAATCCAGCCACCATCGATCTCACTTCCATCCTGCTGAAAGACTCCGCGCATATTCAGGAAGAAGACGCGCTGGACGCGCAGAAGCACGGATATAGCCGGCACGCCAATCCGCGTCCTCTCTACGTCACGCAAGATGTTGATCCGGTGCTGAAGTTGCTGAAGCCTTCCCCGCGCACCGGAGCTTTCACCGTCAGCCCGGAATTTCAGTTTGTGGCGTACGACGCCGGACACATTCTCGGCTCGACCAGCCTGGTTCTGACCATCGCCGAAAACGGCAAAAAAACCGTGGTCATTTTCTCCGGCGACGTCGGCCGCTACGATCAGGTCATTTTGAAAGATCCCGTCACGCCGCCCGTCCAGGCGGACGTGCTGCTTTGTGAATCCACCTACGGCGACCGCGACCACCAGCCTGGCGATCCCGCCGTAGAGATCGCGGACGTCGTGAATCGCGTCGCGCATCGCGGCGGATGCATCGTGATTCCGGCGTTCGCCGTCGGCCGCACGCAAACATTTATGTATTATCTGCGCCAGCTTGAGGACGCCAATAAAATTCCTCGTCTGCCAGTCTATGTGGACAGTCCGATGGCCCTGAGCACCACGGACTTGTACTTGAAATATTCCGCGGACCACGACAGCGAATTTCAGCAGCTCGCGAGCGCCGGGGGCGGCAAAGGCGATCCGCTCGACGTGCACGAATTCCACCTGACGCGCACGGTACAGGAGTCCAAGGCCATCAATCTGGTGAAAACACCATGCATCATCGTTTCCGCCAGCGGTATGGCCAGCGGCGGCCGCGTTCTGCATCATCTCGCGCAGCGTTTGCCGGACGCGCGCAACGCGGTACTTCTGGCAGGATTTCAAGCCGAAGGCTCGCGCGGCCGCTCTCTTCAGGAAGGCGCCAAGTCGGTCCGCTTGTTCGGCCGCGATGTTCCCGTACACGCGGAAATTATTTCGATGGGACAGCTCTCGGCCCACGCCGGAAAGAGCGAGTTGCTGCGCTGGCTCCGCGGCTTGCCCGCCGCGCCAAGACAAACTTACCTCACGCATGGCGAACCGCAGCCAGCGCAGGCGCTGCAGTCGGCAATTTCGGCGACGCTGCGCTGGAAAGCAGACGTGGCGCAGTACCTGCAAACCGTGGAACTCGGTTAAATATTTAACTTCGGAGAGGAAACATTTCGCCGGAGGTCTTCGTCTATACAGGCAACCACTCGCGGGGGCGGGAGACGGACAACCAACGGCAACCGACCGTCCGTCTTCTGCCCTCGTAATACCTGGGGATAACTCCCCGTTGTTGCGGGATTGTCCCCGAATGGCGGCGCTTTTTCAAGCCCTCCGTCATTTTCCCGGGTAAACCTCGTCGCGTTATTGCAAAATGTGTGCGTGACTTTCACGGATTCGTCCATCACCCAGGCGGCTTGGCATGCCAATGCGCGCATGCTTTCCGCTAAAGCCGAGCAATTCACCGAGTCGGTCATCCGCGAAATGACGCGGCTGGCGCAAAAACACCACGCAGTGAATCTCTCCCAGGGCTTCCCGGACTTCGCCGCGCCGGCCGAAATCAAAGAAGCGGCGCGACAAGCCATCGCCGACGACATCAACCAATACGCCATCACCTGGGGAGCCAAACCGCTGCGCGACGCCATCGTGGAGAAATTTGCCGCCACGCAAAATGTTCGAGTCGATCCGGAACGCGAAATCACCATCTGCTGCGGCTCCACGGAAGCGATGATGTCCGCGATGATGGCGATCATCAATCCCGGCGACGAAATCGTGGTGTTCGAGCCCTTTTATGAGAATTACGGGCCGGACGCCATTCTGAGCGGCGCGACCCCGCGCTTCGTGCGCATGCATCCGCCCAAAGATTCCGATTCGCAGTGGACTTACGATCAGGAGGAACTGGCCGCGGCGTTTAACCGCAACACCAAGACGATCATCCTGAACACACCCAACAATCCGACAGGCAAAGTTTTTACGCGCGCGGAGCTCGAATTTATTCGGGACCTGTGCGTTCGCCACAACACCTTCTGCATCACCGATGAAATCTACGAACACATTTTGTACGACGACACCGAGCACCTCTCCATGGCGCAAATCGAGGGCATGCGGGACCGCACCATCGTCATCAATGGCCTGTCGAAAACATACAGCGTGACGGGCTGGCGCGTGGGCTGGGCCATCGCTCCACCGGCCGCCACGCAATCGATTCGCAAAGTACATGATTTCCTGACGGTGGGAGCGGCGGCGCCACTGCAGCAAGCGGGCGCCGTGGCGCTGAAATTCCCGCAAAGCTACTACGAGAATTTGGCGAAGACGTACGCCACGAAACGCGAGCGATTGCTGAAGATTTTGACGGCATCGGGCTTCACGGTGTTCAAGCCGCGCGGGGCGTACTACATCATGACGGACATTTCCCGCTTCCAATTTCCTTACGACGATCCGCGCTTCGCCTCGGCTACGCGCGACGTGGCTTTCGCCAAATATCTGGTGCAGGAAATTGGCGTCGCGTGCGTCCCGGGATCCAGTTTCTACAACAATGCTCAGGATGGCGGCACGCAAGTGCGGTTCACGTTCTGCAAGCAGGAAAGCACGTTGGCGGCTGCGGAAGTACGCCTCGCTCGATTGCACGCGTGAATTGAATCGGTGACAAGCTGCGGTTTTTTGAGGGGATGCCGCTTTTTTTGGAAGTGCGGATTCCATGGGACTTAGTGTTTTTGTAAGTGCAGTGATTGCAACAGATGCGAGGGGATGTTGGAAGTGTTGATTTTGCTGGGGTTGTTTGGGGAGATCTCGGAGGTTCAGGGAGCGTGACGCAGCAGTGTTGAACGGTAGCGTGATCAAAATTGGAGAAAAGGCCGGAGAAACGTGCTTGAAATTGAACGTCCGGGCAAGCTGGGGCGCAGCATGCTGCGCCCCTACAAAGTCCGAGCGTGCGTGGGCGATGGCCGTTTTTGGCGGCGGCATTGGTGCGATCAAATTTTGCAGGCGCGCGTGAGGATAGGACTTAGCGGGATCAAAATTGGAGAAAAGGCCGGAGAAACGTGCTTGAAGTTGGACGCCCGGGCAAGCTGGGGCGCAGCATGCTGCGCCCCTACAAAGTTGAGGTGCGAATTGGCGTGCGGTGGCGATGGCATCAAAGGCGAAGGCAAAGGCGAAGGCAAAGGCGAAAGGCAAAAGAACGGGTCTGACCCGCCACTAGGAGGGTTTGGAGAGAGTTGGGGCCGCGGTGGTGGATGGGAAGAGGGATTTGACGGGGATGGCGATGGAGCCGAGGTTGCCGGAGGCGGCATCGCGGAGGATTACGCGGAGCTGGGCGGATTCGGGGGCGACGGTGACGTGGCGGAGGAGAATCAGGCCAGCGGTGGACATGTAGGCAAATTGTTTGTCGTCGAGGACCACGTCGAAGTGTTGTTTTTCGGCGGCGGCCACTTCACCGGTGGCGGAATTCTGCAGGAAGATCATGTCGAGAGCGCCCTGGCGGTGGTTGGGGGCAATTTTTAGAAGGAGCTGTTTGGGGTCGAGCGCGACGCGGAGTTCCAATTTGCGGTCGGCGGGGTCTCCCACGGATTTGACGGCGACGATCAGGCTGAGAGCGGTGGATTCGAGAGGGCTGAAGGCGGCATCGCGGAGTTCGGCGTCAATGGCTTCGGCCGCATCCGTGCGTTCCGGGGAGGCGAAGTAACCCTGGCGGTAGCGGAGCTGGGTGCCAGGAGTTTTTACCTTGATTTTGATTTCGCGGAATTTGCCGTCCCAGGTGTTGTGATCCGGGTAGAAACCGAGGGTGTAGGCGAAGCGGCCGTCGTCGAAGGCGCGGCGGATGCCTTCGCGGATGTCGTTGTTGCCGTAGAAGGCGACGCCGCCGGTGTGGTCGGCGACGAGACGAAAAGTGTCGCGATTATTCTGGCGGGAATTAAAGCCCTGAGCGGCGAGGTTGGCGGCGGGGAGGCGCGTGTTGGGGTCCATGCCGGCGCTGAGTTCGACGCCGTGGACGTCGATGGGATAGATGGAAATGTCAGCGCGGTTCAAGGCTTGCGTGGCGTCTGCGAAGGTGGGGGCGTTGGACTGCAGATCGCGGTCGGGCGGGGTGAGTTGGTTGGGGTTGCTGCTGCCTCCGACGGGATTGTCGTTGGTGGATTTCGAGGGGGAAGGGGTACGGGAGCTGCCGAACGACATGGTGTCGCGATTGGCGGTGGCGAAGTTGTTGGTACCGATTTGCAAGGGCAGGCCGCCGGAGATCCAGACCAAGCTTTTGCGGCCGGGGACGGATGCGACGTGGTCAGCGATGGCGATGAGGGCGTTGGAGACGGTGGTGACGCTGTTGATGGTATTTTGGTCGGCGTCTTGTCCGTTGGCGCTGTTGACGGCGTTTTGCAGGCTGGTGAAACCGGGGTCGCCGAAAGTGTCGACGAGATCGACCATGGCGGTGTTGGAGGCGTCGAAGGCGGCGGTTTCCTTGGGGGTGAAACGGCTTACGGCGTCGACGAGGGCGGTGGCGTCCTGAGTGAAGTCATGGAGGACGATGAGCTTGGTGGTGAGGACGTAGATGGCCACACGGTCTTGCGGCTTCATGGCTTGAAGGAATTTAAGGATCTGTTTGCGGGCGTATCCCTGGTCCTCGGCCGAGGAGTTGAGGGCGTCGAAAAGGATGATGGTGACAGCGCCGGGATCCTGGCCCTTGAGATCGTAGCGATTGGTGAACATGTTGGGAGGAAAGTGGACGGGCGCGGCGGGAGCGGGGATCGCGGCGGTGAAGACGGAGATTTTCTGCGGTGCGCCTTGGTCGGTGAGGGTGAAGTCGTCTTTGGTTAGGCCGGTGATGGGATTGCCGTGGCCGTCGAGGGCGACGACGCTGACTTGCACGAGGCGCGTGGTGGAGCGGATGGAGGCCGGCGGAGCGGTGCCGGCGGCTTCCGGGGCTGTGGGGGTCTGCGATTGCTGGGCGGAGAAGGCGGGCTGGAGCATGAGGAGCGACGAGAGAATTACGGCCGCTTGGCGCGGAAGCATGAAGACTCCTTGGGCGTTGCTGAAGACCTAGATATTTTAGTGGACGGGGACGACGGTCACAAGTGTGACGGCGGAAAGCGCAGATCGGTTTCCCGCGAACAACGACACGCGCCGCGCGAAACACAATCAGGGCAGAAGTTGGTAGCTGACGAAGGCCAGGTTTTTGCTGTCGGGGGACCAGGAGGGCACGTTGATGGTGCCCTGGCCGCCGAAGAGTTTAGCGAGGACAGTGATTTTGCGATCCGGGAGGGACATTAGGCGCAAGGCTACGTCCTTGTTTTCGGGATGGCCGGCGACGCTTTTTTCGTAGGAGAGGAAGACGAGCCACTTGCCGTCGGGGGACGGGTGGGGGAACCAATTGTTGAATTCATCGGAGGTGATCTGTTCCTGGGCGCTGCCGTCGGGCTTCATGCGCCAGATTTGCATTTGGCCGGTGCGCTCGGAATTGAAGTAGATGAAGGAGCCGTCGGGGGAGTAGTCGGGGCCGTCGTCGAGGCCGGGGGCGGTGGTGAGGCGAGTTTCTTCGCCTCCGGTTATGGGAATGGTGTAGATGTCGAAATTTCCGTTGCGTTCACCGACGAAAGCGAGCGTGGTTCCGTCTGGGGACCAGCCGTGCCAGTAGGAGGGCGAAAATTTGGTGATGCGTTTGGGAGTGCCGCCGGTGATGGGCAGGAGGTAGACGGAGGATTGGCGATCGTCCTGCGATTGATCGCTGATGGCGAGCCATTGGCCATCGGGAGAGATGCCGTGGTCGTTGTTACAGCGCTTGGCGAAGCCGGTGTCGATTTTTTCCGGCGTGACTTTCTCGTTTGCAGCGGGGGCTACCGGAATTTTTTCGAGCGAGCCTTGGCGATTGAAGATTAGGTAGCGGCCGTCGCGGGACCAGTTGGGAGCTTCGAAGCGGTCGCCGGCGACGTAGACGACGCGGCGGTCGGTGGAAGCGATGGGAATGGTTTCGAGGGTGCTGTGCAAAGTTAACTTGGCCGCGGCGTCCGGCAGGCGGTAGCTTACGTTTGAGAAGACGGCTTTTTCCACCACGTCCTTTTCGTGAGCGGAGATGCCGATACCGATGTAATAGTCACCGCGAATGGCGACGCGAATGGAACCGCCGGCGATTTGCAGCGGTGCGCCGCGCGGGGCGAGCAGCATGGAGAAGTAGTCGCCGCGCTTTTCCAGTTGCAAGGTCTGCGGGGCAGAGAGATTCGATTGAATTTCGTGTGTCGCGGCGCCTGGTTCATCGCGAAACTGCAGTGAGGTCAGGCCGTTGCCGTGGAGGGCGATGTCCACGTAGGCGGAATTGGCGTCCAAGGATTGGCGGATCATCAAGACGGCTTTGCGGTGAGGATTTTTGCCTTCCCCGAGGAAAGCCACGCCGGCGCTGAGGATGGCGTCGCCAGAAGTTTTTTTCCAGACGAACTGGAAGGCATCGTTGTCGAACCAGATGTTTTCGCCGCTGCCGGTGAGGGTGTACTGGCCGGCGGCGGGATCGAAGGTGGCGGAACCTTTGTGCAAGACGGCGCCGATATCGCCGCTGCCGGTGAAAATACCGAGCGAGGCGTCGCCGGAGATGTACGCAGCGAACGCGAGGGCGATAGGCGCCAACAGCGCAAACCGAACGAGCAATCGACAGGAGGCGGCGAAGAAAGTGAAGGCGAAGGGCCGGCGCAGGAACATTGGCAACCTTTCCGAGGAATTAGCGATTGAAAAGATAGCGTAAACCGGGGCATTTTGGGGAATTAGTGTTCGCGAGTTTTGCTGCTGTGGGCGGAAAAGGGCGGGGCAAAACGTAAGGCGAGAAGACCCCAAGAGAGATTCTTCGCTGCACAGGCCGACACGTTCGCAGGAAGCGAACGTGAAAAGCAAAGGCGTCGGCCTGTTCCGCTCAGAATGACGGTGCGGTCGTTGAGGGCGCGTGAAAAGCAAAGGCGTCGGCCTGTTGCGCTCAGAATGACGAGGTGGTCGTTGAGGGCGCGTGATAAGCAAAGGCGTCGGCCTGTTCCGCTCAGAATGACGGTGTGGTCGTTGAGGGCGCGGACGGCGCGACTGGGCTCCTTCGATTCGGACGCGGCGCGAATTGTCGGGAGAGGCGCATAAGGCGGCCGACTACGGGAGGATGGGGAGGATTAGGCGGGAGTTGGCGTAGATGCGCTGGGTGGCGGGGTGAAAGTCGGACGGCATGGCTAGCATGATGTTGGGGATGAAGGTTTGGGGGTTGCGGTCGTAGAGGGGGAACCAGGTGGATTGGACCTGGACCACGATTTTGTGACCTTTTAGAAAGGTGTGGTCGGCGGCGTGAAGGCTGAATTTGTATTCTTCGGGCGTGCCGGCAGGAATGGCTTGCGGATGGGCAAAACTTTCGCGATAGCGGCCACGGAAGATTTCTGCGTTGATGATCAGTTGGAAGGAGGGGGTGGTGTCCGCGGTGGGGACGTTGTCGGGAGTTGAAGCGGTTGAGACGGTGGGAGTGGCAGGATACTCGTCGATTAGTTTTACGACCCAGTCGGAGTCGGCACCGGAAGTGGAAGCGTAGAGGTCGGCGAGGACGTTGCCGGCGATGGTGACGTCGTGGTCCAGGACACCGGTGGACCAGGAGGCGTAATCGTTGCGGCCTGCCAGAAGCGTGCGTTGATCTTCGACCATCCAGGTGTACCAGTGGGAGCCTTCGGAGTAGGTGGCCTCGATGGGGCGATGACGGTAGGGGATGGGGTTGGCGGGGTCGGAGACGTATTCGGTGAAATTGCCGGAGGAGGCGGAGGCGGCGTCTTTCTTCATGACGATGGTGGCGGGTCGATCGAAGGAAAGCGTGCCGTTGGCAGCTAGATAAAGGTCACGCGGCTGGCTTGCGGGCGGGGGCCAGTGAGGATATTCCTTCCATTGGTTGGAGCCGGATTCGAAAGAGGCGGTGTCCTGCAAGGTGAAATTGCCTTGATCGTGCAAATAGCGGTTGAAGAAGGGAGCTTCATAGCGGGCGCGGAACTCGTCGGTGGTGGGTCCGCCGAAATAAATTTCGCCTAAGTGATTTGTGGTGCTACCCCATTGGCCGTGGTTCCAAGGGCCGATGACGAGAAAGTTTTCACGGGCGGAATCGTGAGGCTCGAGGGTTTCGTAGGCTTCTTGCGGACCGTACATGTCTTCCTGGTCCCAGAAGCCGCCGACCAGCAAGGTGGGGACGGCGACCTTATTGAGGTGCCATTCGACACCACGCGAATGCCAGTAATTATCGTACTCGGGATTTTTCAGGAAGCCGATGCCGGTCGGGAGTTTGTCCACGCCGGTTTGTTGTGCGGCGGCGGCGAAGGAGCCGGCTTTCAGGAAGAAGTCGTAGGCATCTTCGTTGAGTTTACCGAAGGTATTTTCCTTGGAGCTCTCCATGCCCATGGTGTAGTCGTAGCCGTAGGATTGGCGAAAGGCGCCGTTGTGGAAGAAGTCGTCGCCCATCCAGACGTCGATCATGGGCGCTTGGGGAGAGATCGCCTTTACGGCGGGGTGAGGATCAATGCCCGCGGCTTGGGCCAGGAAGCCGGGGTAAGAGATGCCGAAGACGCCGACGCGGCCGTTGTTGCCGGGGATATTCTTGATTAACCACGCGACGGTGTCGTAGGTGTCGGTGCTTTCGTCGACTAATTTGGGATTGCTGTGATCGACCATGGGGCGGCACATGATGAAGGTGCCTTCGGATTTGTAACGGCCGCGAATGTCTTCGAAGACGAAGATGTAGCGGTCGTGGACGAGTTCGGGATAGCGATTGTTGACGGAATCGGAATCGTACTCGTCGACGCCATAGGGAGTGCGCTCCATGAGGATGGGCAAAGCAGCGGTGGCGCCTTTAGGAGCGAGGACTATGGCGTGAAGTTTGATGCCGTCACGGACGGGGATCATGACTTCCTGGCGGGAAAAATCGGACTTGCTGAAAGGTTGCGGCTGGTCACTGATTTTTTTGGCGTGACGGGTGGATTTGTCCGGGGCAATACGGGTGAGGCCGAGGACTTTGCCGTCGGCGGCGACGATAAACTTGAAGATGGCGGGAGTGGGATTGTGGAGCGGGACGAAAGTGTCTGGGGCGCTGGGAGCGAGTTCCTGGTGCGGGGATCGTGCGGACTCGATGTAGAGCTTGCCGGCAGCTAGCGAGATGGAAATGGGGAGGTAGGGATTATCGTCGTATTGGTATTGACCCACGTAGGCGGGGAGTTTTTCCGGGGGGACCCGATAAGAAGCGGGGGCGGGAGAATCTTGTGCGGGCGTGGTGATGGCGGAAGCGATGCCCGAGACAATGAAGAAAAGGGAAAGAATGAGACGGCTAGAAGTTGCGGTCATGGACTATGTTTTATCACAAAGAACGGGGATCGATGGTGGCGCGATTTAGAAACTGAGCTCGACGATCTGCGGCGGGCTTTGGTTAAAATCGGAGTAGCGGAGCCACGTGGGACGGATTACGAAACAGGCGATGCCGGGCCAGGTTAGGTGAGAGCGGCATTCGGGCCAGGCGGTGAAATAAATCTGTTGATAGCGTTTTAGTTCCTGGCCGGCGGGTTCTCTGGCGATTCCTTCGAATTGGAGGGTTTGTTCGTTGTCCCAGCCGATTACGAAGGAGCATTGGGGGTTGGCGATTAGGTTGGGGTATTTTCTGGAGGATTTTACGGTGTCGAAGATGATCTCGAAGTCGGGGGTGGCGGCGATACCGACGAGGGCAGATTGCGGAGTTTTGCTGGGGGAGAGGGAAGAGAGGACGCCGTAGCGATGGCGCTCGAGGAAAATGAGAAGTTGGGATTTGTTCATGTCGATCATTTTACTTGATGGTGTCGAGTGCTGTTGACGACCGGGTTTGTAGAGTGGCTGAGAACGGGCACAGGCAGGAATGCCTGTGCTACGGCAGATGAATCGGACGCCTGGGCGAGATGGGGCGCAGCATGCTGCGCCCCTACAAAGGCAACGAAAAGGGCAAGGGCTTAGGCGGTGGTTACGTCAGGGCTTAGGCGATGGTTACGTCAGGGCTTAGGTAGACGTCTTGGATGGCGTTCAGGAGTTTTACGCCTTCGGCCATGGGACGCTGGAAGGCTTTTCGGCCGGAGATTAGGCCGGTGCCGCCGGCGCGCTTGTTGATTACGGCGGTGGCTACGGCTTCTTCGAAGTCGTTCGCGCCGCTCGCGCCACCACTGTTGATGAGGCCACTGCGGCCGGAGAAGCAATTCAGAACCTGATAGCGGGTCAGGTCGATGGGGTGGTCGCTGGCTAGATCGGTGTAGATGCGCTTGTCGAATTTGCCGTAGCTGGAGTCGCCCATGTTCAGGGCGGCGTACCCGCCGTTATTTTCCGGGAGCTTTTGTTTGATGATGTCGGCTTCGATGGTCACGCCCAAGTGATTGGCCTGGCCGGTGAGGTCGGCGGAGAGGTGATAGTCCTTGTCTTTTTTGAAGGCGTTGTTGCGGAGATAGCACCAAAGAACGGTGGCCATGCCGAGGTCGTGAGCTTCCTTGAAGGCCAGGCTGATCTCGTGGATTTGGCGATCGCTTTGATCGCTGCCGAAATAGATGGTGGCACCGACGGCGGCGCCGCCCATATCCCAAGCCATTTTGACGTTGCCGAAAAGAATTTCGTCGAACTTGTTGGGATAAGTGAGAAGTTCGTTGTGATTGAGCTTTACGATGAAGGGGATTTTGTGGGCGTATTTGCGGGAGACCGAGCCCAAGACCCCGAAGGTGGAGGCGACGGCGTTACATTGGCCTTCGATGGCAAGTTTGACGATATTTTCGCCGTCGAAATACAGAGGATTCTTGGCGAAGCTGGCGCCGGCGGAGTGCTCGATGCCCTGATCGACGGGAAGGATGGAGAGGTAGCCGGTGCCGGCGAGGCGACCGTGATGGAACATGCGGCGAAGATTGGCGATGACGCGGGAATTGCGATCGGAGTTCAGCAAGACGCGGTCGATGAAGTCAGGGCCGGGAAGATGCAGCAGGTCCTTGGAGACTTTCGGATTGCTGAAACCGAGCAGCGAATCGACTTTCGCGCCGAGATACCCCTGGATGGTGTTTGGAGCGGTGGTGGTGGCCATTTATATCTCCTGTTACTTCTAGTCTAATTCGTTTCGCAAATCATTTCGCGACGTCTTTTGAAAGCATGCTCGCGGAAGCGGTGTCGAGCAGCCAAAGTAATTTCCCGTCTGTGGGATTGATGAGTTGCGAAGGCAACTGTTCCGGTTCGTGCGGGCCTTCGAGCACGGCTTTCAGAGCGAGGGCCTTGGGGGCGCCGGCGATCATAAATACAACGAGAGCGGAGTTGTTAGGCACCGGGGCGGTGCAGGTGATGCGCTCGGTGTAGAGCTTGCCGATCCAGTTGGACATGACGATGCGGCCGTTATCGTGGAGCGCTTTGGTGCCAGGAAAAAGGGAAAGGGTATGGCCTTCGTCGCCCATGCCCAAGAACATGAGGTCGAAACGCGGAGCTTGGCTTGCGGAGAGCTGGAACCGCTCGCTGAGGACGGTCTGGTATTCGAGGGCGGCTTTTTCCGCATCGGGATACTCGCCCATGATGCGATGAACTTGTTCGGGCCTTACGGGAACTTTGGAGAGCAAGGTTTCGCTGGTCATGCGGAAATTGCTGTCGGGATCCGCGGGACCGGCGTGACGTTCGTCGCCGAAGAAGATTCTCAGTTTGTCCCAAGGGACTTGGGAACGGAAGGGTTCGGTGGCCAGCAGGATGTTGAGGGCTTTGGGAGTGGAACCGCCGGAGAGGGCGACGTTGAAAACGCCGCGGGCGGAGACGGCGGATTTTGCAGATTCCAAGAATAGCTCGGCGGCACGCTTGGCGATGGCGGGGGCGTCCGAGAGGATTTGGATTTCTCGATTCTGAAGCGCGGACATTTTCCTAAGTCACTCCCGACTTGTCCATGGCGGCCAGGCGGGCGCGCTGCTCCATCTCGTCCTGGTCGGTGCGGTGCCAGGATCGCCCATCACGTTCCAGAAGATCTTCGGCTTCGGCAGGGCCCCAGGAACCGGCGGCATAATTCGGGAAACCTCTGGCGGGCAGCGCGTGCCAGACGTCCAGGATGGGCTGGATGACGCTCCAACCGGCTTCGACCATGTCCGAACGCTGAAAGAGCGTTGGGTCACCGGCCATGCAATCACGCAGCAGGCGCTCATAGCCGGTGTTGTGTTCGGCGCCGAAATAGGTTTTGTAATCGAAGTCCATGTTGACGAGGCCGAGCTTCATGACGGCACCGGGGACCTTTGCGCCGAGGCTTAGGGAAATGCCTTCGTCCGGTTGAATGTGGATGACCAAGCGATTGGTCTCGAGATTTTTAACGGTGGTGTTACGGAAGAGGATGAAGGGGGTGCGGCGGAACTGGATGACGATTTCGGTGGTGCGTTGGGCGAGAGCCTTTCCGGTGCGGAGATAGAAGGGGACGCCAGCCCAGCGCCAATTGTCGATTTGCAATTTGAGGGCGACGAAGGTTTCGGTGTTGGACTCGGGAGAGACGTCGGGTTCGCTGCGATAGCCAGCTTCGCGGGCGCCGTCGACGATGCCGGGACCGTATTGGCCGCGGACCATGCAGGTCAAAACATCTTCGGCTTCGAGCGGCTGGATGGCGTGGAGGACTTCGGCTTGTTTGTTGCGGACCTCGTCCGCGTCGAAGGAGATGGGGGGCTCCATGGCGGTCATGGTGAGGAGCTGGAACAGATGGTTGGGCACCATGTCGCGGAGCGCCCCGGCAGTCTCGTAAAAGCCGCCGCGATGCTCGACGCCGACGGTCTCTGCGGCGGTGATTTGCACGTGGTCCACGTAATGGCGATTCCAAAGGGGCTCGATAATGTTGTTGGAGAAGCGGAAGACCATCACGTTCTGGACGGTCTCTTTGCCGAGGTAGTGGTCGATGCGGTAGATCTGCTTTTCGGTGAAAACTTCGTTGAGATCTTTATTGAGCTGGCGCGCGGACGCGAGGTCGTGACCGAAGGGTTTTTCCACGATGACGCGGGCCCAATGAGTGTTGTCCTCTTTTACCAGATCGGCGTTGCCGAGCATTTTGGCGATGGGAGAGAAGAAGCGCGGGGCCACGGCCAAATAAAAAAGGCGATTACCCTGACAGTCGTGTTCTCTGTCGGCGTCGGCGATTTGCTGTTTTAGGCGCTCAAAAGCTTCCGCGTCAGCGAAATCGCCGCGAACGTAATAAATGCGCTCGTTGAACCACGCCCACTGTTGAGGATCGACCGGCAGCGGGGCGTACTTGGGAATTTCTTCCGCTAATTTTTGGCGGAAGGTCTCGGTGGTGAAATCGTTGGTGGCGAAACCGACGATGGCGAATTGTTTGGGCAGGACATCGTCCGCGGCGAGATTACAAAGCGCGGGGATGAGTTTGCGCTTGGTGAGGTCGCCACTGGCGCCAAAAATAACCATGACACAGGGGGAGGCGGCGGCGCTGGTTTCCGGATGATGCGAGTTCGTGCTCAAGGTTCCTGCCTTTTGGCCTGACGATTAGATTCCGCGAATGGCACGCGGACTTACTTTTTTTCCAAGTGGCCGCCAAATTGAAAGCGCATGGCGGACAGAACTTTGCAAGCGAAGTCCGCTTCCCCGCGCGAGGTAAAGCGCTGGTAGAGCGATTCGGTAAGCACGGGTGCGGGCGCGCCGGATTCGATGGCGGCGAGGATGGTCCAGCGGCCCTCGCCGGAATCGGAGACGTGGCCGGAGAATTTATCGAGAGTGGGCGAATCGAGCAGAGAGATGGCGGTGAGATCGAGAAGCCAGGAAGCTATCACGCTACCGCGGCGCCAGACTTCGGTGACGTCTGCCAGATTGAAATCGTACATGTAGTGCTCGGGATTGCGCAGCGGGGTGGTTTCAGCGTCACCTTCGCCTTGATGCTGTTTGCCGGCATTGGCGTGCTTCAAGATATTCAGGCCCTCAGCGTAGGCGGCCATGATGCCGTATTCGATGCCGTTGTGGACCATTTTCACGAAGTGGCCCGCGCCGGACGGGCCGCAGTGGAGATAGCCTTCTTCGGAAGTGCCGGGAGCTTTTTCGCGGCCGGGGGTGCGGTCAACGTTGCCGCGGCCGGGAGCGAGAGTTTTGAAGATGGGATCGAGATGTTTGACGATGTCGTTTTCGCCGCCGATCATCTGGCAGTAGCCGCGTTCGAGGCCCCAGACGCCGCCGCTGGTGCCGACGTCGACGTAGTGAATGCCCTTGCCACTGAGTTCCTTGGCGCGGCGAATATCGTCGATGTAATAAGAGTTACCACCGTCGATGACGATGTCGCCGACGTCGAGCTTGTCGACGAGTTCGTGAAGGGTGGCGTCGACGACGGCGGCGGGAACCATGAGCCAGATAGCGCGGGGCTTGCTGAGCTTTTTTACGAATTCGTCCAGGGAGTTTGCGCCGACGGAGCCTTCGGTGGTGAGTTGCTTAACGGTGCCGGCGCTGCGATCGTAGACGACGGTCTGGTGGCCGTTTTTTTGCAAGCGGCGAACCATGTTGGCGCCCATTCTTCCGAGACCGATCATTCCGAGTTGCATGTGCGGCTCCTTAAGATTTGCTAACCGACTATCTCACGAAATTTGGGGCGTATGTCAAAGCTGGCGCTTAGACAATGGCTTGTTTGACGGCGGCGGCGAGTTTGGTCAGGCCGGCATTGACGTCGGGGCCGAGGTGAACGCGGAGGGCGCGGCGACCGCGTTCGGCAAGAACGGCGAAATCGCCGCGGGCTTGGGCGGCCTGAACTACGCCGAAAGTGTATTTTTGATCGGGCACGGGAATGTCCTGAGCGTGATCGTGGGTGATTTGCAGGAACACGCCGCTGTTGGGGCCGCCTTTGTAGGCTTGTCCGGTGGAGTGCAGGAAACGCGGGCCGAAGCCCAAGACGGTGGCGACTTTCTTTTTGTCGCGGACGGCCATGCGGAGGGATTGCATGGTTTTGTCATTGGCATCGTTCATGGGGACGTAGCCGAGGACGCCGAAATAATCGTTGGCGTGGATGCGGTCGAGGTGTTTTTTCAGGACTTCTACGAGGCTGCCACCTTTTAGGGCGGCGGCGTTTTTATCGTCGGCGTAGAGTTTCATGCCGTCGGCTTCGAAGAAGGGGGTTTCCGGCGGCAGGTGACCCTTCTCTTCGTACTCGCTGGTGAGTTTTTTGGTTTCGATTTTGCTGGCTTCGACGTCGGGTTGATTGAAGGCATCGATGCCGATGATGGCGCCCGCAGTGGCAGTGGCGATCTCCCAGCGGAAAAATTCCTGGCCGAGGTTGTAGATATCCGGGAGGCCAATGCGGACCACGGGCTGGCCGGATTTTTCGAGCGCGTCGATGGCGGCATCTTGCGCGGCATCAGGAGCAGGATCAAGGCGGAGATAGGCGATTACGCGATCGCTGCCATAGACGTTGGGATTGCCGAGATCTTCGCGGTCTACGGGGATGATGCCTTTGCCGATTTTGCCGGTGGATTCAGCCAGGAGTTGTTCCAGCCAGGCCCCTAGATCATGAATTCCCGGGGAGGCGACAATGGTGACTTTGTCGCGGCCCTGATTGGCGGCGGCGCCAAGGATCGCGCCGAGGATTACGCCGGGATTGTTGCCGGCGGCTACCGACGCGCCGCAAGCTTTTACCATTTCTTCGGTGGAGTTAAGAAATTTTACGACGTTGACACCCAGGACCGCGGCGGGAACCATGCCGAAATTGGAAAGCGCGGAGTAACGGCCGCCGATGCTGGGCACACCCATGAAGATTTTGCGAAATTTATCGGCTTCGGCCACGCGCTGCATTTTGGAGCCGGGATCGGTGACGGCGATGAAGCGATTGCCGACTTCAGCGGCGCCGACCTTCGCTTTTACTTGCGCGAAGAAATATTGCTTGAAAATATTGGGTTCCAGAGTGCCACCGGATTTACTGGAGACGATGCACAGGGTGCTGTTCAGATCCAGCTTGGCCTGGAGAGCAGCGATTTGCGCAGGGTCTGTGGAATCGAGGACGTGCATTTCCGGATGGCCGGGAATTTTGCCGAAGGTCATGCGCATGACTTCGGGACACAGGCTGCTGCCGCCCATGCCGAGAAGCACGGCGTGTTTGTAGCCGGATTTGGCGATGTCCGTGGCGATATTTTTGAGGGCTTCGATGTGGGCGAGCTGCTCGCCGGTGATGGTGAGCCAGCCGAGCCACTTGCCTTCGTCGGCACCGGTCCAGACGGTGGCGTCGCCGTTCCACATGCGTTTCACTTTGTCGTTCTTTTTCCAGTCGTCAAGCGCGGCGGCGACCGCGGAGGCGAGTTTCTCCGGGAGTTTATAGGTTTGGGTATTCAGGCTCACGCGTGCACTCCCGCGGACTTGCCGGTGGCCACCAGCAGTTTTGCGAAAGAATCGTGGAAGATTTTCACGCCATCTTCGAGGAGTTTGTCCGTCGCTTCTTTCATGGAGATGCCCGCTTTTTCGAGATTGGCCATGATCTGCGCGGCGCCCGGCACGTCTTCGGTGAGGCTGTTGCGCAACTTGCCGTGATCGCGGAAGGCGTCGAAGGTGGCGGGCGGGATGGTGTCGACGGTGTCGGCGCCAATTAATTCTTCGACATAGATAACGTCGCGATACTTGGGATTTTTCGTGCTGGTGCTGGCCCAGAGGAGGCGCTGGGTTTGCGCGCCCTTGGAGGCGAGGGCTTGCCAGCGCGGGCCGGAGAAGAGTTCCTGGTACTTTTTGTAGGTGAGCTTGGCGTTGGCGATGGCGATTTTACCGTGAATGCCGGAAAGCAGCGCGCGCTTGGAATCGTCTTTTTCGGCGGCCAGTTTTTCGTCGATTATGCCGTCGATTAAAGTGTCGATACGGCTGACGAAGAAGCTGGCGACGCTGGCGATGTGACTGAGGTCCTGGCCTTTTTGGGAGCGGGCTTCGAGCGCGGAAATGTAGGCTTCAGCGACCTGTTCGTAAGCGGACTGCGCGAAGAGCAGAGTGACGTTGATGTTAATGCCGTCTTCAAGAAGCTGGCGAATGACGGGGATACATTCTTTGGTGGCGGGCACTTTGATCATCACGTTTTCGCGGCCAACTTCTTTCCAGAGGCGGCGGGCTTCCGCAAGCGTGGCGGCGGCGTCATGGGCAAGATCGGGAGAGACTTCGAGGCTGACGTAGCCGTCGCGGCGCTTGGAATCCAGGTACACCGGCTTAAAAATGTCGGTGGCTTGCTGCACGTCGCGGATGGCGATTTTTTCATAGATCTGCGTGGCGTTTAATTTTTTAGCCTCGGGAGAGTTAAGAATATCGGCGTAATCCTGGCTGGTGGCGATGGCTTTTTCGAAGATGGCGGGATTGGAGGTCATGCCGCGAAGGCCGTCGTCATGGATGAGGCGCTGGAGTTCGCCGCTGGTGAGCAGGTCTCTACGGATATAATCCATCCAGGCGGACTGGCCGTAAGCGAGCAGGCCTTTCAGGGGATTGGCACCTTGCGTAGAACCGAGATTGGGAACGGTACTGGTCGTGGTCATGATGGTCTCCTTAGTAGCCAAGCTAAATTGTGCCCCCGGCAAACAGGAGCGGGGCAGGCCGAGCAGCAAGAGCATGGTGTTACGCCAAAAATCATAGATGCACCGATAGTGATTGCGGATTCGGCGTTAGGTTTTCGCAGTCTCCGCACACATGCGGGATTCGAGCGCTTTGACTTTGTTGAGGCGGCGCACATGGCGCGCTTCGTTCGTGAATTGGGCGCCCAAAAAAGATTTGACGAGGTCCTCGGCCAATTTTTCACCGGCGATGCGGCTGCCGAGCACGAGGACGTTCATATCGTCGTGTTCGACGCCCTGATGGGCGGAATAGGTATCGTGGCAGACGGCCGCGCGGATGCCGGGAATTTTGTTGGCAGCAACGCTGACGCCGACGCCACTGCCGCAAACGAGGACGCCGCGGTGAGAGCGACCCTCGGCAACGGCACGGCCGACGAGTTCGGCGAAATCGGGATAATCGGAAGGATTTTCGTTGAAGGCACCAATGTCGAGCACGTCATGGCCGAGGGCGCGCACCACGTCGCTCATCTTGTTCTTGAGGGCGAAGCCAGCATGGTCGGAGCCGATGACGATTCTCATTGAGCCACCTCTAGCGGCCTTCCTTGCCTTTGCTGGCTGCCGCACCGCTGATGACTTCTTTCGCGCTGGCAACCACCGCGTCGGGCTCAAAACCGAATTTCTTTTGCAATTCTTTCAACGGCGCGGAAGCCCCGAAAGTGTGCATGCCGATGATGCGGCCGCCGGGACCGACGTACTTGTCCCAGCCAAGAGTGCTGGCTTGCTCGACCGAGACGCGCGCGGTAATGGAGGGAGGCAGGACGCTCTCGCGATATTCCTTGGATTGGTGCTCGAAAATCTCCCAAGAAGGCATGCTGACGAGGCGAGCTTTCACACCGTCAGCGATGAGTTTTTCGTAGGCCTTGACGCACAAGTCGACTTCGCTTCCGGTGGCCATAAGGATGACGTCCGGTTTGCCGTCCTTGGCGTCGGCGAGAATGTATGCACCCTTGGCGACTCCGCTGGCGCTGGCGTACTTGGTGCGGTCGATGGTGGGCAGCGCTTGGCGCGAGAGGACGAGCGCGACGGGTTCGTGACGAAGCTGCATGGCGTATTTGTAGGCTTCGATGACCTCGTTGGCATCGGCCGGGCGCAGCACGATCAGCCCAGGAACCGCGCGAAGAGCGACGAGGTGTTCGATCGGTTGGTGCGTGGGGCCGTCTTCACCTACACCGATGGAGTCGTGGGTGAAAATGTAGATCACCGGAACTTCCATGATGGCGCTGAGGCGGATGGCGGGCTTGCAATAATCGCTAAAAATAAAAAATGTGGAGACGAACGGACGAATTTTGGAGAGGCCCAGGCCGTTGCCGATCGCGGACATGGCATGTTCGCGAATGCCGAAGTGCATGTTGCGGCCCCCGCGAGTTTCGGCCTGGAAATCCCCGACCCCGTCGAAGGTGAGGCGCGTTTTCGTTGAGGGATAGAGATCGGCGGAGCCGCCCATCAGCCAGGGAATGTTTTTCGCCAGGACGTTCAAAACCTTGCCACCGGAGTCGCGGCTGGCGACGCCTTTGGCATCGGCGGGGAAGGTGGGGAGGTCTTTGTCCCAGCCCTCGGGAAGCTGGCGCTTCTGCATGCGGGCCATTTCGTCGTAGAGTTGCGGAAATTTAGCTTTGTATTCGTCGATAAGCGTCATCCAGGCGGCGCGGGCTTCACCGCCGTGTTTGCCGATGCCGTTCTTGAACTGATCGTAGACGCCGTCGGGAACGAGGAATTTTGCATCCTCGGGCCAACCGTAGTTTTTCTTGGTCAACCGAATTTCATCCTCGCCGAGGGCTTCGCCGTGAGCTTCCCTGGTGTCCTGCTTGTTGGGCGCGCCGTAACCGATATGGCTGTCGAGCACGATAAAAGTCGGGCGGTCGGTGGTTTGATTAAATTGATGCAGGACCTTTTCGATGGCGCCGGTGTCGTTGGCGTCGCTGACGTGCGCGGTGTTCCAACCGTAGCCCCTGAAGCGCGCAGCGACATCCTCGGTGAACGCCAACTTGGTGTTGCCTTCGATGGTGATGTGATTGTTGTCGTAGATCCAGCAGAGGTTGGAAAGTTTGTGATGCGCAGCCAGAGACGCGGCCTCGCTGGAAATTCCTTCCATCATGTCGCCATCGCCGCAAAGAACGTAGACATTAAAGTCGAAAATTTCGAAGCCGGGCTTGTTGAAGTGTGCGGCGAGCCACCAGCGGGCCATGGCCATGCCGACGCTGGTGGCGACGCCTTGACCCAGGGGCCCGGTCGTGGTTTCGACGCCGGAGGTCAGGCGATATTCCGGATGGCCGGGGCACTTGCTACCCAGTTGGCGGAATTTTTTGATGTCGTCGAGGGTAACGGAAACTTCCCCGAGAGTTTCATATTGCGGATTGACGGCTTTGACTTGCGCGAGGTGCAACAACGAATAGAGGAGCATGGAGGCGTGGCCGTTGGAGAGCACGAAGCGGTCACGATTGGGCCAGATGGGATCATTCGGATCGTAACGGAGGAATTTCTGCCAGATGGTGTAGCCGACGGGAGCGAGAGCCATTGGCGTTCCAGGATGACCGGAATTGGCGGCCTGCACGGCATCCATGGAGAGAGTGCGGATGGTGTTAATGCTGAGCAGGTCCAGATTCGGCTCTAGTCTCGGCTGGCTCACGGTCTCTCCTGTTTTCGGGCGAATGAGCGCCCGCGGTGATTCCAGGTGTTAGATGCTCCGCTCTATTCGGCGGATGAAAGGATTTTACGCCAATTCGGGATCGAATGCCGAGCGCGGCCCCTTTGCTGAGTTGGCCGACGGAAGATTCTTTGGTGGTATAGCACAGAGGCGATGAAAAGAGTATTGCAACGCAAGGATGGGAGAGACACTCGAGAAATGGGGCGCAGGAAGTGGCTTGTGCGGCGGCTTGACGCGACTGGCGAGGCAATTCCTGTGACAATCGTGACATGCCAAATACGACCACTTACAATCCGCGCAGTTTCGCGCTAACTGGGCTAATCATGTGGCGAGCTGTATGCAAACGAGTGCGGGTATCCCTGCTGGTCATGATGACGGTTGCGGGCGTTCGATTGGCGCAGCCTGCGGCGGCGCAAACCGGAGATAACGCAAATTCGCTCGAGGTATCGCAAGCGCTGGCGCAAGGCGACGCGTCGATGTCGGTGAGGGCCTACGACAAGGCTTTGGATGCCTATCACCATGCGGACAAACTGTCGCACCATACTTGCGCGGTGTGTTTGCTGCGCATTGTGAACATTCAGCGCAAGGCCGGGGATTTCGACGGGGCGCTGGATACGGCAAAAAAAGCGGTGGCTGCGGCGGGAAATAATAAGGTGTTGGCCGCGCAGGTGCATCTGGTGCGCGGATCGCTCTTTACGGCGATGGCCAGCAAGCCGGGGGATAAAAAATTGCGCGAGGCGGAGGAAGAGTATCGCACGGCGCTGGCGCTGGCACCGGAGCTCTCAATAACGCACCGGAATTTGGGCATCGCGCTGATCAAACAGGAGCGCGATGCGGAAGGCATTGCGGAGCTGAACCTGTTTATTGCCGCGCCGGGAAATAGCACGAAGTTCATCGAGGAGGCGCGCGCGATTGTGGCGAATCCGATTCGCGCGCGCGAGCCGTTTGCCCCGGATTTTGCGTTTACGTCGCTGGAGGGCGCGCGCATTTCGAATGCGGCATTGCAGGGGAAAGTAGTACTGCTGGATTTCTGGGCTACGTGGTGCCCGCCGTGCCGCCAGTCGGTTCCGGTGATCGCCGGATTGCGTAAGAAATATGCAGACAAACCGTTCGAGATATTGGGAATTAGTGCGGATCCCGATGAGCGGACGCTGAGGACATTTGTAGAGATCAATCACATGAATTGGACCGAGTACCTGGATTTGTCAGAGGCGGTAAGCTCGGCGTTCAACGTGGATTCTTATCCGACGTATATCGTGGTGGATAAAGAGGGCGTGGTGCGGTACCGGCAATCGGGATTTGGGCCCGAGGTGGAGGGTGCACTGGAGGACGTCATTAACAAAGCGCTGAAGAAACCGTATATGCCAGGGGCTGCTCCGGTGGTGCCGCCAGCGCAACCGGGGAGTAGCGCGGCGCCCGTTTCGAAGTAGCGGCCAGGGCGTCGCCTTGGTGAGTGCAGCTCCGAGAGGTACTACTGGTAGCGCTGGCGAGCGATTGCATCTATTTCAGTAAGCCTTTGACGCGGTTCCCGATCATCTCGCGTGCGGTCTTCTCGGGAATGAGATTGTTCAAAAGACCGAGATCCGCATCCACCGTGAGGTCATGATCGGTAACTTCGACCGTGCCTTTTATCGGCGTGCTCATCAGGCCCATCTTTGCCCTGAGCGCGAAGCTGAGGATCGATCCCTGCCAGCTTTTCTGTTGTACCACCAATCGCACCGGAAGCCCGGATATCCCTTTAAACATTTCGTTGAACGACCGATCCACGGAATCCACGACTTCTTGTTTGCTGCGATCGTGTGAAATGGTGATGCGCATAGGTTTTGGTCCAATGGAGGCTTGTCTGCGTATTCAGGATGCCACAGAGCGACGAGTCAAAGCCAAGTTATGCCTGCCTGCCCGCCAGGTGCGGACCAAATGCAAGGCAAGCGCGCCCTTCTCTGGTAAAATCTCCGTTTGGATTGGCGACGCCAGAATTCACTATGACCACCATTACCATCGAGCAGGCCGGCCAGCACGACGGGCAGGAAGTTACCATTCGGGGCTGGCTATACAATTTGCGCGAATCGGGGAAATTGATGTTTCCGATTTTTCGCGATGGCACGGGAATTATTCAAGGGGTTTGCGCGCTGAGGGAGAATGCGGAAGCGTTTGCGGCGCTGAAAGGGTTGACGCAGGAATCGAGCATCATCGTTACCGGCAAGATTCGGGCGGAGCAACGGGCGCCTGGCGGCTATGAAATAGGCGTGAGCAGCATTGAGATTATTCAGAGAGTTCCTGAGAGTACGCCGTTCCCGATACAACTGAAAGAACATGGCGTGGATTTTCTCCTGGACCATCGCCATCTATGGATTCGCACGCCGCGCTCCGCGGCGATTCTGCGGATTCGCGCGGCGGTCATTCTGGCAGCGCGCAACTTCATGGACGAACAGGGTTATACGCTCACGGATACGCCGATCTTTACCCCTGCGGCATGCGAGGGGACCTCCACACTTTTTGAAGTGAACTATATCGACGAGCAAAAAGCGTATTTAACACAGAGCGGGCAGCTGTATGCCGAGGCGCTGGCCATGGCGCTGGGTAAGGTCTATACCTTTGGCCCGACGTTTCGCGCGGAAAAATCGAAGACGCGACGGCATTTGACTGAGTTCTGGATGCTCGAACCAGAGGCCGCCTATGCCGATCTCGGCGACATGATGGACTTGGGCGAGGGATTGGTGAGCGCAGTGGTGCAGTCGGTGGTGAAACATAGATCGCGTGAGCTGGAGACGCTCAAGCGCGACGTGAAGAAACTGGAGAACGTGAAGGCGCCATTCCCGCGCATTAGCTACGAAGACGCCGTGGCTGTCTTGAACAAGCACGGCAACCCTGCGAAATTCGGCGACGATTTTGGGGGCGATGAAGAGACCATCATTTCCAGTGAATTCGACCGCCCGGTGCTGGTACACCGTTATCCCGCGGCGATCAAGGCGTTTTATATGCAGCCCGATACCCAGCGTCCGGACCTGGCGCTGGCTTTCGATATGCTGGCCCCCGAGGGTTATGGCGAAATTATTGGCGGCAGCCAGCGCATCCACGACTACGATTTGCTGGTGCAGCGTCTACGGGAAAATAATTTGCCGGAAGAGTCGTTTCAGTGGTACCTGGACCTGCGACGTTATGGCAGCGTGCCTCATGCTGGTTTCGGGCTTGGGCTGGAGCGCACGGTCGCATGGATCTGCGGCACGGAACACATTCGCGAGGTCATCCCCTTCCCTCGAATGCTCTACCGCGTATATCCTTAGCCGGGGTAGTAACGGGCCAGGTGCAAAAGCTCGGCCCGGTAGATCCATCTGGCTTGGAGCCTCTCCGGCGCCCAACGCTAGCTCGCAGCTCAAGCGGTTACCAACAGAGTGAGTTTTGCTTTCTGGCGAGTGCCTAGGCGCACAGCCGCGTTCGCGCGCGGCGAAAGACTTGCACGCGTTATGAAGCACTGCTCACCGATCGAAGGCGTTTGAAAATGACGCATCAAAAAGTTCGCATTATCGGTGTGCCCATGGACCTGGGCGCCAGCCGGCGTGGCGTGGACATGGGCCCTTCGGCGCTGCGCGTAGCCGGATTGCAGACGCGGCTGAAACAGCTGGGCCATCAGGTGGAAGACATCGGCAATATTTCCGTCAAACAGCCGGAAGAAATGTCTTACGGGGAAAAACGCGCGAAGTATCTGAACGAAATTGCCGAGACGTGCAAAGACCTGGCCGAAGCAGTACAAAAATCCCTGGAAGAAGGTTATTTTCCGCTGGTGCTGGGCGGAGACCATTCGATCGCCACGGGGGTGGCGTCCGGCGTCTCGTCCTTTTTCCGCAAAGAAAAGAAAGAAATCGGCTACATCTGGCTGGATGCGCACGGCGACATGAACACGCCGGAATCTTCGCCGTCAGGCAACGTGCACGGCATGCCGCTGGCCAGCATCATGGGCTACGGCCCTCCGGAACTAGTGGATTTAATGGGCTTCAAACCGAAGGCCGAGCCGGGGAACATAGTAATCGTGGGTGCGCGTGACCTGGACGCGCAGGAACGAAAAATGATGAAAAAATCCGGCGTGCATGTTTTCACCATGCGCGATATTGACGAGCGCGGCATGCGCGAAGTGATGAGCGATGCCATCAAGTACGCGATGGACGATACCGGAGGCATCGCCGTCAGCCTGGACATGGATTTCGTGGACCCCAGCGATGCACCGGGAGTGGGCACGGCGGTACGCGGCGGCGTAACTTACCGCGAAGCGCACTTGGCCATGGAGATGATCGCCGACAGCGATGCCATGGCCTCCTTGGAAGTGGTCGAGATCAATCCGGTAATCGACGAACACAACCGCACCGCGCTGCTGGGCGTCGAGCTGATACTGTCGGCGCTCGGCAAAAAAATACTGTAGACCAGCTCATGCAGTTCCGGCGCGCTGGCAATCGATCTATCCCTCTTCTGGAAACTGTTTGCGGCTCCGCTCTTTAGCCGCGCGTATTTTTCTGAAAAAATAATCAGCGTGACCCCAGACAAGAAACGCCTCCGCGTCGGTATCCTTTTCGGCGGGCGCTCCGGCGAACATGAAGTTTCACTGGCCTCCGCCGCTTCCATCCTTCGCGGCATCGATCCGGACAAATATGAGGCGGTTCCCATCGGCATCTCCAAAGAAGGCCACTGGTTGACGGGAGCGGGGGCGCAAAAAATGTTGCCCGAGGTTCTGCGCCAGGGGCAGCGGGTAATGATGAACGCCGATCCGACCGACGCCGCGCTGATCCGTCTGGACGGCAGCGGCGCCGGCCAGCGGCTGGATGTGGTTTTTCCGGTGATGCACGGGACGTTTGGCGAAGACGGCACCATTCAGGGCTTGCTCGATCTCGCCGGCCTGCCGTTTGTCGGCGCCGGCGTGCTGGGTTCGGCGATCGGCATGGACAAAGATGTGGCCAAGCGGTTGTTGCAATTCTCGGACATTCCCGTCGTTCCGTGGATTACCGTGCACCGTCACGAATGGGAAGCGGATCCCGCGGCAACGCAGGGGAAGATTGAAGAGCAATTTGCATATCCCGTGTTCGTGAAACCTGCCACGCTCGGCTCTTCGCTGGGCATGAGCAAAGTGCACGCGCGAGAGGAGTTGTCGGCCGCGATTACGCTGGCCGCGGAATTCGCCATGAAAATCATGGTGGAAAAGGCCATCAGCGCCCGTGAAATTGAAGTTTCCGTGCTCGGTAACCACCAGCCAGAGGCTTCGGTGCCAGGGGAAATCGTGCCGCACCGGGAATTTTACGATTACGCCGCAAAATATCTGGAAGAAGGCACGCAATTGCTAATCCCCGCGGAGTTAAAAACCGCGCAGGTAAAAAAATTCCAAGGCATGGCCATTGCTGCATTTCGCGCGCTGGAGTTGAGCGGGATGGCGCGCGTGGATTTTTTTATGGAAAAAGCCGCGGGCAAAATTTATCTCAACGAAGTGAACACCATTCCGGGTTTCACCTCCATCAGCATGTACCCGAAACTATGGGAAGCCTCCGGCCTCCCCTTTCGCGAATTGATCGATCGCCTGATCACCTTGGCTCTCGAACAACACGCCGAAAAGGCCCGCACAAAATATCAGATCGAATTGCCCGAGGTTTCCGGCGGCGCACTCGATGCATAACTCCCGGGCTCGTCGCGCGCATTTTACTCTCGCATCCTTCTTCTGCTAATTTTGCATTGTGCCTCTAGGCCTTCGCAGGCAGGAGAACTTCGCATGACCACGCTGATGGACGTCCCTGCCGAAAAGCCGGACAAATCGCGCGCCATGATTTTTACCGTGGTGGCGCTGCTTTGCGTCGCGGTGCTCGGCTTGTACTTCCTCGTTCGCTACTATCCTGAGAAACACGCTGCGGAAATGTTTTTTAACGCCCTGGCCGCCGGCGACACCGCAAAGGCTTACGAGATCTGGAAGCCCGGTCCCAGCTATGCAATGAAAGATTTTCTGGCGGACTGGGGTCCTAGCGGATATTACGGCCCAGTAAAAAGTTTCGCGTTGCTGCACGCTAAGTCTCCGGTAGGGGCCAGCGGCGTGATCATTACCGTGGCGGTAAGCCCATTTTCGCCAATGCCCAATGAAAATTCCGATCCGGCGCAGAGCCAGAAAACTCGCGTGATAAACCTCTGGGTGGAATCGAAAGACAAATCCTTCAGCTTCCCGCCATAAAATAAATGTGCAGCCGCGAGAAACTTTGCCGGAAAGTTGTAGGGGATTATTTTTCTAGCGTGCGGCGAAGCGAAGGGGTGTAGCGCCAGCGCCGCAAGCCGCGGGGAGCAGCAACACTTGGCCGGGATAAATCATCTCGTTCCCGCGCAATGCGCCCGCGTTGGCCTGCGCCACGCAAGGCCAAAGAGCGCCGCGGCTATAGTGGGCCGCGGAGATCTTCCACAATGAATCGCCGGAGCGAACCACCACTTCAAATGAACTGCACGAACTCAGCGCAGCCGGCCCGCTGCTAGATCGCTTTTCAGTTTTTTGCGGCACGACCAGCGTCAAGCCCGCCGGTAGCTGGCGGGGATCCCCGATCTCCGAATTGCTGCTCAGCCATTCGCGCCAACGTGCGCCGCTGCCCAGGTAGCGGCGGGACAATTTCCAGAGCGAGTCGCCTGGCCGAAGTGCAACGGTAACCCCGGAGGAGATCGGTGCTGCGCGTCGCGAAGACGGTAGAGAACGTATCGGCGCCACAGCCAGAGTCGGCGTTGCGAATACTTTACGAGGCGCCGGCGCAACCATCTTTGGAGCGACCGCCGCGGCGAGAGCAACAGTTTTGCCTGCCTCAGACGTGCTTACCACTGGCGGAATCGCACGAGGCCCAATCGCGATTAAGCGGTTGGGGCTCGCAATAACGGCAACTGGAGCAATTGGCGCCTTGGCGGGCCGCTGCAGCGCGCCAATCGTCGGCCGCGCGAATGGATCGCGCTTCCACGCGTCGATTCGCGGGACTGACTTTTTGCCGCTGGCCTTATCGGTTGCCTGATCGATTGCCGCATTGATTTCCGCGCGTACGGCCGAAGGCTTCATGAGCGCACGCCGCGGAGCAATTTCCGCCAGCGCCGGCTGCGGCACTTCCATGTGGAAAGGAGAGGAATCCGGAAGCTTGCTCGCGCGCTCTGCCTCACGCGCCGCCTTTTCCCTCCGATAGCGCCGCGCTACTTCGCCGAGCGACTCAGTACCGGCTATATCTTTAACATCCCCCGCCGAAGACGCCTTCACGGAAGCATTCTCCGACGGCGAAACTTCTCTCTCGCGGGCGTCAAGGCTCGCATTTCCGTTCGTACCTTTGCGGTCGCGCAGAATCTGCGCTCGCCGCAAATCCTCGTTGGTATAAACATGGGAAGATTCGTGCGATGAACCTTGCACTGGCGCCGCCTTGCGCGCTCGCTCCTGACGCGCCGCTGCGGCCACATCCTGCGAAGCGTCCTGTGCCTTTGCGGAATTTCCCGCGAACAAATACACGGCCAGCATTGCCACCGTTAGGCATGCCATGCGGCGGCCTGCGCGTCTTCGCTCCGATGAGAAAGAGCCACTCATGAATGCTATTAAAAATCCGCTGGTGAATCCGCCCCGGGGGACATCCAGAGCCAACCGGCAACCGTTTGAAACTGACCCTATGGTACCGCCGGGAGTTCCCTGCCAACGACTTTGTGGCCAAAGGGTCAACACCCGAAGGCCTATCCAGAAGACCACTCTCACGCGCTAAGTTTGTCGCGTTTCCGACACCCTCGCCGTCAACTCTTCGGGCGTCACACTGGCGGTTCCCAATTTTCCGACCACCACGCCAGCGGCGGCATTCGCCAGCACCGCAGCGTCGCGCAGTTCAGCTCCCGCGGTCGCCGCCAGCGCGACCACGCTCAACACTGCATCGCCCGCGCCAGTCCGATCGAATACTTGGCGCCCCGCGCCGTCGCCCTCAACTCCCGGTTGCCCGACGCGCTCGTACGTCACCTCGGTGTTCGTCGCCGAAATATGAAACTGCCGAGGTGACGACTCCTCCACTAGGTTCATGCCGTTCTCGCCGCGCGTAATTATTACCGCGTTACAACCAAAGTGCGCCAGCAACGCTCGTCCCGCCTCTTCGACGGATTTTTCGTCCCCTAGTTCGCGCGTCACAAAGAATCCAGCTTCCATCACGTTGCAGATAATCACCCGCGCTCCGCGATACGCATACAGCCGCGATCTCTTCGGCTTCACAAACACCGGCACTTCCAGGCGATGACACGCACTCAACACGCGGTCGGCAAACGCATCCGTGATCAACCCTTTGTCGTAGTCCGAAATAACCAACGCATCCAAATGCTTCAGCGCCGCAAATAAAGCCCGCAGTAGTTTCTCTTCTGTCTCTGGACGCAAGGCCTCCTTTCTTTCGTGATCTACTCGCACAACCTGATGATGCCGCGCAATAATCCGCGTCTTCACCGTCGTAACGCGTTTGGCATCTGGCACCACGCCCTGATATAAAATTCCCGCCGCGCGCAAACAACCCTGCAGCCCCCGGCCCGCCTCATCGCTGCCCACCACGCCAAACGCCTCGACCTTCGCGCCCAGCGCCGCAAGATTCGCTGCCACATTCCCCGCCCCACCCAAACATTCGCTCTGCGCCACAAAATCCACGACTGGCACCGGTGCCTCCGGCGAAAGCCGCGACGCGTTTCCCCACAAATAGCGGTCCAGCATCACATCGCCCAACACGCCGACGTGCTTCCCCCGCATCCTCGGAATCACCCGCTGCAAACGCAAAATATCCGCCGATTTTCCAGCCATACGCTCTCGTTTTCTAGGGATTTTCTACGTATCGATCGCTAGCTAAACTAGCGGACCGTGGAACCTGCCCGCCGACAACTCCCTATCACAGCAACTCACAGCTTCCCATACTCCGCTTTGGCTTGCACCAGCACCGGAATGTCCGCATCCGCATCCTTCCAGCTGGCAAAAAAATCCTGATAAGCCGTGCGCGCCTTCCCAGCATCCCCCTGCAGCGCATACGCCCTCCCCAGCCCCAGATGCGCCAGCGGAATCAGCTCACTGCTGGAATACAACATCCGGTGATCCAGAATTTTCTGGAACTCCGCAGCGGCATTCTTGCCGTCGCGCATCTGCAGATAGATCTGCCCGCGCGTATATATGGTGTAAAACGCGGCCGCCTGAAAGCTGAAGCCCAGCTCGTACTTGCGAGCCGGCTCGAGCAAGGCAATCGCTTCGGGATACTTTTTCTGGTGCGCCAGTAGCAGCGCCTCGGCGGAGGGCACGGTCAAATAGCTAACGGCGGTGTCCGAGGGAAAATCGCGGCGGAGTTCATCGATCAATTTCTGGGACTGGGCCGCGTCCCCGGAAAGCGCGAGGGCCACAGCCGCGCAAGCTTTGGCAGATCGCTCTCCCGGCAATCGCAAAGTCTCTTGCGCTTTTTGCCTGGCGTCCTCCGGGTATCCAAACTCCCCGTCGTGCAAGGCATCGGAACAGGCTACCCAGGAAGCAATCTCGGCAATTCCGAGGCGTTTCCCCGCCGTCGCTGCTTTCTGGTCGGTCTCAGCGGCCAGTTTTAGCTCTCCTTTTCCGGCCTGATCGTCGGAGAGGAAACGAAGAATCCAGGGCTCGCTATCCTTGCCCACGCTCCAGGCAATCTCCTTTTGCATGCCAGCCTCATCGTTCCGCAAGGCCGCGATTTGGAACAGGGTGAAATGCAGCCCATCGGAATCGCTGTGTTTGGCTTGCCCACTTTGCACCATGGCTCGCGCTTCATCCAGGCGGTTCAGGAAAAGATAAGAATTCGCTTCGTGAGAAAAGGGGAAGGCATCGGAAGGATCCAATTGCAAGTCCTCCGCGGCCGCTTGCAGCGCCTTATCAAATTTTCCCAAGATGTTGTAATACAAGGCCATGTTGGCCAGCGGCCGGGTGTCGCGGGGATACAACTGATGCCACTTTTCGTACAGGGCCAAAGCTTTCTCATCATCCCCTGCAACGCCATCGTAGTAGTGGCCCTCAATGTACAACTTCTCGCGTTCGCTGGCGCGATCACGTAGCTCATAGGCCTTCTTCAAGTTGGCGATTCCTTCGTTGGCCCCTCCGAGGTTTACCTGGCAGGTGCCTAGGACGGCATAGGCTGTGGCAAAATTCGGGTCCAGTTCCACCGCGCGTTTTAAGTGCGGAATAGCCTCACCGTCCTGTAAACGCTCATGCAGGGCATATCCCTGGCTATATTCTTTCAATGCGTCGAGGGAGGAGGTTGTGGCCTGCTCCAGCGGGGTGGCGAATTGCTGGACGCTGGTGAGGGATTCGCCTAATTTTTTTCGCAGGTCGGTGGCGGCAGTGTCCAGCGATTTCAGCACCGCCTCCTTGCTGTCCGCTTCCACTTGTTGGCTGGCCAGGGTGTCGCCGTTTTGCGCGTTGATGGCGTCCAGGGCGATGACGTAATGGCTGCCGAGGGTGGAAATGGAGCCGGCGATGTAGGCTTTGGCACTTTCGCGCATGGAAATTTCTTTGGCGAGATCCCTGGTGATGCGTTCATCCGGCTTGCGCCCCATGAACTGCAGCGATTCCTGAACTTTCGATTCCGGCAGCAAATTTAGATACGGGGATTGGCCGAGTTGCACAGCGAGCGCCTGCTTTAGCGTGCCGTCGAAGACCGGGTCGCCGGTGGTATTTACAAAATCCGTCAACACCACATTATCTTTGTCCGTAAGCGCGCGTGCACGGCGCCCAGAAAAGAAAAACACGCCAATGGCAATCGCCGCAATCAACAGCACTCCGCCCAGCCACGGCAAATATTTTCGCGTCGCCACAACGGGTGCCAGAACCGCGGCGGAATTTGCCGAGGGCATGCCCGCCGAAACCGCCGACCCAGAAGACACGACAGATCCAGAGGAGGCGGCAGAGCCGGACGAAACCGCTGAACCAGATACCACCCCGGTCGCCGAAGACACACGCGCCGCCGGACCAGGCCGATGCACATCCTCAGCCGTAAGTCCGGTAAACGCGCTGGGATTCGAGCCCGATTCCACCTCACGCTTCAGCCGCAGCAAATCCGTGCGCATCTCCGCGGCCGACTGATACCGCAGGTTGCGGTCCTTATCCAATGCCTTCTGCAGAATTGCTTCGAATTTTTCCGGCAACTCCAGATTGAGCCGCACCGGGGAAGTCGGCGGCCGGTTCATGATGCTTTCAAAAATCACCGCGGAAGTCTCCCCGCGAAACGGCAGTTGCCCCGTACCCATCTCGTACAGCACCACACCAAAGGAAAAAAGATCCGTCCGCGGATCGAGCTCCTTCCCGCGCACCTGTTCCGGCGACATATAGGCCACCGTGCCCAGCGACGTCCCGGGGCTCGTCAGGTGATCCGGATCGACACCCACCGTCTCCATAACGTTCTTTATCCCGCCGCTCCCTGAACGCACCGCAAAAATTTTCGCCAGGCCAAAATCCAGAATCTTCGCGTGCCCGCGTTTGGTAACAAAAATGTTCGCCGGCTTGATATCGCGGTGAACGATGTTCTGCGCATGCGCCGCGTCCAGCCCGTCGGCAATTTCAATCGCCAGGCTCAGTATCCGCTCCAACTCCATCGACTGCCCGGCGATGATGTGCTTCAGCGTCGCGCCGTCCAGAAATTCCATGGCGATGAAGCGGTTGCCCTCATGCTCGCCAATTTCGTAAATGGTGCAAATGTTCGCGTGATTTAGCGAAGAAGCCGCGCGCGCTTCCCGGCGGAAGCGTTCGAGCGCCTGCGAGTCGCCGGTAAGATCGTCGGGAAGGAACTTCAGGGCCACAAAGCGGCCCAACTCGGTATCTTCCGCCTTGTAGACCACACCCATTCCGCCGCCGCCCAGCTTCTCCTGGATGGCGTAGCGGGATATTTTTTTGCCGGCTAGAGGTTGGGGGTCTGCCATGCGCCAGTATCGTAAGGTAGTTCCTCATGCAGAGCAACAAAAGAGGGCAACTCGCAGTCTTGTGAGTTCAAACGCTCTCTTCAACTCCCTTGAAATGAACACTTACAAGAATTTCTATGTTGGGGTACCCCAGGAAACTAGGAAGAAAAACTCCTCGCTTCACATATCGCGCCGGGCCAGCTAACCCGAGTGTGGTTACAGCCATCTATCTAGCTTCGTGCGCGAAGCCTGAGCCTAGTGCAAGTCCAGCCTGCACCGCGGTCAGGACTTTGACGCATGTAAATCGGCGCTTAAATCCAGCTCGGCGCACGGTATACTTGGGGGTTCATGTCGCTGCATCAGGTCAATAGTGCCTTCAACTTGTTGGGACAGGTTCAGGAGCCCGCGGACCCCGTCCGCCTGCCGGGACCCGCCATGCCCACGCTGGGAGCGTCCTGCGGCACTTTCCACCAAAGTCTCCCGAGCAATCTGGTTGCAATATTCTCTGGTCCACGCTCGGCCAAGAATTTTATTTACCAGGGATTCTTCAAGGATGGCTGGATCGAGGGGCGCGTCCCGCGTTTGGCGCTACTCATCGCGCTGGTGCTGCACCTGGCCATCGTGGTGGTGCCGTTTCCGCGGTGGCTGACCGCAATTCGCCAGAATCCGGCGTTCAACAATACAGAGCTGACCTGGTCCGGTCCCGTCAACGACCTGCCGCTGCCGGATCTCTCCAACGCGCCGACCGAGCCTGCCCGCCGCGCCAAAGCGGCCATCGTACGCAACGAGGCCCAAGTGCCGGACGCTGCTGCCTTCCATCCGCGCCAGCGAATATTTACCGACGCCGTGCATCCCACGCATCCGCGCCAAACGCTCATAAATCCTAAGGCGCCGCTTGAGCCGCCGAAAATTTTGCCCAGCCTGCCGAATATTGTGCAGTTGCAGCGATCCGTGCAACCGGCGAAGCCTCGAATGGAGATCGACGAAAAAACTCTCGCGCAGCTCCGTCCGCGGGAACACCAGGCGGCCACCGCCCCAATCGCGCCGCCTCCGGAGGTGCCGGTTTTCCTGCAGCAGCAAGCGGATCTGACCATTCAGGCGGAGTCCACCGCTCCCGTGCGGCCGAAGTTGGCGTTGAACTCCGGTGCTGCACCGCGTGTTGCGGCGCGCGCGCAATCGGGAGATCCTGCCGCGGCTCCGGAACTTTCCGAGGCGCGCGCGGACGCCAACGGCAACAGCGAGAGTACGTTGATCGCACTTTCCGCCGCGCCCGCTCCGCCGGCCGCGAATATCGCCGCCCCGCAAGGTAACTTGGCGGCGCGCGTGTCCATTTCACCGGAGGGCAAGCCAGGCGCTTCGGGGGCCTCCACTGGGGATGCCGCTGCGGATAACCGGGCAGGCGCTGCCGCCGGAAATGCCCACAGCGAGGTGACCGTCAGCATCAGCGGCGGAAACCCGGTTGCGAAGAACACGATGTCCGGATTGGGCGGCGCTCCGGGAAGTTCCACAGGAATCGCGCCAGGAAAGTCCGCGGGGAGGCTCGCGATGGTCTCACCGCACGACATGCTTGCTCGCCGGCCCACGCGCGCGGAAGCGGACGAAACACAGGAGCGCACGGGTCCACCGAATTTTGCCGCGCTCGCTCCCGGCGCCAAGCCGGAACAACTTTTGAATTCCAAGAAAATTTACACGCTGTACGTGAACATGCCAAACCTAAGCAGCGCCACGGGAAGCTGGATCCTTAATTTTTCCGAGATGCGCACCGGCGGGTCGCATCAGGCGATGACCACCCTTGCCGCTCCGGTTCTGTTCAAGAAAGTGGATCCGAAATATCCGCCAACGTTAGCCGCCGACCGCGTGGAAGGCGAAATCGTGCTTTACGCCGTCATCCGCAAAGACGGCTCGGTGGATAGCGTTCAGCTGGTGCGTGGCCTCGATGGAGTTCTGGATGCCAATTCCATGACGGCCCTCAGCCAATGGAAATTCCGGCCGGCCACCCGAGAAGAGCAACCCGTCGAGCTGGAAACTGTCGTGCACATCCCGTTCCACGCCACGGTTCCGCAGTAGTTTTAGTTCGAGATCGCCGCGATCGTGAATTTGCCTGCGCGGATTTGGCTCAGATTCGCTGCAGCGAAGAGAACGGCTTTATCGCTGAAACCTAGGTAGTGACCACACTGATCAGCCGGTCGATGTCGCGCTCGGTGTTGAATACATAAGGCGACACGCGGATATTTCCCTCGCGCAAGCTCACCACCACATTTTCTTTCGTCAACTGCGCATAAATCTCCGCCGTTTTTTCCGGGGTGCGTCCAGCAAAGCAGCCGTACGGTCCGCGGCGAGCGGGATCGAGAGGACTGGACGGCACGCAACGATCTTTCGGTAAGCGCCGATACATGAAGTCAATCAACGCGAGGTTATGTTCCGCGACGGCCGCCGGTCCGATCTGCAAAACCAAGCCTAGCGAGACATCGAGCGCCGCCAGATTAAAATAGCTGGCGGTCTCCGCCGAGTCCCAGCGCCGCGCTCCGCGCACCGGCTTGGCATCATGAAATACCAGCGAAGCAAAATGCCCCCGCGCGCCGCCCTCAATGGCCTGCCAGTAAAATGGTCCAGGGCGCATGGTCTCGATCAACGCGTTTTTGGCCCAGAAAAATCCCGTGCCGTAAGGACCCAAGAGCCATTTGTATCCGGCACAGGTGACAAAATCCGCGCCCAGCGCCGCGATATCGAGCGGAATCGCGCCGCAGCATTGGCTGACGTCCAACAGCAAAAGCGCGCCCTGCGCATGGCAAGCGGCCGCCACCTTGGCGGCGTCCAGCTTTGAGCCGTCATCGAATCGAACCATGCTGGCGGACACGAGCCGCGTCTTCGGCGTCATCGCCGCGATCAAATCATCCGCGGAAATGAATCTTTCGCGCGGGCTCACAATTTTCAGAACCGCGCCCTCGCGCTTCTCTACGGGCCGCCAGGTGGAATATTGCATGGGAAACTCACCGGCGACAGTGACGATTTCGTCGCCGGGCTTCCACTCCAGGCCGTACGCCACCGCCGCCATTCCCGCGCTGGCCCCGGTGGTCAGCGCAATCTCATCAGCATGCGCGCCAATCAGTTTCGCAATCGAAGCGCGGATGCGATTGGGAATATCGAAATACGCTTCATCCGGCATGCGGTGCGGAAATTTCTTCCATTCCAGGGCGTTTTGCGCCGCGCGCAAAGAAGCCTTGGGCATGGGCGCCTGGCCCGCGACATTCAGGTAGGTCGCGTCCTCAATCTCGAACCATTCTTTGCGCCAATCGGTGCGCAGCGGAGCGGCAATGGTGGCCATGAAGAGCATCCTCCAATTCGCAAAGGGACTGCAAGCAGGCTACGACACTCGAAATATTGTGCAACGGCCAATTTGGAAAATCGCCCGGCGACGGTAGGGCCGAGGCACGGAGTCTAGAAATGCGCGCGCAGCTCGCGAAAGCCTGGCAGGATCACCAATTTCCCCGATCCGGCCATTACCGGTTCGTGCTCCAGCTGCCAGGTATGCTGATGCGGAATGTATACAGCGTTTAAGCCGATTTTCATCGCTGGATTGATGTCGCTCCGCGGACTGTTTCCGATCATCCAGCCGAGCGACTTCACGATTTTGTGTTTCTTCACCAGGGTGCCGTACGTCTCGTGATCTTTTTCCGGGACAATTTCGATGAACTCAAAAAATCCCTGCAAGCCGGAGCGTTCGACTTTGGCCGCCTGTTCCGCCGGCTCGCCTTTGGTGAAAAGAATCAACCGGTGCCGTTGCGTCAAATATGCCAGGGTCTCCGGCACGCCATCCAGAATCTTTGGGGGGGTGCGTTCGAGGTCTACCACGCGTTCGTGGATGAGCGCCAGCGTTTCGCGCTTGGCCATGTGCTCCGCAAGCTTTAGGTACGTTTCTTCGAGGGAGCGGCCAAAGCACCGCACGCCATAACCGTACTGCCGGATATTTTTTCGCTCCGTCTCATTCAAGATGTGCCGGATGTACGCGCGTGCGTACCCGCACGGTTCCACCAGGGTAATAAAATCCTCGATCAGGTTTTCGAAAAATACGTTGTTCTCCCACAGCGTATCGTCCGCGTCAATCATCAAAGTGTTTCGCCGCATCGATCCTTTTCGACGGAAATCTGTCGCCCAAGAAGTGGTCTTGACTCAAAAATCGATCTTAATTGATGCATCGCGCGGACTGGAATCAAGCGCGTTCGAGCTCTGTTAGTCTACCAGCCGCAGTACATCTTCCGCGATATCGGCCGCAGCGCGCGGCCGGCTCATCTGTCGCGCGGCGGCGCGCATGCGCTCCATACGCGGTTCGTCGTCCAGCAACGACGCAATCTTCCACGCCGCCGCGGGCAAATTGTTGCAGCGAATCGCCGCGCCAGCCTCCAGCAGATGATCCGCGTTGCGTTCCTCCTGTCCGGGAATCGGCTCGATCAGCGCCATCGGCAAACCCCGCGACATCGCTTCGGAACTCGTCAGCCCGCCGGCTTTGCCCACCAGCAAATCGGCAGCCGCCATATAGCGGTCGATTTCCGCAGTGAAGCCCACGGCACACAAGCGCGATTTTCCGCCGGCCAGCGTGCCGGCCGATTCAGAAAGTCTTTCGAGCCGCCGGCGAACCTTGTCGCCTCTCCCGGCAATGGCCACGATCTGCCACGGCCGTTGCAGGGCCAGCAGCGCACCGACCAGTTGTTCCACCGGTCCCACGCCATACCCTCCGGTGGCGACCAGGATGGTGGTGGCGTGCGGGTCCAGCCCGAAATAGTTACGCGCTTCCGTGCGATCGAGTGGCTGCGCAAAGACCGGATCCACGGGGATGCCGGTGACGCGCACGTTGTCGCGCGGGACACCGATACGCGCCAGGTATTCCGCCGCTTCCGGCAACGCGACGAAATATCTATCCACCGTACGGCACAGCCACATCGCGTGTACGTCGTAATCCGTGATCACGATGGCGTTGCGCGCGCGCAGTTTTTTCTTGGCGATCAGCCAGGCAATAATTTCCGCGGGCAAGAAATGCGTGGCAATGCACAGGTCCGGCTGCACTTCGTCCAGCAGATCGATCATCGGCTTGGTATTCAGGCGATCCAGCGCCAGTCTTCGGCTTTCATGCCGCCAGGGTTGATCGGTGCGGTCGTACAGCATGCCCATCACGCCGGGGGCGCGCCGCACCATGGCGATGTACGCCTTCTCATAAATATTCTGGAATAGTTTGCTGACGTAATTCATCGCGTCGGCGTGTTCCACAATGCAATCGCCGCGCGCGCGAAAAGTTTTTTCGAGCGCTTGCGCGGCCCGCACGTGGCCTGCTCCGGAGGAGGCGGAGAGCAGCAACACGCGCGGTTTCGCATGGAGGTGCAAGATCATGCGTCGCGCCGCATCAGGTCTCCTTCGGCTGCCCGGCGGCGAGTCTTTCGAGCACGCTGCGCGCGGTGCGCTGCAGTTCTCCGAAGCGCGTCAAGTAATCCTGAAAATCGTGGTTGAGCAGTTGCGCATCCTGTGGACCGAGCTTCGTGCGCAAAATCATATCGCGTAACTTTACTGGATGCGGCAGCAACGCTTCTTCCTGCAACTCTTCCAGCGCAATTTTGGCGTCGTAGTGATACATACGGCCCTCCTCGACCCCACCAGCGTACAACGAAGCGGCGCGGGGAGCACGCAACTCACAAGCATGGCTAGCAGGCGGAAAAAAAAGATGGAACACGAGACGGGCCGGGTGGCAGGCGGGAATGTAACTAAGAAACAGCAGCGGTGGGAATAAACTCGTAATGCTGAATTTTCGCCGCTACGCCTCTGCGGCCATCGACGTTGGATTCCACGCGCACAACTTCGCCCTGGCAGCGGATCTTCACGTCTCCACCGGTGACGTTTTCCGGAAGAGTAATCACGAAGTTAATGGCCTTGCCGGCCTCGAACTCGCTCTCGGCGACAAAATACAATCCGCGATAACTTACGTCGCGCGTCTCGGTTTCAATTTCCCTGCCGTTTCGCGCACTGCCCAGCACGCGTAAGGGAAGACTCATCGTGAATCGCCGAGCTTCACGGCGCTCCGCTCCAGTACTCATCGGTCCCCCAGGGTTGGTGCGCGTTTGGGCGCGATGGCTGAAAATTAACATCCGATTCAGCAAACTGCAACGCGAAAATTGAAGTTTTTTGTCCTAGTACGAGGTGATAACCGTTGCGTACGCCCTGTGTTTTCAATAACAATTTCCAAGCACGCATGGTTGCGGAATCCCCGAAGCTTCAGAGTTGGAAGCCTCAGTGTTGTTGGCTCATGCGCGAGACTGCGCTTTGCCATGTGCGCAGCACGCCGAATGACACTGCACGCGTTGTGACGCACCGATGACCGCCGCTCACGAATCGCGCAATTTCTTCCTGCAGGGCCCCGCTGGGCGGCTCGAAGCCATCCTCTGGAAGCCCGCGGTGGCAGAGCCCATATCCGCCGCGCGCACGATGGCCCCGCGCTGGGCCGCTATGGTATGCCATCCGCATCCGCTCTTTGGCGGAACGCTGCACAACAAAGTGGTCTACCAGGCGGCTAAGTCGCTAGACGCTCTAGCAATCCCGGTACTCCGTTTTAATTTTCGTGGCGCCGGCTTGAGCGAAGGCGCGCACGATGGCGGGCGTGGCGAAACGCAAGACGTTCGCGCGGCGCTCGATTTCCTCGCCACGCAATTTCCGGCCGCGCAACTCTTGGTGGCCGGTTTCAGTTTTGGTTCCTGGGTCGGGTTGCGGGCCGGTTGCGAAGATGCGCGCGTCGCGCGACTGATCGGTCTCGGCATCCCCGTGAACAATTCCGATTTTTCGTTTCTCTCGCGCTGTGCCAAGCCAAAACTCTTCGTGCACGGAGCAAACGATGTCCACGGGGACATTGCCAAAGCGCGCGATTTGGTGGCGTCGCTACCGGGCGAGAATGTCTTCGTAGAGGTTGCCGGCGCGGATCATTTCTTCACCGGCAAACTCGAGCAGCTCGATCGCGCAATCACGAATTGGTTGACGCCCGTGCCAGGCGCGGATCCGGTGTAGCAGCCGTGCTTACAGCTGTGTGGAACGAGCTAAGCCGGAAGCACGAGCCCCAGGTGCTACGCGCGAAGACGGAACGGAAGCCGTCACTGCTTACCAGAATGCGCCAGCGATTTCTCGAAAGCGCCCTGAGACGCTTCGTGGGCTTTGTTCGCATGTTCCATCGCTTGCTTGGAGTGCTCGTGGCCGGTTTGATGATCTCCTTTTTCATGGCTCGCGGCCGCGGCGCGATGGGCGTGGGCGGCCTGCTCGTGTAACTCCGCGGCTCTCTGGTGCGAATTGTATGGCATGGCGGGTCCCTCTTTCACGTACTGCTCAAATGCTACGTCCGGCGACGGAAAAAAACGAAGCGCTCAGCGAAATAATTCCGCGGCTTGGCCGTCCAGAACGCCCAATTGGCGCGCCAAGCCGATCTGATCCCAATTATTCCAGCCCTCGACGATCTCACCGTCGCGGGTGCGTAATGCCGACATGCCAGAAAGTTTTATCTGACGGCCCGTCGGCGGCATCCCGAGTCCATCGCCGGTGTGCGTCAGGGTGGCCGTCCAGCGTGCGAATGCGGTGTCGCCCTGTTCGATCACTTTTTCGAGGGTCACATGAATGTCCGGGCAGGCGGCGCGCATGGCTTGATAAAACTGCTTGAACTCGGCGGGTCCCTGGGATGGAATTCCCGCACGGCCTACGCCCCACATCACCGCATGGGCGGGAAAGAGTTCGTCGATGCTTTCGGCGCGCCCCGCGTTCCAAACTTCGTCAAACCATTTGCGCATGAGCGCCGCGGGAGTTGCGTGTGGCGCACTGCTCGCCGCCGTGCCTGCCGTATCCATGGAACCTCCTCGCGTGTGCTTCGGCTTCGCCTTCGCTTCCGCGACACTCTACCACACTGCTACAAAGAGGCGTGGAATGCTTGGTTGCGCAGCGGGCTGAGGTAAACACCGCTTGAACTCCCAGAGGTGCGCGGCTAGACTTCGCCCATGAATCCGGAATGGGTGCGAGAACTTTGCCTTTCGTTGGCCGGAGCCACCGAGCATGTGATCTGGGGTAACGACTTGACCTTTAAGGTGGCGGGAAAGATCTTCGCGCATACCGTCCTGGAGCCGGCACCGGTGTGGCTGTCGTTTAAGGTAACCCCACAAAATTTTTACGAATTGACGGAACGGCAAAACATCATTCCTGCTCCATACCTGGCGCGGGCGCAATGGATTGCGCTGCAAACGCGAGACGCGCTGCGAAGCGACGAGTTGGGCGCGCTGATCCGCGAATCCTACGCGCTGGTGGTTGCAAAATTGCCGAAAAAGACGCAGCAGTCGCTCTCCGCAACGGGCGTAAAAACGGCCGCGTTGAGACCCTCGAGCAAGAGAATGGCGCGCCCGCGAATGGCCAAACGCCAGCACGCGCGGCGGAAGAAGGCTCGCGGCAAGAAGAACGCAGGCAAAAACAAAAAAGAATAGCGGCTAAATCTTCCAATAATTCCCCTAGTTCAAAGGCTTTCTTGGCATCCTGCTGCCATCGACCCTGAATCGCGAATACACCTTCGCATAAGCTCAGGAGTGTGCTTCCGGAACGTACCGCATTCGCTGTACCCGTCGTGGGAACGGGGTGTGGCATGCTGTAGTTGCGCTCCCACCCGCGCAATTCTTGTGCAATGAGGCCCGCAATGAGGTTTTCTTCATTTCTTACGACCGTGGCACTGGCCCTGTCGCTGCCGCTGCTCGGGGTACCGCTGGCGGCAAAGCGCGCGCCGGCATTTCCGCAAACGCCTTCCGGTGACCAGTTCCCCAACAAATCGATCGTGGTGTACGTGACAGACTTTGATATCGGCGCCACGGATGCGCCCGGGCTGGTGCGAACTGGGCCAAACCGCAAGGCCGTCTCGGTGAACGCGATACCGGCGGATCCCGCTGCTACGGCCGCGCCGGCGTCTGGCGCTGTGGCGACGTCCGTGAGTACTCCGGCCACGGCAGCGAACGCCGCAGACGCACCAACGGCCGACGGAGACAAATCTGTCACACGGCCGGAAACGCAAGCCGCAGATGCGCAAAAGCCCGATGCACCGAAATCCGAAGCTCCCCAGGATACTTCGCCGCGCGCGCAAGCAGCCCGGCTCGTGGAGCTCACTTCCACCACTTTGGTGAAGGCTCTGCAGAAGGCGGGCTACTCGGTGCGCCGCTTGCGTAACCCGGCGACGGCCCCGGACGATGGCGTGGTGATTCACGGAGTATTCGCGCAGGCGGATCCCAGCGCAGGTTTGCGGCGCGTGGTACTAGGAGGCGTAGTCACCGATCCGAAAATGCTGCTGTTTATCGGAATCGGCAATCTCGCGAAGCCGGAACAGGTTCTTTACCAGGTGGCGGGACCGCAACCCGCGGGAAATGTGGGGCCAGTGATTTCCGTCAGTGCGTACGCACCGATTTCGCGGTACGCCCTCGATCGCGAGCCCTCGGAAGAAGAGCTGAAGCAAACGGCGGAGCTAATTTCCTCTGATTTGACACGACTGCTGAACGCGAATCCGCTAGCGCTGGGACAATAAAAGATCCGAAGGGCTGAAGGGTCGAAGCTTCGAGACCTTGTTTCTCGAGCGGCTCGCTTGTTTGCTGCGTGGCCCAACATCGATAAGAAACTTTTTGCAACCTCGCCGCCGCATTGCCAACAACAGCGCCAGGAGGCTTCACCCCTTGGCGTTTCTGCTTCTATTTTTCTTTAGCTTTATAATGGCGCCAGTATTCCATTCCGCGGTACGCACGCAGGAAAAGGAATCGGATATGTATGGCCTGAACGCCGCACAACAGCCGGATGGCCGAGGTGGATTTGAAACTGCCGAGTACCGCAAGAGGAGTCCAGGGCCGCTCGAAGAGATCATCTTCTACGATCACTGAGCAAGGGATGCAAAGAACAGGCAAGGTAAGCGCGGGTTTATTGATGTACCGGGTCCGCGCCGAAAAATTGGAAGTTCTGCTGGTGCATCTTGGCGGGCCGTTCTGGTCCCGCAAGGATGCCGGTGCGTGGTTTGTGCCCAAAGGCGGGATTGAAAATGATGAAGACGAATTGACGGCGGCGCGCAGAGAATTTCGGGAAGAAACGGGAATGGAGCCGCACGGGCCCTTTCTCGAGCTCGGTAGCGTTCATCACAAAGGCGGAAAGTGTGTGAAAGCATGGGGGTTTGGCGGCAACAGCGACCCCGCCGCTTTGCGGAGCAACACCTTCCGCCTGGAGTGGCCGCCGAAATCGGGCAAATTCCAGGAGTTTCCGGAGATCGACCGCGCGGACTTCTTTACCGTGGAAGCCGCCAAAAAGAAAATGCATCCGGCGGAATTTGCGTTCGTGCAGCGACTGGAAAAAATAGTTTCGACGCAGCACAGCGGAAGGAGTGAGCGATGAGCGATTCTTCGGCCACGATGCAGAATGTTTCCGATACGGCGCGATGGGCGGCGGTGTTTCGTGCGCGCGAGACGGAACGTCCCGACGCGCTATTTCGCGATCCTTTTGCAAGAAGGCTTGCCGGCGAACGCGGTTTTGAAATGACCGCGAATCTGCGCGACGGGAATCAGCATGCGTGGGCTTGGACCGCGCGCACCTACGCGTTCGACCAGTATCTGACGCGGGAAATCGAGAAGGGCGCGGACATGGTGCTCAATTTAGCCGCGGGCCTGGACGCGCGACCGTATCGCATGGCGTTGCCGGCGACGCTACAGTGGGTGGAAGCGGATTTGCCGGGAATCCTGACGTACAAAGAAGAGATTCTCGCCGCGGAAAAACCATCGTGCATGCTGGAGCGCATCCACATCGATCTTTCGGACGCGACGGCGCGGCGCGCATTGTTTGCGGAAATGCAACGGCGGGCGCGCAGGGTCGTGGTACTGACGGAAGGCCTGGTGATCTATTTCGCGCGCGAAGATGTAGCGGCACTGGCCGAGGATTTAGCATCAGGCGAAAGCTTTGCGCGGTGGATCGTGGATATCCCTTCGCCGGGACTCCTGAAGATGCTGCAGAAGAGCCCTGGCGAACATCTGAGCGCGGTCGGCGCGCCATTCCGGTTCGGTCCGCCGGAAGGACCGGCGTTTTTCGCGACCCATGGATGGGGGGTCGCGGAAGTGAGCGGAATGCTGAAAACTGCGGCACGGTTTGGAAGGCCGCCGTTCTTTCTGCGGTTGCTGGCGCTGTTGCCGGAATCCAAAGGCACGCAAGGCGAACGGCCGTGGTCCGGCGTGTGTTTGCTGGAGAATAAAAAAAACGAGCCCGGCAAACCGTTGAAGCCAGCGCCGGGCCCGTTTGGATGGCGATGAAATTCAGTCCGCGGATTGTGCTTTCTGGTTGGACATGGCTGCCATGCGGCGCATGGACTCTTCCGGTGAAACGTCTTCGACATGCGTGGCCACCGACCAACTGTGCCCGTAGGGGTCGGTGAATTTTCCGTAGCGGTCGCCCCAGAACATATCTTGCACCGGCATGTCCAGCCGAGAACCGGAATCGGTGGCGCGCTGCACCACGGAATCGACGTCCTCGGTGTAAACAAAAATCGAGCATCCGCGGGTAGCCGCGGGCTCTTGCGGATTTGGAGCCAGGCTCATGCCGGGAAATTCGTCGTTGAGCATCAACCGGGAGTCGCCGATTTGGAGTTCAGCGTGCATAACCTGATTGTTGGGTCCAGGCATACGCATCACTTCCGTGGCGCCAAAGACTTTTTTGTAAAAGTCGATGGCGCAGGAGGCGTTCTTGCAGGTTATAGCGGGAGAAAGCGAGCGATACCCTTCGGGGATATGTTGTACCTTACCGGACATAGTGATCTCCTGTTGATTTGAGTGTGCGCACAGTAACCGCGGTAGAGGGAGGGACAAGCTAGTGCGCAGGAAAGTAGTACCGCGAAATTCCGGCCAAGTCAACCGCGGCTTATTCGCTTCCGGTGATGACGCCGCAAGCGATGCGTGCGGGATTGCCAGGCGCGCCGCCTTCCGCGGCATGGATGACGATCGCGGTTCCGCCGTTGCTGAATACGGAGTGATCGTCGCTGCCCATGGTTACGTTGGGTGCAACCACGGTGACGCGCGCGGTGTGGTCGTCGCCAACGATCAGGAAGAAATTCGGAATATCACCGGCCGCAGCGCCGTCGTGGGAATGGCCCCCAGGGTTAAAGTGTGGACCGGCGCTCTTGAAATCGGGTGGCTCGCATTTGGCGTTTTGGTGGATATGCATCGAGTGTTGACCCGGAGGGAGGTTTCTAATGTCGAGCTTAAAGCGCACACCCTGGGAGGAGCTGGTGAGGGTCGCAGTGCCGACGGTTTCGCCTTGAGCATTCTTGATGTTGACGACCACGGGCTTGCCGTGGGCGGAACTATCTTGCGCGAACGCGGGTGCGCCGAGGCACGCCAGCAGTACGGTAAGGGAGATTATCGATTTCACGACGACACACCTCTGACGGAGCAGGATCGTAAGGATTAGATGGCCCACCGTTACTGTAGCGCAGGATGGGGCCAGATTTGTCACGATTTTGTCAAATAGTTGTCACGGGCCTGCTGGTGGGACGCGTCCACACCAACACCACACGAAAAGATCTGGTATCGAGGCGCGTGAGCAGGCTAGGGCGCAGTCGAGCACCGAGGGGGACGCTCTTTCAAGGGAAACTGCGTGGCCGCCGATTTGGACGAGCAAATTAGTCGGGGCGATAGAGATCGGGGAATAGCTGCTTTAGCTGCTCCAGTTTGGGCAGGTCATTCATCGCAATGTACGGATCGTTCGGGTGATTTTTCAAATAGTCCTGGTGATACTCCTCGGCGGGATAGAACGCGGCAAAGGGCACGATTTTTGTAACGATAGGCCGCGCATAAACTCGTACATCGGTGAGCTGCGCAACATAGTTTTCGGCGATGCGTTTTTGTTCCTCATTCATGAAGAAAATCGATGAGCGATATTGCGTGCCGGAGTCCGGACCCTGGCGGTCGAGCTGCGTGGGATCGTGGGCCACGGAAAAATAGATCATCAGCAATTGACCGTAAGAAATTTGCGATGCGTCGTAGACCACGCTCACCGACTCAGCGTGCCCCGTGAGCCCCGTGCTCACGCTTTCGTAGCTGGGATCTTTGACGAATCCTCCGGAGTAGCCGGAGGAGGCGGAAATTACGCCTTTCGTGTGTTCAAATACGCCCTGCACACCCCAGAAGCACCCTCCGGCGAACACCGCGGTTTGCCGGGATTGGCCTTGGGCGAGGGGGATGTCGACGGCGGGCTTGGGAATGGCTCCATTGGGCGCCGCCGGTGGCCGGGCTCCGAGGGAGCGGAACGCGGTCCAGCCGATGAGCAAGACGATCAAAGCGACCGCGGTGGTACGGCCGATGTGAGGTGTGTTCATATGTTCTGGCCTCGTCAAAGTATACGCGTTGCGGGCTGCTGCGGATGTATTGGATGCTGGCTGGCCGCTCGCGGATGGAACGAATATACAGGTTCATACATCTCACAGGCAGGCTTATGCAAGGCGCGGACTGTTGCGCCTGACAACACTTTACGAGAATGTAAGAAAGGCGCTATGAAACTTCTAATACTACCCGCCACACTGATTGTCGCGTGCGGTTTCTTTAGCTCACCTGCTCTGGCGCAGATCACCAACGGCAAATCGCCAGAATTGCCGGCCCCTTTTGCAACGCGCTCGTCGGGAAATCCCCCGGAACAGACTACGCCGCCAGCGGGATTTTTGCCCACGGTTCCGGCCGGGTTCCGGGTGAACGTATTCGCCACGGGTTTCAAAGAGCCGCGCTTCCTTGCCACCGCGCCGAATGGCGACATTTTTTTGGCTGATTCCGGCGTGGGCAAGATTTACATTTTGCGTGACACGCAACACACCGGAGGCGCTCAAGAGCGGCAGGAATTCGCCACCGGCTTGAACCGGCCTTTTGGCATTGCATTTCATGAGGGCTACGTCTACGTGGGCGATACGGACGCCCTGTTGCGCTTCCCGTATGATGCAAAAACTTCCAAGCGCACCGGCGAAGCGGAGAAATTGATGGATTTGCCGCATGGGGGGCACTGGACGCGCGACGTGGTGTTCACCGCCGATGGCAAGCATTTGCTTATCAGCATCGGTTCTGAGGGCAACCTCGACGTGGGCGGAGATCCGCGGCGCGCAGCAATTACCATTTGCGATCCGGACGGCAAAAATGCTCGCCTGTACGGAACCGGACTGCGCAATCCTTCAGGTCTGGGCGTGAACCCGCAAAGCGGACAGGTCTGGGCCTCGGTGAATGAGCGTGACGGGCTCGGCGACGACCTGCCGCCGGACTATTTTACTTCCGTGCAGGATGGCGGCTTCTACGGCTGGCCCTACAGCTATATTGGCGGCCATGCGGATCCGCGGGTGAATCCCCAGAAGCCCGAACTGGTGAGCAAAGCCATCGTGCCGGACGTACTGCTCGGCTCGCATCACGCACCACTTGAATTTGCGTTTTACACCGGCAAGCAATTTCCAGAGAAATATCGCCACGGAGCATTTATTGCCGAGCATGGCTCTTGGAATCGCTCGACGCGCGTGGGATATGAAGTTGCGTTTGTCGCCTTCCAAAACGGCAAGCCGGTCGCCGGTCCCGAGGATTTTCTTACTGGGTTCGTGCCGGACTCCAGCAAAACGGAAGTGTACGGCCGTCCGGTTGGGGTAACCGTGGCGGCGGATGGCTCGTTACTGGTCTCGGACGACGGCGCAAATGTCGTCTATCGCATCTCGGCGGGGCAATAATCGCACGGCAGCTCGGCACCGCTGATGATCCACTAGATTAATTCACCGTCAGCGTCAGTTGAATTGGAGCCAATTGGAGCGCCTGGCCGGAGGCGCTCTTGTCGGACGGCGTGACGGTAATCGTCGACGTGCCCGGCGGCGTCACGACTTGCACCGACTGTATGGCGGTGCCGCCACCGGCCCCACAGCCGGCGATAATGGCCAGCATTGCAACGCATAACAACGCAGCGGCAATCACAGGCGTTCGTGCCGGACCCGCAATGCCGGCGATGCGGCCCGCCGCAAACCTCTTTCCAAATAAAAACACCAACAATCCCATCGCTGCTAACGAGAGCAGCCGAATTGGCCCCGGTCGCGGCGAGCGCCATGGCCGCGTTGACATCGGAAGAACCAGCGACGCGCCTCCGCTCGTGGTAATGCTCACATTCAATATCGCAGTCGCGCCGCTGCTGACCTGAAGGCTGGACGGTACCTGGCACGCCGCCCCCACCGGTGCGCCGCTGCACCCCAGCGTCAGGGCGCCGCTGAAGTTAGCGCCGGGGTTCAGCTGCAATTGGTAGTGTGCGGTAGCACCTGCGGTAATCGTAACCGCCGTTGTACTCGTCGACCCGAGCGTAATAGCGGCATTCGCGTTGCCCTGCACGGTGATGATCTGTGGCGAGTTGGCGGCGTCATCGCTGAGCGTGACGGTCTCACTGCGCAGGCCCGCAGCCAGCGGCGCGAACGTAACGGAAATGGTGCAAGTGGCGTTGGCCGGCAGCGCGTCACTGGAACAGTTGCTGGCGGGATTCATAAAGTCGCCGGGATTGTTGCCGCCGACGGTTACGGAGGAAATGTGCAGCGTGGCGTTGCCGGAGTTTGTCACCGTGATATTCATCGCGCTGCTGGTTGTGCCCTGCGTGATGGTGGCAAATATCGCAGGATTTGGCGCGATGGTTGCCGCGGGAGCAGGCGGCGGGGGCGTGACGCCATTGCCACTGAGCTGCACCGCTTGCGGACTGCCTGGCGCGTTGTCCGTGATGTTCAGCGCGGCCGTTTGCTGGCCGGCAGCAGTCGGCGTGAAGATAATGCTGATCGAGCAAAATTTGCTGGGTTGCAGGACCGCGGGCGCCTGACAAGTATCGGCTTCGGCGAACTCGCTGGCGCCGGCGCCGCTAACCGAAATGGCATTCACGCTCAACGCTTCCGCGCCATTGCTGGTCAGCGTAATCGTTTGCGGCGCGCTCGCAGTGCCGATTTGCAGCGTGCCCAGCGAAACCGCGGCCGGAGCTAACTGGATCGACGGTCCGCTCGCGCCTTGCGAGCCGGTGACGATGCTGAACGTCAGGTCGCCGGCTCCGAGGATCGCGAATGGCGAATTCGCCGCGGCAACGAAATATCCCGTCACCGGATCCACGGTATACGCGGCGATAGAGTCCGTGCCGACTGCGCCGTAATTGAACGGGCCCGTAGGGTCGGGCTGATACGAAGGCACGAAGTTCGCGCCTGGCAGTGGCGAACTGGTGGTCTCAGCGAGTGCATACGTCCGCACATTCAGCTGGTAAATATGCACCGGCGAACCCGTCTCGTCCACATAGGTGATGTACAGAAACGTTCCGGTGCTATCGACCCAGATTTGCAAAGGATATTCGCCATCCGGCAGAACGGCGTTGGTGTCCTGAAACTTTCCGTCGATCCCAGTGAGCGCGATTTGCCCTATGTCATTGCCTCGTCCAAGGACGATATACCGCCCTTGCGGGTCGGAGGCGTAACAGTGTGCCCTGGTATTGTCCATATTTCCGGAGGAGATCCCGAGCAACAGCCCGCTCTGCGCGCTGATGGAAACGGTATTCAGCTCCTCCCCAGTGGGGAAGTTCTGGCTATCTGGAAATTCGTAACCGAGATAGAGATAAAAGGATTGCGCGCTGTTCGCCGGCTGGCTCGCTCCGATGACCTGCGAATCCAGTTGCATAAAAGAACCGGGCACCGGCACCAGCGCTGGGCCGCCGGGAGCATTCGGCGAGATTTGGAAGGTTTCCGCACCAGCTTGCCCGGGCATTGTGCTCGCGGCGCTCACTACAGCGATGTAGTTTCCCGTGGGCTCTACCGCGATAAACGTGGGTGAGTTCGTGTACCTGGAAGAGAACGGCGAATTTGGCACTTCCGCATAAGCGCCGCTACTCGAATCGGTGATTTCATACATGTGGATGCTGTTGTCGCCGATTCCGAACAGATACCGCCCCTGCACATCAAGCGTTAGCGTTTGCCCGGTATTCAGAAATGGCGACCCACTGACCGGTGTCAACGCGCCGGTCGTATCGTTGCGCATCACCACCGCCCCGCCGGAAGAAAAAACCAGCGGCTGCTGAAACTGCGCTCTCGTTGCGGGGCCCGCAACGAGAAACGACACGCCGCAAAGAAGGATCCGCGCGGCGCGCAGCACCGCGCGGCGTCCAACTTGCTTGGCCAAGAACGGCAAAGCAGACTTACGGCTACGAGGGCTGAGGGTCGTGGCCATGCGTGCGTCTTCCTTTGGCCTGCATGTTGCAAAACTTAAATCTGAGAGGGCCGCGAGGCATGGTACGCTACGTGTACTTCAAGTCAACAAGAATTTACTTAAAAGTTTTACTACCTAAAAGTTTACTTAGAATGCCGCCGGCCAGGCCACTTTCGGCCGCACTCCCCCACCCGCAGGGCGCCTACCGCTTCGCCGTTCACAGAATATTCATTTTCTTAACCGCGCGTTTGCGCTAATCTGCGGGACTTATGCCACTCGCTAATCTCGACTTTGAGAAGCTGCCCGCGTCCACGGAAACCCAACTGCTTCTGCGGCTTAACGGCAAATTAAGCCTGGAGACTGTACACAGCTTTATCACCCAGCTTAGGCCCGAGCCTATTCCCGTGCTGGTTCTCGACATGGGCGGCGTGACATTTCTGGACTCGGCAGGTGTTGGGGCGCTGGTACAGTTGTTTGTGCACCGGAAAAGTTCCGGAAAGAAGTTTGCGCTGGCGGGGCTTACGCCGCAGGGCGTTGCGGTGATGCAGGTCTCCGGACTGGTCAAGCTGCTGCCTATCTATCCGACAGTGTCGGAGGCGGTTGCCGCCTGAGCCGCGGCTTCTTGCAGGCGTGCGGGGCTGCACTCCCACCTCGGTCCTCAAGCCAATAATTGGTTTTATTCCGGGGTCCAGACCGGGTGCCCGGTAAAAAGGCCATCGACGAAGCCGATGTGGTATGCCACAAATAATCCAAAAGCTAAACTGAGCAGCCCCGAACCTGTGACTAGTCCGCGGTTGAGCCACGCGAATCTGTATCCCGCGAAGCTGAACGGCAGCGCCAGCGCGGTGGTAATGAGCATCATTCCCGCGATCGTTCCCACTCCAAATATCATCAGATAGGCCACCGCCCATTTCGGATCGCGAATGGTGCTCAGTACCAGCAACGCCACCGCCGCGGAACCTGCCAGGCCATGCACCAATCCCACAAAAAGCGGCCGCAGCGTATGAAATACCCCCAGCTTGCCGAACGGTCCGCGGAACCACGCCGGCGGGGACACGGCCGCGGCATGATGCGTGCTCCCCGCCGCGTGCGTGTGCCGGTGCACATGCAACGCTGCGCCATGCGCATGCACATGGCTATGCTCACCGATCATCTCCGAGTGCGCGGGGGAAAATTTCTCGCTAATCCACTTCATCGCGCCGGTTAGGTTCAAAAGGCCCAGAAGCACGAGCATCAGGCCGACGGAAAATTCCATGGTCAGCCCGACACGTGGCGGGATCACCAGACCAAAGAGAATAATCGCCGCACCAACCAAAGCGATCGTTATGGTGTGGCCCAGGCCCCACAGCGCTCCAACCAGCCCGGCTTTCACGATCGAGCGCTCCCGGCTGACGATGGTGGAGACGGCGATGACGTGGTCGGGATCGGTGGCATGCCGCATGCCCAGAAAAAAGCCCAACGCGAGAATGGCAAATCCGCTGGCCATAGGGATTCCGGGAAGCTTACTCCATTTTGCCCGGCCATCCATACCAAGACTTTGGTAATTCTGCGAAGTACTGATACCGCACCGCGTCCGTTGTTCACTCCGCTTTCAAAATGTTCAGCAGCTCGGTGGCGGCATGCGGCAGCCTTGCGCCGCGGCGCGACACCATGTACACGTGGCGCGGCATGCTCAATTGACGAATCTTCACTTCTTTCATCCAGCCGTGCTCGATCTCCCAGCGCACGCACATGCGCGGCACGATGGCCACGCCCATGCCCATTTGCACGAAGCGCTTGATGCTCTCGATCGTGGGCATCTCGATGGGCATATTTAACTCCGTGCGGTGGCGCGCAAATAATTCGATGACCCGCCGGCGGAACGGGCTCTCCACACTATGCGCGATGAAATCTTCCCTCCCCAACTCCGGAATATCCACCTCGCGTTTCTTCGCCAGCGGATGCTTTGGCGGTACCACCAGCGTCAGCTCGTCCTTCAAAATTTCCGTGGCTTGCAATTGCGGATCGCGCGGCACAAACGAAATCGCGCCGAGGTCCAGCCTATAATTGACCACTTCGTGCGGAATGTCCCGCGACGACATGCGATTGACGCGCACCTGAATCCCCGGATGCTTCTCGCGAAAAACGGCTAGTGCCGGCAGCAGTGCGTGGATCGAGCTTTCGTTTACCCCCAGCGACAGCTCGCCGCGTTTTAAGCCCACCAATTCATCGAGGCCTTTTTTCACTTCGTCGCGCAGATTGATGAGTCGCTCGGCATACTCACGCAGCAGCGTGCCCGCATCGGTGAGGCGCACCGGTCGCGCACCGCGCACGAAGAGCGGCTGGCCAAGATCGTCCTCAAGCTTGCGAATGGTCAGGCTGATCGCCGGCTGGGTGCGGTAAAGCCGTTCGGCGGCACGGGAGAAGCTCCCTTCCTTCGCCACCATCAAAAAAGTTTGTAATTCGCCCAAATCCATCACGCACCGTCCTGCCGGGGGCTCGAAAAGTCCTTATGACTCTCAGTCGTTCCCTGCGTTCTCTGTGCCACTGCGTTTAACCTTCTTGTGTTCCGAATGGAAGGGTAAAAACCTCCAATGCAGTCGCAACCTGGGAGGTCCAAGGAAACGCGTCAGCCTGTCTTCGAGCAGTATAAGGCAGAGTTATCAAAAGTAGAATAAAGATAAATTTGACTGCCAGCCCCGCGTCTGCGTTACTAGAACACTGACACCCTATGGACGTAGTCCGCATCTTCGATACCACCCTGCGCGACGGCGAGCAGTCGCCCGGTTTCTCCATGAACACCGCGGAAAAAATTCGCGTGGCCCATCAGCTCGCCGCGTTGAATGTCGACGTTATCGAAGCGGGCTTTCCGATTTCTTCCCGCGGAGATTTGGAAGCCGTGCGGCGGGTGGCCAAAGAAATTCGCATCGTACCCATCGCCGCTCTGGCGCGCGCCCGAAAAGACGATGTCATGGCCGCCGTCGAAGCCCTGGAACCGGCCGCAAGCTCTCGCTTGCACATTTTTCTGGCCACTTCCGACCTGCACCTCAAAGTAAAACTCAACATGTCCCGCGAGCAAGCTCTCGATTCCATCGACGCCATGATCCGGCTGGGCCGCGGGCACGTGGGCGAAGTGGAATTTTCCGCCGAGGATGCCGGCCGCACCGACATCGATTTTCTTTGCAAAGTTTGTAAAGTCGCCGTTGAGGCCGGGGCTACCGTCTTGAATTTGCCGGACACCGTCGGTTACGCCGTTCCGGAAGAATATGCTGAGATGTTCCGCCGCGTGCGCGAATCTCTCGGCGCGGCCGAAGGCATTACTTTGAGTGCGCACTGCCACGACGATTTGGGAATGGCCGTGGCCAACTCCCTCGCCGCCATTCGCGCCGGCGTCCGCCAGATCGAATGCACCATCAACGGCATCGGCGAACGCGCCGGCAACGCTTCTCTCGAAGAAGTTGTGGTGGCCCTTGCGGTGCGCAAGGAAAGCTTCGGCGTTACCACCGGCATTAACCTCGAGCAGCTCTTCCCTGCCAGCCGCCTGGTGTCCGAAATTACTGGCGCGCAGGTAGCTCCCAATAAGGCCGTTGTGGGCGCCAATGCTTTCGCTCATGAAGCCGGCATTCATCAGGACGGCATCATCAAAAATCCGCTCACTTATGAAATCATGTCCCCGCAAATGGTCGGCGTGCCCAAGCGTTCCATGGTGCTCGGAAAGCATTCCGGACGGAATGCGCTTCGCGAATCTTTGCGCGACTTAGGCTACGAGCCCAGCGATGTCGAACTCGCCGAGGTGTACAAGCGCGTCACTGCCCTGGCCGACGAGTCCAAGCAAGTGCGCCCACGCGATCTTGTGGCCATTGCTCACGAAGTGCTGCGTCGGCGCTCGACGCTGCCGGAGGAAGCCACTTCCGCGGCCTAGTTTTCCTGGTGTAGTTTTTGATTGCGGCGCCTCCTCCGCGATGCTTCCTGCGAAACTTGCGCGAAATGCCCGGCCCAGCGGCGCCGGTCCGTTGCTACGATTTTGCTTAGTCTTTTTTCTAGCGGAGCTGTTCATGAAGAAGACCATTGTCCTGCTGCCGGGTGACGGCATCGGTCCGGAAGTGACCCGCGCCGCCGCGTCGGTCCTGCGCGAGTGCGCCAAGGAGTTCGATCATCAGTTTGATTTTGTCGAGTTGCCGGTAGGCGGCGCGGCCATCGACGCTGCTGGTACTCCATTGCCCGGCGAAACGCTCGACGCCTGCCGTAAATCCGACGCCGTATTCCTCGGAGCCGTCGGCGGACCCAAGTGGGACAGCTTGCCCGTCGGCAAACGCCCGGAAAGCGGCCTCCTGGATCTGCGTAAGGGCATGGGTCTGTATGTAAATGTCCGGCCAGTAAAGGTTTGGGATCCACTGCGCGGAATTTCGCCGCTAAAAAGTGAACGCCTGGGCGATCTGGATCTGGAAATCGTGCGCGAACTCGCCGGCGGCATATATTTCGGCGAGCGCGGCACCAAGACGGAGAACGGCATCGAGCGCGCCTGGGACACCGAATCGTACTCCGCGCCCGAAATCGCCAGAGTCGCGGCCTTTGCCTATGCCCGTGCCGAAGAGCGCTCCCGCCGCCTCTGTTCCGTCGATAAAGCCAATGTGTTGACCAGTTCGCAGCTCTGGCGCCGCACCGTCGTGGCCATGAAAAAAGACTATCCCACGGTCAAGCTTGAGCACATGTACGTCGATAACGCCGCCATGCAACTGACGCTGCGACCCGCGCAATTCGACGTCATGCTGAGTTCCAATATGTTCGGCGATATTCTGAGCGACGCCGCCGCCGCGCTGGTCGGCTCCATCGGCCTGATTCCTTCCGCCAGTTTTGGCAGCAGCGCCCCGCTTTTTGAACCTATCCATGGCTCCGCGCCTTCGCTGGTGGGCACCGACTCGGCCAACCCGGTTGCCTCCATCCTCAGCGCCACCATGATGTTGCGCGACTCCTTCGGGCTCTCCCTCGAAGCCGAATGGGTCGAACAATCCCTCACTCGGGTCCTGGGCGGAGGCTACCGCACCCCGGACATCATCGAGCCAGGCGCCCGCGCCATCGGCGGCGCTGCCTTCATGGAAATCCTGCGCGAAGAGATGCAGCGCACCTTGGAACACGCCGAGCGCTACGGCTGGGGCGTGTAGCTGTCTGCCCACATTTTACTTGCCAACCAATTATCTACCGTTTTTGCTGTACGGAATTGCGCCTCGGCTGCAACGCCCGATATTTCCGGGAAAAGGCAATAACCTCATACCCAGGCACCAGTCCAGGAGCAGGTGATGAACCGACATTGCGAGAAGCCCGTATTGCTTGAACTCAGTAGGGATGATATTTTGATGCTTCGTTTGCAACACGCGCCCGAATAACGCAGCGGGATCTCGGCCACTCCGGGCGTCACGTTAGCTACCCTTTCAGACCACTCAAGTGTCGCCGGACGGTCGACACATGTGTGGCGCTGGTAATCGACGCGTGTGTGGCGCGGACAATCGGCACGCCTACAGCGACCCGTCACGCGCGGAAGTTCGTCATTAGCAAGGGCATATCAGGCATGCTCGAAAGGCATTCCAATTCGGAAAATTCTCCGGCTCGCGCGATAAACGACGCGGTCTCCTACTGGCGCGTGGAAGGCTCTCTGCTCGAGCTCGGAGCGCTTCGCCCCGTCGGATTCTTTACCTGGAACGGCCGCAGCTTCTCCGAACGCTGGGCGCGGCGCGCGGGTATGGCTGGCATGGCGCTGGTGCGTCCCTTCGCCTACGCCGCCAGCCGCACGTTCGCCACGCGATTTTTGCACACGCTACTGCGCGGCGTCACCCGCGACCGCCTGGACCTGCTTGGCGAGGAGTACTTCCACTACGTTTTGAAACCGCAACTGCGCCGCGAGGCTACCGAGCGACTGGTTGCGGCGGTGCGCGGCGGCGAAAACATTGTGCTGGTCGGGCAATTGCTCGAGAGTGTGTTGCGTCCCTTGGCGGCGCACTTCGGGGTGAAACATTTCATCGCCAACCGCCTGGAGTTTCGCGACGGCCAGGCTACGGGCCGCCTCATGAATCCGATCGTCCGCCCGCGCGGGCCTCTGGCGTGGCTTTCCGGCGGCGCGAACGACGGCCGCATCGCTCGGGAACAGTTGCTGCAGCGCTTGGGCTGGACGGACGCTCCGCAAAAGTTGGAAAACGCATTGTGCACCACGTCGCGCCCGCAAATGGCTCCGGGCAAAGCCGTAGCCATGTTCGGCAACGAGCCGCGCGTGGCACATTTGTCCGTAAGAGAAACGCTGGCGAATCGCCACCTCCTGCTAATCGGCGTGACGGGCTTTATCGGCAAAGTTTGGCTCGTCAACCTGCTCGAAAATATTCCGAATATCGGCAAAGTTACCCTGCTTATCCGGCGCAATCGCACCACCTCTGCACAGCGCCGCTTCGAGAAAATCGTCGAAGAATCTCCCACCTTCGATACTCTGCAGCAACGTTACGGCCATAGGCTCGGCGCGCTTTTGCGCGAAAAAGTCGAAATCGTGGAAGGTGACGTCAGCCAGCGGGGCCTGGGGCTCGAACCCGCGGATCAGGAGCGTCTCGCGCGTTCGCTGGATCTGATTGTCAACAGCGCGGGCCTAACGGACTTTAACCCGGATCTGCGTGATGCACTTTCTTCCAACGTCGATTCTGCTCTGTATCTGCTGGATTTCCTGCGGCGCTGCTCGCATGCCGGATTGATGCATCTTTCCACCTGCTATGTCGTGGGCATGCGCGATGGCCGCGTCACGGAAGAGCTACAGGACAACTACAATCCCGCGGGCGACGCCGCCTTCGACGCCGAACGCGAAATTGCCTCGTTGCGCGAAACGATTGAGCGCATTGAAACGCGCTCGGAAAGCCCGGAGCTGACCAAGGCACTGCGCCGCCAGGCGCTCGGACGCGGCGTGGACGCCGCCGTTGCTCCCGCCGAGGAATTGCAGGGCGTCCTGAAACGCAATCGTGCCCGCTGGGCCCGCAATCGCCTGGTCCGCGTGGGGCTGCGTCGGGCGCAGCACCTTGGCTGGCCGAATATTTATACCTATACGAAGAGTCTCGGTGAATCCATCTTGGCTCGGCACGGACGCGATTTGCCGATCGCCATCGTCCGCCCCTCCATCGTGGAAAGTTCCGAGCGTTCGCCCTTCACCGGATGGAACGAAGGCATCAACACTTCCGGCCCGCTCTCCTATTTGCTGGGAACCAATTTTCGCCAACTGCCCACCAACGAACGAAAATGCCTGGACGTAATTCCCGTCGATATGGTCTGTCGCGGCATGTCGCTGATCGCCGGGGCGATTATCGCGCGCTGCAATGCCCGCATGTACCAGCTCGCAACTTCCGCCATCAACCCCGTAAATATGGGACGCAGTATCGAGTTGACCGGCCTGGCCCATCGCAAACACTATCGCCAGCAATCCAGCGTGGACAACTGGCTGAAAGTGAAATTTGAGACCATTCCCGTGTCGAAGCAGCGCTATGAGCGCCTCTCCATCCCCATGCAAAAAGCGGTAGTGTCCGGCATTAATCGGGCCGCCATTTCGCTGCACATGAAAAAGGCGCCATTGGCCAAGGCGGAACGCGAACTTTCCCGCGCCGAAAAATTGATCGAGCTCTACGAACCGTTCATCCTGCACAACGAGCATGTTTTTGAATCGGAGAACGCGCGCCTGCTTTCCGCCGCCTTGCCCGCCGACGAACGCGCTGCGTTTGAATTCGCACCGGAAGCCATTGACTGGTGGGACTATTGGATTAATATCCATATTCCAGCGCTGCGCCGCTGGTGCTACCCGCTGATGGAAGGGCGGCCGCTCGAAGCTCGCGCCCCGAGAACGCTGGATTGGTCTGCGGAGCCGCCCAGTGCGGCATAACTTCACGGGTTGCGCGGCAGGGTCGTACGACGGAGCCCCGCAACGGAGTTTTGCAAGGGTTTGCACCATTCGTTTTCCATGGCCATATTTCTAACCGGCTCGACCGGCTATCTCGGCAGCTACTTGGTTGCGGGTCTTTTCACCGGCTATCGCGAGCCTTTGCATTTGCTGGTGCGCGCGAAGTCGCCGCAGGAGGCGCGCGAACGCCTCTGGACTTCGCTGCAACTGCATTTGGACTTTCCCGCGTTTTACGAATTTCTGAATTCGCGCACGCGGATTTTCCTTGGCGATTTAACTGCCGAGCGTTTCGGCTTGCCCGACGATGAATATCGCGCGCTCGTCGACACCACTGATTCGGTGATCCATTGTGCGGCCTCGCTGAACCGTAAATCGGAAAAGCAGTGCCTCAATGTGAATTTGCGCGGCACGCTGGAGGTTTTGCAACTGGCGCGACGCGCCCAGAATCACCACGGCCTGCGCCGTTACTCGCATGTTTCAACCGTCGCCGTTGCTGGTCAGCGCCAGAATGAAATCGTCACGGAAGACACGGCCATCGACTGGGCGCGTTCGGACTACGATCCTTACGCTCGCACAAAAAAGTTCTGCGAGCTCATGGCCGCCCAGTTGCTCCCGGACGTGCCGCGAACGATTTTCCGCCCGGCCATCGTTCTGGGCGACAGCGGCCGCGCCGAGACCACGCAGTTCGATATGGTCCAAGCCTTCGATATTCTGTCGCGCTTTCCCGTGCTTCCGTTACGCGCGCAAGATAAAATCGACATTGTGCCGGCGAACTATGTGGGCCGCGCAATCGTCACGATTCATCAGAAAACCGCGCCGGCGCATGGTATTTATCATCTTTCGTCCGGCGCAGGCTCGCAGACGTATCGCGAGCTTACCGATGCGCTGGCCCAGGCCGGCAGCGCCCGCCGCCCGCTCTACGTTCCGGCGCTGGGGGGAATTTTTTCAGGTACCGTAGACTGGTTAGCGCAGCGCCGCAGCAGCGTGGGATACGCGGCGTCGCTGTTAAAGGTCTTCTGGCCGTATTTGAATTGGAACACGGTGTTCGATAATTCGCGGGTGATCGCCGAACTCAACGAAGCGCCCGCGAACTTTTCCACCTATGGACATGCGCTCTTGAAATTCAGCCGCGAAAATCATTTCAAATATCCCGCGAAGCCCTGGCCCGCCAACTCCCGCGAGCAGCCGCGCCTGGCGGCGGCCGGAAGTGTGCGCGCATGACCGATTTTCTACTGGTCGCCTGGGTCAGTGCGCTGATTGAAATCACGCGCCTCGGCTGGACCTTCGGCCTCGGCAAGCGCTGGAGCCGCGGCGAAAAGTTGCGCCTGCTCTTTGCCGGTTACAACGGCACGCGCAATACCGGCAGTGACGTGCGCGTGCAGGAAATGCTGCGTCAGGTGCGGCACGTGCTCGGCGCAGAGAACGTCGATTTCAGCGTGATGTCGCAAAATTTTGAGTTCACGCGGGGCTATTTCGAGGGCACGCGCCAGGTTCATCTGCCGGATGTGTTTCCTCCGTTCCTCTATCGCGAAGTCCACACGAACCACGGCGTCGTGGCCTGCGAAGGCTCGATGTTTAAGAGCAAATTCGCCAATGCCCTGACCACCATGATGATCGGTTCGCTCGGTCTGGCATCCGCGGAAAATAAATTGTCGCTCGGCTATGGCGGCGAAGCCGGTCACATGGACCGCCTGATCGAAAATATGTGCGCTCGCTACGTGCGCGATTCGCTGGTGATCACGCGCAACGTCGAATCGCAGAAATTGCTGAGCAGGCTGGGAATTCCAACGGAGCTCGGTACCGACACGGCATGGACCTTTGAGCCGCGCCCGCCGGAATTCGCGCACAACACTTTGCGCCAGGCCGGCTGGGACGGCAAAGCGCCGATCCTGGTGCTCTGCCCGATTCACCCATTCGTTTGGCCCGTGAAAGCTTCCATCGCCAAATATTTAGCGCGTGTCACCACCGGCGCGTACAAACACAGCCAGTATCGCACCGTGTATTTCCACGAATCCGGCGCCGCAGTGGACCGCAAGTATCGGCATTATATTTCCGCGTACGCCAAAGCTACGAAAGCTTTCTGCCAGCGTCATCGCGTGTTCCCCATTCTGGTGGCCATGGAGCGCCTCGACGCCGTCGCCTGCCGCGACATTGCCGCGACCCTGAACGGCACGCCGATTTTCACTTCGGACGCCTACAATATGTTCGAGCTGGTTTCGATTTTGCGCGCCTGCGCCTACATGGTTTCTTCGCGCTATCACGGAATTGTCACCTGCATGCCCAGCCTGGTGGCTTCCGCCGGCGTAACCATGGACGAACGCATACGTAATCTCATGCGCGAACGCGGCCACGATCACCTCTTTCTCACCGTCGAGGACCCCGAGCTCGAGCCGAAATTGCTGCAGGTGATGGAGACACTGGTGGCTGAAGCAGAGTCCGTGCGCGATGGCATTGGCCGCAGCGTGGTGCGCAACCTGAAAATGATGGCGCGCATGGGCACCTATCTAGAAGACGCCGTGCGCCAAACCTACCCTGAATTCCCGCTTCGGCAAGGGGTGCTTTCCTGGGAAGACTATTTGCCCCCGCTGAGCGAAAATCTGACGCAGCTCATTGAACGCTACGATGCAAGCGTGCCGCAGTTGCAACATTCCACCGCGGGAACTGCAGCAAGATGAAGCGCGCTCAGCGACCGCGCGTTATTGCGTGACTCCATGGCGAACTTTCTTGAGAATATTTTCGCTCAGCTATCGCGCGCCGATCGTCGAGTAGTCCTGCGCGAAGTACAAGGCACGGATTTCGTCAGCGTCACGGGCAAGGAATTGCTTGAGCAAGTGCAACGGGTTCGCGCATATTTGCGAAGCACGGGGCTGCAACCGGGCGACCGTTGCGCGCTGCTGGCGGCCAACTCCATTCGCTGGGCCGCGTGCGATCTGGCGCTGATGGCGGAAGGTGTGATCGTTGTGCCGCTGTACGTGCGTCAGGCACCCGCGGAACTAGTTGCCATGATGCGCGATTGCCGGCCGCGGCTGCTCCTCACCAGCGACGCCGTTCTAGCCGAAGCGGTAGCCGCAGAATGGCGCAATGCGGATGAATCAGACGCGCCGGGGCGCATCTTGCTGGACGATATTCTGACCCCCCCCCCGGATGCCACAACGCCGGATGCGTACCCTGCCCCGCTTGCGCGCGTGGACGCCGATATCGTCACTATTATTTACACCTCGGGAACTTCCGGAGAGCCTAAAGGGGTGTGCCTCAATGTGGGCAACGTTACGTTTATGCTTTCATGTACAACCGAGCGGCTGAATCAGTTGATGGGCGCGACGCGCGAGCCGGACCGTGTCTTCCACTATCTCCCATTTAACTTTTGTGCGTCGTGGATTGCCTTACTGTCGTTTTTGTTGCGCGACAGCACCGTAACTCTGTCGACGGATCTGAACCGTCTGGTCGACGAAATCGCGCTGGCTTCACCGCACTATTTTCTGAATGTGCCCACGCTGCTCGAACGCGTCAAGCGCGGCGTGGATACGGCTTTTTCGCAAAAGCCCGCGGCAATCCAATGGCTATTCGCCCGCGCCCGCCTGGCGTGGCAGCGGAAGAAAAACCGAACCGGCGGCATCCTGGACGCGGCGTGGCTGACGTTGGGGCGGCGGCTGATCTTCGGCAAAATTAAGCAGCGCTTTGGAGCATATCTGCGCGCGCTGATTTGCGGCTCCGCGCCGCTGTCGACGGAGACGCAGGAATTTTTTGCCATGCTGGAAATTCCGGTTCTACAGGTTTACGGACTGACGGAGACCACCGGGATTTGCACCATGGACGATCCGCGCGCCGCGGTTGAGCCGGGCTTCGTGGGCCCCGCGGTTCCGGGCCTGGAGATGCGCGTGGCGGAGAATGACGAGATCGTGGTGCGCGGGCCAAATGTTTTTGCGGGCTATTGGAATCGCCCGGAGGAGACTGCAAAAGCGTTGCGCGAAGGCTGGTTTCATACCGGGGATCAAGGCGAAGTAAATGCGCGCGGCAACTGGCGCATCAGCGGACGCCTGAAAAATCTCATCATTCTAAATTCCGGTCACAACGTGGCGCCCGAGCCCATCGAAGAAAAAATCGCCGCGCACTTGCCGCAGGCGCAGCAAGTGGTCTTAGTCGGGAACGGGCGCGGATACTTGTGCGCGCTGATCACTGGCCCGGTGGAACGAGCGCCAGCACAAGCGGCGCTCGAGGGCGTAAATCCGGAGTTGCCCCACTACCGGCGGATTCGCAATTTCACAATTCTGGCGGATGCGTTTACCGCGGAGAATGGTTCGCTGACGGCCATGGGCAAGGTGCGCCGCGACGCGATCATCACGCGCTACCAAAAGGAAATTTCGGCCATGTACGAACCGACCAGCGTTCCAGCCGTTTCCGCGGCAGGTCAGCGATGAAACAATTTCGAGGCCAGGCGCTGCGATGGGAGTGGCGGGAAGGCATCGTTGAAGTCGCGCTCGATCATGCACCCGTCAACGAAATCGGCACGGTGATGCTTTCGGAGCTCGAGCAGTTCGCTGCCGCGATTCCAGCGCTCGCGGCGGATACTTCTGCTTGCGTATTTTACAGCGCCAGAAAAGAAGGGTTTTGTGCGGGCGCCAACTTGCGCGAGCTATACCAAAGCGCACTCAACCTCGACGGCAAGAAGCGGCTTGCCGGCGTGCGCAATTTCATCGAGCGCATTCATGCCGTGGCCAACACCATCGACGCGGCGCCATTTATCACCATCGCCGCAGTCCACGGTATCTGTTTCGGCGGCGGACTCGAACTGGCGCTGCTCTGCGACATTATTGTGGCCGACAAAATGGCGCGCTTCGCCTTCCCCGAGTTGCGGCTCGGCTTGATTCCCGGCTTCGGCGGACTTCCGCGCTTGAAGAGAGATGTGGGCAACGGATTCGTCCGCAATCTGCTGTTTACCGGGCGAACCGTCAATGCCACGCGCGCACAAGCCGTCGGACTTGTGGCGCAACTGGCAGGCGAAGGCGAAAGCCTGAGTATCGCGCGTTCCACTGCGGCGCAGATCACGAAATTCGACGCGCATACCCGAGCGACGGCAAAAAAATTCATAAAGCCTATTCCTCACGTTGAACTCCGCGAAGAAATTGAAATCTTCTGTAGTCTATTTGCGCGACCGGAAGTCATGGCGGCGTTAAAGAAATTTGTCGAGTCCACGGACGTGATGCCGCACGTTTTATGAATCGTCGCTAGCCGGACTGGGTAAGAACACAGTTGGACGCGGCGGTGATCGAATTTGTTTCCTGCGGGAGGAATGGTAAATTTAAATTGTTATGAGAACCGCGGAGCAAACCACGGAAGAGGTGCTGGACCTGGCCGCGCGCCATTTTAACGCGGCGCCCGGTTCGTTGTCGCCCGACGACGACATTTTTGCCAAACTGGGCATCAAGAGCCTCGAAGTGTTCGAGCTGCTCAGCCGCCTGGAAACTCACTTCGGGGTGGAACTTCCCGACGATGAACTCAAGGATGTGCGCGATTTTCGTACCCTGGCCGCACGGATTCAATCTCGTCTGTAATGTTGGATCTTTCCAAATACCAGTCCATGGGCGCGGCGCTGCGCGATGCCTGCGAACAATTCGCTGATGAGATTTGCCTGATTGAAGCCGATCGCGACCGCGAAAATCACCGGCTGACCTATCGCCAATTCAAAGAGCAAGCTGAACCCCTCGCAAGAGCTTTGCAGGACGTTGGATTTCGCGCCGGCGATCGCGCGGCGATCCTGATGACCAATCAATCCAAGTGGCTCATCTCCGCGTACGCGATTTTGTTTTGCGGGGGCGTGCTCGTCCCGCTGGATTTGAAGCGCCAGCCGGACGAACTGTGGCAATTGCTGCGCCACTCCGGCGCCAGCGTTTTGTTCGCGGAATACAAAATGATCTGGCGGGAATTAAGCGCCGCCGCAGGCCGGGCTGCGGCGACCGAATTGCGCACCGTGCTGGTAACCGAGGCGCCGCCGAACGCCGATCTCGCTGGAGCCATGCGCTGGGACAATACGAAAGTCGACGCGCAGCCGGCGTTCACGCCACGCGCGCGCCAGGACGCAGCGTGCATCGTCTATACCTCGGGAACCGGAGGCGCGGCCAAAGGCTGCGTGATGACGCACGAAAATTACCTTGAACAGTGCATCGCGCTTACTTCGCTCTATCCGTTTGCGCCTGGGATGCGTTACCTCAGCATTTTGCCCACGAATCACGCGGTCGATTTTATGGTAGGTTTTTTCGGGCCGTTTATCTGCGGCGCTGCCGTCGTGCATCTGCGCACGCTCCGCCCGGAATTCGTTCGTGAAGCGTTCACGAAATACAAGATTACTTACGTTAGCCTGGTTCCCCTCCTGCTGAAGAATCTGCGCAATGGTTTGCAGATGCGCTTCGATGCACTACCGCCGGCGAAGCGCAAAATCTTTAATGGGCTCGTGGCGATGAACAAAATGTTGACTAAAAACCGCCCGCATCCCGCGCTTAGCCGTCGTTTGCTGCCGCAGGTCCACACGGGGTTTGGCGGCGAACTGCGCAGCATCATTGTGGGCGGAGCCTTCAGCGAGCCGGAAACGCTGCAATTTTTTTATGACCTGGGGATTCCCGTGGCGAATGGTTACGGTCTAACCGAAGCCGGAACGGCCATTACCGTCAACGATCTCAAGCCATTTCGCGCCGACACTGTCGGCAAGCCCCTTCCCGGCATGGACGTTCGCATCTCGAATCCGGATCGCGCCGGAATTGGCGAGGTGACCGTGCGCAGCAAGACGGTCATGTCCGGCTACTTGAACGAGCCGGAATTAACCGCGCGGGCGATTGTGGACGGTTGGCTGAGGACCGGCGACCTCGGGCATTTCGACGCCCAGGGACATTTGCACCTCGTGGGACGCAAAAAAAATATGATCGTTACCGAAGAAGGAAAAAATATCTTTCCGGAGGATATTGAGGGGGCCTTTGACAGTCTGCCGGTGAAGGAGATTTGCGTGTTTGCCGCGGATTATATATGGCCCCGGCGCTCGATGGTCGGCGAGCAACTGATTCTGGTGATCCATCTTGAGCCTGGCCAGAATTTCACGGAAGAACTGCGCCGAGGAATCCTCGAACGCAATAACCGGCTGCTGAATTTTAAGCGCGTTCACGGCTTCGTCGTTTTCCCCGACGATTTTCCGCGCAACGCCTCGCAAAAAGTTCTGCGAGACCGCTTGAAAGAACGCCTAGCGATCCTCGATCGTGCGGCTGCCATCCAGCCGTTGTAAGCTGCGCTTTACATTTGTGCATCGGAAAGCAGACGCCACGCATGGAGCGCTTCATCGCCATCGTCAATCCCGCGGCAGGCGGCGGGCGCGCGGCCAAGCTCGCGGGCCCCAAGCTTGCCGAACTGCGCGCACAAGGCCTGGCCATTGACGTGATCGCTTCCGGCGCGCCGGGCCACACCGCGCAGCTAGCCCGCGAAGCGTACGCGCAAGGTTATCGCCGGTTCCTGGCCGTGGGCGGCGATGGCACCGCGCATGAAATTTTAAATGGCATTTTCGCCGAAGGCCCTCCGCAACGCCGGGTGAGCCTGGGCTTTCTTCCTTTTGGCACCGGCAATTCGTTCCTCCGCGATTTCTCAAAAGATGGCGCGGCTGCTTCCGTCGCTGCTCTGCTCGAAAGACGCACGCGCCCAATCGATCTGTTGCGCTTGACGCACACGCAGGGACGAATTTATGCCTTCAATTTAGTGAGCGTGGGATTCGCGGCCGACGTCGCGGCCATTGCCAATCGCCGATTTAAGTTTTTAGGGCATCTCGGCTATTTGGCGGGAATCTTCGTGCGCCTAGCGCAATTGCGCCGCCGCGCCTTCCCGCTGCGCAGCGACGACGAAACCGCATGGGACGAACGCCGCTGCCTCTTCCTGACTCTCAACAACAGCAAATACACCGGCGGCACCATGCTCGTCGCTCCCGATGCCGATCCTTCGGATGGTTTGATCGAATTTGTGCGCTGGGGACCCATCGGCAGGCTGAAACTGCTCTGGCTGCTTCCACGGCTCTACGACGGCACCATTACGCAGCATCCGCTCGCTTCGCGTAAGGCCGTTGGCAAAGTGGAATTCAACGTCGGCGAGCCGGTCGACGTGACCATTGACGGCGAGGTCTTTCATTTGGAAATGCGCAAACTTGAAATTCTTCCCGCTGCCGTGGACGTTTACATATGAAGAGTTTGTGGGCGGTGGTGCGCAGCGCTTTGCTTTGGGCCGCAACGCTCCTTCATTTTTTTACCGTCGTCCCGGTGCTCATTGTTTTGGCGCTTTTTCTCGATCCGCGAAAACACGATGGGATGCAGCGTGCGCTGTGCCGGCGCATTGCGCTTTTTTCCGGTGCTCGCGTGGTGGTACGGAGTTCGCCCGGCTTTGACCCTCAGCGCACTTCATTTTTCATGGTCAATCACGTCAACCTGTTCGATCCGTTTCTTTTGTATTGCGCCATACCGCAATACGTGCGCGGCTGGGAGCTGGAATCGCATTTCAAAATTCCTGTATACGGGTGGCTGATGCGCCACTTCGGCAACGTGCCTGTCCCGGACGTGCGCCGCCCCTCCGATCTGAAGCGTCTGTGGCGCCTCACGCGTGAAGCCATCGACGGCGGCACAAGTTTGATTATTTTTCCCGAAGGCAAGCGCACCCGCAACGGCCACGTCGACCAATTTGAAGACGGCGGCTTCCGGCTGGCGCAGCAGCTCGGCATCCCTATCGTTCCGGTAACTCTCGCCGGTTCCTTCCAGCACTTTCGCACCGGCCGCTGGATGCTTCGTCCGCACCAAGTCACCATCTTCCTTCACGATACAATCGATACGTCGGAATTGAAGAAGGAAGACGTTACAAGATTACGGGATGCGGTCCGCGAAATAATCGCCAGCCCGCTGACCAATACCTAAAACGATCGAATATTATTGCGCGAGTTTAATCCCTGGCAGCGTGCGCCCCGCGCGCGTTTCCTGCCAGGTGTAATAGATGCGATGGATTACTGTGACCGTAGAGACGACCGCGATCACCCAGAGCACCGGCCCCATACGAACGAACAATCCGCCGATAATGAGCAACACCAGCCGCTCCGGGCGCTCCATGAATCCAACTTTGCACATCGGAATGAGCGACTCCGCCCGCGCCCGTGCGTAGCTCACCATTACGGATCCAGCCGTGGCCACCGCGGACAACACTACATATGGCGTGCGTCCGCTCACGGAGTAATACACCAACAGGCCCATGTACAAAGCCATATCCGCGTAGCGGTCCAGAGTCGAATCGTAAAACGCGCCAAACGCCGTGACGCGCTTCTGCCGCCGCGCCACCTGCCCATCCAGCATATCCAGGAAGCCAGCGAAAAAAATGATCAGCGCGCCGGTGCGGAAATTTCCCACGGCAAAACTGGCGGCCGCCGCGAAATTCACCAGCAGTCCGAGAAACGTCAGGACATTGGGATTGATCCCCGTCGCCGCGATGACCCCGACGATTTTGTCCAGCAGCCATTTGCCGCCGGATCCGATGCCCCCTGTAAATGTCGCCATAGCTATTCGCTTAGTGTCTCAAAACCGGACAGTTTTCGCGAAATTCCCCTCAAGTATTCGCGGCGCGGCGCATAAATTTTCTGACGAATGCTACAACAATCGCGAATTGGGCAGCAAACCCGGTTCAGTCGCAATCGCGTTATCGAAGCGGGAAACCCGCGATTAGACTTGACGATACGCGGTACTCGTCCTAGAGTCCGGGATACTCGCGATGCAGCCATCGCTCGAGAGCAGCTCGGAGCGCCAGGAAAATCATGAAGCTTGACCGTCGCGACTTTTTGATCACCGCGGGCGCGGGGCTCGGTACGGCGTGGCTTGGTGCAAATTGGTCCGCAGCACTGGCCGCGAGCGCGCATTCCCGTGCCGCTGTCGCTTCCGCAACTCCGCCAAAATTTGAGTTTTTTACTCCGGAGCAGGCTACGGAAGTCGCTGCCATTTGCGCGCGCATCATTCCCTCGGATGACTCACCCGGGGCAACCGAAGTGGGCGCCGTTTATTTTATCGACCGCGGACTGATCACCATCTCACCTGAAGCTCAGCCCATCTACCGCGATGGCTTGCCGCAATTTCAAGAAAAGTTCCACGCGATGTTCCCGGGCGCCGGCAGATTTTCCGCAGCCTCCGCTGAGCAGCAAGATCAATTCCTGCGTGCCGAAGACAATGTAGGCAAACCGGTCGGCCGACGCCAGCGCGCCTCCAGCGATGCGCCTACTTTTTTTGAGACCGTTCGCGTCCACACCATCGCCGCATTTCTGATCGATCCGGAGTCGGACTACGCAGGCAATCGCAGCGGCGTGGGATGGCAAGTCGTTGGCCGCGAATCAGCGCACACCTTCCAACCGCCCTTCGGTTTTTACGACAAGGATTATCCCGGCTGGAGCCCCTCGCCCGCCGCAGCGAAGGCGAAATGAACCTCGAAACGCCCAAATATCGCACTTCCGAGGAAGTCGACTTTGTCGTCATCGGCAGCGGCGCTGCCGGTGGAATTCTCGCGAAGGAATTGGGGGGCCACGGGTTTAGTGTGGTCGTGCTCGAACAAGGACCGTATCTTACCGAATCCGATTTCGTTCACGATGAAATAAAAGTTCTGTGGGAAGATCTGCTCACCAATCATCCCAAGCTGCAACCCAACACGTTCCGTAAGACCCCCGCCGACAAAGCTAAGGAGCAGCGCGCCCTGGTCTACGGCCGCCTCGTCGGCGGCACCAGCGTGCACTTCACAGCAAATTTCTGGCGATTGCACGAAATCGATTTCATCGAGCGGAGCAAGATTGGACCGATTGCCGGCGCGAATTTAGTCGATTGGCCCATCACCTACAACGACCTGGAGCCCTACTACACCAAAGTCGAATGGGAAATCGGCATCTCCGGACTCGCCGGCGCGAGTCCCTTTGATCCCCAGCGTTCCAAGCCGTATCCTATGCCGCCGCTGCCCGTGAAATCCTCCGGCGTGATCTTCGAGCGCGCCGCGCGCCAACTCGGCTGGCATCCCTTCCCCGCGCCCATGGCGATTCTTTCGCAGCCTCGCGAAGGGCGCAGCGCTTGCGTCAACTGCGGTTTCTGCCTCAGCTTCGGCTGTGAAGTCGGCGCAAAATCAAGTTCGCTGGCTACCGCCATCCGAATGGCGGAGCGCACCGGCAAAGTCGAAATTCGGCCGAACTCTTACGTGCATCGCATCGAGCTAAACGAACGCGGCCGAGCCACTGGCGCGGTCTATTTCGACGCCCAACGCAACGCCCATCTGCAAAAAGCCAAAGCGGTAATCCTCTCCGCCAACGGCGCGGAAACTCCGCGCCTGTTGCTGATTTCCGCCAATAAGCAATTTCCCGATGGGCTGGCTAATTCCAGCGGTGTCGTCGGCAGGAATCTAATGCTCAACAGCGCCGCGGTCTCCCTCGGCGTTTTCGATGAACCTTTGAACGACTACAAAGGTTTCGCCGTGAGCCGCGTCCTCCACGATTTTTACGAATTGGATAAGGAGAAAGTCGGCTTCTACGGCGGTGGCGGCCTCGACGCGCGCTTTGACATTACGCCCATCAATTTTGCCATGGGCGGGCTACCGCCAGGCACGGCGCGCTGGGGCAAGGATTTCAAGTCTGCTCTCCACCACAATTTCACGCGCACCATGGAAGTCTTCGGCCATGGGACGTCGCTGGCGGTGGAGAACAATAGTTTTTCGCTCGACCCAGATTTGAAAGATGCATGGGGTTTGCCAGCCTTGCGCATGACCTACAAAGACCACCCCGACGACCTCAAGCTCGCCAAGTGGCTCGGGGCACGCTCCCTCGAATTGCTGGACGCCGCTGGCGCGAAACAGAAATGGTTGTTCCCTATTGGCGAATCAGAATTTGCCGTGCACCTACTCGGCACCTGTCGCATGGGCAATGACCCGAAAACTTCCGTCATCAACATCGATCACCGCACACACGATGTGGAAAACCTTTTTCTCTGCGACGGCAGCAGCCTGGTAACTTCCGGCCGCGGGCAACCGACTATGACCATTGAAGCGCTGGCGTTTCGCGCGGCTGACCGAATCACGGCCCTCGCCAAAAAGGGCGACATCTCCACTGCCTAAAGCACCTCCATTCCTTTGCGATTTTTACGTGCCGGTTAGACATCTGTTGCTACACTTCCCTCGAACACTGGAGCGTACTAGCGCATGAACCTACGGCCCACGCGGCACTTTTCTTTGAAACATCGATCCGTTCCCGCAGTGACGTTGGTTGCAACTACGTTCATCGCTATTCTGGCGACCAACGCCGCGCGATCGCAAACGCCGCCGGACACCGCTCCAAAAACCGCGGCGCAGCAATTTAAGAATATCGAAGTCCTCAAAGATATCCCTGCGGACCAGCTCGTCCCGGCGATGCAGTTCATTAGCGCGTCGCTCGGCGTGGAATGCGAATACTGCCACGTACGCGGCGCCTTCGAGAAAGACGACAAAAAAACCAAACTCACGGCCCGCAAAATGATCACCATGATGATGAACATCGACAAGGACAATTTCGAAGGCCACCGCGAGGTGACCTGCTATTCCTGCCATCGCGGCGATACCCACCCCATCGCCACGCCGGTGATCACCGCTGCAGAAACCATGGCACCAACTGAGGAAAGCGCCAAAGCGCCGCTGCCCACGGCGGATCAACTGCTGGACAAATATTTGGCCGCCGTAGGCGGCCGCGCCGCGCTGCAAAAAATCACCAGCCGCGTGGCGCAAGGCACCGCTAGCTTCGCTGGCCAGAAAGTGCCCGTTGACGTGTACACCAAAGCTCCGGACAAGCGCCTCTCGGTCATGCACCTGAAAGATGGCGAGAGCCTGACGGCGTTCGACGGGCATCAGGGCTGGCTCAGCGTTCCCAGCCACGTGCACATGATGTCGGGCGCGGAAAATTCCGCCGCCAGCATCGACGCGGATTTCTATTTCCCCATGGATGTCGAATCACGCTATGAAAAGTTCCGCGTGGAACCGGGAGAAAAGATCGACGGCCACGACACCTACCTGGTCATCGGTAGCAAGGAAGGCCAGCCGCCGTTACAGTTATATCTCGACGCGCAAACGGGACTGCTCATTCGGCTAGTGCGCTACGCCGAAACACCGCTCGGCCGCAACCCCACGCAAATCGATTACGCCGATTATCGCGACAACGGTGGCGTCAAAATTCCTTTCCGCTGGACCCTCGCTCGACCTGGCAACCGTTTCACCATTCAGGTGGAGCAGATGCAGCAGAACGTACCCATCGACGACGGCAAGTTTGCGCCGCCACCTCCGACACCCTCCCCACAAAAACCAACCGGGCGTTAAACATCTAACGGGCTTCGACTCTTCAGGTGCGAATCGGTCTGGGGTTGACCTAAGATTTTTTTTTCGGAACTTTCGCGCCTTTTTTTCGCGCTTCGGACAGGCCGATGGCGATCGCCTGCTTCCGGCTGGTAACTGTTCCACCTTTGCCGCCTTTGCCGGATTTCAAGGTTCCGCGCTTTTCGCGATGCATCGCGGATTTTACGCTCTTGCCGGCGGCAGGTCCGTATTTTCTGCGAGAGGATTTTTTCTTAGGCATTTTTTGACGCTCCTGAGCGTTAGAGAAGAACCGGGCGCCAAATGGGTGCAGGCGAAAACTCCTTATACCCGGCTATAAAGCCGAGACCATCCGCGCGATCGCGTCGTCGAACGTGGCCTTGCCATCCAAGTACGGCTGCCAAAAGTGTGTCAGCACCTTCAGGTAATCGTCCCATCCTCGCTGATAGAGCCCTTGTTTCACGGCGTATGGCATATATCGGCCACCTGGCGTATTACCGTCGTCAGCTTCAGCCGTCAAGGTGCCGTCGGCTGGATGGCCGTTCGCCGCGGTCATCACCGGGCGGATCACCTCACCGGTAGTGTAAAAAATCAGCGCGTGCCAAAGGTCGCGGGGAATGGCCTTGTCGCGCTGCTTACATTCGCGAGCGATAGCTTGCTCCACCGGCTCCGCGATACCGTGCGACGCTTCGTGAAACAGGACTTCCAACGCGGACGACTCTTGATTACGCGGATCCAGGCTCGAAATCGTCACGCGCAACGGATCCAGCGTGGTGTACGCCCCCGCCCAATTGGCATACGCGGAAACGTCCACGCGAATTTTGTTTTTCGGCCACCGCGTCTGGTAGATCGACGCCAATCGCTCGGAAAGGCCCACACCCTCTTCGCGTACCAGCGGCGCGACACCGGCGATCCAGCGCCGGTTCGCACGATCATGCTGGTTCCAATAGTGCGCGCGATAAACGGCTCCGGCAGCTTCGAGAATTTGCGTGATGTTGGCCGGCAATCCAGCGTCACAGGTCTTCTTTTTCGTGCCGGAAAGTTCGTCGCAATCCTCGAAATCTCCCAGCTGATTTTTCAGTAGAATCAGGTCGTTGCTGAAGAGCAGGTCGCGGTTCGCGTAGTTCGCGACGTAGTAATTAACAGCGTCGTTCCAGGCCCGCTGCTCGACCAGCGTCAGTGCCGCGGGCGGCAGCGGCGGAGCAGCCGGATTCGCATCGCTGCCCGCTTGATGCTCCGCGGGATTCACGCGCTCTTTCGCCTCGTGATAGAGCGTGTGATGCAGGTTCAACCAGAAGCCGCTATGAAACTCGAAGACCGGCAGCGGCCCAAACATCGAATCGCTCTGCGGGCGCGCGCTTGCGCGGCACGACAGAAGCGTGCCTAGCGCCACCAAGAGAAGTATCGCGCGCAGATGAGGCGTAGAAGAGCGCATTTAGGAATCGCATGATAGTAGCGTCAAGCCGTTTCGGTTACAAACGCGAATTAAGAGAAGTATCAAACACTGTGTTTGTATTCAGCAACCGAGGAATTATCCCAATGCGCTCAATTTGAATGGCGACGGCAGCGGATTGGACAAAGCGGCTGCCCCCTCGATCCACTCCTTGAGCAGCACGAATTGCTCCTCGGGAATGGGTTGCGCAAACTCGAGTCCCATGCCCAGCCGGGGAACCATATACGCCACCCGCGCCTGCGCTTCAAACACGCGGCCGCCCCGCTCCATGCGTACCCACAGCGGAGTGCCGGGATCCACCGGATTCAGCGTGTCCAGATAACATCCCGTTAGACTGATGTCCGAGCAGCGCACTTTGATTACCGAGCGCGTGATCAAGTCGGTGGTTTGCGCATCCATGACTACCGGGTAGCGAGGCGCTACGCGCCGTTCTACCGCGTCCGACGGCATGCAAGTCTCCTCAGCCTCAAGAGACCTCATGGACGCGTTGCCGCAGCAAAGACCGCGCGGAAGAAGGAGGAGCCCCTCAACAAATTGTGCGAGCAACCGGGCGCAGAAGCAAGGAGATACGCCGTTTTCGCCCTTATGTATAACGATCAGAGGATGTTTGGTGCACCATTAGAAAACTTCAACTCCCAGACCTACTCGACTCTGGGGTCGGTCTCGCTGCCCACCGCTCCCTTATGGTCCGCGGCGTGGACGGCGCCGCTGGCGTCCCGGAAGAACGAACGGCGCCCGGCGTTTCCATACGGGGACGGAGAAGCCGCCAACTCAAACTGCGCCGGCGCGCCTAGCGCGCTGGCTCCGAGGATTACGTAGCGGTAGGCGTAGCCGTCCTTCATGCCGGCGGCCAATTGCGGGTCAAGGAGATCGGCGGCGTCCGGCGTGACCTTGCCTTTCGTCTTACCCGAAGGTAAAGCCGGAGGCGGACCTAACTTGGCGAGCGATTCGGGCAAACGGGCATACGTTCGGCGATAGGCTTCGACGGCCTCGGCAACCTCTTTCAGCGTTTCGAGAGCCGCGCTTTCATTGGCGCTCATTTCAGCGGAATTCCATTCCACTTCCAGCGACGGAAGATCGAGCAGCACCAGTCCGAGAGACAACAGCCGCCATTGATGCTCTTCGCGGACCATCCCCATGTTTACGCGGACGACGTCGGCGCCCGCAGTGTCTATGGCGTCGCGCAGTTCTACGGGTAGGAACGCCAGGTTGTCCTGCTCGTCGGCGCCGCCGATCTGAATTTCCGCCGCACCGTCCGGCGTATCGCACCGCACTGTGGGGCGACCGGAAGGATTGAGCGTGGTGGTGGGTTTGCCAGGTTGGCTGAGCAACACGAAACGCTTCATCAGCGCGATGCGCGCGGCGGGGGTCATGCGCGCAAAAGCTTCTTTATTCCGGGCGGTCAGGAATTTTGCGAAATCGGTTTGCGATTGCGAACACGCTGCGGAAAGCGCCTCGCTCAGCGCTCCATACGCGCCAGTGGCTGCGGACGGGGCCGAGGGAGTGGGCACGGAACTTGACTCTTGAGCGAAGCCGCACGCCGCGAACACAGCAATGAAAATAATGCCGCCGCAGGATTTCCAGATGAGGTTGCGGCCCGGATGGAGGCCAGTGCGGAGGTCTGACAACGAGAAATGGCGTGCGAAGAAGGTATTGTGAATTTTATTTTTCATCGGGCAATCGCCATCTAATCCTTGGCGGCTTGCAGGATGGCGGCGAGATTTTGTGTGAACGCTGAGCGCGGCAGCACCTCGCTGCAGCCCGCCGCCTGTGCCTGTGCCGCGAGTTCGCGCTGTACGTGCGAGAGAAACGCGACCACGCGCAACTCCGGATGCGACTTTCGCAGCTGCTGAATCGCGGCGATTGCATTGCTCCTCGCGTTCAAATCTACGACGACCAGTCCCGGCGGCGGTTCGAGCAACGTTTGCAGTGCGTCGCCATTCGTCGCCACCTTTACCTCAATGCCGAGATGCTTGGCGGTTTCTGCCAGTTTCATCTGAAAAAAAAGATCGTCCATTAAGGCCACGACTCTTCCCATGAGAAGGTCCTTTCGCGGCGGGAGTTGTATCGGGATGGCCCGGCGTCTAGCTTGCAACCAAATGCGCCCGCGTCAGAAGGCGGCCGCTACAACGATCAATGACTGCCGCCGGGGCTGTGCGCCCCCACGGTTTTGTCCGGGACGTCGCCCGCGCGTCCTTTGACGCGGTCATAAACACTGATCTGGCTCACCGAGCCTAGCGCTTCGTTATAGAAAGTGGGTACGCCGAGCGCGGTGCGCAGTTCTTCGTTGAACCTTCGCAGTCCAGCGAGGTGCGAAGCCAGCGCGGGGAGTTTCAAGCCGTCATCCGTCAGCAAAAATTTTTGATAGCCCGCGTCCCACAAGCGCGTGAACTGGCCCTTGAGCATAATCGTAGGAAGAATGGTCATCTGGTAGGTGCCATCCGTGTCCTGGCGAAACTCCGCGCCGCATCCGAACTTCTCCACGCGCACGACCCCACGCGTGCTACCCACGGAAAATCCCATGGCCGCGAGTCCTTCAATAGCCTTTGGTGAGAAGCGATCTTCGACATTCCACATAGCGATTTAGAGTAATGAATCCCGCCGTCGCTGTAAAGCGAATGAAGTCGCTCAACGACCCCCTCAAAAACCATTCCGCGTATGTGTGTGGCGCGTCGGTGCAGGTGCAATAACGGCGGCCCCTCGCCTCCATGCCTTGGACTGGGGCAATTTCTGCAAGTTGCGATAAACTCGACCTGTATATAAGAACCGTGGATTTGCATCGAAGATATAGCGATGCCATCAAGGCTTACAGGTCATGTCGTGAGTTCAACACAAGTGCATCACGGAGCGGTGGACCGCGTTGGGCAGTCCGTGTTGGCGCGGATTGGAAACACTCCGCTGCTGCGCATGCAGCGAGTGGGTCGCGAGTTTGCGCACATCGAAATTTGCGCGAAGGCCGAATGGTTTAATCCAGGCGGCTCAGTTAAGGATCGGCCGGCGCTGAGCATGATTGAAGCCGGGCTGGCTAGCGGAGCGCTGCCGCCGGGAAAAACCATCATCGATGCGACCAGCGGGAACACCGGCATCGCCTACGCAATGATTGGGGCCGCGCTGGGCTATCCGGTAAAATTGTGCTTGCCGGATAGTGCTTCGCCGGAGCGAAAGAAAATGCTGTTGGCGTATGGCGCGGAGCTGGTGCTTACGCCGGGAGACGAAAGTACGGACGGCGCGATTCGTCGGGTGCATCAGATCGTTGCGGATGAGCCGAAGAGATATTTTTATCCTGATCAGTACAGCAATGCGGCGAACTGGCAGGCGCACTATCGCACTACCGCGAACGAGATTTGGGAGCAGACCAGCGGGCGCATTACGCACTTTGTGGCCGGACTCGGAACCAGCGGCACGTTTATGGGGACCACACGGCGCTTGCGCGAACTGAACCCGGCGATTCGCTGCATCAGTTTGCAACCGGATGGCCCGTTTCATGGGCTGGAGGGCTGGAAGGATATGGCCACGGCCATGCGCCCGGCAATTTATGATGAGACCCTGGCGGATGAGAATTTGCCGTTGAGCACCGAGGCCGCGTACAAGATCGTCAAACTGGCCGCGCGAGAAGAGGGGTTGTTGCTTAGCCCCAGCGCGGGCGCGGCGCTACTTGGAAGCTTGCACGTGGCTGCGAGAATCGCTAACGGCGAGTCGGCGGTGATCGTTACGGTGTTTGCGGATTCGGCCGCGAAATATTTGAACGAGCGTTTTTGGGACGAGGACTAGTCTTTGTGGCGGCCGGTCTTCGTACCCGGCCTGTCTTTATAGATTGGAGCATGGCGATGGAAATAAACGCACCCGTTACCCTTACTTCGGAATTGGCGCAGAAAATTCGTGCGCACGGTTCTGAGACCTATCCGCACGAGTGTTGCGGCGCACTGCTGGGGCGCGAAGAACTGCTCGACGGACGCAAAATTGTGCGAGAGATTCTGGACTTGTATCCGCTGGTGAATCGCCGGGAGGATTCGCCGCGGAATCGTTTTTCCGTTACCTCCGAAGATGTGCGCGCCGCGGAAAAGGCCGCCCGCGAAAAAGAATTGGAAGTTGTAGGCTGGTATCATTCGCATCCGGATCATCCGGCCTGTCCGAGCCAGTACGATCGGGAGCATGCGTGGCCTTGGTACAGCTACGTCATCGTAAGCGTGGCGAATGGCAAGCCAGCGGAAATGACTTCCTGGCGATTGAATGACGACCGGCAGGAGTTTTCAAGCGAGAATATTGAAATGCGGGATGCTTCCAGGACCTCGGGTGGTAAAGACGAACGCAACAGCGCCACGGCTTAAGCGTCTGCCCATCAAGGCCTGAGACGCCGATATACGAACTGCATCGGCAGCATCGCAGCGAACATCTGATGCTCAAGAGATTAGACGAGAGAGATTAAGCGAGGGAGTGCCATTATGGCGGTCAAAGTCATCATTCCAACGCCTTTGCGGGCCTATGCCGGCAAGCGCGAATCGACCGAGGTGCAGGCCGGATCTGTCGGCGAGGCGCTGACGCAATTGACCGCACAGTTTGGCGACCTCAAGAAACATTTATTCACCGAAGACGGGCAGCTGCGCAGTTTTGTGAATGTCTATTTGAATGATGAGGACATTCGGTATTTGGCCAAACAGAATACGGTTACGAAGGATGGCGATACCGTAAGCATCGTGCCGTCCATCGCCGGCGGCGGAAAGCACTGATCATGGCGACGAAAACGGAGATTCCCGTGGCAACGACGGCGGGAGCAACGGCGCCGACGTCGCTCTCCAAAGATGAAATTCTGCGTTACAGCCGGCACTTGATCATGCCCGAGGTGGGCATGGAAGGTCAGCTACGGCTCAAGAACGCCAAGGTGCTGCTCATTGGCACGGGCGGTTTGGGCGCGCCGCTGGGATTATATTTGGCGGCAGCGGGCGTCGGAAAGCTGGGACTGGTCGATTTCGATGTGGTGGATTTCACCAATTTGCAGCGGCAAGTGACCTTTGGCACGTCGGACGTTGGGAAGTTTAAGTCCGAGGCCGCGCGAGAGCGTTTGTCGAACCTGAATCCCGCGATCGAGATTGTTGCGTATGACACAAAATTGACCAGCGAGAACGCGCTGGAACTGTTTAAGGACTACGACGTAATTGTGGATGGCACGGACAATTTTCCCACGCGCTATCTGGTGAACGACGCTTGCATATTACTGGGCAAGCCGAATGTTTACGGATCGATCTTTCGCTTTGAAGGGCAAGCGACAGTTTTCGGCATGCCCGATGGGCCTTGCTACCGCTGCTTGTATCACGAGCCGCCGCCGCCGGGATTGGTGCCTTCGTGCGCGGAAGGCGGCGTGCTTGGCGTGTTGCCGGGGATCGTCGGGTCCATCCAGGCGATGGAAACCATCAAGCTGCTGTTAAAGACCGGTGATAGCTTGTCCGGCAGGCTGCTGCTGTTTGACGCGCTGGCAATGAAATTCCGCGAGCTAAAACTGCGCAAGAATCCGAATTGCCCGATGTGCGGCGAGCACCGCACGATTCACAAGCTGATCGATTATTACGAATTTTGCGGGGTGCGCGGGGAAGAAGCCCCGGAGGTCGACCTGCACGTGCCAGAGATCACACCCAAAGAATTGAAAGCGCGGCTCGATCACGGAGATGATTTGTTTATCCTGGATGTGCGCGAGCCCCATGAGTTTCAGATCTGCAATCTCAAGGGCCATCTGATCCCACTGGGTGAATTGCCGCGCCGCGTGCATGAGCTCGATTCCTCTCGCGAGATCGTGGCGCACTGCCGCAGCGGAAAGCGCTCCGCGGAAGCAGTCGATTTCCTGCGCAAGGCGGGCTTTAAAAAAATCCTGAATCTCAAGGGCGGTATACTAGCGTGGTCGGATGACGTAGATCCGGGCGTCCCGAAATACTAAACGCCCTTGTTGGCGATTACATAGGGAAGTCGCGCAAACGAAAAGGATGGATATGGCTGCTACGAAAATTACCATTGGCGATAACGGTTCGATTCGCGTAGAGGGCGACTTCGAAATTGTGGATCCGCGAGGTGCTGCCTTCGGTTTGGCGGGACGCTCCGCCATTGGTCTGTGCCGCTGCGGCCACTCTGCGAATAAGCCCTTCTGCGACGGCTCGCATAACGCCTCCGGTTTCAAAGATACGGTGGTCGCCCGTGAACTTCCTCCTCCGAAGCCAAAACTCTAAAGCTCCTTCCGCAAAATCAGCGTGTTCCAGAACCTGAGACTGTCTCAGTCTGAGACACTGGTGGCCAACCGGCGAGATACTGCCCGAATGGTCGGTAACTCTAATGAAACAAAACTGATAATCCTCTCATCGAGGCTTTGAGACCGCTCCTGCCCGTGTCTCGTTGCCTCGGCGGTGCCTTTCCTCCTTCCCTGCTCTTTCTGTAAGCCTAGCAATATCAATCACCTGCAAAGGGCCGTTTTAAAGCAGAAAAGGGCACCAACTTGCATTCCCTTGGGAGATGTCCGCTTTTTTCAGGTAATTGGAGGGTTTCGTGGGGGGGCACGGGGAGATGACCGAGATTCAGGGTGAAGCAGCCGTAGCTGCCACCGTGGAGCCCGGTGGTGTGTTCACGTCAAGCATCCACAATGCGTTGCTTGCCGCCGCGCCGCCTTCCGCAGATCCGTCATCCGACCCGAGCGCAACCACAGCGCAACGAACTTCCGGCGCGATCTTGTCTCAAATTCAGGGCTTTCATTCGCGGATTCTCATCGCCTCGGTAGCGGCGCTGGTGCTGATCTTCTTCGGTGCGATTTTTTACCTGCGGCAGTCGAGCTTTTCCGGCTCACCGGAAATTTATCTCTATTTGGAAGTGGGCGGGACGCTGCTGAGTTTTTGCTATGCGGCAAACGCGCTGGTGCGCTTTCGCGGAACGCATGATCGCACGGCGCTGATTCTGGCCTTCGGCTTTGTGCTCTCCGGAATTATTGAAACCGTGGCGTATTTTGGCTTGGATAACTTGCTGACCCGCGGGCCTGCTGCGCTATTGCACATACCTCTGGGCTGGATGGTAAGCCGCACGTTGCTGGCGGTGTTGCTGCTGGCGGCCGTCGCGGTGGAGCGTTGGATGCCGACCGCGCGGCAGCCCAGCAAAGAAACCGCGGCGGCGCTGCTGGTGGTGGCTGTGGCGGCGTATGTAACGAGCGCGGCGTTTTTGGCAGCGCCATCGGCGCCGCTGGCGCATGCGCACAATATATTGTCGCGGCCGTGGGATTTGCTGCCCGGCGCGCTGTTTTTGCTGGCGGCCATCAGTTTCTATCACCGCATCGCCTGCAACAAAAACGCCTCCACGCTGTATGACTACACACTTTTCGCGGTAGCCGCGCTGAACGTGGTCTGCCATCTTTCCGCGGCGTTTTCCACGCACATGTTTGACGGCCCATTTTTCCTGGCGGAATTGAGCAAGACCGCCGGGTACGTGGTCATGCTGTCCGGTGCCCTGCTGGATCAGGCACGGCTTTTTGACCAAGTGCGCAGCATGGCGGTGAGCGATCCGTTGACCGGTTTGGCGAATTACCGGCGATTGATCAGCGTGCTGGAAGCGGAACTGGATCGTTCACGGCGCACGATGCGGCCTTTCAGCATTGTGCTCCTGGACATGGATGGCCTCAAGTCGATCAACGACCGATTTGGACATTTGACGGGCAGCCGGGCGCTGGTGCGGCTGGGAAAAATTCTGCGCAGCCATTCGCGCGCAATTGATACGGCGGCGCGTTACGGCGGGGATGAATTTGCACTGGTTTTACCTGAAGCCGGGCCGGATATCGCCAATCGCGTAGTGAGCCGCATTCGCGAACGCATGGCGGCGGAGGCGGAGGCGCCGGCTCTTTCGGTCAGCGCGGGCGTGGCGGCGTTCCCCGAAGATGGCGACACCCCGGAAAAATTGCTGGGAGCGGCGGACCGCGCGCTCTACGGCATGAAGAACCGCAGCGGCGGAGTACAAAATCTGGCGCGAATTGCGGCGTGTCTATGAACGCAAGAACACGCACGGCGCGCCGCTCGCAGCCCGATTATCACCGCGCGCATGAGCGCATACCTATGGAGATTCCCGTGGTGTTGGATGGGCACCGGCGAGTTCCCGGCACGGAATCGACCTTTACAGAAAATGTGAGTGCGCGTGGCGCGCGCGTAATCAGCGTGCGCCGTTGGGAATTGGGCGAGCGATTGACGTTCGTCTCGCGCACTGGAGAGTTTCGCTCCTCGGCTCGAGTAGCTTACTGCCAACCGATGCAAAGCGACGGCTTTGCCATTGGGTTGGAGTTCCTCGAACCAAAAGGGCGATGGGTAGTTCAATCCCCAAGATAGCTTGATCTGTAAGAAGACGAGCGGAAGGGAGGGAACGTCTGGAACAGAAGTCGGAAACTAGCGCAAAGTAGAAGTATCGGAAGCGCCGCTGCGGAGTAATCCGCCCGGCGCTTCTTTTCTTTGGCGCGCATTATTCTTTCCGAACGTCGCGCAAGACTTCCTCGTAGACCGCTATCGTATTCTCCACCATTCGCTCCGCAGAAAATCGCAACTGGATTTCGCGGCGGCCGGCATCGCCGAGACGCCGGCGCAGTGCTGAATCCTCGATCAAGAGCTTCATCTCGGCGGCGAATTCGCAGGCAACCGGTTCCACCACCAGCGCAGTTTGGTTGTTTGTGACCACTTCGCCGAGTGCGCCACGAGCGGTGGAAATAGCAGGGATGGCGAGCGCCATGGCAGTCTGGAGCGCGGTGCCCAACCCCTCGAATTCCGAAGGAAAGACAAAGGCATCGAGCGCCGTGTAGACGGAAGCAACATCCTGCACAAATCCGGGCATCAGGACGGCGTCCTGCTGGCCGAGCTTTTTCGTTAGGGTCGTAAGCTCCGCGCGGCAAGGGCCGTCTCCGGCGAGGAGCAGCCGCGCAGCGGGATGTATTTTGCGCAACAGCGGTAACGCTTCGATCAGATGGCGCTGGCCTTTCTCCGGCACCAGAACGCTGACGCAGCCGAAAAGAAATTGGCCGTCGCGAATGCCCCAATGCTGGCGAGCATCCGCGCGTTGCCGTGACGTGGCGAGCGGCGGGATTTCGACGCCTTCATTCACCACGGAAATGCGATCCGGGCCGATACCGCAGCGCAGCAAGCTTTCCGCAACAGCTTTACTGTTCGGCAGGAACCGGGTTACGGCGCGATAACGCGCGCGCGAGACCAAGTTTTTTTGCAGCGGAAAACCGATGCGGCGAGAAAGCAACAGGGGCAAGCGCTGATGCGCGCCAGCCAGCCAAGCAGCGGTCAGCGCATGCGGTTCATTGAGGTGCAGCAAGTCAAAGCCGCCGCCGCGCAGGAGACCTCTGATTTTCGCCGCGCCGGAAATGCGCAGCGCGGATCGCGGAACTTCCGCGACAGGGATACCCGCGGCTGCCGAGCGTTCGGCCAGAGGCGAGTTTTGTGCGGCCAGCAATTCGACGCGATGACCGGCGTCCCGCAAGCCGCGTAGCGCGAGCAGCGCCTGACTCTGGCCGCCGCGCCATTCGCGTTCGAGGTCGGCGAAGAGAATGTTCACTTCGCGGCCCTTTCCGCCCGCACCAACTCTCCGAGTTTGCGGTATTTGAGGCGCACGGAGCGCGCGGCCATTTGCGCGATGAGCGCGCCGCGGTAGCCATCCAAGAAGCCGCCACGCAGAAAATAGGCTTGCATCCAGGTCCACGGCGTGCCGAACCACAGCGCGCCGCGCCAATTTCTCCGGCCGTTCGCGAACATCTGTTGCGCCGCCAGGGTGGTGTAGCGCGCGACTTTGTCTTCGTGTTCGGAGAACGAATCGATGGTGTAATGCAGCAAATCGCCATGCAGGCGGCCCGGCGCGCCGGTGAAGCGCAGTGCTTCATGCACGATGCCCGAGAATTGCGCGGCATCGCGGCGATACAAACGGCGCTGGAAGTCCGGATACCAGCCGGAGTGGCGGATCCATGCGCCAAGATACCAGGCGCGCCGCGATACTTCGTAGACCTGGAATAGTGGCGGCTGGCGCTTCCACGCCAAAAGTGAGGTCTGCAACTGGGTGCTCAACTCCTCGTCTGCGTCGAGAGAAAGGATCCAATCGGTGGAAGCTTTTTGCGCGGCGAAATTTTTCTGTTCGGCGTAATTCGTCCAGGCGCGAGAGATAAACTGTGCGCCATGTTGCCGGACGATTTCCTCGGTACCATCGGTGCTGCCGCCATCCACCACGACAATTTCATCTGCCACGGAAGCGAGCGAGATAATCGCGCGTGCAAGGCGCCTTTCCTCATTTAGCGTGATGATACAGGCGGAGAGAGCGTTCATCTGTGGAGGGGCATGCCGTAAATCGGCGCCAGTATCTCACAGTTGGGATGCGCGGGGCCCTGCGGCGTTCGTCGCGGATGGTTTGGTGTGCTAGGATGGCAGGTTGTCGAGCAAGAGAGGGTTTGTGACCGAGCATATCTCGCGTAAAGAGTTGAAGCAGGACAAGATTAAGGAAACGCTGGAGCATGGCGCAGAAGCGGTCTATTCGCACAGTCAATTGGCCAGCGTGGTGGTGGGAGTACTGATTGTGCTGGGCTGCGTATACGGCGGCTGGACGCTGTACCACGACCGGCAGACCGCGAAGGCGAACCTGGAGCTCGACGCGGCGATGAAAGTTTACAGCGCGCGTATCGCCGGAACTCCTGAGCAGGGCGCCGATCCAAACGAGACGGTGTACCCGGATGAAGCGACGCGATCGCAGGCGGCGGCGCCAAAATTTGAAGCGGTTGCTGCACGTTATCCTGGCACCAGTCCGGGGAAGCTCGCGCGTTATTACGAAGCGCTGTGTTACGAAAACCTACAAAAGCAGAGCCAGGCGCTTGAGGAGCTGAAGAAAGTCAGCGGAGGGAGCGACGCCGAGCTGGCGGCTATGGCGCAATACCAGATGTCCGTGATCTTTGAACGCAGCGGCAAGCCCGATGAAGCCATCAAGATTTTGCGCGCACTGGCGGCCAAGCCCACCATCCTGGTGCCGCACCCGGTAGTACTGCTGGATCTGGCGGGACTGCTGCGGCAATCGAATCCGCAAGAGGCCATCGGGTTGTACCAGCAAGTGAAAAAGGATTATCCGGACCAGGCGATTTCCGAAGAAGCCGACCGGGGTTTGAGCGCGCTGGCGCCGAAATCGTAAAGACCGCGTGGAGCTTACCGGCGACTCATCGGGTCGCAGCGCGAAACCGCTCAGCGAAATGACGGACGCCTTGGCACCGTGGTCCATGCGCGCGGAGGAATCCCGCGGGCGGCGCTTCCGGGAAAAGACACATCCCTATCGCAGCGAGTACTCTCGCGATCGCGACCGCATTATTCATTCACGCGCGTTTCGAAGACTGGAAGCGAAGACGCAGGTTTTTACCACGCGTTATTCGGACCACTTTCGCAACCGGCTGACGCACACTATTGAAGTTACGCAGATTGCGCGAACGGTGGCCGGAGCGCTGGGGGCCAACGCCGAACTCGCCGAGGCTTTGGCGCTGGTGCACGACATCGGTCATCCGCCATTTGGGCATGCGGGCGAACGCAAACTGGATGAACGAATGCGCCGGCATGGCGGCCGATTCAACCACAATCTGCACGCGCTGCGCATCGTTGAGCACTTCGAGCATCGCTACCTGGATTTCCCCGGCTTGAATCTGACATTTGAGGTGCGCGAAGGAATCGTGAAGCATTCGCGCGATTACCCGGCCGGGCAGTTTCCAGAACTGGCGGAATATTTGCTGGAACTGCGGCCGCCTCTGGAAGCCCAGTTGATCGATTGCGTGGACGAAATCGCATATAACACAGCGGATTTGGATGATGCGCAGGAAGCGGAGTTACTGGACGTGACGGCGTTGCGGGAAGAGGTGCCGCTCTTCGGCGAGGCTTGGGCGCGAATGGAGGCGGAGCATCCCGCAGCCAAGGATGTGACATGGGGCAGACTCGAACACGGGAAGTTTGCAGGGGCGAGAATGGAGAAGCTGAAATTTAATGAGGCCCTGAAACGCGTGCTGAATTCCCTGGTCACGGATTTGATCGACGCGACCAGGGAACGAGTGGAGCTTTCGGGAGCGCGCACGGCGGAAGATATTCGCGCCGCGGCGAAGCGGCTGGCGGGTTTCAGCGAAGCGGCGGGACGCGGAAACGCGCAATTGAAGCGATTTTTATTTGCGCATATCTACGAGCATCCGGCGATAACGCAGGAACGCAACCGTTCAGTACAGTGCCTTGCGGAACTATTTGATTTATATCTCGGCTCGCCAGGGAGCATGCCGGCGGCTTATGAGGAATCGGCGTCGGTCGAACCACGCCATGTGGTGGTGTGCGACTACATCGCGGGGATGACGGATCATTTTCTATTAAGGCAGCATCAAGAGCAGATTGGCTCATGAACAGCGAATCGGGGCACAGACGGTCACTGCTGCTGCGCGAAGGTTCTCGACCTCCTGACTTTCCCCGCCCGGCGTCCACCTCATGAGTGTTGCCCCCACGCAAGGCCTATTGGCGAATAGTAAGTTTTGTGCGCGCGCGGGATGGAACGTGGAACAAAAGGGCCTCCGGTTCCGTCATGGATGGAAAGGAGTACCGGGATGCGAACCGCGTTATTCTTGCTGTTGAGCCTCCTGAGCCGCACGGCTTTTGCTCAGGAACCTTTGCGCGTCAAAGTGAATTTGGTGAACGTGGCATTTTCCGTGCGCGATTCCAGCGGAGCGCTGGTTGACCACCTGTCGCAAGACGACGTGGAACTTTTTGAAGACGCGGTCCCGCAAAAGATCGCATTTTTCGCGCGCAGCGTCGATCTTCCAGTGACACTGGGACTAATCGTGGACGTGAGCGGCAGCCAGGATCATTTTTCCCAGCAGCATCAGCATGATTTGGAGGTATTTCTCCAAGAGGTACTGGGGCCCAAGGATCGCGTATTTCTGGTGTGCTTCGGCAACCATATCCGGCTGGTCAGCGATTTTTCGAACAACGCGTCGCAATTCGCGGCCCGTGTGCAGAAATTTAAGAAGAAGGATCGGGATTTCCCAGAGCTGGGTCCCGCGGAGAAACGCGACTTGGGCACGGCTTTTTACGACTCCATTTATTATTCGGTGACCGAGAAGATGGCCGGAGTGGAAAACGGCAGACGCGCGCTGCTGGTGTTCAGCGATGGCGAGGATAATTCGAACTCGCACGACATGATGACGCCCATCGAGACGGCGCAAAGCGAGAACGTGCCGGTCTTCGCCATCCGATACACGGAGAAGGAACACGGAAAATTGACGGCTCGCAACAAGTACGGTATGAGCGTGATGGGACGCATCGCGAAAGAGACGGGCGGCGCGGAATTCGACGCCGAAGTACTCGATCCGCACAAGTATTTCCGGTTGATTGGCGAGGAACTGCGCGCGTCCTATGAGCTGGGCTATTACCCGAGCAGTCCGGTGGCGGACGACAGCTTCCGCAAAATCAGCATTCGTCCCAAGGCCGCGGGATTAACCGTGCGCGCCAAGACCGGCTACTTCCCGCGCTAAGGGAGACGGTTCGACGCGGTCAGGAATGTCGATGCGAATTTCGGTAAGGTCGGAGAGCAGATTGGCGGCCCAACGATAGACGTTGTGTTCGCGGACGTTGTGGCGCATATGCAGCATGCGCTCGGTCTCTTGGTCCTCTGGCATGTTTAACGCGCGCAAAATGGCGTCGGCAAGCTGCTGCACGTCGTAGGGATTCACCAGCAACGCGTCGGTCAGTTCCAGGGCCGCGCCGGCGAAAGTGCTAAGAATCAGGATGCCGCGATTATCGTCGCGCGAGGCGACAAATTCCTTGGCCACCAGGTTCATGCCGTCGTGCAGCGAAGTGACCATGCACACGTTCGCGGCGCGGTAATAACGCGAAATTTCGTTGTGACTGTGATGTTTTTTGAGCAGCACGATGGGCTTCCAACGGCCGGCTTCGAAGCGCGCGTTGATACGGTCCGCTTCGCTGGTTACTTCCTCGAGGAATTGACGGTAGCGTTCGATGTCCGTGCGGCTGGGAGCGCCGATTTGCACGAAAGAAAATCGGCGCTGGTACGCGGGATTGGTTTCGAGGAAGCGCTCGATGCCGCGGAAGCGCTCGAGGATCCCCTTGGTGTAGTCCACGCGATCCACACCTACGCCCAGCAACGAAGCTTCAATGCCCAGTTCCGCGCACAGGGCGGCGCGTTCGGCGCCCGCGTTGCGGGCTTCATTCACCGCAAGCGTCGGCTCCTGGAATGCGACGCTGATGGGATAGGGCCGTACGAGCGTGACGTGGCCCTGACGATTCACGGCGAAGCGATCCCACTCCGTCATGGCCTCAACCGCGCGGTCCACCGTCTCCAAGAAATTATTGCAGTGCGATTGCGTGTGGAAGCCGACGAGATCCGCGCCCAGCAGGCCGTCCACGAGTTCGCGCTGATACGGACAAATGCCGAAGACTTCCGGATTGGGCCAAGGGATGTGCCAGAAGATCGCCACGCGCGCGTCGGGCCGCGCTTCCTTAATCATCCGCGGCAATATCGCGAAGTGATAGTCCTGCACCAAAACTATGGGTGACTCGTGGCCCTGCATTTCTTCCAGCACGGCGTCGGCAAACCTGCGGTTGGCCTGCTGATAATGCTGCCAATCCGCCGGACGAAAAATCGGCCGGGTATGCGCGATGTGGCAAAGCGGCCAGAGGCCTTCGTTGGCAAAGCCTTCGTAGTAGCCTTTTTCTTCTTCGTCGCTGAGCCACACGCGACGGAGGGTGTAAGTAGGATGATCGGGCGGGACGCGCAGATGATCGTGGTCATCTACGGTCTCGCGATCAGCGTTACCGGAGCCGTGTGCTACCCAGGTACCGTCGGACGCCAGCAATACGGGCTCGAGGGCGGTTACCAACCCGCTCGCGGGGACCAGGACTTGTATCGAGCGATCCTTTTCGCTGTAAACGTGCATGTACGGCTCGCGGTTGGCCACCACGAACAGCGGCTTGTTTTGCAATTTGCTGCTCAGGCTTACGCGCAGGCGTTCCGCGGTCCAAATGGATACGTTGGATTCGCGCAGTCGCGCTTCCTCTTCTGCGGTGGCGCGCGCGGATTTCAGATCGCGCGCCAAATGGGTAACTTCTTTGTGGATCTGATCGAATAGCGGACCTTCCGGCAGGTTCGCCTGCGAAGCTGGCGTTCCGCCGGTGCGCAAGGTGCGCAGCCAAGTGGCGGTGCGCGTGAGCGGCCCGGTGAGTGTCCAACGTACGAGAATCAGCGCGAGACCGGCGATCAGCACGGTCTGCACCGCGGCGTTCAAGAGCGAGTCGCGCAGCGTATGCGCCACCTGCTCGTCAATGTACGTAGTATCGTGAAAGACCGCGAGCGTTCCCGCGACCGCGTTGTCGCGATGAACGACGAGGGCGTAAATGTGCACGGGCTCGTTGGGCATAAACTCGCCGACTCCCGCGTCTTGTTTCTCTGCTTTGGCGGCCACGGCGGGAAGAGTGCGAAATGCCCCGTCCAGCGCGGGGGTAATGGCAATTACTGCGCCGGAAGGATCGTAGAGCGCTACGCCTTTCAAATGTTCGCGCTGCCCGAAGCGATCGACGAGGCGCTGTAGGGCTTTGTCCGAGCCGCGGTCCAAGATTTGTTCTACGCTTTCCTGAAGACTGTCGCCGAGAATTTCCGCGCGCCTGGAGAGGTCACTGCGCAACAAGCGCCGTTGCGTGCGCACCTGATACGTGGCGAAAAACAGCGAGACGATGGCCACGCTAAAGATCAGGGGCAGAATTAGTCTTAGGGTGGTACGCATCCATGGGCCTCGGGTTCTGTCCACGCGGAACTAAATCAAGGGAAGCTTACGCCGCTCAAAGCCGGCGCGGTAGCAGGAGTTTAGCGCCGCACTATTCAAATTGCCGATGATGCCGATGATTCGGACTCGTCGGGTGGCGTGGATTCCCGGGGCTCGTCAGGTAGCGGTGAATTCCACACAGCGACGGTGAAACACGCCAGAGCCATGGTCATTAGTGACAAGATTACGCGGAAGCGTATCACGGGAAGTCCCTCCATCTATTAGACTTCGGCTGGAAAGGAATGGATTCGCACGCCGGCTTCCAGAGTGACGATAAACGCGGCGACTGGAGTAACATCAATTAGGTCAGTAGTTTGCCTCCACGCTCGAGCACCATGAAAAAATCCTGTGCGAACGCCTGGCGCGCAGATTTTTCATAGCTAATTTTTCATAGCTAATATTGTATTACTAAAGGGCGCAAAATAAACTTTTCCTCAGAAACAGGCCCCCGGCGGTAGTATGGGGAGAATCGAAACGCTCGCAGAGCCTATGTCACCTTCCATCAGCGAACGAGGTGTCACCGAACGGCGCAATAGCCCAAGACGGAAGCCGCTCCGACTGGCTTATGTCCAATTCGGACGCGAAAACGGCGGGATGGTGAAAGACGTTTCCGAAGGTGGCATGCGCTTTCACCTGATGAATCCTGTTGCGGTTGGTCAAGAACTGCACTTCGCGGTCGCTATCGATGCCGGGCGGCGCATCGAGGGCCAGGCACGTATGGTCTGGACCGATGCAACGGGAAAGTCCGGCGGCTTCTCTTTCACAGAACTTTCCGCACCGTCGCGCGACAACCTGCGGGCCTGGCTAGCGGAGATGGATTCTCCGCAAAGCATCGTCGAGCCAGACGCCGCGCTGACTTCCGCTCCTGTAAAAGTCGGCGAACGATCTCCGGAAATTTCTCAAGCTCTATCCACCCCGGCGGTGGTCGAAGCTTTTCCGGGCGCGCCGGAGGCCTCGGAGCCAGTTGGATCGCTTGCGGTTCTGGAAGTTGGCTCGAAATTTGTATCGCAGCCAGTCCCGCGCGAGCTGTGGCAGCGCGCCGCCCTTGAAGATATCGCGCCGGGAGAAAGAACTCGCAGGCCGCTGGCGGCCGCCAAAGCGAAGGCCATGCATGACCAAGTGCTGGCTTCCGCCCTAGCATCCACCCTCGTCGCAACGCCGGATACCGTTGTTGCGCGCACCGCGAATCAGCTTGGCGAGGTGGAGACCGTCGAAGCCTCTAAATCCGCGCATCTCGCCGAGCCGCCGAATCCGCTTCGCGACTTCCTGAAACAGCCCATAGGGGGCGGCGTTTTCCCCGATGAATCAGCGACGGGAGCGCCGGAGCCTTTCGGCAACATCGATAGGGCGAGCAGCAGATCGCCAAACAAAGGTTGGACGATATCGCGCTTGGTCATGGTTTTCGCCTTGGCCGCCATCTGCGGGGTTGCCGCAGCCTTTGCGGCCATCGCATACCGGCAGAATATCGGCGAGTCGCTGATCATACTCGGTGAGAAGATTAGCAGCGAGCCGCGCCGGGCCGAAAACACAGAATTAAGTCCGCCTGCCGCCGCTCCTGCCGTGGCCACGGAATCGCCGGCCGGTTCGCGCGTGGTGGAAAGACCTGGTGCCGCACTGCATAGGCAGACTGACTCGGCCGCGAATGCCGTTCCAATTTCTCGTCCAGCGCCAGCCACGCGACAGCCTATCAGCGTGGTACAGCCGCCATCGTCCACGCGCGCGCAGTCTGCGCAGCCAACTCTGTCCGGCCAGGCGCAACTGCCGTCAGGACGCGAAGTCGCTGAGGGCAAGCTGAAACGGCCTCCTGAGGATGTGGCTTCGTTATGGACCGCGGTGGAAAATGGCGACACCGCGGCTGAAATGCTCCTTGCGGAACGCTACGCTTCCGGCGAAGGCGTCGAGAAAAACTGCGCTCAAGCCCGCGTACTGTTGCAAGCCGCAGCGAAACACAGCGAGGCAGCAGCCAGGCGTCTCGCGCAGCTCTCCGCATCCGGCTGCCAATAACTCTCGCAGTTAGGTAGAAACGTTCGATCTGGGGTTGCGCGAAGTGTGCGCGGCGAGACGCGTACTGGGACGGGATATCGACAAGTAAGACAAAATCGGTGCAAGACACTGGCCCATTTCTTGACTTGCGGCGCTCCCGACTCAATAATGATAGGACATGAGCGTGCGCGCCGGAGGCGCTGAAGAGATGTTCCTTGACGTTAAGGATCTGGCCGTCCGCAAGCTGCCCATTCACAAAAGTTATGCGCCGGGCAGCATCGATTATCATACGTCAGAGATCAAGCAGCTCGAGCCTCTGGAAGTGAACGCCACGGCCGAACTCTTCGACGGCGACATCCGCATTTCCGGCCGCCTGGAAACCAAGGTGGAACTTTCTTGTGCGCGCTGCCTGGAGCCGGTCGTCGAAGAAGTCAGCAGGGATTTCGATCTTGCTTACGCGCCGCTTCCCAAGCAGACCAAGCCGGAGGAAGAGCGACTGAAAGACGACGATTCGGAGATCGCTTTTTTTTCCGGTGAAGGCTTGTTCCTGGCGGATGTCCTGCGTGAGCAGGTGCTCCTGGCGCTGCCCATGAAGGTTATCTGCCAAAGCGATTGCCGGGGACTATGCGCAAATTGCGGGGCAAACTTGAACCACGAAGAATGCCGCTGTGAGACCCACGCAACAGATCCGCGAATGGCCCCGCTCGCGCGACTGAAGCAGGACTGGCTGAAGAAACAATAAATCCGGGCGACCGTGCCCGCAGAAAAAGGCCGCTCGCTAAGAGCGGGAACGAGGTGTACTGCCATGCCTAACCCGAAACGAAGGCACTCAAAACGAAGAACGAGCACGCGCCGCGCGCACGACTTTCTGACCAAGCCGGCGCTGGGCAAATGCCCCAATTGCCACGAAATGAAGCAGCCGCACCAGGCTTGCCCACATTGCGGGCATTACAAAGGTAAAGCCGTCAAAGAGTCGGCCTAAGACGTCGCAGCGCTAGCCTGCCGGTAAAAATCCATGATCACCATCGCTGTTGACGCCATGGGCGGTGACCACGCGCCCCGCCCGGAGGTCGAAGGCAGTGTGCTGGCTGCACGCGAGCTGGGCGTGCGCGTCTTGCTCGTCGGCCAAGCCGCGGCCGTTCGCGCGGAGCTGGCCAAGAACGCTCCGGCGAACCTGCCCATCGAGGTCATCCCGGCGAGCGAAGTGATCACCATGGATGATCACCCGGTGCAGGCCTTTCGCAAGAAGAAAGACAGTTCGGTCCACGTTGCGGCGCGCCTGGTGCGCGAAGCCAAGGCCGATGGCCTCGTGAGTGCTGGCAATACCGGCGCAGTCATGACCGTGGCGAAATTCTTGCTGGGTACCCTGGAATCGGTGGACCGCGTCGCACTTGCAGCCCCGTTTCCGAATGCTAAAGGCGGTGTTTCCGTGTTACTCGATGTCGGAGCCAACGTCGACTCTCGACCCGAACACTTGGTACAGTTCGCGGTGATGGGAGAGGTGTATTATCGCGCCACGTTCGGTCATCGCCGCCCGCGCGTAGGATTGCTTTCCGTGGGCTCGGAAGAAATCAAAGGCAACGAACTCACACGCGAGGTCTACACGCGCCTGAAGAAAAGCACCGTGCACTTTGTCGGCAACGTGGAGGGCGGCGATCTATTTTCCGGCGATGTCGACGTGATTGTGTGTGACGGCTTCGTCGGCAACATCGCGTTGAAAATCTGCGAAGGCCTGGCGGTCTCGATTTTCGGCTTGCTGAAGAAATCCTTGAAGAGCTCTTTGGTATCTCAGTTAGGTGCGGTTCTGTCCCAAGGGGCGTTTCAGGGTTTGCGGAAGACCATTGACTACACGGAGTACGGTGGCGCGCCGCTCTTGGGTGTGCGCGGCGTCTGCGTGATCGGCCACGGCCGGTCCAACGCTAGCGCCGTGAAAAACGCCATTCGCGTGGCTGCGGGCCTGGCTCGCGCACGCTCAAACGAAAAAATCGAACAGGAGCTCTCCGGCGCCGGCGACCTGTCCTGACGGCGCGCGAGAATGAAATCAATTATGGGCAAAGTCGCATTCGTTTTCCCCGGCCAGGCTTCGCAATACCCGGGCATGGGCAAGGAATTGGCGGAAAAATATCCCGCCGCTCGCGCTGTTTTTGATGAGGCGGATAGAGCGCTGGGCTTTTCCATTTCGCAGGTGTGTTTTGCGGGTAGCGAGGACGATCTCAAGCTAACCGCGAACACCCAGCCGGCGATCCTGACCACCTCGGTGGCCATCTATCGCGTCGTGGCGGAACGCGGGCTAATGCCCGATTTCGTCGCCGGACACAGCCTCGGCGAATACTCCGCGCTGGTGGCCGCCGGCTCGCTAAAATTCTCGGACGCCGTCCAATTAGTCCGCCACCGCGGCCAATTCATGCAAGACGCCGTCCCCACCGGGGAAGGCGCCATGGCCGCCATCATGGGCCTTTCTCCCGCGGTAGTGGCCGACGCTTGTAAGCGCGCCGCGGAAAACGAAATCTGCGCACCGGCAAATTTGAATTCTCACGAGCAAACGGTAATCTCCGGCCATGCCGGCGCGGTGAAACGCGCGGTCGAAATCGCCTCGCAGTTGGGCGCCAAACGCGCCGTGATGCTGGCCGTCTCCGCGCCGTTTCATTCCGCACTGATGATGCCTGCGCAAGAAAAATTGGCGGTTGAGCTAAAGAAATTGCCTTTCGCGGAACTGCGTGTCCCGCTGGTCACCAACGTCGACGCCGACACCGAAACCAGCGGTGAGGAAGCTCGCGATGCGTTAATCCGCCAAGTCTCCATGCCTGTCCGCTGGGAAGAATCCGTTCGCCTGCTCATCGACGAAGGCGTAAACACCTTCGTGGAAATCGGCCCTGGCCGCGTGCTGTCCGGTTTGCTGCGCCAGATCGAACGCTCCGTAGCGACGCTAAACGTGGAAGACGAGAAAAGTTTGTGCGCCACGCTGGATAAAGTCGCTGGTGCGCGCTCCGACGCGGCGTAGCGGAAGCGAAACGAGGACTTGAAACGAAATGTTTAGCCTGAAGGACAAAGTAGCCCTGATCACCGGTGCCTCCCAGGGGATAGGCCGCGAGACCGCCTTGGCCTTGGCAAAAGCCGGCGCCAAAGTAGCGGTGGCCGCGCGCAACGAAGAAAAGCTGGCGTCGCTGGTCGCGGAAATCACCAACACCGGCGGCGAAGCCCTGGCCACAAAAATGGATGTAGCCGATCAAGACCAGGTAAAATCCGCCTTCAAACGGGTAACAGAAAAGTTCGGCCGCCTGGATATTTTGGTCAACAACGCCGCCATTACCCGCGATGGCTTGGCCCTGCGTATGAAAGCGGAAGACTGGGAAGCCGTCCTGCGCACCAATCTAACCGGCGCCCATTTTTGCATCCAGCAGGCTCTAGCCACCATGATGCGCGCCCGCTCTGGCCGCATCATCAACATCTCCTCGGTCGTCGCAGAGATGGGCAACGCCGGCCAGGCCAACTACGTAGCCTCCAAAGCCGGCTTGATCGGCCTGACCAAAGCCATCGCCGTAGAAATCGCCTCCCGGAATATCACGGTAAACGCCGTCGCCCCGGGCTTCATCGAAACGCCCATGACGGACGTCCTAAGCGACGAAGTCAAAGACGAACTGAAAAAACGCATCCCCCTGGGCCGCATGGGTACGCCCGGCGACGTCACCGCTGCCATCGTTTTCCTGGCCAGCGACGAAGCCGCCTACATTACCGGCCACGTCCTGGATGTAAACGGAGGCTTGTATCTGGCCTAAGGAACACAGCCAACAGTGCCTGTGCTATTGGGGCTGGGAAAGTTGACCTTGCAGCAGCGCCTGTCTAGAATGCATAAGGCCTTGTGAACAGCATGATCAACCACTACGGCTTGGTTAAGCCCGAGGGATACTGCGGCAACGAAACCGCCGCTACGATGTTGGAAACCAGCAGTGCCACAGGGGTAAGGCAGCACCGGTAAGATTTCTCATCAACAGATCGGGCGATTGCAGAATCGCGGAGGAAATGGCATGGCGAGTACGGAAGAGCGCGTAAAACAGATCATTGTCGAACAGCTCGGCGTGGATGAAGCCGAAGTCACCCCCACGGCGTCGTTTGTCGACGACCTCGGGGCCGACTCGCTCGATCAAGTGGAATTGGTTATGGCGTTTGAGGAAGCCTTTGGCATCGAAGTGCCGGACGAAGACGCCGAGAAAATGACCACCGTAAAGGATGCCGTCGATTACATCGACAAGCACTCCAAAGGCAAGTAACACGACTTTTCGCCATAATTTTCCGCAGTCATAGGGGAGCACGGAACGTTGACTCGCCGGGTAGTTGTCACGGGCGTTGGACTAGTCTGCGCGCTGGGTATCGGCACGGAGGAAACCTGGAAAAATCTCCTGGCCGGACAGAGCGGCGTTGGACCCATTACGCTTTTTGACACCGCGGGATTCGATTGCCGTATCGCTGGCGAAGTAAAAAATTTCGATCCCTTCCAGTGGATTGAGAAAAAAGAACTGAAGAAAATGGGGCGTTTCATCCAGATCGCCCTGGCCGGCGCCGATTTCGCCGTAAAGTCCGCCAAATGGACCCCCGAGCAATCCGACCTTGACGAAGTCGGCGTATACGTTTCCTCTGGCATCGGCGGATTCGACATCATCGAGCGCGAACACTGGAAGCTGGTCAACGGCGGCCCCGGCAGGATCTCTCCCTTTTTCATTCCGAGCGCCATCGTAAATCTCGCTTCCGGACATATTTCCATTCGCTACGGCGCCAAAGGCCCAAATTCTGCAACGGCTACGGCCTGCTCCGCGTCCGCTCACGCCATCGGCGATTCCTTCAAAATCATCGAGCGTGGCGCGGCCGAAATGATGATTTGCGGCGGCACGGAAGCCACCATCACGCCCATGGGCGTCGGCGGATTTGCTTCCATGAAAGCGCTCTCCACGCGCAACGACGATCCCGCGCACGCCAGCCGCCCGTTCGACGCGCAGCGCGACGGTTTCGTGGTCGGCGAAGGCGCGGGCATTCTGGTGCTCGAATCGCTCGAACACGCGCAAAAACGCGGCGCCACCATCCTCGCGGAAATTGTGGGTTATGGCATGTCTGGCGACGCCTACCACATCACACAACCCGCCGAAAATGGCGACGGCGCTTACCGCGTCATGAAAGCCGCCATGAAAGACGCCAAGCTCACCCCCGAGGACATCGGCTATGTCAACGCGCATGGCACTTCCACGCCGCTCGGCGACACCATCGAAACGCGCGCCCTCAAGCGCGTCTTCGGAGAACGCGCCAAGGATGTGCCCATCAGCTCGACGAAATCCATGACCGGCCATCTGCTCGGCGGCGCGGGCGGTTTGGAAGCCGGCATTATCGTGTTAGCGCTGCGCGATCAAATTTTGCCGCCGACCATCAACCAGGAAACGCCGGACCCGGAGTGCGATCTCGATTACATTCCCAACGTCGCGCGCAAAGCGCACGTGGAGTACGCACTATCGAACTCCTTCGGCTTCGGTGGAACCAACGCCGCGCTAATTTTCAAGCGCTGGGCTGGCCAGTAAGAGCTTTGCCGCACCCAGCTTGGCACCATGTCCAGTAAGGAAGATCTCGCGTGAATATCATCGTCTGCATCAAGCAAGTTCCGGCCAAAGACGCACCGCTAGCCATTGCCGGAAACTGGATCCGCGAATCCGACATCGGCTTCGAGATGAATGAGCCGGACAGTTTCGCCCTCGAGGAAGCTCTGCGGCTGAAAGAGAAGCACGGGGGCGAAGTAATCGTTCTGTCGATGGGCCCCGAGCGCGTAAAACAGACCATCAAAGAAGCCCTGGCTAAAGGTGCGGACCGTGCCATCCACATCGCCGACGATCAATTCGCGCAACTCGATCCTCTAGCCACGGCCAGCGCCCTGGCCGCAGCCATCAAAAAAGAAAAAGCCGATCTGGTGCTCACCGGTTTGCAGAGCGACGACCACGGTTTCGGCCAAACCGGTGTGCTCTTGGCCGGCGTCCTGGATTTGCCGCACGCGACCATCATCATGCACATCGAAGTCGCTGACCGCCGCATGAAACTCAAACGCGAACTCGAAGCCGGCTGGTTCCAGCACATCGAATGCCCTTTGCCCGCGGTCCTTTCCATTCAATCCGGCATCAACAAGGTCCGCTACGCCACGCTGAAAGGCATCATGGCCGCGAAGAAAAAAGAAATCGTCGTCATCACGCGTGAGTCACTGGGCGCCGCAACCGGCCCCACGCAAAAGATCGAAAAAATCTATGTGCCCGTAAAAACCAAGAAAACCGAATTTCTCACTGGTTCGGCAAAAGACGTCGCCGCCAAGCTGGTAGAAAAGTTGAGATTTGAAGCTCGCGTAATTTAGCCAGCGCTTTTCCGTGGCACAGGCACTCTTGCCTGTGCGCGGTTGCAAATATCCCGCGGCGTCATGCGCAAGGCAGGAAAAAATGAAAATCCTCGTAGTCACCGAACTGCGCCAAGGCAAATGGAACAACGCCAGTTTTGAGACTCTCGCGGCCGCGCAGCAAATTGCGGCGGAAACGTCCAGCGCCATCAGTGCACTGGTGATCGGCAAGGGCGTCGCCGTGTTCGCGGACGAATTGGCCACGAAAGATGTGGCGGAAGTTCTGCTCGTTGAAAATGATTTGCTCGAATCGTACACGCCGGACGGCTACTGTGTGGCCCTGAAGCAGGCCATTGAAAACGCCAAGCCTGGCTTGGTTTTATTTCCACACACTTACCAGGTCCGCGATTTCGCGCCAAAGCTTGCCGCCATGCTCGGCAAGGGCATGATTGGTGACTGCATCGGCTACCGCAATGAAGGGGGCAAACTGATTTTCGTCCGCCAAATGTTTCAGGGGAAAACCGTCGCGGACGTCGCGTTTCAAGGCGATGGCCCGTGGTTCGCATCCTTCCAATCTGGCGCATTTCGCGCCGATCTTCTGAAACCACACGCAGCCGGAAAAGCGCCGGTAAATAAAATTGCAGTCGAACTAAAGCCAGAACAAATCCGCACTAAGCCCCTGGATTTGTTCAAAGAAGCAAAATCCGCCGTGGATCTGACGCAAGCTCCGATCATCGTTTCCGTCGGCCGCGGCATCAAAGCGCCGGAAAATATTCCGCAAGCCGAAGCCCTCGCCAAAGCCATCGGCGGAGAAATCGCCGCCTCCCGCCCCATCTGCGACGAAGGCTGGCTCCCCATGGAACGCCAAATCGGCAGCTCCGGACAAACCGTCGCTCCCAAATTATATTTAGCGCTGGGCATCAGCGGCGCCATCCAGCACGTCGTCGGTATGAAAGGCGCGCGCACCATCGTAGCCGTCAACAAAGACCAAAATGCCCCCATCTTCGAAATCGCCGATTACGGGGTAGTAGCCGACATCTTCGAAATCATCCCCGCACTCACCGAAGCCTTGGAGAAAGCAAAGTCCTGATAGCGTCCAAAAGCCGATCTTTCGGCGTATACTGCAGGGAGCGCCATGAAATTCGACGACTACAAGATTGTTCTCTATCGTCAGGACGATGGTTCGTGGGTCGCCGAAATTCCAGCGATTCCAAGCTGCTTCGCCCTGATGGACACGCGCGAAGCGGCTCTTTCCGGACTCACTGGCGTATTTGAGATGATCTCGGAAAGTTTTCGCGAAAGAGGCATTCCTCTCCCGGCCGACCGCACCGAGTTTGTAAATGCCTAGCGCGAAAGCGCGAGATTGGACTTCCGCTCTTCTTCAAGATTCTGAATCAATTTGAAATCACTCTCGAGCAATTTCAAAAGCTTCGTTAAGCACCGATTTCTGTGTTTTGCTGAGACTGCGTGTCCATGAGCGTGCAACGCGAGCAACTCGAAGCGGATGTGCTGATCGTCGGTGCGGGGCCGGCGGGACTCTCCTGTGCGCTGCACCTTGCCAATCTCATCAAAGCGCACACCGCGTCCGGCGCCAAGCCCGAACTGTCTGCGGAGAATATTTACGTGCTGGAAAAAGGCCGCGAAGTTGGCGCGCACCAGCTTTCCGGCGCGATCATGAATCCGAAGGCGCTTGCTGAACTGGTACCGGACTTCGCAAAAACTGCTCCGCTCGATACTCCGGTGACTGATTCTGCCGCGCTGCTCTTTACCAAAGGTTCCGCGTTCCGCGCGCCGATTACTCCGCCGCCTTTTGTGAACACCGGCAATTACGTCGTTTCGCTGAACAAAATCACCAAGTGGCTCGGCGGCCTGGTGGAAGCCGCCGGCGTAAACCTTTTCACACAGTTCGGCGGCCGCGAACTGATTTACGAAGGCGATGGCATCGCCGGCGTCATCACCGAAGACAAAGGCATCGACAAGCACGGCAAGCCCAAGGACAATTTCACGCCCGGTTACGAATTGCGCGCAAAAGTGACAGTGCTCGCCGAAGGCACGCGCGGCTCGCTCACCAAGCAACTCGTCGAAAAAAAGAAACTCGATAATCTGAACCCGCAAAGTTACGGAATCGGCATCAAGGAATTGTGGGACATCCAACCCGGCAAAGTACACCCCGGCTACGTTGCCCACACACTAGGCTGGCCCGTTCCCTTCGATATGTACGGCGGCGGATGGATCTATGGTCTTTCTAACGATCGTCTCTCCATCGGCCTGGTCATCGCCCTGGAATACGCGAACTCCGAATTCGATCCCCACGCCGCGTTTCAAACGTGGAAAACCCATCCGCACCTGCGGAAAATTCTTGAGGGCGGCAAAATGGTCCGCTACGGTGCGAAATCCCTGCCCTACGGCGGCTGGTACGCCATGCCGCGCAACTATCTCGACGGCGGGCTAATCATCGGAGATTCCGGCAGCTTCCTCGATTCGCAGCGCCTCAAGGGCATTCACTTGGCGATGAAGAGTGGCATGCTCGCCGCAGAAACGATCTTCGATGCGCTCAAATCCGGCGACACATCGGCAAAAACACTTTCGGCGTTCCCCAAGAAAGTCGAACAAAGCTACATCAAAAAAGAGCTCTGGCAAGTCCGCAATTTTCACCAATCTTTCCAGCACGGCATGCTCGGCGGCTTCTTCCATACCGCCCTCCAGCAAATCACCGGCGGTCGCGGCCTGATCGATCCCATGCGCGCGCACGCCGGCTACACCGCTTACAAAAAACTCAGCCCGGAAAAAGTTCGTGAGGAAGCTGCGGGGAACAAGCCCGAACGCTTCAAAGGCGACGGTGTCTTAACCTTCGACCGGCTGACCGACGTCTACCATTCCGGCACGCGCCACGACGACGATCAGCCTTCCCATCTCATCGTCCGCGACCTTAACGTCTGCGCAACGAAATGCGTGGTGGAGTACGGCAACCCCTGCCAATATTTCTGCCCCGCGGCAGTCTACGAAATGGCCAAAGACGGTGAAGGCCAGAAGCTGCGCATTAACTTTGCCAACTGCGTCCACTGCAAAACCTGCGACATCGCCGACCCTTACCAAATCATCGACTGGGTCGTCCCCGAAGGTGGCGGCGGCCCCAACTACGAAGGTATGTAGTTCCCTCGCGTGAATTCGCGCGCAGTTCAGGAGCCGGGCGTCCAAAGTTTCTGGATGAACGTCTTTACGCGGTTGACGAGGGAGGGACTGGAAGCAGGCGTGGAACTCGCAGGAGTCTTGGCAGCGGGCGTGATTGTTGCGGGTATGGCATTCGATGCGGTAGTTGTGGACCTCGAGTCTGCGGGCTCATCCAGAACTCGCCCCTGAAAGATCACCGTGGGGCGCACGCGGACTCGTCGCACCAGGATAATCATGGCTGGATCGATATCCGGCTGCACTTTTGCGTTGGCGATGTAAACCAGCGGCGGCACGACCACTTGATAGATTGGCGCTTCTTTCGGGGCGGCTTTTTCCTGTTGCGGCGGGGGGAGATTCGGTTTGGCGTCGAAGGTTCGCTTGCGCAAATCTTCGGCAGTGGCCAGTTGGCTGACTTCCGGCTGCGGCTCCACTGACGCGCTCGACTGCACATCGGTCGGCCCATTCATGGGGGAGACTTCGCAGAGGCACCGGCCAGAGCTGGTTTGCAGCGATTCGAGTTGCCCATTGGTCAGCAGCACATCTCCAGTCTGCGGGATGACCAGGTTCTGACCTGAGAGTTGTTGCTCCAGGCGCACCGCGCCCTTGGCGGCGCGCACACACATTAGGCCGGAGGGATCAAAGCCGACCAGCAGATCGAGAGCGGCGTCTCCGATAGAGAGCGGCTGCGCTTTGATTTGCGCCGTGTATACGGTAAGTATCGGGCTCTGCTCGATCTGCGCGTGGATGGTGCCGGACTCGAGCGCCACGGTGACCGCGCCGCCGGATTTTAGGATGGAGAGGTGCGCCGGGCCGCAGATGGTGATCTGGCCGCCTTCCACCAGAGCAATGTGCGCGCTGCCGGATTTTACGCGGACGTCGCTGCCGCTGCGCAACACGGTCTTTACTTGTCCGTGGACCACTTCAACGCTCATCGGGCCGGTGATGGCGATCGCGTCGCCGTCGATGACACCAATACTGTCACCCGGTGGAGGATGAGCGGCGGGATTGTCCGACACCGGAAGCGCCACGGCGCTTGTCGTAGCACTTTGCGCAGTCGCGCGGGCCGCGGACGCTTGTTGCGCGGCCCCTCTGGCAGGAAGAACCAACTCCGCGGAAAAGAGCAGCAGCAAAATCGCCGGCGTCACCAGCCCCGCGCGGCGTGCCTCGGCGTTACGCGTGCTAGAGCGCAAGGATCGCCGCGGCGAACTCCGCGAAACATGGACAGGATTGGTCATCGGCTAAGAGTAGATGCGTTTGCCACGATGCGTGCCGTATCGAAATGCCCGGCCGGAAAAAGTTAACGCATATACTATAAGCCATGAGCCTGCCAGATACAGCGGAGAGCGGCGTGCCGGAGAGGGAAAGCGTCAACACGCGCGTCAGCGAAACGCACTTCGACGCCACGCAGGACGGCGCCGCGCAAGTGAACGCGCACTACGACACGCGGCTGCCGCCGTTGCGCTGGTCGCGGCGGATGCAGATTCCATTGATTGCCGGCGCGGTATTTAGTGTGATTCGCACGCTGGGCCCCACGCTGCGCTACGAAGTGCTGGGCTGGCAACACGCCGAACGCGTCTACGCGCAAAAGAAGCGATGCATCTTTGCGTTTTGGCATCGCGTGATTATTCCGATCGTGTGGTGGGCCAGAAATCGCGGCATTGTGGTGATGAATACCACGGCGTTCGACGGGCGATGGACGCGCAAAGTGATTGAGTGGCTGGGATTTGGCACGGCGCAGGGTAGTTCGTCGCGCGGCGGTTTGCGCGGTTTGGCCGTTATGGCGCGGCGCCTAAGTGAGGGTCGCGACTGCGCCTTCACCATCGATGGTCCACGCGGCCCGCGCTACGTGGCCAAGCCCGGCCCGGTGATGCTGGCGCGGAAGACCGGCTGTCCGATACTGGTTTTTCACGTCGGCGTGCAGCGGGGCAAAACTTTCGCGCGCACCTGGGACCATTTTTTATTGCCCGCGCCATTCGCGAAAACTGTGATGCTCTTTGCGCCGCCCATTTACGTGCCGCATGACGCCGATGCTGCATCGATGGAAGCTAAGCACGCGGAGATGCAGCGGGAACTGGAGCGCGTGCGGGACTTGGCGGAGGGCTGGTATTCGCTCAGCGAATCGGACCGAGAGAAACATCGCGCGCAGTTCGCGATTTGATTTCCTTTTTTAACGCCAACGCGCAAAAGCAGCTGTAACGAATCTCGGAGATCTGACGCCCAGGCGTTTGGGGCGCGGCATGTTGCGCCCTACAAAGACACTGCTGGATTATTGGCTGCCGGGGCGCTCGGACAGCGTCACCGGGAGATCGAGTTTCTTGCCGCCCCGATAGACGCTTAGCGTTACCGTGTCACCGGGGCGTTTGTGGTTGAGCAGGATGTTTACGTCGAACTGGTTGGCCACTTTAGCGCCGTCGATGCCGATTAGGATGTCGCCGCCAATATAGATGCGCCGCATGCCAGCCTGCGCGGAGCGATCGCCGCCGCGGATGCCGGCTTTTGCTGCCGGTCCGTTGGGCGTTACCGTTTCGACCAGCAAACCTTCTTGCACCGGGAGATCTAATGCGTCGGCGAGATATCCGCCGACGGGCAGCGTTTCAATGCCGAGAAATGCGGTGTGCACTCGGCCATCGGTCATCAGGTCGTGCGCAATACTTTTCGCGGTGTTGATGGGGATGGCAAAGCCGATGCCCGCGGTGGTGCCGCTCGGCGTGTAAATCGCGGAATTGATGCCAATAACTTCGCCGTGAGAATTGATGAGCGGGCCGCCGGAATTCCCGCGGTTGATGGCCGCGTCGGTCTGAATGGCTTCGTCGATGAAGGTGGTCTGGCTGGTTTGCACCGTGCGCCCCAGCGCGCTGACCACGCCGGTGGTTAGCGTGGATTGGAAGCCGAAAGGATTGCCGATGGCCAAGACTTTTTGCCCCACTTGCAGGGCGGAGGAATCGCCCAGCGTTAAGGCCACGAGCGACTTCCCTTTCGGATCGATCTTGACCAGTGCCACGTCGTTGCGCTGGTCCGCGCCGACCATTTTTGCCGGATAGCGCGTCTGGTCGCCCAGAACCACCTCGATGCTTTGCGCTTCCTGGACCACGTGGAAATTGGTCAGGATGTATCCGCGAGGATCAATCACAAAGCCCGAGCCGGCGCCCTCTACGGGCACGGCATCCATGAAAAAATCGTATTGCGTGGCTTTGGTGAGGATGTTGGCCACGGCAGGGGACGCCTGACGGTAGACGCGCACGTTGATGGATTCGTCGTCGGTGAGCGTGCCATCGTGCTGCCCGGCGCTGACGCGCGAAGCGGTGCTGTCGCTGTCTGGCTTCGCTGCCGGAACCGCCCCAACATCGATGGGCTGATGCGGGCCGAAGCGTGCACCGACCCAATAGGCCCCGAAGACGATGACCAGCGCGGCGAGAATCAGCCGGGCGCGATGGGTGGGAGGTGTGTTTGGCATGAACGTGGTCCTTCCTGGTTGTACCCCCTTAGTATAGGCAAAGTGGAGTGGAGGTCCTAGCCTCGGAGGAAAACGAGAAACAGCCGATGAACAAGACCGCCCGGGCCTAAAGCCCGGCCGCTACAAATTCGCCGGCAGATCCGCTGCGGAGGCTTGATGTTTGATCTCGCGGAGCTGCCCGTTGGTGACGTCGTAGACAAAGCCACGGATGGCCACGGATTTGGGAATCCACGGATGCGTGTGAAGTTTCTGCAGTTGCTGGCGAACGTTTTCTTCGATGTTTTGGAACGCGTAGAAGAAAGAGGGAGAGACCGCTGCGGTGCCCATGCGATTTTGAATTCTGGTGCGCAGGTCTTGTTCGCTGATGTGCATCAGGCCGCAATCGGTGTGATTGATGATCATGAATTCCTCGGTGCCGAGCAGGTGGTGCGAAACGATGAGGGAACGCACGGAGTCTTCGGTCACGATGCCACCGGCGTTGCGGATGATGTGCGCGTCTCCGGTTTTCAGACCAAGTGTGCGGATGGAAAGGCGCGTGTCCATGCACGTTAAGACCGCGAGGCGGCGCGCTGGACGCGGGGTGAGTGCGCGAAGTTCGTGAGTGCGCGAGTAAAGTTCGTTGGCTACCAGGACTTCATCGATGACGCTCATGGTCTTGACAGTGTAGTGGTATGGGTTTCATTTCCCAAGTCCGCAGGAGGGCGCGCCGTGCGCTTGACTGTATCGACCCTCTGTGAGGCCTGAGCGAGTCGACTTTCGGTGGCTGCTTACGTGCGCCACTTCGTTGCCAGCGCGCTCAAGTGCGGGCGGCGGAGCGCAGCATTTCGGCTAGCGCGGTCACTTGCTGACGCGTTTCTTCCATGGTGCGGCTGCAGTCGATGGGGTATTTCGCGTGGCGTAGTTTTTCGTCGGCGGGCATTTGTGCGTCGATGCGCCGGCGCGCGTCCGGTTCCTTCATGCCGCGCGCGACCAGGCGTGCGAGCTGCTGCTCCGGGCCGCACCAGGTGATGACCAGGGCGTCCAGTTGTTTCTCGAACCCCGCTTCTACCAGCAGCGCCGCTTCCACGAACACCACGTCCCGGTCCCCGGCTTGCTCCCAGACCGCGAACCTCCGCAGCATGGCGTCGCGGATGCGCGGATGAAGGATGGCGTTCAGGCGCGCAAGTTTGGCGGGATCGGCAAAAACAATCGCAGCAAGTTTGCTGCGATCGATGCGCTCGCTTTCCAGCGTAATCCCGGTACCGAACTCCCGCAGGATTTCTTCATACGCCGGCTGCCCAGGCTCCATCAGTTCGTGACCGAGCTCGTCGGCATCCAGCACGGTAAAGCCGAGTTCGCGCAGCATTCGGGCCACGCTGCTTTTGCCGCTGGCGATACCGCCGGTGAGGCCAAATTTGCGCACGCGGAAGTTATCTCGCTCCGGCGGCGGGCACGGCGTTCTTTATCGGCTGCGACGGGTGAACGGCGCCGGCGGTAGAGTTCCCACGGCGCAGTTTGGCGGCTTTGACGGTGTTGCTCATGAGCATGGTGATGGTCATGGGACCGACGCCGCCGGGGACGGGCGTGAGTGCTCCGGCAGTGTGGATGGCGTCAGGATGCACATCACCGATCAAGACGGAACCTTTGGCGCGGAATTTTTCGAGGCGCTCGGGAAAATTTCTCAGCAGGCTCGCGGCTTCCGCCGCGTCGGTGACTTTATTCGTGCCCACATCGATTACCGCGGCGCCGGGCTTAATCCAGTCCGCGGCGACGTATCCGGCCTTGCCCATGGCGGCAACGATGATGCCGGCGCGGCGAACCACCGCGGGAAGGTCGCGCGTTTTGGAGTGGCAAATGGTCACCGTGGCGTTGGCGTGCATGAGCAAGAGGGCCATGGGCTTGCCGACGATGTCGCTGCGGCCGAGCACCACGGCGTCGGCGCCTTCGAGCGCGATGTGATTGCGGCGAAGAATTTCCATGCAGCCCGCGGGAGTGCAAGCGACCAGGCCAGGGCGTCCGCTGACCAGCCGGCCGAGATTTACGGGGTGGAAACCGTCCACATCCTTGGCGGGATCGACAGCTTCGAGGACGCGCTTGGCGTCGACCTGTTTCGGGAGCGGAAGCTGGATGAGGATGCCATCGACATTTTCATCCCGGTTCAAATCGCCGACGAGCTGCAGCAATTCGTCCGTGGTGATGGATGCCGGCGGAGTGTGCATCCAACTGGCGAGGCCGAGCTGTTCGCACGCGGCGATTTTGCTCTTGACGTAAAGCTGCGAAGCGGGATTTTCCCCGGCGAGAACGGCGGCGAGGCCGGGGCGGATACCGGCGGAGGCAAGTTGCGCAATTTCCGCGCGCAGTTCGGCGAACATTTCGTCGCGAATTTTCAGGCCGTCCAGCAGACGCGCGGTCATGAGCAAATCATAGCATGGAGAAAACCGGGCCATTGCTCGCGCGAGGACGGATTCAAGACAAACGGCTAGGCCCTGGTTTCGCGTTCTGATAGCATCCGGCGCGTTGGTGCCGAAGGAGGAAACGATGGCGGTAATCAAACGGATCTCGCCGGGATCGGCGTTCAAGGTGGGATTGGTGGTCTACGCATTTCTGGGATTGCTCATCGGAGTGCTGGTAGCGTGTTTATCCTTTTTGGCCGGTTCGAGTTGGCGGTGGGCTGGGAGCGGGATTATCGGGCCGGCCGCATTCGGCGTCGGCGTCGGCCTGGTCTCCATTATCATTTCTCCGATTTTGTATGGGCTGATTGGCGGTGTGGTGGCAGCAATAGTCGCCGCGCTTTACAACCTGGCGGCCGGATGGGTCGGCGGATTGCAGATCGATCTCGAGTAAGCCGCGGCCGAGGGGGCACGCGAAGAGCCGTCGCTTCACCATTGGCGCAAAGCAGTGGAAGGAATTTCGCTTCGCCTTCATCCGCGATGGAACGATGCGGAAGCGCATGGCGAGTTAATTTTTTGGCGCCAAATCCGGGCGCAAAACGCAGTCCGCAACGCGCGCCACCTCGGCCATTTCCGCGACGTCGTGGACACGCACGATGTGCGCTCCGTTCAGGATGCTGGCGGTCACCGTTGCCGCCGTGCCCCAGATACGTTCCCCGCTCGGAGCGGATTTTCCCTGGTGAGCCAGCGTGGCGCCGAGAAAGCCTTTGCGGGATGTGCCGATCACCATGGGAAATCCCAGTTTGGCAATTTCATCGAGACGCGCCAGAAGCTCGTAGTTCTGCCGCCAGCTCTTGCCAAAACCAATCCCCGGGTCGAGCACGATGCGCGATTTTGCGACGCCGTGTTTTCGCGCGGTGGCGATGCTCCAGCGCAGACCCTGCAGAACATTCGTCACCACGTCGCGCGCGAAAGGCGCTCGTTGCATGGAATGCGGCTCGCCGCGCATGTGCATCAGGATGAGCGGAGCCTGGTATCGGGCCGCGACTCGCGCTAAACCTGCATCGTGGCGCAGCCCCGAAACGTCATTTATCATTTCCGCGCCTGCTTTCAGCGTAGCTTCCGCAACCGCGGCTTTCCGCGTGTCAATCGAAATTGGAATTCTTAGCTTGCCGCGCAGAGCTTCCAGCACCGGCAGCAAGCGGCGCAATTCTTCCTCCGCCGGCGTCTCGCGCGAACCCGGCCGCGTGGACTCCGCGCCAATATCGATCAGGTGCGCGCCCGCGGCCTGCATCGCGAGCGCCCGTTTTACCGCCGCGCGCGCGACGAGAAATTCTCCTCCGTCGGAAAAACTGTCCGGGGTGACATTTAACACACCCATGATCAGCGTGTGCTCGCCCAGCACGAGCGTTTGCGACCGCAACTTCAGCTGGTATTTTTTGCGTCTCACAGGAAGGGTTGCGGCTGCCTAATCCAAATCAAAATCGCGAATGGGCTTCCCGGCGGGCGCATCCTTGGCCTTCTTCATCGCTTCTTCAAACTTTTTCGCCAGGATGTCTTCCTTGTTGCTTTCCTGAAACCACGAATCGGCGAATTTGTCTTCGCGCTGGCGATTTTGTTCCGCCAGGATTTTCTCCGCGTCGGTCAGGTCCACGTTTGGACCGGGCCTCACCGGTGCCTCATGCGCCAGCACCGCGCCAAAGATGGGATCCACCACCAGCTTGGCCTGGCAGCACGGACAAGTCACATTCAGATTGTCGCCAGATGGCTTCGCCATGGCCGTAGTTTACGCAATTTTGCGGCCGCGTGCACGCCGCCGTGGCGCAATCGCGGCGGTAATGCTGCGGCGACCCGCGCAGTCTCAGCGTCGAGTGGCATGGCTACGTTGATTTGATAACCGCGCTGGATTACGCGTCCAGTCCTCAGGCTTGGCTTTAGGGTTTGGCGTTAGGTTTTACCGTTACGCCTTCGCGGGATTCTCACCGCGCGTAAATCCCGGCGCGGGCCGCAGCTCCGGCCGTACCACCTTCGGATCGGTGCTGGGCGCGGCTTGCGGGGGCTGCGGAGGCGGGGTACGCGGCTTTTCCGGCAGCGGCTTGTTCTCCATCAGCAGACGCACTTCGGCCCCATCGATCACTTCGCGGTCCAGCAAAGCCAGCGCGATGCGTTCGAGCGTTTCTTTGTTTTCGCTCAGGGTCGCGCGCGCTTTGTCATAACCCTCACTGACGATGCGGCGCACTTCCTTATCGATCTGAATGGCGGTGTCTTCGGAATAGTCGCGATGCTGCGTGATTTCGCGGCCGAGGAAAATGGCTTCGTCTTTCTTGCCGAATGCCAGTGGCCCCAGTTCGCTCATGCCCCATTCGCAGACCATGTTGCGGGCTATTTCCGTGGCGCGTTCGATGTCGTTGCCGGCCCCGGTGGTAATGTGGCCGAGGAAAATTTCTTCCGCGGAGCGTCCGCCCATGAGCACGGCCAGCATGGCTTCGAGATATCCGCGCGTGTAGGTGTGCTTGTCGTCCATGGGCAACTGCATGGTCAAACCCAGGGCCATGCCGCGAGGGATAATGGTGACCTTGTGCACGGGATCCGCGCCCGGGGTCATGGCCGCCACCAGCGCGTGTCCCGCTTCGTGGTACGCGGTGTTCTTTTTCTCTTCGTCGGACAGGATCATGGAGCGCCGTTCGACGCCCATCATCACTTTGTCTTTGGACATCTCAAAATCGACCATCAGGACGAACTTGCGGTTCTGCCGCGCGGCCCATAGCGCCGCTTCGTTGACCAGGTTGGCGAGGTCCGCGCCAGAAAATCCCGGCGTCCCGCGCGCGATGATGGAAAGATCCACATCGTCGGAAATGGGTACTTTGCGGGTGTGCACCCGGAGAATTTCTTCGCGGCCTTTGACGTCCGGCCGCGCCACAACCACGCGACGATCGAAACGTCCCGGGCGGAGCAGCGCTGGATCGAGAACATCGGGACGGTTGGTGGCGGCGATTAAAATTACGCCTTCGTTGGACTCGAAACCGTCCATTTCCACCAGCAAAGCATTCAGGGTTTGCTCGCGCTCATCGTGTCCGCCCCCAAGTCCGGCGCCGCGATGGCGTCCGACGGCATCGATCTCATCGATGAAGATGATGCATGGAGCATTCTTTTTGCCCTGTTCAAACAGATCGCGTACGCGGCTGGCGCCCACGCCTACAAACATTTCCACGAAGTCCGAACCGGAAATCGAGAAGAACGGAACATTCGCTTCGCCGGCAATGGCGCGCGCCAGCAGCGTCTTTCCCGTTCCCGGAGGCCCGACGAGCAACACGCCTTTGGGAATGCGCCCGCCGAGTTTCTGAAACTTTTGCGGATCCTTCAAAAACTCAATAATTTCCTGCAACTCTTCCTTGGCTTCGTCGGTGCCGGCCACATCTTTGAAGGTGGCCTTTTTCTGCTGCGCGGACAGCAACCGGGCGCGGGATTTGCCAAAACTCAGGGCCTTGTTTCCCCCCGCTTGCATCTGGCGCATCAGGAAAAACACGAATCCCGCCAGGAGCAGGAGCGGCAGAGCATTCAATAAAATCAACACCCAGTCTCCGCTGTGAACTTCCTTTACCTTGATCTGCACCGCCTTGTCGCGCAGTTCCTTTACCAGGTCCGGCGCCGCTTCCTTGAAGATGGTGGTGTGAAACTTGCGGTGTTCTTTGGTGTATTCACCCTGAAGCTCGTAGCTATTCGGCGAGAGGTACAGCGTTACCTCTTTCACTTCGCCCTGGTCCACCTTGCCCATGAGTTCGCTGTAACTAGGCTCCTCTTCGCGCGTCTGCGCGCCGTTGGCGGACACCAGCTTCCAGAGCATCACGCCCAGGAAGACGATTGAAATCCAAAATAAAACTGTTTTTGCCGTGGAACTGGAATTCACGTTGACCTCGCTCGATCCCCAAAATCCGCCGAACCTTCTGCCTGCTGCCGCGCGAACCGCGATGCTCATTCGACTGCCGAAACTCGAGACTGCGCTCCTACTTCTTGCGCCTTGTTTTCTTCCCGCCGCGACTTCCATTCCTGCCTGCGCCGGCGGCCGAAAGTTGCCGCCCATTCCGCCCGGTGCCGTTCGTGGCCGCAAGACCGTACCCTACCCACATCTCTTTAGATGCAGTCCGGAACCCAAAGTAATCGGGTTCCAGCGACACGCGCCGGCTTTCCGGCTTATCGAGCAAGACCGCCACGCGCAGCGAACGCGGCCGGCTCTCGCCCAGAAGCCGCAAAAGAAATTCCTGCGTAACGCCGCTCTCCATCACCGCGTCCACCAGCAGCACATCGCGGCCTTTCAAATCCGGCCGCGCGCCAAAAAAGACTTCCCGCCGCGCATGACCGCTGTGCTGCACGTCGCGCACATCTTCGCGCACAAAATGGCAGACCGTGGGGCTGCTCAGGTGGCGCACCAGATCCGCCGCAAAAATAAATCCGCGATCGAGGGTGATAACCACATCCAGGCGCCGCCCCTCGCTGGCTCGCGAAATCTCTCGTCCCAGAACCGCCACCCGGCTGGCTATTTTCGCGGGCGAAAAGGCTGCGCTCAAAGTGGTTCCTCGTTGATCGCTAACGCCGCTTTGGTGTCCTGCTGGACCGCATATTTCGCCGACACGCCAAATCCTCGCGACCAGATGATTTCGCCGCCACTGGTCAGCACCGGCCAGCCATTGCGTTCCCACCGGCTGATGCCTTTTTTGTTCAACAAGCGTTTCAGCTTATAGACACTGTTGCTTCCCGCGGGTTGCAGCCGGTCCCCGGGCCCCCAATTGCGCAACACCAGCGAACCTTTCAATCGCGCGCAATCCGCGACGTCCCACTTCCTGATACTAGTTTCGCTCCTCTGGCGCACCCAGTCAATCTTTCTGAAACGAAATGCGCAATGAATAGACGGAACGTTAACCGCCGTCAATTCGCTGTCCACCGCCAGCACGTGCTGATACTCGATGGGCGCTTCGGGCTTGCCGCGCGAGCCCGCCGTCGTCCGGAACGACAGCGTCTCTTTTTCCTTGCGCACTTCCACGTCGCCAGGCAGCGATAAGAACTTTCCGCTTTCACCCCGCCGCGCTAAATCCAGCACCCGGAGGACATGCTGTGCGCTCAATTGCCCCTCGCGTCCCTTGCATGCCCTCACGATTTTGCGCACCATCCGCCCGGCGATGGCCATCGCCACTCCGCGCCCCACCAGCGCATCCGCTCCAATGCGCACTGCGTCCTTGCGCCATCCTTTGTCCGCGCATGCGTGCAGCGCTTCGGCCAGTTGCGCTGCTGCTGCGGTATTCAGAAACTCTTCATCCTCTCGCGCGCGCTCCGCAAGCGATGCCAGATGCGCGGTCACTTCGGGTTGAAATTGCTTCTGCAGCAACGGAATAAGCTTGGCTCGAATTCGCGCGCGGGTCTGCGTCGTGTCGCGATTCGTCGCATCCTCGCGCCAACTTTGCTTCCGCAGTTTCAGGTACTGCCGCAATTCGGCGCGCCGCACGCCAAGTAGCGGCCGCACCACCGCGCCAGAAACGGGATGAATGCCGCCCAGTCCCGCCAATCCGGTTCCGCGCAGCAGGTGCGCCAGCACGGTCTCCGCCTGATCGTCCATGGTATGGGCTGTGGCAACGCGATCCACGCGGCCCTCCTTCACCAACCGCGCAAAAAACGCGTAACGCTCGCGCCGCCCCGCATCCTCCACGTTTCGCTTCGCGCGTTTTGCCGCCGCTCGCACATCCGCGCTGGCTCGGTAAAACGCGACACCGTGCGCTTCCGCCAGCTTGCGGACGAATCGTTCGTCGGCGTCCGCCGCCCGCCCGCGCAATTGATGATGGAAATGCATCGCGGCGATTTCCATGGATTCTTTTGCTCCCGGCTTGGCGCGCAATTCGTTGCGCAGTTCGATGAGCAGCCGCAAGAGCGCCACGGAGTCCGCGCCGCCGGAAACCGCCAGGCCAACCTTCAGGTCTGCGCCCACACCCAGCCGTTCCAGCGCCGCGGAAACGCTTCGCGCCAAATCATGCAATCGATCCCGATCTCTATTTTTCGCGTTTTGTCTTTTCTGCGTCATAAGAAATCTTTGCGCAAGTTTCCTCGGCCGTCCGCGTATCCTACCACCGCACAACGACTTAGCCATACGCTGTGCATCACTGTGGAAATCCGTAATCAGTGGTTGACTTTCCCCGTCCCCTTTGAGATACTCTTTTAGTTGTATGTAACCTTTCTGCATGACAGGGAGGTCTTGCTCTTTGACAACCGATACGATGTGCCAGAATCCGTTCGAAACCAATCGCGCTTTTCGAGCCCGATTGGTCTGAGTAAATCGAGCGACATTAATTCGCTTGGCAGGCTGCCTGGGATGCAAATCCCGGGATTTTTTTTCGCCAAGCAACCAGCTTCAAACGAGAGTTTGATCCTGGCTCAGAACGAACGCTGGCGGCGTGCTTAACACATGCAAGTCGAGTGCGCGTCGGTAGCAATACCGATGGCGCACGGCGCACGGGTGCGTAACACGTGGGTAATCTGCCCTTCGATGGGGAATAACCTCGCGAAAGCGAGGCTAATTCCGCATAACATTCCTAAGACTTCGGTCCCTGGACTCAAAGCCGTAAGGCGTCGATGGAGGAACCCGCGCACGATTAGCTAGTTGGTGAGGTAACGGCTCACCAAGGCTTTGATCGTTAGCTGGTCTGAGAGGATGGCCAGCCACACTGGAACTGAGACACGGTCCAGACTCCTACGGGAGGCAGCAGTGGGGAATCTTGCACAATGGGCGAAAGCCTGATGCAGCGACGCCGCGTGGGGGATGAAGCATTTCGGTGTGTAAACCCCTTTCGACCGGGAAGAATGCCTCGCAAGAGGAGTGACGGTACCGGTAGAAGAAGCCCCGGCTAACTACGTGCCAGCAGCCGCGGTAAGACGTAGGGGGCCAGCGTTGTTCGGAATTACTGGGTGTAAAGGGTTCGTAGGCGGTGTGGCAAGTTGGGAGTGAAATCTCTGGGCTTAACCCAGAGGCTGCTTCCAAAACTGCTGTGCTTGAGTGTGGGAGAGGTGCGTGGAATTGCAGGTGTAGCGGTGAAATGCGTAGATATCTGCAGGAACACCCGTGGCGAAAGCGGCGCACTGGACCACAACTGACGCTGAGGAACGAAAGCTAGGGGAGCAAACAGGATTAGATACCCTGGTAGTCCTAGCCCTAAACGATCAGGACTTGGGGTGGCTCACGTTCGTGAGTCGTCCCGGAGCTAACGCGTTAAGTCCTGCACCTGGGGAGTACGGTCGCAAGACTGAAACTCAAAGGAATTGACGGGGGCCCGCACAAGCGGTGGAACATGTGGTTCAATTCGACGCTACGCGAGGAACCTTACCTGGGCTCGAAATGCTAGTGACCAGCTTTAGAAATATCGCCTTCCCGCAAGGGACACTAGTATAGGCGCTGCATGGCTGTCGTCAGCTCGTGCCGTGAGGTGTTGGGTTAAGTCCCGCAACGAGCGCAACCCCTGCACGTAGTTGCCATTCCGCAAGGAAGGAACTCTACGTGGACTGCTCCGGATAACGGAGAGGAAGGTGGGGATGACGTCAAGTCCGCATGGCCTTTATGTCCAGGGCTACACACGTGTTACAATGCAGGGCACAAACCGTTGCCAACCCGCGAGGGGGAGCTAATCGGAAAAAACTCTGCTCAGTTCGGATTGCAGTCTGCAACTCGACTGCATGAAGCCGGAATCGCTAGTAATGGCGTATCAGATCGACGCCGTGAATACGTTCCCGGGCCTTGTACACACCGCCCGTCACATCACGAAAGTGAGTTGTACTAGAAGTCGCCAAGCTGACCGCAAGGAGGCAGGCGCCCAAGGTATGACCCACGATTGGGGTGAAGTCGTAACAAGGTAGCCGTAGGAGAACCTGCGGCTGGATCACCTCCTTTCTAAAGTAGTCGTGGCTCAATCCGCTATGGTGTGCGGACCATGCCACGCAATAGGTCTCCTGCTAGTCCTCACGGACTAACCAGTTGACCCGTTCGATTTACAACTTCGGCGGATTCTGTCAGATCGTATCGGTAGTCAAAGCGCAAGCCTGTAAAAAGGGGTGAGCCAATAGCTCACCCCTTTTTTTTGTTTTCCTCGACACGCTTCGTGACCTTTCAAAGTGGAACCGGGTTCTAGCTCGCGCGCTGCACCACGGGAGAGTCGCTGCGGTCGCCGGGTTGTTTAGTGGACAAGCCTGCGGAGGTCGCCCCTCCCTCCCTGCATGAATCTATCTCGGAGTTTTAGGCAATATTCGTTTTGCGGTTCGAGGGCGAGTCCCGTGTCAACCAAGGTTCTGGCCTCATCTTCTTTGTGTAACCGTAAATAAATCCAGGCGAGCCTCGAGCAATCAGTTGCATTAAAGTCGCCAATATGAGGTTCCATCACAGTGGCGAGCCGCTCGACTAGTAGCTTCGGCTCATCGCCAAACAGGAATTGTTGGGATACGAAAAACCCGTTCAGTCTATTCGCAACGTTACTGATCTCCTCTAGCGGGGTATTGGGTATTTCCACCATCGCCACTAAAGCATGGATCTCGCCGTTCTTGTCGTCGCTTCGCCGGCAGTATTCTGCCAGCTTCCTCCATGCAGCGAGCTGATCCTCAGCCTTCGGAGTCAGCTCTAGATAGCGCCTTATCGCCTCTTTTGCCCGTTCAAGAGGTCTTTCGACCGAGCTTTCCTCGAACAGGCGGGCCAGTAGTAACCACGCGGCTGGGTACCTATTCGCTACGAACTCCATAATCGGAAGATACTCGGCCAACTTTTCGTGGCTCTTACCGAGTCTGTCCGCCATCTGAGTGAACATCGCCCTAATGCGCGGGCCAACGCCACGCTGAATGTCCGTTCTTTGCGCTGCGCCCAGAAACCGCAGTATCTCGCTGTTTGATTCCACGATAGTCTTTTCCGCGCTTACGGAGAGTTTTCTCTTGCCAAAAATTGCAGCCACGAGCGGTACAGTAAGGAAAATACTTCCGTCGCCTGACGTTCGGTTTTCGACGAGAGAACTCCTCTTCAATTCCTCCAATGCAGCATCAACGTCGAATTTCTCGTTCTGCGGACGGAGCATCACCGCCTCAACAGCCAATTGCGGAACCGTGGATCGCCAGTTGCACAGCGTCATGAATAGGACTCTGGCTGCGGGAGACAGACCCGAATAGGTGCGCTCGAAGAGCGCTTCCAGAATGTCAGTTCGCCCTGATATTATTCTTTCCACAGGTAGCGGACGTCCAGCCTTAGCAACTTCACCGAGCAGTATCTTGATCACGTACGGATGGCCGTCCGACTCCCGATAAAGGTCACGATAGTACTGACGTGTTAAGAACTTGCGGATGCCCAACGCATGCGCAGTCTCTGTCATTAACTCTTGTGCTTCGGTTTCGGACATACCGAGTACTTCAACTGGGTAGTCGCCCTTGAAATCGCTGAAGCGAGTTGTAATAAAGACCTTGTTTGGATTTCTGACATAGGTATCGATCCATGAGAATAGGCTCGCGGGGCTTCGTACTGTCTCGAAGTTATCGAAGACAAATAGCATCGGGTCGCCGAGCGGACTCAACGTCAAAGAGTCCGCTAGATACTTGCTCGCCTTGTATGTGCGGTCGAAGCTCTGTTTGGGGGGGATAAATTGGGCGAATTCTCGCGCGATATCATCTTCGGTCAGCACATGCGGCTTAACATCTTTGGGTCCATATCCGAGAAGATCAATATCGCGGGCACTAAACCAAATAATCGCCCCATACCTCGTTTCGTTTGAGAGCCGATGGAGTACCGTAATCGCCAATGATGTTTTTCCAATGCCGCCCGCACCTCTCACTGTAATTACAGGATGGCGGTCGTCCATCAACTTGTTAAGCAGCTCATCCTCAAGCTGCACTCGTGGAACGTAGTTCGCGGGTAGCGAGGGTAGGTTGCCGAAGCAGTTTCCCTGAACGTCTAACGTTCCGAGGCCATGCGTTTCGCTAGCGGGTAGTTCAGTGGCCGGTGCAAGATAAGGCCCCGCATCGCATTGTAGCCTACTGTCGGAAATATAGGAGATCAGCTCGAACCTCTTCTCGGAGAATCCACCATTCGGAAAGAAGAAGTCCGATGCGTCTGCATCGGAAAACACAAGTTCCGTCCTGGCATGTGAATCGAAATGAATGTAAACGCCGTTGTCAAGGTTGGGCGTCCCATCCGAGCGGAGATAATCAAAAGGCCCCGGCGCTTCAGTTAGCCTTGTCACGCGGTATTTCTTTGATAGATTGCGATACAGGTAGGCCCAGGGCCGCCGCCACAGAGCGAAGTTCTCTACAACTAGCGTTATCGATCTTTCTAGAGCAGGCGCAACTTTGCTGCAGAGCGCGCCTTGCGTAGCTCCGTGCCCCCGGGTTTTATTCCTGAAGGAAGAGAAAAGCGAATACCACCTGCGGCCGTCGATTTTTGTGGGCAGTTTTTCACGGTCGGGGTCCACCGCTTCCAGGCAGCGCTGCATTAAGTAGACCGCCTCATACTGCCAACTACCATCCTGATTACGTTGCGTCAATTCCCTTTGCTCGTCTCGGGCGGCCGGAGTCAGGAATTGAGCTGTGGGGCCGGTCAGAATGTCATCAACTGCGCTACTCCAATCCCCGATACCATCCGCTCGAACAAGTCTATAAATTTGGCGATATCGGTGCCGGTCACGATCATCCACGATAGCAGCCGCCAGTCCAGCAGCGGTCAGCTTCAGTATCATCTCTCCAAAATACAAGAGATGAAAAAAGAAGGCCGTGTCGGACTCTTCCCGAGCGACGGTGAGTCGATTACGCATTAATTTGAAGGGGACGAATGTCATTATATCGCCTCAATCGCACCTACAAACGATAACATCAAACTCAATTATTGAGGCGAATACCATATACTCAATTTTGAGGGGCGGATATTGATTTTTTCGGTTTTTCTCTGAAAGCAGCGATTGGAGCCACTGCCTCTGCGGAAGATCTATCAGTGCGAAGTGCGAACATGGGCAACCGACTCCTTGGGCAAAAGAGTGTCGAAGTGGGAAGTCATCTCAGTCGAGAAGGCCCGCCAGCTTGCAGACGTAACCGTTCGCTGCATGGCGGGTGGAGCATCCTTATCCTCGCAAAAATCTCTTGGGTGGCCTACCTTTTGCGGCGTTTGCAAAAGGTGGGCTGCTCTTCGGGTGGGGGGATAAATCCCTTCCGGGAAATCTCAAAACAATCGCCGAGGGAACAGCCGGGGAATCTTTATTTGTGCTCGGCGTGAGCTCGGGGATGTTGTGGGCGGGTGGCGAACTCTTAAGTCGGGAAAGGCGTCTTGGGTGGCCTTCCCTTTGCCGGGTTCGCAAAGGCTGGGCCGTTCCTTCAGGGAATCAACGCAACGAATACAGCTGCAACTCGGACATCGGAAAGTCTTTGCGGTTATCCGTCAGCAACGCGCAGCGCTCTTCGATCGCAATAGCCGCAATCAGCGCGTCGGCTAGACTCAGCGTTCGTCCACGCTTCGACCATTGATTTTTCAGCTTTCCGCCCAGCCGCGCAGCGCCCGTAACATCAAAACACTCCAGTCCATCCAGCAGTGCTTCCGTGGACGCTTCTTCTCCCGGCCGCATTCCGGCGTAAAGCTCTGCAATGTTTAGGCTGGTCGTGGCCAGCGATTCGTGCGCTCGCACCAAAACCGCAAGTGCCTCGCACCGTCCATTCCGCCGGCGCAGCACATCGATCAGCACCGAAGTGTCCAGCAGGATCTTCACCCTTTCGCTTCGCCCGCGCCCGGCGCCTTGCCGCGGCTCTTCTTCCTCTTCTTTAGCGCGCGGGTTTCACTCTCCCGCCGCACTTTTCGCACCCAATTTCCCGCGACCAGCGCCTGTTGACTAACGCCAGAAATCTGGAGGCCAACGCCACTATCTTTTACACAGAGTAGTGTGTAGAATTATGTGGAGAAATCGGCATGCCCACCAATCTTGCCATCGACGACCGCCTGATCACCCAAGCGCAAAAGCTGGGTCGCCACAAATCCAAAAAAGACACCGTCAACGCCGCCCTGGACGAATACATCCGCCGCCGCAAGCAAGCCGCCCTCATCCCGCTGTTCGGCACCATTGATTACGATCCCGCCTACGACTACAAACGCGAACGCACCAAAAAGCGCTCGTGAATGTCCTGATCGACACCAGCGTCTGGTCCCTGGCCCTGCGTCGCTCGCCGCGTAACCTTAACCGTCACAAAGCAGCCATCGCCGCGGAACTCGCCGAACTCGTCAAAGAAGGCCGCGCACGAATCATCGGCATTATCCGCCAGGAATTGCTCTCCGGCATCAAAGCTCAACCACAATTTGAAAAGCTGCGAGAGGTCCTACGCGCCTTTCCCGACGAACCCCTGCACACCGCCGACTACGAAGCCGCCGCCCTCGCCAGCAATCAATGCCGCAGTAAAGGCCTCGCCGTTTCCGTCTCCGACATGCTCATCTGCGCCGTAGCCCAATCCCGCGACTGGGCCATTTTCTCCACCGACCCGGAATTCTCGCGGTATCCGAAAACCACCTCTATAAAACTTCACGAAGTTCGCCAATAATCGCCACCCTTGCTTTGCAGGGTTGGAACTTGGGACTGGTTCCACGTTCCTTCATTTTCTCTCAACCAACCCGGACGTGATGGACATGGCCGCCTGGCCACCGGACTCTCCATTCCGGACACTGTACCAGAATATACTTGACATTGTATTACTATTATTTCACTATGCGATTGTCGAGCTTAAAGGCGCAGCCATGTACCCAGTAACTACTTTATATACAAAAATCGGAGCTAACTGGCTTAGAATGAACACTTGCAGAAGGTTATCAAAACAAAGGACTTTAACTCCCTTTAGAATGACAACCTTTTGCGATTGCTGCGGGGGGCGATGGGGCCTAACTAGCCCTTCTGCCGCCGCTTCCACCCGTCGGTAAGGGCCGGTGCTTCCCTTCCCGAAGGGCCGTAGTTGATGGTTTGAAGGTTGAAAGTTGAAGGTCGAAAGTTAAAGGTTGAAAGTTGAAGGTCGTTGAAACCGGTACCACTCAGATCGCATCGCGCAGCGAACGCATGCGCAGCCGGTACCAAATGCTGATGAGCGCGACGGAGACGACGAAAATCAAGGTAGAGATGGCGTTGATCTCCGGCGTCATGCCCTGGCGCAGACGGCCCCAAATTTCCATGGGCAGCGTATTGTCGCGGCCAATCAGGAAAAAGGTGACGGCGATTTCGTCCATGGAGAGCGTGAAAATCAGCAGCCCCGCGGCCACCAGAGAAAGCCTCAGGTTCGGCAGGGTGATGCGCCAGAAAGTCTGCCAGGGCGTGGCCCCGAGATCGAGAGACGCTTCTTCCTGCGCGCGGTCAAGCTTTTGCAGGCCGGCGAAAATTTCCGTGGTGGCCACGGAGATGAGCGCGGTGCCGTGTCCAAGAAAAACGGTCACCAGGCTAAGCGGAGCGCCGATAAAGACCACGAACATCAGCAGCGAAAGGCCGGTGATAATGCCCGGAAGGATGAGCGGCAGAAGAACCAGGCGGCGAAACAGGGCTTTGCCCGGAAAGTTGGCGCGGTCCAGAGCCAGCGCTGCGAGCAAGCCGAGCGTAAGCGCGAGAACCACGCTGGCTGCGGCTACCATCAGGCTGTTGAGCACCGCGTCCCAGATGGCGCCATCGCCAAATAATTGGCGATACCAGTGCAGTGTGAAATGGCGCGGCGGGAAACCCCCTACGCCGTCGCGATTGAAGGAATAAGCGATGAGCACGACGATCGGGAGGTAGATGAACGCGAAGACCGCTATAGCGTAAGCGGTGAGAAAGGGTGCGCGCCGAGTTGTCGAAACGGCACTCATTCATTTGCCCATTTTTTCGCCCGGTTACTTAACCAGTTACTTACCCGGTTATTTACCCAGTTATTTAAACGACCAGCGCTTTTCCAGCGTTTCCGTCGCGAACAAGAGGACCAGCGTGAACACCAGAATGCCGACGGAGACGGTCGCGCCCAACGGCCAATCGTATGCGGCCCCGAAAAGACTCTGTACCACGTTGGCGATCATGGTTCCGGAAGCGCCGCCCACCAGCAGGGGAGCGAGGAAATCGCCGAGCGAAAGTACAAACGCGAACGTCGCGCCGGCCAGCAGTCCCGGCATGGAGAGCGGCAGGATAATACGAAAAAAAGTTTTGGCCGGAGTCGCGCCGAGGTCTTGCGAGGCTTCGATGAGCGGCCGCGGGATAGTCTCCAGCGCGGCGTAAATCGGCAGAAAGACGAAGGGCGTGTAAATGTGCGTGAGCATCAGAATCACCGCGAAAGGGCTGTAAAGCAGGAAACCGACGGGTTCATGCGTGATATGCGCGTATTGCAGGAAGCCGTTTAGGACGCCATCGCTGCCGAGAATGGTTTTCCACGCGTAGCCCCGGACGAGATAACTGACCCACAGCGGGACGATGACCAGTTGATAGAGAAATTCTTTGCGCATGCCGGAACGGAAGGACAGGTAATACGCCAGCGGATAACCCAGTAACAACGAGCACAGCGTAACGCTGGCCGCGATGCGCATGGTGCGCAGCAACACCTGCAGGTAAACCGGCTTGGTGAACAGCGCCGCGTAATTCCCGAGATTCCATTGGTGAACAATGAACCCGTCGCGCACGAGCCAGAAACTTTGCAGGAACATCAGGGTGTAGGGGAGCAGAAGGAAGACCCCGACCCACAAAAGGGGTGGCACCGAGACGATCCATTTGTACGCTCGTGAATACATGTCAGCTGCTCACGCGATGGGCGTCCGCGGGCGAAAAAGAAAACTCGTGCTCCCCGTTCATGGGTTCCGCAGCCCGGATGCGAACGCGCAATATCTGATTCTGCCCGCAGGCGATTTCCAGCGTTTCGCTGGCGCCGCCGTACAATTGCTGGCGAATCGTTCCGCGAAAGCTCACCGTGCTCGCCGCCGGCGGATGATTCGGCGGGACGAACGCGATGTCTTCCGGGCGCAACGAAAAAACCGCGGCGCCCTCGCGTTCCTTGGTGGGCCAGCGCAGCGCGCCGCAAACCGCCAGGCCGTTGCAAACTTCGGCCTCCAGCAAATTGGTTTGCCCGATGAATTGCGCGGCGTACGCGCTGGCGGGGCGCGCGTAGATCTCGCGAGGCGACGCAATTTGCTCGAGCGCACCGCCGCGCAGCAGCGCGATGCGATCGGAGAGCGCCATGGCTTCTTCTTGATCATGGGTGACGAAGAGAAAGGTGATGCCGATTTCGCGCTGTAGAGATTTCAGTTCGCTCTGCATCTCTTTGCGCAGGTTGGCGTCGAGCGCGGAGAGCGGCTCGTCGAGCAGCAATAGTTGCGGACGATTGACCAGCGCGCGGGCGAGTGCGACGCGCTGCTGCTGGCCGCCGCTGAGTTTCGCCGGGCGCGCAGCGGCAAACTCATGCATTTTCACCATGCGCAGAGCTTCGTCGACGCGGCCCGCGATTTCGCCGGCGGGAGTGCTCCTTACGCGCAATCCGTAAGCGACATTTTCGCGGACATTCAGGTGCGGGAACAGCGCGTAGTGCTGGAACACGGTGTTCACCGGCCGGCGAAACGGCGGCAACGTGTCCAGGCGTTCGCCGCTCATCCAGATTTCGCCTGCACTCGGCGCCTCGAAACCGGCGATCAGCCGCAGCAGCGTGGTCTTGCCGGAGCCGCTTTCGCCGAGCAGCGTGAGAAATTCGCCCGCGGCTATATTCAGCGAAACGTCCTTCAGCACCTTGGCGGCTCCGAATGTTTTGGCGACCGAGCGCACCTCCAGCAGCGTGCCGTCCACGCTCGCGGCGCTGCGATGCGGATTGGCCGCGGGAGCGCTCACTGGGCGGCCTTCACCTCGTTCCAGATTTCGTTGTATTTCGCGCGCCGCGGCACATCCTGCCAGAAATAAATGTGCTGCATATAGGCGTCGGGATCGTCGAGATGCAGGCTCTTCTTTTCGTCCGGGGTCATGAATTGTGCCGCGTTAGGATTGGCCGGCGTATAGTGCGTCACATCCGTGACTTGCTTCTGCGTTTGCGCTTCGATCATGTAGGCCAGGAAAGCTTCCGCCAATTCTTTATGGGTACTGGCGCTGGTGATCATCAGGTGATCGATCCATCCGGTGGTGTTCTCCTGCGGAATGGTTTCCCCAATCGGGAAATGCAGCTTTCGCAAGTCATTGGTCATCAGCGGCCAGCCCATGGCGATGACCACTTCGTGATTTTGAAACAGGTTGGTGAGCTCGCCGCCGGTGCTCCACAATTTGCGGATGTTCGGCTTCAGCTCGAGCAATTTTTTCTTAACGGCATCGAGCTGCGCATCGCTCAAGTTGTAAAGTTGCGAGGGGTCAGGCTTATCGTAGCCGAGCACCTGCGCGGCCATATAAACGGTGGAAAGGTCGTCCCAGGCCGAGACCTTGCCGCGCAGCGACGGAACCCACAGTACGCTCCAGGACGGGGGCGGCTGCGCGAACGCCGTGGTGTCATACAGCAGTGGATTCGGGCCCCACATAAACGGCACGCCGTAGATTTGGTTATTGAATTTCACGAGCGGCATGTCGCGCAGTTTTTGCGAGAGCTGCGAATACGCGGGCAATTTGGAAATATCCAGAGGAGCGGCGAGGCCGGTATGTGCGATGGAGGCCGCGACGTCGCTGGAGGGCGAGATGACGTCGAAATTGGAAGCGCTGCCGCCGCGCAGCTTGGCAACCAACTCGTCGCTCGATCCCATATAGGAAGCGACCACTTTGCAATGATGCGCCTGCTCGAAAGCGTGGACAAAAGATGGATCGGCGTAGCCTTCCCAGACCAGCAAACTGAGCGTCTCCTCCCTTTTGGCACAACCACCGCAACCAAACAGGAGGGCCAGCAATCCGAACGTGATGGCGAAACGATTCATATTTTTGTCCTCAAGCAATCCATTCCGGCGCCAATCGCACACATGGCTTCCTGCGCCGGCGACGGTTGTCACCCAGACGCCGCGCGGTACGGCCGCTCACGCGCTAAAACGTGGGCGGCGTGTTGATCCACAGCAGCGAAGTTTCGCCCCGGCCGGGATTTTTCCAGCGATGCGGCGTGGAGCTCTCGAAATATAAGCTGTCTCCTTTTTTCAGCAGATAGTGCTCCTTGGCGCCCAGCCAGATTTCAAATTGGCCGTCCAGAATGTGCAAGAATTCTTCGCCGGCATGCGCGTACGACTCACCGCTCCCGCCGCCGGGCTTGATGCGAAAGATGTGCGGCTCCATCGCCGTGCGGCCCCAGGCGAGGAGTTCCATGCGCACTCCGGGCGTGGTTTCCAGGACTTTGCGCTGGTCGCGGCGCACCACTCGCGGATTTTCCTGCGCGGGCTCGAAAAAGGAAAGAATATTGGTGCGATAGAACCGCGCAATGCGCCGCAGCGTGGCGATCGAGGCGCGCATCTGCCCGCGTTCGAGCGCGCTGAGAAAACCGACGGATACGCCGCTTTCCCGCGCCACCTGCGCCAGGGAAAGGCCGCGATGCGCGCGGAGCCGGCGAAAGCGCTGTCCCGGCAGCGTTGCGGCTTCCGCGGGCGCGGAGACCACGCCCTCGCGCTTCAGTTCGCGCACGATGGCCGCGGGATTCAATCCGCGCGCGCGGCGCAGAAAGACGGCGCGCTGCAACAATCGCACGTCCGCTTCGGTATATACGCGATAACGGCTCGCCGTGCGCCGCGGCGCGACCAGCCCCAGAATTTCCCACGCGCGCAATGCGGAGGAAGAAATGCCCACGCGCCCGGCCACCTCGCTGATGCGCAGCGGGCGGGCGGCGCGGCGATTTGCCGATGCGCGATTCGCCGATACGTTCGATGAATTCTTTCTGCTTGACACCGGTGGCGGCTTTCTCTAAGTTTGCGGGATTATAGTAAGGTTCGGGAACCGCAGCAACCTCGAAGAATTGGTTCGGAAAAGATTTATTTCGCCGCAGGGGGTGGGTGATGAGGGCAGTAGTCTCCGATTGTCCCGTGAAATCGCGCTTTCAGACGGCAGGCTGGTTCTGTTGCGCCGTTTTGCTTTTACTGTGCGCGCCATTCGCAAGCGCGCAGAGCACCGGCGGGCGCATCCGCGGCACGGTTACGGATGCCAGCGGCGCGGCGGTGGTGACGGCGCGAGTGGAGCTGGTGAATGAAGCAACCCACGCGACCCGCGACCTGCAGACCGGCGTCAACGGCGAATACATCTTCGTCGAGGTTCCGGTGGGAACCTACGACCTGTCGGTAACTATTCCGGGATTCAAGAAGTACGAGCGCAAGGGAATCGCCCTGGACTTGAACGAAGTGGTCAGCGTGGACGTGCCGCTGCAGGTCGGCGGGGCCACGGAAACCGTGGAAGTAACCGGAGCACCCCCGGTGGTGGACACGTCCTCGACGCAACTGGGCGCGGTGGTAAATTCGCTCTCCGCCGAACAATTGCCGCTCAACCAGCGGGACGTATATCAACTCTTACAGCTACAGCCCGGCGTGCAGTCCCAGCTGGGCAACGACCTTTTTTACGGTTCGGATAAACCGGGCGTGGTGACCGTGAACGGCGGCCGGGGCCGCTCCAACAACTACTCAGTGAACGGAGGGGATGGCAACGACCTGTTTGCGAATTTGCCGGCGGTCGAGCCGTCGCCCGATAGCATCGACGAATTTCGCGTGCTGACAAACACCTTTGACGCCGAGTACGGCCGGAACTCGGGCGCGGTAGTAAACGTGGTAACCAAGTCTGGCACGAACGATATTCATGGCAGTTTTTACGAGTATTTCCGCAACGACGTGCTCAACGCCAAGCCTTTCGAGTTTCAGGCTGCGCCCAAACCCGATTTTAAGCAGAACCAATTTGGTGGAACGTTTGGCGGTCCGATCAAGAAGGATAAGACGTTTTTCTTTGGGGCGTATGAAGGACGCAGGATCGTCCAAGGCATCGATTCCCAGCCGGTGACCGTGCCGACGGCGTCGGAGCTGGCGGGGAACCTGGCGGTTAATCCGGGTAACGCGAATCCCAATCAATTCACGGGCACCTTGAACGATGCCACAGTGGCGAACATTCTAAATAATCGGGCGGGATGCGCGGCGGGACTAACGGCCGCGGGCGCAAGCGCGCTAGCTGCGGCGGCGGCTGGCACGCCGCAGCCGTATAGCACGATTTTCGCGAGCGGGGCGAATCCCAATGTCAGCGTGGTGCCCACGGCGTGCTTTGACCCGGTGGCGGTGGCTTTGCTCAAGTATGTTCCGGGATCCGGGGGCACGAACTCGCAAGTCACGGACGTCGCGAATAAGCGCGATCGCGGCGATCAATTTCAAATCCGGTTGGATCATCAGATCTCGAACAGCCAGAAACTAACCGGCTACTATTATTTCGACGATGACAATACCCTCGACCCGTATGCGAAATTCCAGGCTGCCGGCGCGACGCTGGGGAATTTCCCGGGAGATTTTGCTACGCGGACGCAGCAAGTAAATATTTCGCACACCTGGACGCTCGGCACGGCGGCGGTGAACGAGTTTCGTTTCACGTATTTCCGGGAAGGCCAGCTCAAATTCAATTCTCCGACCATCACGAACAACGTTACCGCATCTTGCGGCAGTGGCGCGGCCGCGGCGTTTTGCTTCACGGGTACATCGGACACGGCGCTCGTGACGGATAGCGGCACGCTTCTGGGCACGAGCCCGGACTACGGCATCCACCCCGGACTTGGCGCGCAGTACGAAGGGGTGCCGTTCGTGCAAATCAACGGCGGATTCACAATCGGGAATAACTATGAAGGGCAGCTGCCGCAAATTGGGAACACCTATCAGTTCAGCGACAACTACAGCAAGATTATCGGCACGCACAGCCTGAAGTTCGGCGTCGACACGCGCTATCAGATGTTTAATCAGACGTTGTATTACAACGTGAACGGATATCTTACCTTTGGCGCCGGGAACGGCAACAACGATCTGGGGAGCAGCGACCCTTATGCAGACTACTTTCTGGGGCTGCCTTACAACTATTCGCAAGGGTCGGCGCAAAAAGAGCTGGTGCGCAGCACGTCGCTATATCTGTTCGCGCAAGACAGCTGGAAGATCAAGCCCAGTTTGACCATGAACTACGGTTTGCGCTGGGAAATGAACACGCCGCTGACGGACATCGGGCATAAGGTTCAAACTTTCCGGCCAGGAGAAAATTCGGCGATTTATCCGTGTGCCATTTCCCCGAGCGATCCGTTGTATGCCACGTTTGGCTCCGATTGCTTGGCTGCCGGCGTGCAGCCGACAGGGCTGGTTTTCCCGGGGGACCAGGGCGTGCCAAACGGGCTGACCAACACCTACTACAAGGGGTTTGCGCCGCGGATCGGCCTGAATTGGAGCCCGTCGGCCAGCGATGGATTTGTGCGCAAGATAACCGGCGGACCAGGAAAGACCAGTATCAGCACCGGTTACGGAATTTTTTACAACCCCATCGAGCAATTGGTGCTGGAGCAGTTCAGCGCGGAACCGCCGTTTGGCGGAAGCAACAGCATTACCAATCCGCTGCTGCAGACGCCGTTTGTGGACCAGACGGGATTTGCATATCCCAATCCGTTCAACGGCATACTGAATCCACCGCGCGGCCAGGCGATCGATTGGTCGTACTTCCGTCCGATCCTGCTGTACGGGCAATTTCCGAAGAATTTGAATCTACAGTATTCAGAGCAGTACAACCTGACCATCAAGCGCGAGCTGCCGGGCGACATGCTGTTCCAGATCGGGTACGTAGGTTCCCAAGGCCACCGGTTGCTGGCGAACTACGAACTGAACCCCGGCCTACCGCAAACCTGCAACGCCATCGCGGCTATCGCAGCCGCAGCTCCGGGCGACGTTCTTACGGCTTCGCCGGTGAATGGGGGGACGCAGACTTCGTGCAGTTCGTTTGGCGAGGATAGCTCATACTACATTATGCCGGGCACTACCATTCCCGCCGGCGGGCTGTATCTGCCTTACGGGCCCAGCGGGCCAACAACGCTGGCGGCCGGCAGCGTGGTGGGAGCCAATGGCATCACGCTGGTGGGCATACGCCCGTATTCCTCGCCGAACTGCAATCCGATGACCGGGGCGCAGTGTCCGGCGGACTCCGTGCCGGTGTTTTCGGGAATTTTCACGGAAAACACCATCGCGCGATCGAACTACAATTCGCTGCAAGTGCTATGGGAGAAGCGCTACGCGCACGGGATTCAATTCCAGGCATCGTACACCTACAGCAAGTCGCTGGATAATGCCTCGAGTTTTGAGAATGCGCTAAATCCCTACAATTTCAATTCGACGTATGGGCCGTCGCTGTTTGACGCCCGGCACCGGTTCGTCTTCAACTATGTTTGGGATCTGCCCGTTCCCAAGATGGACGGATTCCGGGGCAAATTGTTGGACGGCTGGCAAATGTCGGGAATCATTACGTATCAGACGGGCTTCCCGATTCGCATCACCTCCAGCGATGACGTCGAGGAATATGACGCCACGACGTTATTTGAAAATGCCGGCGAACCCAACATGCAGGGGCCGTTCAAGACCTACAATGCGCGGACGGGCGCTTGTGCGCTGGGCACGGGCCCGTATTCTGGGACGACGAATCCCTGTGTCCCGACTCCCGGAACGGTATTCGATCCGAACCTCTTCACCAATTCGACTGTGACTCCGGGGACCATCGGAAACGCGCCGCGGTCAATATGCTGCGGGCCGGGCATCAGCAACACCGATGTGAGCTTCACGAAGGAGACGCAGATTAGCGAGCGGTTCCAGATGGAGTTCCGCGGGGACTTTTTTAATATCTGGAACCACGCGCAATTTTACACCGTGGATGGCAACGTCTCCGACCAAGGTTCGACCTTCGGACAGGTGCAGCATATTCACGATCCGCGCCTGGTGCAGTTTGCGCTGAAGTTCCGGTTCTAGTTGGTTGCGGGTGATGGCTGAGGCCGCGGCCCGCGAGCGCCGCGTCTTTCTCTGGGCGGAATGAATTACAATATTTAGTACGCAGCATACTGACCGCAGGGAAGAGACCTGCACAAGCTGACGGTAGGCCCCCGGACGGAACCGGAACCGCAAGCACCACGCATCGCTGCCGTTACCAACACGTTCGCAGGCCGCTCCGCCAGCCAAAGATGGAGAAGTACCATGCACCACGAACTACAAAAGGAAATTGCCACCTACGAAAAGCGCACGCCGAAATCGGCGGTGGCGCACAAACGCGCACTCGAACGCATTCCGCTTGGAGTGGCCAGCAATTACCGCCACTACGAGCCTTATCCGATCTTTGTGAAGGACGGCAAAGGCAGCCGGATTCACGACATCGATGGGAACGAGTACATCGATCACAACCTATGTTTCGGCGCGCTGATCGCCGGGCATGGTCATCCCGCGGTGGTCAAGGCGGTTGAGGAAAAGTTGCACCAAGGCACGACTTTCGGCATGCCGCACGAACAGGAATGGGAACTCGCGGAGGAAATTTGCAAGCGGTACCCCGTGGAGATGGTGCGCTTCGGTTCGAGCGGCACGGAAGTGACCATGCATGCCTGCCGCATCGCGCGGGCCGCCACCGGGCGCGAAAAGATCGTCAAGTTTGAGGGGGCGTATCACGGTCTGCATGACACTGCGCTCGTCAGCGTCAAGCCCAAGGCGGAGGATTGGGGCGATGCCGATGCGCCAACGTCCGTCCCCGGCGGCGGTGGTATTCCGAAAGCGAGCCTCGCCAACGTCTTGGTTGCGAGTTTCAATAATTTACCCAGCGTGGAGCGGCGCTTTCGAGAAAATCCCGGTCAAATCGCCGCCATCATCCTCGAACCGATTCTGATGAATGTCGGATTGTGCATGCCGCAAAAGGGTTTCCTGGAAGGGCTGCGCGAGATCTGCGACAAAAATGGCGCGCTGCTGATTTTCGACGAAGTGAAAACCGGCGCGAAGCTGGCCTGGGGCGGCGCCAGCGAATATTTCGGCGTCAAGCCGGACATGATTTGCCTGGCTAAGTCCATCGGCGGCGGATTGCCTTTGGGAGCCTTCGGCGCCAGCAAACCAGTGATGCATTTAATCAGCGACCACAAAGTCTTTCACGGAGGCACGTACAACACCAATCGCGTGTCCATGGCCGCGGGCCTGGCAACTTTTCGCGAAGTGCTCACCCGCGAAAACTACGCGCACACGGCAAAGCTCAGCAAGACCTTGACCGAAGGCTATCGCAAAATCATCGCCAAAGCCGGCCTGGAGGCTTACGTCGCCAGCGCGGGCGTCAACGGCGCGCTCATGCTGTATCCCGAGGAAATTCGCAACTATCGCGATTGGACCAAGATCGACATCGACCTTTGGCGGCAATACTGGTTCGCCATGGTGAATCGCGGCGTGCTCGCGCAACCCTATTGGTGGGACGAGCAATGGACCATTTCCGTGCAGCACACCGAAGCGGACATCGCGAAACACCTGGCGGTCTTTGAAGAAGTCGCGCCCGCTTTGGCGAAGGCGCAACAGGCGCGCGGTCTCGCGTTTGTGGGCGCCGCAGGACACTAATTCGGATTCGCCGGTTGCGGCAGGTTGGTCCTGGCGGAAATGGTGCGCGACCGCGGCCGCCAGAAAATGCGCGCTGCCAGGCTGCTTCGGACACCACCATCGGGGCCAAATATTTGTCTACCGAGATCACCAGCGCGTCGGCCGGCGGCACGCCACCGGCGCCCAGTCTCAAGCGCGTTCTGGGGCGCTGGGATCTCGTTTTGCTTTTCGTCGTAGCCGTTTTCAATCTCAACGTGGTTCCGTCAATCGCCGCGAATGGCGGCGTCACCGTCTGGCTCTGGCTGATTTCGCTGATCCTTTTTTTCTGGCCCCAGGGCATCGCGGTCATCGAATTGGCGCATCGCTACCCGCAAGAAGGCGGCGTGTACCTGTGGGCCAAGGAAGTCTTCGGCGACTTTCACGGTTTTCTTTCCGGCTGGTGCTATTGGACGAACAACATGATGTACGTTCCCACGGTCATGTTGTATTTCGTCGGCGTCTCGGTGTTCGTGCTCGGGCCCGGACATGCGGCGCTGGCCGACAACAAAATTTTCGCACTATGCGCCTCTCTGCTGCTGCTGATTTTTTTGACGGTACTCAATATCGTGGGCCTCGGCGTCGGAAAGTGGATCAACAATTTCGGCGCCATCGGAACTTTCGTGGCCGCTGGAGTCTTGATCGGATTGGGCCTGGTGATCTGGCTGCGGTTCGGAACCACCGTAACCTGGGCGGATTTCAGAATTCCCGCGAACCCGCGCTTCGTCTTAAATTCCTTCGGCATAATCTGCTTCGGGCTGGTCGGCCTGGAACTGGCCTCCGTGATGGGCGATGAAATTGAAGATCCCGCGAAAAATTTGCCGGTTGCCGTGGCCTGGGGCGGAGTGCTCTCCGGCGCGTTGTATATCGGGGCCACGTTGACGCTGCTGATCGCGGTTAGCAAGCAAGACATCAGCGTGCTGCAAGGCATCGTGCAGGCCGTAGGTCACATGGCCGCGCGCGTGAATGTCGCATGGATCGTAGCGCCGTTCGCCTTTTTACTCAGCATTTCCATTGCCGGCATCGGCTCTGCGTGGCTCGGCGGCTCCGCGCGCATTCCGTTCGTGGCGGGCCTTGATTCGTATCTGCCCGCGTGGCTCGGCAAGGTGCATCCCAAATATCACACGCCGGCGGCTGCGCTGCTGGTGCACGCATGTGTGTCCATGGTTCTGGTGGTGATCAATTTTCTGGTGGTCGGATCGGGCGTGCAAGAGACGTTCCAAAGCCTGCTTTCGCTCGCGGTGGTGCTGCAACTGATTCCTTTTCTCTACATGTTTGGCGCGTTGCTGGTCATCGCGCTCCATCCATCGTTCGTCCAGGGGCGCTATAAACGCGGCACCCTGCTGTTCGCCGGGATCAGCGGATTGTTAACCACCGTGCTGGGCATTGCCTTGGTCTTTTTTCCGGCGCAGCAGATTACTTCGCTGCGCCGTTATGAAATCTGGATGTTCGGCGGGACGCTGTTTTTCATTGGACTGGCGGCGTTTTTCTTTTACGCCTACGGCGGCAGAAAAGCAGCGAAAAAGCTGGCGGCGCGCGCCGAAGTTTAGCGCACGCCCGAATTTCGCGCGAAGATTGCGCGGCAGTGCAACACACGGAGGCCGGAGATGTCGCGCAGTGTGAAGTCTGAAGTAAGAAAAGTTCGGAACTATATCGGCGGCCAATGGGTGGACGGTTCCGCCGGCGAAACGTTTCCGGTCTACGATCCTTCCACGGAAGAAGTGATCGCGCAGGTGGCTTCCGCAACTCCCGCCGACGTGGATGCCGCCGTTAAGGCTGCGCGTGCCGCATTTGATTCCGGTCCATGGGCGGCCAGCACGGCACAAGACCGCGGCCGCATGCTCTTCAAGTTTGCGGAAAAGGTGCGGCAAAATTCCGCGCGCCTCGCCGAACTCGAATCGCGAAATTCCGGCAAGCCCATCGTGGAAGCGGAATACGACATCGCCGACGCCGCCACCTGCTTCGAGTATTACGCCGGAATGGCCACGAAAGTTCTGGGCCACGTCAACCCCGTCCCCGCGAATGCTTTGAGCTTCACCATGCGCGAGCCGGTGGGCGTCGCGGGGCAAATCGTTCCTTGGAATTATCCCCTGGTGATGGCGGCGTGGAAGCTCGCACCGGCGCTGGCCGCTGGATGCTGCTGCGTGCTCAAGCCGGCGGAGCAGACGCCGCTCACCGCCATGGAAGTGGCGAGTTGGTTTGAAGAATGCGGCGCGCCTCCGGGCGTAGTCAACATCGTGAATGGCACGGGCGAAACTGCGGGCGCGGCCCTCGTCGCGCATCCGGGCGTCGATAAGATTGCCTTCACCGGCAGCGCCGCGGTGGGTAAAATAATTGTCAAAAGCGCGGCAGACACGCTGAAGCGCGTGACCCTCGAGCTGGGCGGCAAATCGCCAAACATATTTTTCGCCGATGCCGATTGGGAAGCTTCCGTGGATGGGGCGCTGTTCGGCGTTTTTATCAACCAGGGCGAAGTTTGTTCCGCCGGAAGCCGCATCCTCGTCGAAAAGAAAATCTACGCGAAGTTTGTCGAGGCCATGGCGGAAAAGGCCAAGCGCATCAAGCTGGGTCCGCCACTCGCGCGCGAAACCAAGATGGGACCGTTGGTGAGCAAGGAGCAGTACGATCGCGTCAGCTCCTATCTCGCGCTCGGCAAGAAGGAAGCCAAGGTGGCCGTCGGCGGCGGCCGTCCGAAGGAATTCAGCAAGGGTTACTACGTCCAGCCGACCATTTTTTACGACGTCGACAACCACGCACGTATCTCCCGCGAAGAAATCTTTGGCCCGGTCGCTTCCGTGATTCCGTTCGATGGCGAGCCGGACGCCATTCGCATCGCCAACGATTCCCCCTACGGCCTGGCCGCAGCCGTGTGGACCCGCGATATTTACAAGGCATTTCGCGTGGTGAAAGCCTTGCGCGCCGGAATTATCTGGGTCAACCACATGCAGCCCACGTACGTCGAAGCCCCATGGGGCGGCTATAAACAGTCCGGCTTTGGCCGCGAACTCGGTCCCTCGGGCATCGAAGAATATCTGGAAACCAAGCAGGTGTTCGTTAATCTCGACGAAGCACCCATTGCCTGGTATTAAAAGGGCGGATGATACGGACATGGCTACCATTCAATTACGCACCGAAATTCCCGGGCCAAAATCGCGCGAACTGATGAAGCGCCGCGAAGCCGCCGTCCCGCGCGGCTCGTATCACGCCACGCCGATTTTTGCCGCGCGCGCGGAAGGCGCGATCATTGAAGACGTCGACGGCAATCGCTACATTGACTTTGCCGGAGGCATCGGCTGTTTGAACATGGGGCACCGCGCAGCGCCGGTCACCGCCGCGATTCGCGGCCAGCTCGAAAAATACCTGCATCTATGCTTCAGCGTAACCCCCTACGAACCGTACGTCGCGGTCGCCGAGAAGTTGAACGCGCTGGCGCCCGGAAAATTCGCAAAGAAAACCTTCATCGTGAACACCGGCGCGGAGGCGGTGGAAAATGGCATAAAAATCGCGCGAGCATATACCAAGCGGCCCGCGGCCATCTGTTTTGAAGATGCCTTTCACGGCCGCACCCACCTGGCCATGTCGCTGACCAGCAAAACCAATCCGTATAAAGCGGGCTTCGCGCCGTATGCTTCGGACATCTACCGCATCCCGTACGCCTATTGCTATCGCTGCTCGTACAGCCTGACGTATCCATCGTGTGGAGTCTTCTGCGCGCACCACCTCGAAGACACTTTCAAGCGTGTCGTCTCGCCGGAAGCGGTGGCTGCCGTGATTGTCGAGCCGGTGCTGGGCGAAGGTGGATTCGTGATCCCGCCCAAGGAATTTTTCGCCATCGTGCAGGACATTTGCCGCAAGTATGGAATCGTCCTGATTGTCGATGAAGTGCAGTCCGGCATGGGCCGCACCGGAAAGCTTTTCGCCATCGAGCATTACGGCATCGAGCCGGATTTGCTCATCACCGCCAAATCCCTGGGCGGAGGGCTTCCGATTGCCGCGGTTACCGGCCGCGCGGAGATCATGGATGCGCCTGGCGTCGGCGGATTAGGCAGCACCTTCGCGGGCAATCCCCTTTCCTGCGCCGCAGCCTTGGCCTCCATCGAAATGATGCAGCATGGCGGATTGCTCGAGCGAGCGACGGCCATGGGTAAACACTTTGAAGCTCAAGCTCGCGGGTGGCAGAAAAAATGGCCGCTGGTCGGGGATGTTCGGGCCTTGGGGGGCATGTGCGCCATCGAGTTGGTGCGCAACGCCGAGACCCGTGAACCGGCCGACACCGAAACGAAGGACCTCGCACACTACTGCTACGAACACGGACTGATTACCATCACCGCGGGTACCTACGGCAACGTCGTGCGCATCTTAGTGCCCTTCAGCATCACCGACGAGCAATTCGACGAGGGGCTCCACGTACTGGAAGCGGGGATCGCTTCCGTGGCGGATCGCAAGCACGCGGAGCTTTCCCGCGCCTGAGCTGGGTGGCATCGCTGTAGTTGGAGTGGTTGCGCAGCAAGGCGGCGCGAGATTTCGGGGCTTAATAAAAAGCAGATTCGCTGGAAGTTGAACAATTATGACCACGGCAACGGAGACCAAGACGTTCGGATTTTATCTGGACGGGCGCTGGCGCACGGACGGCGAACGCATCGAGATTTTTTCGCCGGGCACGCGCGAGCTGGCCGGTACGACGTATCGCGCGAGCGCAAAAGATCTCCAGGCCGCGATTGCCGCGGCGACGCGCGCATTTGATCTTACCCGCAAGATGGGCGGCTACGAACGGCAGCGCGTGCTGCGCGGGGTTGCGCAGCGGCTCGAAACGCAGCGTGAAGATTTGGCGCGCACCTTGGCGCTCGAGGCCGGCAAACCCATCAAGGCCGCGCGAGTGGAAGTGGAGCGCGCGGCGTTTACCTTTGCCGTGGCAGCGGAAGAAGCGGTGCGCATCGGCGGCGAATATCTACCGCTGGATTGGCAAGCTTCCACCGCGGGACGCTGGGGAATCGTTCGCCGATTCGCGATTGGCCCCATCGCGGCGATCACACCGTTTAATTTTCCAATCAACCTGGTGGCCCACAAATTAGCTCCGGCGATGGCGGCGGGCTGCACCATCCTGCTGAAGCCTGCGCCGCAGACGCCGCTGACGGCTTTGCGCCTAGCACAGATCATCGAGGAAGCCGGCTGGCCCGCGGGAGCGCTGAACGTGTTACCGCTGTCGAACGAAGACGCGGCACCGCTTGTCTCGGACGATCGCATCAAGCTGCTGAGCTTTACCGGGAGCACCACGGTGGGATGGCAGCTCAAAGCGCAAGCGGGGAAAAAACGCGTGGTGCTGGAACTCGGCGGAAACGCCGCGGTCATCGTCTGCGCCGACGCCAAGATGGATCAAGCCATCGAGCGCTGTGCCATCGGTGGCTTCACGTATGCCGGGCAAACTTGCATCTCGGTGCAGCGCGTGTTTGTGGAAGACCAGGCATTCGAAAAATTTTTGCCGGCGTTCGTGGCCCGCGTGCAGAGGCTGAAAGCGGGTCCGGTGCTTGACGACGCCACAGACCTCGGTCCGTTGATCAATGAAGAAGCCGCCCGCCGCAACGTGGAGTGGATCGCCGAAGCGGTGCAAGGCGGCGCAAAACTCCTGTGCGGCGGAACCCGCGACGGAGCGATGGTTAGCCCCGCGGTTTTGACCGGCACGAGCCCGGCCATGCGCGTGAACTGCAAAGAAATTTTCGGCCCGGTGGTTACCGTGGAAAAATTTTCAAATTTCGATGCCGCGCTTGCCGAGGTCAATCACTCGGACTTTGGGCTGCAAGCGGGAATTTTCACGCGTGACTTCTTGCGCATCATCAAGGCCTTTGAAACGCTCGAAGTGGGCGGCGTCATCGTCGGCGATGTCCCTACTTTCCGCATCGATCACATGCCCTACGGCGGCGTCAAGGATTCAGGCCTCGGACGCGAAGGACTGCGCTACGCCATCGAGGAAATGACCGAGCCCAGGCTCCTGGCCATCAATCCGGCCGGCATATAGTTGGACACTGCGGACGTCCCGGGCGGCGGGACTTCGCGCGTTACGCAAGAAGTCTCCGTCCCCGCCTGTCGGACCTTAATCTTTAAAGAGAAACTATTTTCAGGGAGAATTTTTTGAGGGAGAATTCGCGGAGCCCAACCGGCACGGGCGAGTAAAAATTCTATTTTTCGGCAGTGCCCCGCGTTGTCGCCGTTCGCGCCTCCGGATGTCGCGGCGTCCAGTCTTCCGGCGGAAACGCCACGCGCCAAAACGCCGGTCGCGATGCGGAGAATTCCAGTCCTACTTCAGCTTTGCCGTTGCGCACCGGGCCGAGGAACACCACGTGACACTCCTGCTCCTCTTGCGTGCTCTGATGCCGCATCAGCAGCGTTCCGCCGCTGGTCACGCGCGTGGCGAGCAGAATTAGCGCCCCGTGCGCGTTGATTGCCAGCGTGTCCGTCGTTTCTTCAAACGCCTTTCCTTCCGCGTCGTTTCCACGAATGCGCACGGCAACCTGCATTAACACTCGTTGACTGCGCCGGCGCGCTCCGCCGCCCGTCTGCGTATTTAATACCTGGGCCATAAATCCTCGCTGCCTCCACTATACCCGGCGGCGCGGACTTGTCGAGGGACCGCCGCCGAAAAGGATTCGAAGAAGATACTGGCCGAAAATCAGCGCCTGCGGCGGAAAAAAATTCCGGCGGGCTTACGGTTCAGCAGCCGTTTCTAGAGAGCCGATTTTACGAACGTTGCTCGATCGCCACGTAATGGCGCGTGTCGTGGCCGAGGTAAATCTGGCGGGGCCGCGCGATTTTTTGTTCCGGATCGAGCAGCATCTCTTCCCACTGCGCCAACCAGCCGGAGGTCCGGGGAATCGCGAAGAGCACCGGAAACATGGTCATGGGAAATCCCATCGATTGGTAGATCAACCCGGTATAGAAATCCACGTTGGGATACAGCTTGCGCTTCACAAAGTATTCGTCTTCCAGGGCGATGCGCTCGCACTCCAGCGCGATTTCCAGCAACGGATTCTTGCCCATCAAATCGAACACTTCGTAGGCCACGCGCTTGATAATGCGCGCCCGTGGATCGTAATTCTTGTAAATCCGGTGGCCGAAGCCCATCAGCTTCGTCTCGCCGGCCTTCACGCGCTTGATAAACTCCGGAACTTTCTGCACCGACCCGATCTGATGCAGCATGTGCAGCGCTTCTTCGTTGGCGCCGCCGTGCAGCGGACCGTAGAGCGCGGCAATCGCCGCGGCGGTGGCGGAGTAGGGATCGACGTGCGAGCTGCCCACGCCGCGAATGGTGTTGGCGGAGCAGTTTTGCTCGTGATCCGCGTGCAGGATAAACAGCACATCCAGCGCATGCTCCAGCGTGGGATTCGGCTTATAGCGCTCTCCCGTGGTGCGGAACAGCATATTCAACAAATTTCCCGGATAACTGAGTTCGCTGTTGGGATAGACGAACGGCATGCCCAACGAATGGCGATAGGAAAAGGCCGCAATCGTCGGCATCTTGCCGATCATCCGGTAGGTTTGCAGCTTGCGTGATTCCGCGTTGAATATGTCCTTGGCGTCCGGATAAAACGTCGAGAGCGCCGCCACCGCGGAAATCATCATGCCCATCGGATGCGCGTCGTAATGAAAGCCATCCATGAATTTCTTGATGCTCTCGTGAATAAACGTGTGGTGCGAAATGTGACTGGTCCAGTCTTTCAGTTGCGCCGCGGTGGGCAGTTCGCCATGCAGCAGCAGGTACGCGGTTTCCAGATAGGTGCTTTTCTCCGCCAGATCTTCGATCGGATAACCGCGATAGCGCAGAATGCCCGCATCCCCGTCGATATACGTGACCCGGCTGATGCACGACGCCGTGTTGTTGTAGGCCGGATCGTAGCTCATCATCCCAAAGTCCGTGGGCTCAACCTTGATCTGCCGCAGGTCCATGGCCTTAATCGCGCCGTTCGTGATGGGCACTTCGTAGTTCTTGCCCGTGCGGTTGTCGGTAATGGTCAGGCTCTGCCGCGCGGCGGTAGGCTCTTCGGACTTTTTCATCTGGGTTGCGGACGGTGCAGCGGAATCCATGGGCCTTCCTCAAAAGGGCGGCTACTGCTGCGGTGCTTCCCTACTCTACACCAAAGCTCGCGCACCGTGAAATGTCCGCAAGTGCAGCAAAGAAAGACAGTTGGGCTGGCGTGCGCGGGGTGGTCAGGATCGGGGTTAGGGGTGGGGCGGGGGTTGCCGCGGCCGCCCTCAAAATACACCTCTTGACAATAGTCGTTATAACGTGTATTATGCCTGCGAACCTGGGAGGGCTTTCATGATCAATATCCGCAAAAGCGCCGACCGCGGGCACTTCAACCACGGCTGGCTGGACACGCACTTCACCTTTTCTTTCGCCGACTATTTCGACCCGCAACACGTGCAATTCCGCAACCTGCGCGTTCTCAACGACGACCGCGTCGCTCCCGGCGCGGGCTTTCCCGAGCACCCGCATCGCGACATGGAAATCGTCACCTACGTTCTCGAGGGCGGCCTCGAGCACCGCGACAGCATGGGCAACGGCTCCATCATCCGGCCCGGCGACGTGCAATATATGAGCGCGGGCAGCGGCGTCACGCACAGCGAATTCAATCCTTCGAAAACCACTCCTGTGCATCTGCTGCAAATCTGGATGTTTCCGGAAGCCAAAGGCCTGAAACCGGCCTACGACCAGAAAACATTTCCCGAAGCCGAGAAGCGCGCCAAACTCCGCCTGGTCGCTTCTCCCGACGGACGCGATGGCTCGGTGAAGATCCGCCAGGACAACGAACTCTACTCCACGTTGCTTGGGCCCGGCGAAGTGGTGCGCCACGAGCTGCAGCCGCAACGTCACGCTTACGTCCAGGTCGCCAGGGGCAGCGTCACGCTCAACGGCAAATCGCTGGAGGAAGGCGACGGCGCCGCGATTTCCGCGGAAAAATCGCTGGAGCTAAAGGGTGTGAAAGACGCGGAGGTCCTGCTCTTCGATCTTCCGTGAGCAACATAAAGCAAGCACATTGTATGGGCGCAGCGTGCTGCGCCCCTAGCTCACCTGTTCGTAAACTCTATCCGCGCGTGCGCTGAAATTCCTTCATGAACCCGGTCAGCGACTGCACCGCTTCCATGGTCACCGCGTTATACAGCGACACGCGCATCCCGCCTACGGAGCGGTGCCCCAGCGTTCCCGCCAAGCCGGCGGCCTCCGCGCGTTTTGCAAACTCCTTCTCCACCGCGTCGTCGCCCCCGGCCACGCGAAACACCACATTCATTTTCGAGCGCGAAGCTTTCTCCACCGGTCCCGAATAAAATGATCCGCTATCCAGCAGATCGTAAAGCAGCTTGGCCTTGGCCTCGTTCCCTCGCGCCATGGCTGCGATTCCGCCGGCGTTTTCGAGCCACTCCAGCACCAGCCCGATGACGTAAATCGCGAATGTCGGCGGCGTGTGGTAGAGCGACCGCTCTTTGATCTGCGTGCGATATTGCAACAGTGTCGGCAGATTTTTGTCCGCGCGTTCCGCTAAATCTTTGCGCACAATCACCACCGTGGCTCCGGACGGCCCCAGGTTCTTCTGCGCCCCGGCGTAAATCAAGCCGAATTTGTTCACATCGATGGGCCGGGACGCGATGTCCGAAGACATATCCGCCACCAGCGGCGTTGCCCCGGTCGATGGCATCTCCGCCCATTGCGTGCCCTCGATGGTGTTATTTGTGCACAGGTGCACGTACGAGGCGTCCGCCGAAAAATGCATCTCCTCTTGCCGCGGCACACGGCGGAACTTCTCTCCTTCCGTTGTCGCCGCAATGTGGTAAGCAAAACCTTTCTTCAATTCGCCAATCGCCTTTGCCGTCCACATCCCCGTGTGCAATACGTCCACCGGCTTTCCCGGCAAACACAAATTCATTGGCGCCATCGAAAACTGCAAGCTCCCGCCGCCCTGCAAAAAAATCACCGCGTATTCGTCCGAAATTCCCAGCAACCGCCGCAGCCGCCCTTCCGCTTCCGCCAAAATGCCCTCAAACTCCGGCGAACGGTGGCTCATCTCCATGACCGACATTCCGCTTCCACGCCAATCCAGCAATTCCTCGCGCACCCGCTCCAGCACCGCGAGCGGCAACGCTCCCGGCCCGGCATTAAAATTGAAAACCCGCTTGGAAGCTTTATCCGCTTGCAAAACAGTTGGCGAAGTTACCATGACCATCCTTTTAAGACGTGTGCTCAAACAGCGCGACGCATCGTCACCCTGTCAGCAATTCAGAATACCAGAACTCTCCGCATTCCCCGCCTAGCGCGCACCAAAGCCCGCGGGCAAAAAAACGTTGCCGCGTTGACACTCCCGCGCACCCTCATCTAAACTGAATTCCTCACACACATTTCCCCGGTAGCTCAATGGTAGAGCATTCGGCTGTTAACCGAAGGGTTGCTAGTTCGAATCTAGCCCGGGGAGCCAATTCTTTCAATCAGTTAGCAAGTTGCCGCACGCGCGCTTTCTGAGGCGAGCTACGCAAATTGGCGCGACATATGAAATTATTGAAAACCTGGGCTGACTTGCAGGGGGGCCGTGTGAGAATGGCAGAAACCCTAGCTAGAGTCCTAAGCCATGCCGCGAACCTCTCGAGCTTGCTCGAATCCACGAAGAGCCTGCGTTGACAAAGCCCTTGCTGCCGCATGCGTCTTTTTCTTATTCCTGCTGCCCGCGTCCCTCACGGGACTTGCGGAAAAGAATCCGGTCGATCAGGCGCACATTCTCGATCCTTCCGCATCGTTCCTCGACGTTGCTGCGCGCAGGACCCAGCTTGCATCGGCCACGAATCCACGCGTACTGATGGCTCTCAGGCAGCAGCACGGCTGCACCAACTCCGAGCAACCCAATCCGCCCGCTGGCCGCATGTTCATTCCCCGCCACTATCTCAATGGCAGCAACGGGCCAATCAATCCCGACGAAGCCAAAGCGACGATACCTTACCAGAAACTCCAGGAGGCGGTCACGGACGGCGCCAGCCGCTTCGTGGCCACCGGCGATCACGCAGAAGCCGCCTGCGTGGCCAGTTTGCTTGCGCGCTGGGCTGCGGCCAAAGCGCTGCTCGATTACAACTACCGTGAGAGCAGCCAGGCCTGGTATCAGGTGGAGTGGACTCTTAGCTCCATTTCGCTCGGGTATTCCATCGTGCAATCTGATCCGGTCATTTCCGCCGATCAGCGCAGACAGATTCTGAAGTGGATGCACGATGTGACGGAATATATGTTCCATCAGGACCCGCATCCCGGAGACCATGCGCGAGAGAATAATCATGCCTACTGGCGGGCGCTCTGCGCCGCATCGGTCGGTATTTTGACCAATGACAACGCGCTCTACCGCGGCGCGCTGGAGCAATATGTGCGCGCCATCCGTCAGATGAACCCCGACGGCTCATTGCCGCTGGAAATGGCGCGCCACGAGAATGCGTTGCATTACCAGAGCTTTGCTCTTACGCCGCTAGTCATGATCGCCGAGCTTGCCGCCCGCCAAGGCACAGACCTTTACGCCATCCGCGGCCACGGCCACACGATTGCCGACGCCGTGGATTTTCTTGTGCGCGCCTCGGCCAATCTCGACCTGCTGAAGCCATATGCCTCCGAGCCGCAGACTTTCTCGCTCTTCTCCGGCAAAAAGCCTCCGGCGTGGCTCGACTTCTGGGTCGCCCGTCATCCGGGCAACTCATGGGACACTCTGCTCAACCGGCCTTTGTCTGATTCAACCATCGGCGGAAATGCTACCCTCTACGCTGCTCCTGTGGCGTAATCGCGTTGCGGTGTGGTCATTCCCCTCAATCTGATCGCCCGGAGTACGCCGGCCGCCTCCGCCTCCGTTGAAGAAGGGGCCTCAGCAGCGCCATCAATTACCTAGTCGGCACACCGCCCGCAAGAGGTGCTTCCTAAGCGGCTGCCTCAGGGAGCAAACTAGGCTTAATTGACTCTTGGGAGATTTCAACCACCGTGGCTCCGTCTGCAAACCTCCATCACTTTGCTATCGACGCGCGAGCCGCTCTCTTCACCGCACAAGCCTGCGCTTCTGGAATTACCTCCGTGGTCGCACACAGCCCGAAATTTGCCATTCGAGACATCGTCGGCGACGCACATTTCTTGCCCGACAGCATGCACATTGCGCTGGGAAACGATTGAGGCGAACCTTTGACTTTTTCACAACCGAAGGACCCACAGCGACCACAAGAGCGGCGCAGGACCGCGAGGTTTCCGTTTGTCGCTGATGCTGAGGTGACCGAAACCGGCTCGAAAAGCCGCTTAAGTGTCCGCGTGACCGAAATAAGTCTTTACGGATGCTACCTGGATATGGTCCATCCTCTGCCCGTGGGCACCCCGGTTTTCATCAAAATCTTTACCCCCACTGCCTTCTTCGAGTCTGCTGGCAGTGTCGTATACTCGCATCCCAATCTGGGTATCGGTCTCACATTTCGCGATGTCAGCCCGCATTTTTTACCGGTATTGCAGAAATGGCTTCTGGAAGCGGCGCGTGCGGCCTCACCGAGCCCCTAGCCTCTCGCCAAGACTTCGCCGCGCGACGTGAAGCCGCACGACGTGAAGATTGTCGATCAATTGCCCTTTCTCACTGGATACAGTTCTTGCAGCGCCATCTCGAGGATTTTTTGCGCCGTGACGCTATGCGTCTCTAACTCCGAATGATGCTGAATCCAAGCTCGCACCGATTCGATCACTGCTAGCGTCGGTGTTCCTGTTGGAATGCTTACTGCATTCACATCTCCCGCCGCTTCGGCGGACGCAATGATGTACGTGTGGCATTTCGCTCTCTTCATGATGTTGTTCCAGGCTGCTTCCTCTTCCTGGCCCGGATAAACTTGGTAATCGCACATCGCCTTCAAATCGTCGCCGTAATAAACCACAAAAACAGGTTTGTCATTGCGATGCGGATTTACCGTTTGCGCGTTTGCCCCAGCAGTGAGCACTGCCAAGACCCCCGCCAAGAAAAATATTCTTCTCACGTTGTCCTCCCGGACTTACATTGCAGCGAATATCCGCTGAATTCCGCACTTCTGTCAAATCCCTGATCGTGTATTTCACTCGGCACCGGAGAATGTCCCCCCAGGATCTGCGCTCCAGTGGAGCCGCATGCCAGGATACCGGCCGCTCTGGGCCGGAAACGCCTTTGCGTCGATCGTTTCCAGGAGGATGCGGACCTCGCCGCGGCATCACGCGGCAGATATCCGCGGGCGCGCTACCGTCATGAGCGGAGCGAAAGTGGCTACATCGACTTCATTTTCATGTACCGCAAAAAGTCTGGAAAGAGCAACAGCGCTTCTATCAGAATTCCCAGGACCAACACTCCCAGCACGACCATCCCGAATATCGCCATCGCCTGCATCATCGGTTGTCACCTCGCCCACACAATAAAGGTTTTGCCTCCTGCTGGGAAGCGTAGTTTTGCGGGGAACTTCTGCGGCTCGCTGGCCACTGAATGGTTCCGGCCACCACACTCCGGTGTCCCAACTGCGGATATTTGGAATCATACGCGCTTCGCACTACGTGACCGCGGCGCCTTCTAGCCGCTCAAGCCGTCAAATAAACTCCGTTCCAGCGGCTCCTTCTTCGCCTTCCCTAGCTCCCCGCCTCCGGCCTTCTTCCAAAGCTCCCGAAACTTCTCCACCGTACCGGGACCGAATCCTTCGTAATGATTGTTGGCGTAAACGTATTGCTTCACGCCCCGCCGCTGGACCGTCTGGCAATAACGAACCCACGCGGACACCTGCTCGGTCTTATCTTCAACGATTTTTTGCCAGACCGTTGTGGTTGTTTCAATTTGTTTGCGGTTGCCCAGCAGTCGCACGTACGAAAAATCGGCCGTCACCGGATCGAAGCTCATCTCCGACGGTCCGGGCATCGTGTGCAGGTCCTGCAAAACCAGCGCGACATTGCAACTCCGAAGCATGTCCGCGAACTCCGCATCGAGCCACTTCCGGTTCCGAATCTCCATGGCGAACCTGTGCTCGCGAGGCAAAGTCTTCAAGAACGGGAGCAACCGGTCGGTGAACGCATGCCGGTCTTTGATCTGCCACTTGTCGAAATGCGGAAATTGAAAAACAATCGGTCCGAGTTTCTCTCCGAGCAGCTCCATCGTCTGAATAAAAGTTTTAAATTCTTCCTGGCGATCAGAGAGAATTTTCTCGTGCGTGATGGATTGCGGAACCTTCACCGAAAAAACAAATCCCGCGGGCGTCTTGTCCCGCCAATTCGTGACCGTCTTCGGAGCCGGGCAAGCGTAAAAAGTCGCATCGATCTCGACGGTGTCAAATCGCTCGGAATAATAGCTCAGGTAATCCCCGGCCTTCATGCCCTTCGGATAGAACGCGCCGCTCCAGCCGCTCGCCGTGAATGCGCACGTCCCCAGATAAACTCGCGGTTCGGACATCCACACATTCTAATATGTCATTTAGCAGCTTTAGAATCTTCCCGAATCGACCCCCCCGTCACTTCCACTTGTCCTTCCACAACAACTTCCATGTGGTAATAAATTCTTGAATCATCCGAGGTGTCGGTAAGTCCGTCGACACCAACTGCCCCAATATTTTTCGATACGCGTCGACCACGTGCGAATGGGCGAGCAGCGCCAAACCGTGGCGAAGTTTGTCCACCTCTTCCTGTGTCATCGTCGCGTTGGCCGGCGGCGTAGGCATGGGAAGGCATTCTATCATATTCGCTTTTTGTTCGCCTTACCTTTTTGCAGTACCCCACAACATGCTCCACCGCAGCGCGGGTCGTCGCGCGGGGCGCCAAATGGCGCATCTACCGGCTCTTGGAAATGTTTTGCGCCGAAATCCAGTTGCGCATTCCCGCTTCCCTGCTCTACCATTCCCTCGACCACGGCCGACCCGCACCTCTCTCCCAATGAATTGTGATGAACTGAGACCACTGAGCGAATGAATACCCCTCCCAAGCCCATCCGCATTTTGCTCGTGGACGATCATCCCCTCCTGCGTCAAGGCATCGCGCTTCTCACCGCCGGTGAACCCGACATGCAGTTGGTCGGCGAAGCCTCGAACGGCCTGGAAGCCGTCGAACAATTCCGCAAGCATCGCCCGGACGTCACCCTCATGGATTTGCAAATGCCGGAGATGAACGGCATCGACGCCATGATCGCCATCCGCTCTGAATTTTCCGATGCCCGCTTTATCGTGCTCACCACTTACACCGGCGATATGCAAGTCTTGCGCGCCCTGAAAGCCGGCGCCCGCGCTTACTTGTTGAAAAGTCTTCTGCGCAAGGAACTTCTCGACACCATCCGCGCCGTCCATGCCGGTCAAAAACGCATCTCCGCCGAAGTCGCCACCCAGATCGCCGACCATGCCGCGGACGACCTCCTGACCCCGCGTGAAATCGACGTGTTGCGCCTGATCGCCGGCGGCATGGCCAACAAAATCGTGGCTGACCAGCTGAAAATCAGCGAAGACACCGTCAAAGGCCACGTTAAAAATATCCTCTCCAAACTCGGCGCCAACGACCGTACCCACGCCGTTACCATCGGCCTCAAGCGCGGCATCATCGAACTTTGAGACCCTTCGCTTGAAGTCCGTGCGCCCGCGCTCCACCCCCCGAAAGTGGGGTATGCCTACCCCGGTGATTGGGGTTTCGCTGCTTCTCGCCAATCTCCTATCCTTTCTCGAAGGCATTTTCTCGCCTTCACGAGGCGCATTCTGCAACGGTTATATTCCATGTTTCCCAACGGTTGGCCCGGAAGAGGCCTTCTGCTCCTCCGCTGCGCGGCCGCATCGTTGCTCATCTACGATGGCGTGGTCGCCCTCCTCGACACGCCGCAGCGCGGCGTTGTCGCCTTTCAGGTCATGGCCGTCGCCGCAGGGCTGCTCCTCCTGGCCGGTTTGTGGACCCCCGTCGCGGGCCTTCTCGTTGTAATCTCACAACTTGCCTTCCTCTTCTATGCCACCGCACCTATCCGCAGTGCCGTCCTGCTGGCCGCTCTCGGCATAGCTCTAGCCTTCCTCGGCCCGGGCGTTCTCTCGATCGACGCCGTGCTCTTCGGTAGAAAACGCATCGTCATTCGTTAACACCCATTAACATCACAGAGTCGTTCTTTTGCCGTCGCAGCTTAAAGCGCCTGCACTGCAACCCATACTTTTGAGGGGGCGTTCGCAGGCACTATCTGGGGTTTATTCGGAATTTGAAAACTCTCATACTGTCCCCGTTCCAATGGCCGCACTCTCAAAGCTGGTCCGAACGATTTGCCAGTGCCGCCGGGAAAAATTAACGTTTAGGAGTCCCCGATGATCGCCACCGATACAGTTTCCACCTCTTTACTCGACATGCCGGCTTCGGCAGAGAATTGCTTCGCATCGCTGCCGGAGTCTGAACTCATCGCCGCCGCCAAGCGCGGCGAATCCCGAGCCTTCGAAATTCTCTACGGCCGCTGCTCTCACAAAGTTCTTCGAGCCACGCGCCGCATCACCAAGAATCTCGAAGACGCCGAAGACGCGCTGCAGGATTCTTTTCTCCGCGCCTTCACGCACTTCGAGCACTTCGACGGTCGCTCCAGCTTCGCCACCTGGCTCACGCGCATCGCCATTAACTCTGCGTTGATGACCCTGCGCAAGCGCCGCACCGCCCGCGAAGTTTCCATGGACGCTCCGGCTCACCCGGACGCCCCCGCACCCCAATGGGAAATGGAAGCCCCCGCGCCCAATCCCGAAAAGCGCTTCGCGCAACAGGAACGCCACCACATCCTGCACCAAGCCGTTAGCGAGCTGCGCCCCGCCATCCGCAAGATGGTCGAGCTCCAGCAGCTCCAGGACAATTCTCTAAAAGAAGCCGCCGCGAAGATTGGCATCTCTGTTTCCGCCGCGAAAGGCCGCCTCTTTCACGCCAAAGCCGCCCTGCGCAAGTCTCGCAAACTTCGCGCCCTGGTCGCACACCGCGCTTCCGACCTCAAGTACAATGTCTGGCGCTCGCCCCTGGCGCAGCAGCAACGGTCTTAGTGTCTCGTACCAGCCGATAAAATCTCGCAAAGATAGGAGAAACAGTCATGAGCCCCAAAAATGCAGTTGCACCGGCCAAAGCACCTTCCGGGCCCTCCGAGCACTCCGCGGATCTCAGCAAGGAAGGCGTCCAGGAAATCACCACCGGCTTGCGCCACATGCTCGCCGATGTCTTCGCGCTGTACCTCAAGACGAAAAATTTCCATTGGCACATGTCCGGCCGCCATTTCCGCGATTACCATCTGCTGCTCGACGAGCACGCCGACCAGATCTTCGACATGTCTGACGACGTTGCCGAACGCGCGAGAAAAATCGGCGGCACCACGTTGCACTCCATCAGCGATATCGCCAAGCATCAGCGCCTGAAGGACAACAATCAGGAGTCCGTGCCCCCGGATAAAATGCTCCACGAACTCTGCAGCGACAACCGCGAACTCACTCGCTTCCTCCGCACCCTCCACGACGTCTGCGACCAGCACAGCGACGTGGCCACCGCCAGCCTCATCGAAAACTGGATCGACCAGACCGAACGCCGCACCTGGTTCTTGGCTGAAATAGTTAGTGACCTGTAACCCTTTCCAAGCATCTCGTACGCAGCGGTTGGAGGGATTCACGCAGCAAGATTCGACGAAGGCACGCGACAGTTCGATAGCGCAACAACAGTTCGATAGCTTCACACAGCAAACATAGGAGCCTGTCATGCCATACATCACCGTAGGAAAAGAAGCTTCCGGCAAAGGCGACATCAACCTGTTCTACAACGATTGGGGCACCGGGCAGCCCGTGGTTTTCAGCCACGGCTGGCCGCTCAGCGCCGACGCTTTCGAGGACCAAATGTATTTCCTCGCGCAGCGCGGATTCCGCTGCATTGCCGCTGACCGGCGCGGCCATGGCCGTTCCAGCCAGCCGCTCAGCGGCAACAACATGGACACTTACGCCGACGACCTCGCCGCGCTTACCAAAGCGCTCGATCTCAAGGACGCCATTCACGTCGGCCACTCCACCGGCGGCGGCGAAGTCGCTCGCTACATCGGCCGCCACGGCACCGGACGCGTCGCCAAAGCCGTGCTCATCAGCGCCGTTCCTCCGCTGATGCTGAAGACTCCCGCCAATCCCGTCGGCTTGCCCATCGAAGTGTTCGACGGGTTGCGCGCCGGAGTGCACGCGGACCGTTCGCAATTTTTCAAAGACCTGAGCATGCCGTTCTACAGCTACAACCGGCCGGGCGCGAAAATCTCCGAAGGCGTCCGCGAATCGTTCTGGATGCAAGGCATGCTGTGCGGCTATCCCGCCTCCTACGAGTGCATCAAAGCCTTTTCCGAAACGGATCTTACCGAAGACCTGAAAAAATTCGATGTGCCCACGCTGATCCTGCACGGCGACGACGATCAGATTGTGCCCATCGTTGCGGCGGGCTTGCAGTCCGCAAAAATCGTCAAGGGCGCGATACTCAAGGTCTATCAGGGTGCGCCGCACGGCATGTGCACCACACTGAAAGACCGTGTCAACGCGGACTTGCTGGCCTTCATCGGGCGCAGCGCCCCGGCAGCGGCGTAGTTCGTCGCGGCCCGGATGGTTGCAATGCAGGTGGGTGCAACCTGCAAACCCAGCTGGTTGCACCCAGGTCGTTGCAACCCAAGTCGTTGCAACCCGGTTTCGCGCGGCCGAGTTCACCGTGGCCGGGCAAACGGCCGCCTCCAAAAGTTTTTTGCCCAAAGGAGCCGCCTGATGATTCTCAGCATCTTCACGCTCGTGCACGTGGTCATCAGCTTGATCGGTATCGGCACCGGCCTAATCGTCATGGCCGGATTTCTTGCGGAAAAACAACTCCCCGGCTGGGCCGCGTGGTTTCTTTGGACCACCTTGCTGACCAGCGTGACCGGTTACTTTTTCCCCTTTCACGGTTTCAAACCTTCTTACGTCGTCGGGGCCCTGTCGCTGATCTTTCTGGCGCTGGCCTTCTTCGCCCTGTACAAACGCCAACTAGCCGGCGGATGGCGCAAAACCTACGTCATCGGCGCCATGATCGCGCTGTACCTCAACGTCTTCGTCCTGATCGCGCAGCTCTTTGAAAAAGTGCCGGCGCTGAAAGCGCTGGCGCCCACGCAATCCGAGCCGCCCTTCAAGCTCACGCAACTCAGCGCACTGATCTTTTTCTTCATCCTGACCATTTTTTCCGCCATCCGCTTCCGCAATACCGCGGTGCGCACGGCCTAAACGGCGGTGATTCGGCGGCGGCCATCGCCGCTTAGAATTCGCGCCGCTTCGTCTGCAAAAGCCTTCGATTCGATAGGACGGCACAGGCTAAAACCGCACAGGCAGGAGTGCCTGTGCCACTGCTACTGTTCTTCCCGCCACGTTCCGCGGTTCGCCGAGGGCTTTTTCTTCCAGGGGTTAACCGTCCTGGCAAAATCACCGAGAAATCCGGGATTGATCTGTTGAGCGTGAGCCTGCGTTCTGGCGCATGGCGGTGGCGGCGTGGTGAGCCGGTGGGCCAGTTGCGATGGCGGAGGCGCGGGGCGCGTCCGTAGACCTGGGTGCCCCAGCGCGTTGGGAGCGGGGCGGGGTGGTCCGAGGGATCGGGTTCGTCGAGGTGGTGCAGAACTTTGCCGGCGAGAGGATTGGGCGCGGGCGGTGGCGGGTTGGGGACGTTCTGTTCGATTTGAGATGGTGCGGATGGATGGGTGGATTTGGCGCCTGAGGACGCCGGAGAAAAGAACGGGTCTGAAGACCCGCCACTACGAACGCCCGTGCGAACGTCCGTGCGAACGTCGGTGGGAACGCCGGTGTTGTTGTGGTAGTCGTTATTGTTATCGTTGTGGTTGTCGAGGTGGGGACGGCGGCGAGGGCGGGGCATATCGATGACGATGCGCTGGGGTTCGTGGGCTGCGGCTTGGGCTTTGGCGGCTTGGGCGTCTCTCTCCTGGCGTTGCATGACGCTGAGGCTGTTGAGGATGAGTTGGGAGATGTAGGCCATGGCGGTAGCTTGGCGTCTGGGGATGCGGCCTTGGGCTAATTGTTTCAGGAGGTTGCCGAGGAAGAGGTTGACGGTGGCGGGAGAGGAGAAGGTTTCGGAGCCGGAGAGGAGTTCGGCTGCGGCGGCTTTCCGGTCCTGGGCTTGCGTGGCTTTGGCTTCGGCACGCGCGTGGAAAGTGCAGAGCGCGGGGTGATCCGGAGCGAGGAGCATGTGGCAGCGGCGGTTGAGATGGGAGCGGAACTCACATTGCGAGTTTGCGGCTGGTTTGCGAGGCATGGGTTCTGTCTTCTTTCTGTGGGGATTGAGGGCACATTTGATTTGGGAACACAGGCTGGGACCGCACAGGCAGGAATGCCTGTGCTACTGGAGGCTGGGACCGCACAGGCAGGAATGCCTGTGCTACTGGAGGCTGAGACTGCACAGGCAGGAATGCCTGTGCTACTGGATTGGAGCGAGTTGGGGGCCGGGAGTATGGGGCCACTTTGGTGAAACAGATAGATTGCATGGGGGTTGGAGGGTACAAGTTGGGGAGAGGTAGATTCGGTTGCGGTTACGGAAAAAGTTGTGGTTACGGAAAAAGTTGTGGTTACGGAAGAAACGGCTCTTTGCAATTCAAGGCGCAGCCGAGAGCGCTCAGGTTGATCGAGCAAGAGCGGCGCGATGGGATGAGGAAGTAACGAGGTAAAGAAAAGGTGGGGTGGGAGGAAGGGGCGGAGCGCGAGTTCCATGGTACATGGTAGCACACGCACGGGTACTTGTCAAGTTAAATTACTGTGTGGTATCGGTTCGAACGAACTTTACGGGGGTTATGTGCCTGGCAACGTTGAGGATAGGATGGCAAAGCTTTCTTTTGCGCGAGGGCAAAGAAGCCGCAAGGCTCATTCTGCTATTCGGTCTTCTGACGAGATGAGCCAATTTCTGAACAAGGCCCGATTTCGTGAGGAAAATGTGTTTGCAGTTTTTTCATTTCGTGCCGCACGAACCGATCTGTCGGGCTGCACTCAATCAGAACCTAGCCAGGGCAGTGTTCCGTTTGATTCAACACCTGTAAGCGATTTTAGCCTTGGAGACTGCAGCAATTAGACTTTGAGCTTAGTGTTGCGTCGACCCATTGAGACCACCCGCGTTACGAGACAAATCTCGCGGGCGCAACGGAATAGGAACGGTTGCGCCCGCGAGACACCAGGAGAATGATTCGGCGAACAAGAGCCGACACTTGTGGATGTCGCGCTAATGGGCCGGCATGTAGCTCAAATCCGGACGAGGCTGGATGAGATCGCTGTAGCTGCTCTCGATAGCGCCGTTGAGACGCTCAATCACCGACATGGCTTCCTGCTCGCCGAAGGCTTCGCGCAGTCTGTCGCGCAGGGGCTTGACCGCGGGATCATCCTCAAAGGAGGCCCAGTTGGCGTGATCGGTAGTGAGCACGTAGGTGCCGCCGGGCCCACCGTTCGCCAGGCGATACCATGAATAATGATACGGCACCTTGAGCTTTTCGTTGGCTTCGACGACTCTCGCGACGGCGCTGCGGAAATCGTCGCCCTTACCGTACTTGATGTGGAAGGAAACCACTTCGATGTATTTTGCGCTCATGTCGGGAGACGGATTGCTCCACTTCGGCAGGAACTCGTAATAGATGGTGGTGACTTTTTCCACGTAAGGTCCGACCACTTTTCGGTATTGTTCCAAGTCTGCGGCATCGGTGACGGACGGCTTGTCCATATCCGCCCAATGCAAGCCTAACCGGCCGACGATATAGCTGCCGGTGTTTTCCCCGGTGAGGATTTCGGATACAAAAAGCGCATCTTTGTCTTTTTGCTGCTTATGCCATTCGACTTTGGCTTTTCGTCCATCTTCGTACTGTTTCACCATACCGTTTTTCGGTGTCTGGAATTCCAGGGCCGCGATAGTGCCTGGTTTCTCCTGAGCAAGTGCGCCGACGGCAAAGAACCCGACGGCACACAAAGTTGCTGCGAGCTTCATAAGCTTCATGGTTCCTCCTTAACGCTGACTGGATTTGGATTTTGATTTGGGGCCGGCGGGTAATCTAGCACCGGGCATTTTGTTACGCAATGCAGCGGCCCAGTTTTCCCTGCCAGCCGGCCCGCCGCGGGTAAGCGTTAATCAGAACTTGTGGATGCAGATTGTATCGGTTGTCCCTGGTAGGCATTTTTAAAGCGGACGCGGACGAGCCAGAAAATGAGCAAAATCAGCGGAAGCAGGGTGAGAAATAAATACAAGCTGGTGCTGAATAAGGCCGGGGGCAGATGTTGCCCGATACCCACGGCTGAAAACAATCGCAGCGGGCGGTTTGAGGGTCCCATGAAAAAAGAGCCTGCGGCGATGAACAGGCCGAAGCACATGCGCCAGAGATGGCGCGCGATGCGCTTTGCTCCGAAAACGCCACCGCGCAGCAACATGCGCACGTCCCCCGCGGCGGCCAGCAGCATCACCGAACCCATGAAAAAGGACATCCCGACGGGAACCCCGTCTTGTGAGCTGGCCCCGCTGCGCACGACTTTAATAGCATTCATCCAGGTGAGGATACCGAGCGTCAAAGGAATCAGGAGCGCAACCCAATCGAAACGGCTGGTTTCCCGGTCTCTGCGCCTGGCGGTTAGCCATCCCGTTCCGATCAGATAAAAGGTTATGATCCCGCCGCTGAAGTTATTCGGTTGATGCCTCACGATGGCGAGGTACACCGCGCCGACCGCCATGGTGAGCATGGAGGCGACAAAGATCTTGCCCGCGAGCGCATGGCGGGGGGAACCTTTGCGGAAAGAGATGGCAGCGGTCCCGGACAGCAAGCCCAAGGTTCCCGCGCAAATGTGAACGAGCAGTATGGGCGAATAGGACATGGGCGCCTCTTGGAGTATACGTGGAGGGTAGGCGGGGAGTTTCACGCAACCGCAAGCGCGGGGCAGACGTTTATCAGGCACTGATCCAGCCGTTTGACGTGAGCTTCCCGCACGGCCTACACTCTGCTCTCGATTCTTGAAATAACCAGGTTGCTGAAGGGGATTATGACCGCAGAATTGCAAGGAAAAGTTGGGCTGGTGACCGGCGGCACATCGGGTATCGGCCGCGATACCGCCATACTTTTCGCGAAGGCGGGAGCCAAGGTGGTGGTCGCGGGCCGCCGCGAAATGGAAGGAAAAGAAACCGTCGAGCTGATCCATGCAGTAGGCGGCGATGGATTGTTCGTGAAGGCGGATGTGTCGAAAGCCGCCGAGGTGAATGCGCTGGTGCAAAGGACGGTAGAAAGGTTTGGCCGCCTGGATATTGCATTCAATAATGCCGGGATCGAGGGCCGCTGGCTGCCCATCACGGAACAATCGGAAGAAGACTGGGATCACACGATCGACATCAATCTCAAAGGAGTTTGGCTATGTCTCAAATACGAAATCCGACAGATGCTCAAACAGGGCGATGGCGGAGCGATCGTGAACATGGCGTCGGCAGCGGGCTTGATGGGTTTGGCGGGCGCAGCCACGTATAGCGCGAGCAAGCACGGGGTGATCGGCCTGACGAAGTCCGCGGCGCTGGAAAACGCGCGAAGCGGCATCCGGGTCAACGTAGTGTGCCCCGCAGTGATCGAGACGCCCATGGCCGATCGCGCCTACGAGAATCCGGAAATCAACAAGTTTGTTCTGGGCCTTCATCCCATCGGGCGTTTTGGAAAGCCAGGGGAAGTCTCAGAAGCCGTGGTTTGGATGTGCTCGGAAGGCGCTTCCTTCATGACTGGACAGTCTCTGGTTCTGGATGGCGGGTTACTAGCGGGCCCCAATCCTCCACAGCCCAGCGCGTAGGTGAGGTGACTCCTGAACTATGGTCCACAAGCGAAAAATCATCGTGTACATCGCCGTGAGTGCCGACGGCTTTATTGCGCGGCTCGACGGGTCCGTTGACTGGCTCGACGACCCGAGTCCGAAGGGCGATCACGGCATGGGTGCGTTTTATAAATCGATCGATACCATCCTGTGGGGCAGGAAGACGTGCGACATGGCGCTGGACTTTCAAGAGAAAGGCGTGCCCGGGTCGGCCTTCGATACCAGAGTTAAGAACTATGTCTTCACACGCAGCGCGCCACCATCGGCAGCGCCAGCGGGGGTGGAGTTCGTGAACGAAAGAATCAAAGGATTCGCAACCCGTTTGCGGAAGAGAAAGGGAAAACACATCTGGATGATGGGTGGCGCCGGCATCATTGCGTCGTTTCTCGACGAAGGAGAGATCGACGAGTTCATGATTCACGTAATTCCCAAGTTTATCGGCGAAGGCATTCCGTTGATCGCAGCCGGCCGCCGCACAGTGCCACTAAAACTGATCTCCTGCACGAAGTTCACGGACGGCGTGGTCCAGCTGCACTATGCCGTGCGTAAGTAATCTTCCCGTGGTTCAGAGCAGGCGATCAAGGCGCGATTTGCTGGAGGAGCTGCTGCCAGACGGTGGAGTTGTTCCAGTAGGAGACGTGGGCGACTAGCGGCACGAAGGCATCGGGATCCGGGATGTTTTTTACGGCGACACTGTTCGGGGGATTCGTAAAACCGGGCAAGTCGTAAAATTTCAGGCTGCCAGAGACGATGTCGTTGCGGGAGAAGACATTGATCCAGCGGAGTTTGCGGAATTTGGGATAGCTCATGATGAGGGGCTGGACGGTGGCGGCGAGGCGTTCGCGAATGTGGAGCGAGTCTTTGGCCTGGATGGTGAAGAAGAAAGCGGTTTTGTTGAGCGGGGAGCCGAAAGTGATCATGGAGTTGGCGCGCTCGGAAACCTGGAGGGCGTTTCCGGAGAGCCAATCGTCCAGCATGATGCGGTTGAGAGTGTCGTAGGCGATGACGGAGCCGAGGGAGTGGCCGACGAGGGCAACCTGGTGGTACAGGAACGGGCTGCCGGGAATGTTATCGGCCGGAGGTTTATAGGCGGTGAAGATGGCGGAGACGACGGAGCGGGCGGCCTCCTTGATTTCATCGCGCACCTGATCGAAGCGGTCGAGCTTGTTGGGGCGGACGTAAATGGCGACGTCGCCGACGTACTGGACCATGATTTCGCGGACCTTGGCGCTGAACATGATCAAGAAGGGCCAGACCCAGATAGAACTGGCGATGAAGGAGAGGTAATGGGGAAGTGCAATGGGAAAGTGCTTCCCGAAATACATACGGATGGGCTCCACGATGGCGAAGAGATTCAGGACGAAAGCCAGGAAGGTGAAAAAGAGCAGTAACAAATCTCCGCGCAAAGGACTTTCGGAAGAGCGGAGAAAGGCGCGAAAAATAAGAGCAAGCGCCAGAACGAGCGCGGCAGCAAGGATGATGACGGTGGCGAAAGTCTGAAGGTCAGAAAACGGAAGGCGGGTGAAAAAGGAAGCGACGGAGGCAGAGAGGGATTGCAGCCAGGTGGGATTCGGGGGATTGGCGGCAGAGGCGGCAGGACGACGGGAGGCGGAGTTGATCCAGTCGAAATGAGTGATGACGAGCATGAGGAAAGCAGTCTTCAGTATTTCGGCAACGGTAATGAACAAAGAGAACCAGCCGAAGGTGGAAAAGAGGAGTTTGAGGAAGCGGTTTAGATTTTGCAGCTTGCTCAGATCGGCAAGAAAAAGAACGCATCCGAAAGTGAAGGCCACGGCGATCATGCAGGTGGCCAAGGCGGCAAGGTCTTGCCAACGAACGTCGAGGGAGCCGAGACCGGGCAGGCCGGTCTTTGCGGCCGAGGAGGCGAGGATTACGCCGTTGATGACGGTGAGGGCGGCGAGGACGAGGAGGGTGATGCAGAGGTAGAAGGGCGAGCGCAAGGGAATTTTAAAACTGCCCATGCCGCCGAACATGGCGCGTTGAAAGGATTTGAAGGAATTGAGCAGACCGCGGGTGCCGCCGTCCCAAAGGAAGCTGACGACATCGGAGAGCTTGGCGACGCCCTCGGTTTTTGGGGCCCAGTAGGTTTCATAGAGGTGCAAGTCGTAATTTTTGGTGTGGCCCTGAGCGTCTGGCGCAGCGCCGCGGACATCGATTTCGACGCGTTGCAAGACCTGGCCGGCGATTTTCACGGTGCGCAGGCGGGGCGTGGGGGTTTGCGGAGGATTTAGCTGTCCGAGAGTCTGGAGCAGGCCGCGGGCCAAGCCATCCACAGTTTCAAAAGGAATTTGCTGGCCCATGCCGTGAACGATCCAGACGGCGCGCTTTTCGCGGGGAACGGAATCGGCGAGGGCAGACTTCAGGACGCGCCGCTCGGGCGGGATAAAATTGGCTCGGTCTTTTTCTGCGACGACAGGCACGTCTTTTTCCGCGTCGTCCCAGGACTCGAGGTGCGCACGGTCGGTCAGGCCGCGGGCGGGCAAATCCGCAGCTGGTTTCTGCGCGGGATCCAGAGGAAAGGCGTCGTAGGAAAGCGGTTGAGCGATTTCATATCGCTGTGGATTCTGCTTCGCTGGGGCAGGAGGTTCAGACATGATTTGCTCCCAAGGTAACTACCGCAGAAGGTAACCCTTCATTGCTACCGGAGTCAAATTTATTTGACGGGCGGTCAGGCGTTCAATGGCGTTCAATTCGGATAGGGGATGGACAGGCCGAGGCGGTGGAGCAGATCTTGGAATTGGGGGTCCGGGCGAAGATTGCGGAATGCAGGGGCGCCCACGATGGTGATTAGTTCGTATTCGTGAAGCTGATAGGCTTTTTCGAGGTAGGCGAGCGCTTCTTTATTTTGCCCGAGAAGACTGTAGGTTTTGGCGACCTCCAGAGCTTTGGTGTTGCCTTGCGCGAAGCCCTGGATTTGGTCGGCGAGCATTTGCTGGAGCATGGCGGATTCGCCGGCGGATTGGAACTGCTGTTTGGCAGAGGCGATGGCGGCGATGGTCTTTTGATCGCGGGCGATTTGCGCGGCGCGTTCGGATTGGTCGAAAGATTTCAGGTACTCCTTACGGTCAAAATACGCGCCGGCGAGATACTTGTAGGGAGAAAGGAAGCTGGGTTCGGATTTTTCGAGATCGAGAAGAATCTGAATGGCTTCGTCCTGGCGGCCACTGGAGAAGAGGATGACCGCGCGGTCGGCGGCGATGGAAGGGGAGGAAGGGTCGAGTTGCCGGGCGCGCTCGATTTGCGCGAGGGCTTCGGGATAGCGCGCGACGGACAGTAGCGCGGTGGCGTACCAGTGACGGGCTTCGACGTCGTTGGGATTCAGGGCGATGGCGCGGCGAAATTCGCGCTCGCCTCCGGCGAGATCCCAATTCCAGTAAAAATAAGCGAAGCCGAGCGCGCGGTGGCCTTCCGGCAGCACGTCGTCGAGTTCGAGGGATTTTTTTGCGGCGGAGATGGCCAGCGGAAACGCCTGACTGGCGGGCATGCTGGTGTATTCGCGAAGAAGATTGTAACAGTCAGCCTGGCCGGCGTAGGCCAGGGCGTAGTTGGGATCAAGCTGCGCGGCTTTGGTGAAATCGTCGAGCGCCAAGGTGAGGCCGTCCGGCGTGCGTTTGTTCCAGTAGTAACGGCCCTGGAGATAGAGGTCTTCGGCTTGGAGGTGCTTGGCGCTTTCGGTGCGGCGGCTGATCGCGGGCATGGCGCGACCTTGCACGGAGCGCAGTTCGTAAAAGCGCGGAAAGGCCAGGAGGGCGACGATGACCACAGCTAGCGCGGTGGCGGCGAGCCAGCGAGAGCTGGAGTTTCCCGCGAACGGTGTGGTGGTGGCCGGCGGAGCGGCGATCGGCGCGGGCAGTTGCGCGGAGGCAAGAGGATTTTGTTGCAAGGGGGCGGTGGCGAATTTGCCGCCGGTGAGCGAAGTTTTGTCCGCGACAGAGAGCGGTGGTTCCTGGGACTCGCGCTGCTGCGAGGAACGCAGCCAGGCGGTTAGTTCTTCAGTGAAAGCGTAAACGGTGCCGCGCGCTCCGCCCGGAACGCGGTGCACGGGCAAACCGCGCTGGCGCTCCCAGCGCTTGACGGTGCGCTCATCGCGGCCGAAGAAGGCGGCGATTTCTTTCCAGGAGTCAATGCGCGGTCCCTGGGCGTTTGGCGAGTCCGGTGGCATACGGCGAAAGGTACCTCAAGCTTGGTGATTTTAAGCCCATTTTGCCTGGAAATGGCATTTTAGCAACGATGGCGCCGGGCTTGCAGGCCTTTCTTACGGTTGGATGCGGAGGCGGCGGATTTGGAGATGACGCGGTGAAGCGCGACGCTGCAACGGTCACCGCGGGGAATGGTCTAGACGGCGGCGGCTTGGGCAAAGAAGTGGAGCAATTCCGCGGCCACCGCCTCGGGATTACTTAATGGAATGAAATGCCCTGAGTCGACCACCACCACTCGCGACCGTGGGATCAACGCAGAGGCGCGCTGAGCGAATCGTTTGGGCACGGCCTGGTCATGAGCGCCGTGAAAAATGAGCGTCGGGACAAGCAGTTGCGGCAACATGTCCGGCACAGCAGCCAGGAGTTTTGCGGGATCCCCGAAGCGCATGACGGACATTAAGCGCCAGGCGCCGGGTAAGCCGGAAAAGGGAGCACGGAATTCTGCGACGGGACTTGCGGAGCCGGCCGCCTGCTGCGCCAGTGCGATGCGCATGGCAATGTGCCAGAAGATCGCGTTCACGAAGGGCGCAAGGAGTTCGCCGATGACGGGGATGCGAAGCAAACGGAAGAGATGAAACGGCTTCAATTCCGGAAACATGGCCGGAGAGAGAAGCACCAAATGGTCCACGCGCTCTTGAAAGCGGTACGCGTAGTGAACGGCGACGGCCGAACCCGCGTCATGGCCGACCACATGCCATTTGTCGATTTTGCGCTCCACGCGAATTTGTTCGATCTGTTCGGCCAGCACCTCCAGTTGGTTCGCGGCGTAAGGCATGCGCGGCGTCCGGCCAAGTCCGGGGAGGTCAACGGCAAGACAAGTGAAGCGGTCGCGCAGGCGGTCGATGATGCCGCTCCACAAGCGGCTGCTGGTGGGCATGCCGTGTATGAACAGAACGGGATAGCCGGATCCGCGAGAAAGCAGATACATGAAAGTCCCCTCTCCAACAGAGCTAAATCTGCGCAACATTCCCCGGCGTCATGACCCCAGCTTGCAGAGCCGGAAAAAAATCCATCCACTCAGACGGAAAAAGCCGAGCAGCATGGAAATCAGAAAGGTGGAGAAAATTCCGGCCGGCCGCATGCGGGCATAAACAAGATTCAGAGTCCAGGCCGCGCCGGTGTAGACGGCTCCCGTTTGTCGAATGCCAATGCGATTCCTGACGGGCGGCTGGTACACGACATTTTCGATTCCGCTGTTGAAAAAACCGGCTAACTGGCGGATGCGCATGCTGTAGCAGATTCTGGCGCGGAGCGGCAATCTGCCCCGCGCGCGGTGGCGCAAAATCAGCCGAGCAGCTTCCGAAGCATGCCGAAGCGCGGCGGTGACGCCGTTCGACGTTATGGGATCCAGCATGGAGGCCGCTTCACCGGTGATCAGCCAATTGGGTCCGGCCACCCCGAGATAAATGCGAGAGCGAAAAGAAATGACGGAAAGCGGGCTCACGCTCGCGGTCTCCAGCAACGGTGAGAAACGCGGGAAATGCATGAGTGCGTGGTGAAAAATATCTTCCACGGAAGTCCCTTGCTGACGCTTGGCCTTTATTTCTTCGGCGGTGGTGACGTATCCGACGCTGAGGACCGCGGTGCTGATAGGAATTTCCCAAATCCAGTCCAGGTACTCGGACGGTTGGGGATCCATGTAGAGAGTGGTTCCCTCGATCGCGTCGTTGCCCGGGAGGTACGTCCAGAGGGCCACTTTCGGAGGACCATAGTGAAGCGCGCGAACATGGAATTCGCGCGCCAGGAAAGAGGTTGCGAATCCGGAGGCGTCGATAAACCAAGGGGAAGCGAACTGTTCTCCGCCTGCGGTGTGCACGGAGGAGATCCGTTTTCCGGTTTTCTCCGCCCGGACGACTTTGTCCCGAACCATGGTGACGCCGCTATCGAGCACCTTGCGCAGGAGTTCCTCGTCCAGGCGCACGCGGTCGACGTGGAGCGTGCGTAATTCGACGTGGAAGGGCGCATTGGCAAGCCAAGCATCCGGAACATAGTCCTGGGAAGGGCCCTCGGGCAGTTTCATAATCACGTGCCGCTTCCAGGTACCCAGGTGGGTGGCAATGATATCGTCCATGGGAAAACCCAGGTCCTTCAACAGGTCGGGGGCGGACCAATCCAATGACTCTCCCACTGGCGGACGGTTGGCTTCCGCGGGATCGATGCAAATGACCTTCAGTCCCGCTTTGGCGAGGTGCAGTGAGGCCGCCTTTCCAGCCAGGCCACCGCCGATGACGGTGACGTCACAAGTTGTGGCAGGCCGCGGATCAGGCATAGGTTTAGAGAGCGAGGGACGACGCGATAGCCGGCCCGAGAATGCGCCGGATTTGGCGAAACGGTATCACCGGCATCGGAGGGCATCCATAGTAGGAAACAGCTAGGGAGAGCGGCCAGCGAGGCTATTGCTGCGAGGGCGATTTTGCGCGGGAGACTGGTGCGAAATTGATCGGAGCAGCGGAGATGATTCCCTGCCCTTCCTGAATGGTCAGGAACTGGTTGGGCTTCACGCCGGCGATGGAGTCCTTGCGACCGCTGGGCCAAACGATTTGCAGGCGGGCGAGCGTCACGCTGCCCGGCCGGCCCAAGCCAAAAGTGAGCGGCAACTCACTTTGCGATAGATAGCTGGAGCCGCCCTTGACCATGCGGGTGAGGATCGCGCCGGAGTTCGTGGTGAGAGTGACCTTTGCGCCGATGCCGTCGCGATTGGACTTTGTGCCGATCAGTTTCATGCGCAGCACGTCATTTTGATTGGCATGCTCGTTGCGGAGAAGACGGGCGGGTCCATTGTTGGAAGTGATGACGAGGTCCAAGTCGCCGTCATTGTCAAAATCAGCGTAAGCCAACCCGCGGCCAACCACAGGTTTTTCGAGCGCAGAGCCTAACTTCCCAGAGACGTTCTCAAATTTTCGATTGCCGAGGTTGCGATAAATTCCAGCGGGTTGCGCATATCGCAAGGTTGGCTGAACCACGGCGATGTCGTCAGAGACATGGCCGTTGGCCGCGACGATATCGAGGCGGCCATCCAGGTCGTAATCCATAAAGAGACAGCCGAAGGTGAGGGACTGGGAAGTCATCTGCGCCAAGCCGGAGCGCATGGATTCATCGGTGAACAATCCGGCGCCATCGTCTTTATAGAGGGACATACTTTCATTCGTAAAATTTCCGATGACCAGGGATGGTAAGCCGGAACCATCGATGTCCGCGGCGTCGGTACCCATGCCGGCACGCACGCGGCCGGAGTCGCTGAAGGCGACACCGACATTTACAGCGACATCGGTGAAGGTGCCATCGTGATTGTTGCGGTAAAGCTTGTTGGGCTCGGTGTCGTTGGTGACGAACAGATCCATCCAACCATCGTTATCGTAGTCGAGCAGAGCGACACCCAGCGCTTTACCGGTGGGATCCGCCAAGCCGGCTTTTTTGGTAACGTCCTCGAACACGCCGTGGCCTTTGTTGCGATACAGCCGAGAACTTTCGCCTTTGTAGGTCTGCGGAGTGCAATAGGATTTATTTTTGTTATCGAGGGTGCAGTATTGGTCTTTTTCCGGGGACCAATCGATGTAATGAGTGACGAAGAGGTCCAGCTTGCCGTCATTGTCATAGTCAAACCACACGGCGCTGGCGGAAAATCCGGGGCTGGCGACGCCGGCTTTTGCAGTGACGTCGGCAAACTTTCCGTTGCGGAGATTATGGAAAAGATGGTTGGAACCGACGGTGGTCAGATACAGGTCATCGTAGCCGTCGTTGTCATAATCGCCGACGGCGCAGCCCAGGCCGTAGCTTTCGACGGCCAGACCGGCCTCGCGGGTCACGTCCGTGAAAGTTCCATCATGATTGTTGTGGTACAAGGCAGGATAGGATTTGCCGGTGGGGTGCTCCGGCCAGTCCATGGAATTTACGAAGAAAATATCCTGCCAACCATCGTTGTCGTAATCGAGGAAACAGACGCCACTGCCCATCGTTTCCGGAAGGTACTTCTTTCCGAAGGCGCCGCTGTTATGTTTGAAATGGATTCCGGCTTGCGCGGTCACGTCCACGAATTCGATCGGGCCGGAGGGGCGGGCTTCGGAGCTCGCGGCTGAGGCATTATTGGCCGGCGGAGGAGTGGCGGAAGGAGCGGCGGGAGGAGACGATGGCGCGGGCTGCGTGGGAGGCGCGGCTGACGGCGAACTTTTTGTTTCGTCGGTGGATTTGCGCTGGCAGGCGATAGCGAGAGACGACACGGACAGCAAGAACAGGAAACTTCGCAGCAACCTGGGCGGGGAAAACGGTCCGGAGAAAAAGCTGGGCTTCATGCCGGGGCACGCACCGGAACGGGCCGCCTGGAATCCAACCAGATTTGGATGAGCAGCGCAGCGGGCCCAACGAGGAACAAGGCGTAAAACGGCGCGTATACCACTTGCTGCAAACGAAGAATCATCTCGACCAGAGCAACAATGGCCACCACGATGCACTGCCAGGATTTCGATCGCACGGTGGTCTTCGGATCGGTAATCATGAAAAAGATGAAAAGCTGGTACATGGGCCCAGTGAGCGGGGCAATCTCCGACTGCCAGGGACTGCCGGTCAGGTAACTGCGCAGAAAGGCAAAAGCGATAAAACAGGCGACATACGTGGCGGTGATGTGAAAACGGCGCACGCGCCAGATGATGAGCGATCCCAGTATCCAGATCACCACCATGGGCAAGAGATAATTGCCCCACTGGATGCTCAAGGTGGCGACGGTTTCCGGCGCCAGAAACAACAGAACAGAAATGCCAAAGTTCGACGGATTCCAGATGTGGCGGCCTTTTACGCGAAGAACGTACTTGGACATGATGGAGACAACGGCGCAGACGGCATAAGGCCAGAAGGCGGGGGAGCGAACGAGAATGCCGACACTGATCCCGGTGATATAGGCGCTCGCCAAGTTCGGCCACTTGGCGGTAAAGAGGCGGCCGAGAATTAATTCCGCGAGCAGGCTGGCGACGATGGCGATGCCGGTTTTTTTGTAGCTCTCCAAAATGCCGAAGGACAAATGACCGACAACCAGGATGCAGGTGATGAACAGGGGCGCCAGATAGCGATTTTCCGGGCTGAAAAACCGCTTCCAGGGAGCAAGTTCGGCGGGCGGCGGCGTCATGGGGACGGTCTGGAAGCTCATAGAGGTTCCTTGAGCGCATGAATCTCGTCGACGGCGGGATTATCGATGGTCTGAATTTTGCCGGAGGGCCAACGGATCACGACCTTTTCGATCCCAGAGGTTTTGCCCAGCCCGAAATGCAAGCGGCGCTGATTTTGCGCGGCGAAGCCACTGCCCCCGGAAACCTCTTGCAACTGTTGCTGTCCATTCCAATACACGGTCACTTCCGCTCCGATGGCGCTGCGGTTGCTTTTGGTTCCTTCCAGAGCGAACTCCACCCATTTGTTGCCGGGCGTTACAGTGTTCTTATAGATTAGCAACGGGCCGCGCTGATTGGCCACGATGATGTCGAGTACACCGCGATTCCACAAATCCGCGAAGGCCACCGCACGACCGTCGTAGGTGTCGGTGACGCCGACGGCCGGCGCGACATCGATAAATTTTCCGTTGCCATCATTCAGCCAGAGATGCTTGGTTTGATAGCCGGACAAGCTGCGCCCTTCCATGGGCGGCCAGTTCTTGGCGTCACTGATGATGGCACTGTGCCCTCCGGCAATCTTGGAAAAGTCGTACCAATAGCTTCGGTTGCGATCGAGCGAAACGTAGCCGTTGGTCAAGTACAAATCGAGCGTGCCATCATTGTTCAAGTCGCCGAATTGCGCGCCGAAGCTCCATCCGCCGATTTCGACGCCAAAATCACGGGCGAGATTTTCATACTGCAAGGTGTCGCCCTGCGTGCCCTCTTTCGGCACCCAGAGATTGTTTCCCTGAATGAGGACACCGTCTTCGGAAATATTGGACACGTACACGGAGTATCGGCCCTGATTCAGAATGTCGCCAAAACTGGCGCTCATGCCACTCTTGGGGGCGAATCCGACACCGGTCTGCTGGCCAACCTCATGGAAGCGCCGGCCATCGTTGAAATACAGCTCGGAGACGCCGTAATCATTGGCTACAAAGAGATCGGGGTGGCCGGTGCCACGAAGATCGGCAGCGGAAGAGGCCAAGGCCCAGCGGCGGCTGTTGATTCCGAGTTTTGCGCTGACCTCCTCAAACTTGCCGTTTCCGAGATTGTGAAAAAGATATTTACGGCCGCCGTTCTTCGCATACTCGAAACTGTCCGGCATCATTTTCGTGGAAGAGAGATGCCAGAGGTCCACGTCTTCGGAGTAGTAACCGCCGATGAAAAGATCAAGAAGGCCGTCACCATCATAATCAAACCAGAGCGCGGTATTCGCATTGATCCAGGGCGGGAGGCCGACCTGGTCGGTTACGCGGGTAAAACCGTGCCCGCCGTCATTGTGGAATAGTTCGGGCTTGCCCCACTTGATCAGCAGAAGATCTTCATAGCCGTCGTTGTCGTAGTCTCCCCACACTGCGCCCATGGAGACGCCGGTGCCGGGCCGATTGACGTCGGCGACGCCCATTTCTTCGGCAACGTCCTTGAACGTGCCGTCATGCATGTTGCGGTACAGCGCATTCTTGGAGCCTTCCTTGCTATTGGTTACGTAGATGTCCGGCCATCCATCGCGATCGAAATCAACGATGGAGACGGACGCCCCCATGGAAGCTACTTGAGGCATGATGTGATTCAAGCGAGGATCCAACGTGGGCGCCTGGTGAACAAAATTCACGCCGGCGGCATGGGACACTTCCTGTAGATAAAAACCGTGGCGCGCCAGGGCGGTTTGGGCATCCAATCGGGACTTAGCGTCCTGTTGGCGAGCGGCGAAGCGTTTGATGATCAGCGGGGAGAAAACCAACCCTACGAAGACGATGGCCAAAAGGATTCTTGCTGGAACGCCGCGCGTCATTCGTTTGGCCCACTCCGCGCCGGCGTACTTTTTGGTGGAGCACTCTCCGGCGGCGCACTCCTGAGCGAATTTTGAAAGACGTAGGGGGTGACGTAGCGGGTGTGATAGTTCTGCCAGTCTTCGGGATGCTGCCGGTAGACATACTCATCCTCGAGCCGACCGGGCGGCTCAATGTATTCCTGCTTTGCGTGGTACGGCAACGGCAGGACGGTCTTGGAAAAAGTGGAGTTGAAGTCGCCATCCTTGATCCATCCATCGCCCACCAGGATGAAATCGCGCAGCCAGCCGGCCGGCGGCGGCGGCTGTTCCGGGAAATGCAGAGACAACTCATCGCCGGAGTCGACGATGACATAGCGATCATCCACGCGATTCAGGAGTTCGCGCACATCGCCGTAGCGGGTGTAGTAACCGATGAGGTCGCGCCAGCGCTGCTTGGTCCCGAGAATGTGGTCGTAGTCGGGCACCTCAGGAGCGCCAGCGTCCGGGCGGTCGATGACCGAATAACCGCGATAGTGCAGGTCGGCGACGGAAGCGTCCAGCGTCTGGGTCTTCACATCCGCTTGCGGTTTGCCTTGCGCCCACTCGATGCAATCCCAATAGATTTCCAGATTTGTGCGCAAGCGCACGCGACGCGGAGTTCCAGGACGGAAAATGCCGGTGAGATTGAAAAGCACGGTCTTCTTGCGGCCGGCCGGGAACCCGAGATTCGATTGCGCAGTTACCCACCCGCCGTGCCCGTCGGGAACCTCGATGCTCATACCATGGGCGCGCCAGCGGTTTCCCTGGGTGATGGCGACGTTGAGGGATGATTCGGTGTCATGAATGGAACCTTGGGCGATGAGGTAGAGCGGGCCGGTCTGGGGAGCGTCTTCGCCGAGATCGACCTCGAGATAATGGTCCCGGGTGATTCCCTGATACTGGCCCCGGCCAAAAGAATCGAGGGCACGTCCATCGAGCTTGTTGACGATCTCGGTGACGTCGTTGCCGTTGTCGTCCGTAGCATGCGCGATGGGGTGAGGAGAGTTTACGGTGGTGAAACCGAGTTTCGCGGCGGGGATCACGAAGCGTTCGTCAACATAGATTTCCGTGCCGACCGGATGGTCAACGGTCATGAGCGCGATGCGATCGTAATAGTAGACTTCCCAGAGTTCGGCGGTGATACGCAGATCGTAGTAGCCATCATGGGGAACGAGCTGGTCGCGGCGAATCTTGTACCACTCGCCGGTGGCGGCGATTTTGGCGGAACCGAGGGTGTTGATGCGCAGACCGATGGCGGAACCCCAGGGCACGGCATCCTTGACGAAGTCCATGCGGGAGCCGTTCCAGACGAAGAGAAACGGACACGAGGCTTTCAAGCGCTGCTCGGTGACCACGTCCTGGTCCGCGGGCACGCCGAACTCCGCGCGCACGGTGCCGTTGGGCCAAACCACGCGCACCACCTCGGCGGAGGTTTGGTTGCCCAGACCAAAGTGAAGCTGCGGGCCGTTGATGGGTTGCTTCTGGACGAGCAGGCCGGAGCGAATCTCAATCTCGCCACCGATACCAAAAGGATTGATGCGCTGGTCGCCGACAGCTTGTTTCGCGTGGGGGCGCACCACCTGCCAGTGGTAGTTTTTGGAACCACGACTCACGGCTTGAGCCGGCTTGCCGTTGGGATCAAAGCCCACAAGGTCGAGCCGACCGTCGGAGCTCAGGCCAACGACATCAAAGATGGCGCCGAGCCCAGACGGGTGATTCAGAAGTGTAAAATTCGACGATGCGCTGCCCAACCAAATTAGCGGCGGAGAGACAGATTGCCCAGCACGCGTCGCAACAGAACTAAGAATCAAATCCATCGCACCGTTATTGTCCAAATCGGCGATCTGGAGCCGGACCTCGCCCGCCAGGCTCGCGGCGGGATTGGGAATTTGCACGAGCGGCGTGACGCTCCATCCGCTTTTTTCGTTGAAGGAAACACTGGCGATGGCGCCGCTGGATTCAACGGCGACTAGATCCAATACGCCGTCATCGTTGGTGTCCGCGATGCCAACGGCCTTAACGGTTGGCAAACCCGCGGGGAGCACAACCTCACGGAATTGCCCCTGGCGCTCGTTGTGGAAAATATGAAGGCGCCCCGCGCCATCGACAATGGCCGCGTCGGCGTTGCCATCGGCATCGAAATCCGCCCAAGCAAATGCCTGCACGCCGGAAATGCCGGGGAATGGCTGGATCGCCGTGAAAGTATCGTCACCGTTGTTTCGGAGCACTTGCGGAACACCGTCTTTTTTTCCAAGAAGGATGTCCAGATCGCCGTCAGCCTCGATGTCGAAAGCCCAGGCACCGGTGTAGGAGGCGTTGGTGACGCTCTTGGGCAGCTTGGTTTGGGCGGTCACGTCGACGAACTTTTCCGGAGAATCCTGGCGCATGAGGCGCACGCCGCCGGCACCAGCGAGGACCAGATCGGTCTTGAAATCATAGTTAAAATCAATTTGCAGGACGCCTTCGGGAAGCGGCGCTACCGCAGAAGGACCACCGGGAAACGGGAAGGTTGCGCCGGTGGACAGGCGTACTTCGCGGCCATTCGCCAGGGCGACGACGGGCCTTCCGGCGCTACCCAGGGCAATAGCGCCAATCCAGGACCAGGAAGCAGCGTCACCATTCGCGATCGGTTTCAGGTCGAAGGCCAGGGCGGTATCCGGAGGCGCAGGGGTGAAATCCGGCGTTGGCAGTCGCAGAAAATGAATGAAGGGCTCGGCCTCTTCGCCCGCCGGAGCTTTCAGGACGGCGAGACTTTCACGAAATTCCGGGACGCGCATCAGGGTGTTACGGAGAAATGTGGTTCGCGTGCCAGCCGCGCGCGGGTCGGCGCTCTCCGCGGCGGCCTGCAAGGCGGCAAGCTGGACCTTTACCTCAGGGGGCCAATTCGCGGAACGCGAGCTGATTTGCGCGAACATGGATTTCAGCGTGGCGGAGTCGCCCCTTTTTGCGGCCACGCGGGCGAGCTCCAGTTGGGCGGCCAGATTGTCTGGCTGCGCGGCGAGTATTTTCTGAATGAGACGCTGATACTCTTCGTCGCTGCCGGCGCCTCCTTCGCGTTCCACTTCTTCGGCGAGCTGGTAGGCAGCGCGGTAGTTGCGGGGATTGAGCTCGATGGCCTTGCGCCAATCGGCGATGGCGTTTGCCGAATTGCCACGACTGCTTTCGAGGAGCCCGAGCAGCTGATAGATATGGCCGTTGTCCGGAGCGAGGGCGCGGGCGCGCTCGAATCGCTGAGCGACGACGTCCAATTTCCGCTGGCGTAGAGCCAGGATGCCCCAATTTGCCCAGCCCGCCGGTTCGCCGGGCACCAGAGTGGTCAGTTCAGAAAGTTTACTATCGGCGTGGACGTCGTCGCCAACCTGGAGCGCGCCGAGTGCAATATAGAATTCGGAGACAGCCTCGGCGTATTCCTTCGACGATTTCTGCGGCAATTTGTGGCCGGTGCCACACGCCGAAAAAATTAAGGTCAGGAGAACACAGGGAATAATAAGGTGACGGCCACGAACGCGGAATTGGCGCCAACGGCGCCGGGGAGCGAGCGCAGCGCCGGCTGCCACGGAAACAAATGGCGCACCGATTCTGTGCACGAGGTCGATTGGTCTCTGCCCAACAGGAAATAGCACAGTCACTTGCCTCTCAGTCTCTCACGCAAAAACGTTACCGCAAAATGCAGGCATCCGAGGAGCTAGCCGAAACAAGCTATTGACGAAACTTCGGACCGAGGACAGCATGTACGGCATATCGAGGACAAACGGTTTGCCGGGTGGCCTCGCGGTTCTCACTTCACGATACGGAGACTCGTCACCAAAATGTCCGAAAGCAATGTGATCAGCAACCAGAAGCAGATTCTGAAAAACCAGAAAGCGATCCTTTCCAACCAAGGCCAGATCAAGACCAATCAAGAAACAATCCAGAAAAACCAGGCAACGATACTGAAAAATCAGGGCAGCCTGAGTACGATTATCAGGAATCAAAAACAGATTCTCGCGCGGCTCAAGAAATAAGTGCTGACGGCCAAAGCGCGGAGTCCTCAGGCTCTTTAGGTTTTGGCTGGCCGCAGACAGCTGCGAAGCGGCTGAGAACCCGCGAAGCCGCCCGAGTGTTCATGATGAGCGTTCTTCGGCTACCGTAAATCCCATTTCGGCAATAAAAGATTTGATGGACTCCGCAGTGATCTGCTGGGGATCAAACTGGATGTGCACGAGCCCGTCCGGATAGGTGGATTTGGACCAGGCGATCCCTTGGCGTTTTTGGAGCATGGTGTCCAGTCCGACCGCACAAGTGACGCAGCTGAATCCCCGGACCACATAAGTCACGGTCGTGGTTCCTTTTGTTTGGACAGCAGCGATACTTGCCGCACCTGCGGCACCGAGAGCGGCAATGCATTGGACAAATTGCCTACGAAACATTTGCATCCTCCTGTAACTGCAAGCGATCAAGAGCAAAGAAACACATGGAGATTCGCTCACTTCGCCGACGCAATGCCCGCTTGGTATCGCCAGGGCGCTTGCGTGGAAGCAGCATCGGAAAATCGCGTATCGGTGTACTCACTGAACTCGATTTTCTTGCTCAAAACTCCCGTTTCGATCATCAGATCGCGAACCATGTCGAAATCGGCCTTGCGCGGGGCCAGCGGACTATACACAACGCGGTCCATCGGATTGGTCAAGGCCCAGCGGAGCAGAGCCGGTTTCTGGTGGTAATAAAAGCGTCCGACGAAATCGGCGGCATCCTCGCGATAGGGCTTGCCCTTATCGAGCCACAAACCAGAGCGGGCGATGCCGTCGACCAGCGTTTGAACGACATCCGGCCGTGTATCAATCAGATCCTGCCGCACCACGAGAATGCAGGACATGTAATCGGGCCAATATTCTCTGGCCTGAAACAGCACCTTGCCGTAGCCAGCCATTTCCGCCTGCGATGGGAAGGGCTCTCCCATCGAAAATCCGTCAATAGCCCCGGCCGCAAGCGCCCCGGATACATCGGGGGGCGCCATTTCCACCATTTTGACGTCGCCCGGTTTGATACCCCAGACCTGCATCGCGCGAAACAGCAGCAGCCGTTCGTCGGAAAAGCGGCTGGGAATAGCAATGGTGCGGCCGCGCAGATCGGGAACCGTCTTGACGGGTCCGTCCTTGCGCACAACCACGGCGCTGCCGTAGCGATGGCCAAGATAGACAACCTTGATGGGAACGCCCTGAGACACGAGGGCAATCGCCAGCGGAGCCACAATGAAGGCGGCTTGTACTTTATTGGAGATGAGGGCTTCCTTGATCTCCGGAAAACCCTGGAACAGGCGCGGCAGGAAGATCTCGCCGTTGTCCGAATATTTCGAAATATAGTCGGTCACCGGGCAAGTGAGCTGGCAGGTCACGGGAATATAAGCGACGGTAATCTTTCGCTCTTCCAGCGGGAGATGGTCATTCAGAACGGCAGGCCAATTCACATTCAGATAGCCGTGAAGAGCGGAGATGAGCGCAAGCCATGCAAACCCAAAAAGCAGGACTTTTTTCTTAGAACTCATTGCGGAATCCCCAGCGGATCGATTTGATTCTTTCGAGCCCGCGGAAGCCGATGTCCAGCAACAATCCGATAAGGCCGATCATGAGCATGGCGGCCACCACCAGGTCGTAACGCTTACCGGAATTTCTTGCATCGATGACCAGGTATCCGAGGCCGGAATCCACGGCGACCATTTCCGCGGCCACCACCACCAGCCAGGCAATTCCCAGGGCCAGCCGCAGGCCCACGATGATCTGCGGAAGGGCGGCGGGAAAGATGACTTTCGCGAGGAGTTGGGCGGGGGCCAGGCCAAAGTTGCGGCCCGCACGACGGTAGACGGAAGGCACATTGGATACGCCGTTCACACAGGCGACGACGATGGGGAAAAACGCCCCCATGAAAATCAGGAAAATTGCGGCATTATTGCCAACCCCGAAAAAAATGATGGCCACGGGAATCCACGCGATCGGGCTGATGGGCCTGAGGATTTGCATCACCGGATTAACAATCTGATTCAGCGCCGGATACCAGCCGAGGGCGAGCCCCAGCGGAATGCCCAGTGCGACCGCGGCGCCAAATCCGATGGCCACGCGGCCCAAGGAACTAGCGATATCTTGCCAGAGAACATGTTTATGGGAGAGCTCGAGCAGGCCCCGCTCTACCTGAAGCGGAGCAGGAAAAACTCTGGTCTTGGACCAAATGACGGAGTAGTGCCACAAAGCAAAGAACACGGCGAGCGCCACCAAAGGCCAAAAGAATTTCTCCCATTTATTGGGTTCGGCGTGGGCGCTCATATTCTGCAGGCCAATCCAATCTGTTGGAGAATGCCATCGCGAAGCTGCAAATAGCGCGGGGAACTGATGTCCCGCGGGTGTGGGATGTCGATATTCACGACTTGCTGGATGACCGCGGGGCGGGCGCTCATGACCACCACGCGATCCGCCAGTTGCACGGCTTCGTCGATATCGTGGGTGACGAACACAATGGTTTTGCGCTCCGCTTCCCAGATGCGAAGCAATTCTCCGCGCATGATATGACGAGTCATGGAATCCAAAGCGCCAAATGGCTCGTCGAGGTAGAGCATGTCCGGATTGACTGCCAAAGCGCGCGCCACTTCGAGCCGTTGCTTCATGCCGCCGGAAAGTTCCGAAGGATAGGCCTGCTCAAATCCTTGTAACCCAACCATCTTGATGTAGTGCGCGACGCGTTCGCGGCGCTCCTCGCGCGGCAATTTGAACAGGCCGAATGCTATGTTGCCTTCGACGGTGAGCCACGGGAAAACGCCGTGCTCCTGGAACACAAAAATTCGGCGCGGATCCGGCCCACGCACGATCTCGCCGTCGATGCTGACCGATCCGCTGGTGGGAGAAAGGAGGCCGCCGATGGTGTTTAGCAGCGTCGATTTGCCGCATCCCGAAGGCCCAACCACACAGACAAATTCCCCTGCGGAGACTTCCAGATTGATATCCTGGAGGACCGCGATGCTCTTGTCGTCGCGCGCGAAAACCATGTAGAGGTCTTGCACCCGCAGTTTGGCCCCCGCAGCCGGCAGCGCGCTGGAAGCTTGCCCCGAAGACATTCCTAATCCTCCGAATACGCCCAGCGGAACGATTTAACTTTTTCCAGCGAGCGCATGGCCGTATCCAGCAGCAGGCCAATCAGACCAATGATGACCATGCCGGCCACCACCAGGTCATAGCGATTGCCGGCATTGCGCGCATCCACGATAAGAAATCCCAACCCGGAGTCGACCGCGATCATTTCCGCCGCGACAACCACGAGCCACGCAACTCCCAAAGTAATCCGCAGCCCGATCAATAGTTGCGGAACCACGGCCGGGTACAAAACCCGGTAAACCAGAGCGACCGGACGCAAGCCGAAGTTGCGTCCCGCGTTTATATAAACTGCAGGAATGTTTCTGACGGCATTGATGGCCGTCAGCAGCAACGGAAAAAAACATCCCAGAAAGATGAGAAATATCGCGCCGGAATCTCCCACGCCAAACCACAATATGGCGAGAGGAATCCAGGCGAGTGGAGAAATAGGGCGAAAAATTTGCACCAGCGGATTCAGCGCCAGTTCCGACCGGCGATACCATCCAATGGTCAGTCCCAGAGGTATGGCGAGAACGACCGCGAGGCTAAAACCCCAGGTCACGCGAAAAAGCGAAGCCACCACATATTTGAAGAGAAACCCGTGACGCAGCAGGTCGGCGATACCACCCACGACGCCCCAGGGGCCCGGCAAGATGTATCCCGGATGCCGACTGACGGCGATTTGCCACGCAGCAAGCAATGCCGCGATAAAAGCAATGGGCCGTAAGCGCACCAGAAGTTTCAAGATCTATGCTCTATTTCCTTTACACGTTCGCATGGGGCGCCGCTGCCTTGATGGCGACCCAGGCTGTCAGCGCAGATGGGACGGGCAAGCCGAAGCGAAACCATTGGCGGAACAAGATGTACAGGCGCGCTGGTCGGTTTTAGAACCTAAGACGCGTTCTCCGCCATCTGGCAGGGGGTGAGGTTAGCATCCGGTTTTGGTACCCATCAATAGTACAAAACCATCAGACGCTTGAGCTGCCGCCAATTTCCGAAACCGGGCAAATTTGAACCGTGGCGGATGAAATCAACGAGTCGCCACCTCGCCCGTGATGAGGTGGTAGTTCAAGGTGTTGGGCTAGCGGATGACTCAGGCGGAGGAATCTCAATCCGAAAAACCTGGAATGTAGCGTTGTGAAAAACCGGCGTCAAGACGATCAGATGGCCGGTGGTTAAATCCTGAACAGGGTCGCCCGTCGCCTGATATTCAATTAGCCAGCGTGCATGGACCGCGCTGAGGAACGCCGCCGATTGCGCGGCGGTGTCATCCGGCGCCAGCCTTCCCACGGCGCGATTGGTGAAGAGGGCCAGGGTGCGAGAAGCCGGGAAAATGAGCACGTCCGACGACTGCGTGTTGGCAGCGATGAAGGCAAACAACTGTTGCGCGTCAGGGTCCCGCACGTCGACCAAGCGCTCTTGCGCCGCGCGCCAGCGAAATGCTCCCAGATACGTTATCGCCGCGAAGACAAGGAGAATCGTCGCCAGCGCCGCCCGCGCGGGACGCGCAAAACGCGAGGTGAGCTGCAAAAACCCCGCAAGACCATAAGCGCAATACAACGGCAACACGGGAAGCAGACCGCGCAGACCCATCTCCGCAGTCCAGGTAAACAATACCGCCAGATAGCCCAGCAGATAAAATTCGGTGAGCGACCTGCGAACCCACAAGTTCTTAAGAAATCCCCATGACGCGAGTGCGGTAAAGAGTAATGCGAAAACGACCTGCGCGGACTTGCTGATGCCGTTGCGCCAGAAGTAGGACAAGGTCTCGCCATAGAAAATCGCGTGCTGCCAGATTGCCGCTACCGACAAGTGCACCGCATCCACGTAGGATTTTGGCGAAATAAGTAAAATATTTTGCAGGACAATTAACGTGCCGGTCAGCAGGATGACCGCGAGCAAGAAACGGCTGGGCCGGCGAAACTTGCACACATCCGCCAGAATCAGGGCAGGCAGCAAGACAATTCCAATCGTGCGCGTTCCGTACGCACCGTAGATCAAAAAAGACAGCAACAGGGCCGCCCCCCAACGCCAGGTGCGGGGATCCAGCCGCTGGTAAATCCGTTGCGCGGCGAGAAGCGAGCAGAACGAAAACATGAGATACGGAAACTCAGAGATCAGATAGTCCCGCTGGTCCCAGAATACGATGTTAAAACTGAGCAACAGAATCACGGCCAAGATCGCCCAAGGCGGCATCTCGGCTTGCAAGAGCAGCGCGAGGGAAACCAGAAAAACACCGAAGCATAGAACAGTGACGACCTTCATCGCCCGCAAGTCAAAGCCACGTAACTTGTAAACGGGCGCGAGGATTAGCGGATAAACCGGCGGATAGCCTTGCGAGGGCGACATCCACAACCCATCCGGATTGGGGACGTATTTAATGTCTGTATACGGACGGCCATCAACCAAATTTTCCGCGTGCATAACATATGCGGCGAAGTCATCAAGCGCGAAAGGGTGCCCGGGCGTAACGGTGGTGGCGTAGATGACAACGACCGCAAGCACCACGCTCCATCGCCAAAGCTGGTGCGAAAAGAGCCGGGAATGGGATTCCGCGTGATGAAGGTGAATGTGGATAGCCCTCGTTGCCCGCACGGTTCAGGCGGGCACGATAGTCTAACCGTTCCGCTGGCTTTTGTGTTCAGCGGTGCTGAGGGAAGGAACGATTGGCGGGGTCCTGCCGGCGCCTGGACACATGCCAGGTGACGTGGGGCAATTGAATCTTGGTGGTGGTGGGCCCGGATGGACTTGAACCATCAACCTGCGGATTATGAGTCCGATGCTCTAACCAATTGAGCTACAGGCCCTACGCCTTGATACCATACTTCGTCCGCAGGGCCTTTTCCAGTTGCTTCATTCCGCTTGAGCACGTTCGTGATTCGGGCGGCCTTCTTGTTATGGACTGGCGGACTCATCATCTGTTGAACGCCGCGGTGTAGGAGCCAATTCCGGCTTGTGCGTTGCTGTTGTGCCGGGAATTCGCGGCGCCGCTCACCACAAATCTTGAACAAAAGACTTGGCGATTTAATGGCCGAGGCGCAAGACGATGCCGGCGGAGATGCGGGCGTGATTTTCGACGGCGGAGTTGCCGTTGAGATTGGGGAAGCGGGTGAGGAGATAGTCGGCTTCGAAAAGACGGAGGGCCAGGCGATGGCGCAGGGGCATGTCGAGGCCAGCGCCGATGGAGAACGCGAAGGCGTTTTCGCCGGCGTCGAGGCCGCCGGAGCTGGCGGTGACGCGCGCGCCGCCGAGAAGCACTTGCGCGAAGGGGACGAAGCGGGAGAACTTGCGCACGGTGTAACGCGGGCCGACGAGATAGGTGTAGAGATTGCTGGAAAGGCCGGCGGGAAGATCGCTGAAGGTATAACCGCCAACGTCGGCGACGGCGGAGAAGTGGTCGCCAAAATTACAATTGACCGCGGCGCTGCCGCCGTTGAGATTGAAAGCGCCGCCGATGTTCGCGGAGCCGGCGCGGACGTAGGAGTAGGATCCGGAAACGTCGAACTGTAATACGGAAGCGGCGAGGTTTTGCGCGCGGGAAGCGGAAGGCAGGAGGGCGGCGAGGGCGACGACAGCGGCGAGTACGGCGCGGCTGGCGAGTGGCCGGCGCGGACCAGATTTCGGCGGCGAGGAGATGGAGCGTGCGAGCGGCGCCGACGCGCGAAGGCATTTTATATCGATGAGCGTTCTGGCGATGAACATTGGTTCTCTTTTGTCTCCGTTGGATATGCGGTTTTAAGAGCGCACGATTTATTGCGTCACGATCAGGGTTACCGGCGTGGCATGCTGCAGCGCGCCGGAAGAGCCGGTGATGGTGAGCGCATAGGCGCCCGCAGGCGTGCCGAAGTCTTGGAAATTGCGGGCGCCGGCGCAGCCGAAAAGCGCCAGCGTGCCACCGGCGAGGAGCAACGCGAGCCAGACGCCGCGCGGTGTTTTGCGGCGGCGGCGCGGGTTGAAGGCGGAGAGCACGAGGCCGGCCAGCGGAACGAATAGCGCATAGAGAGGCAGACGGTTCGTCGGCAAATTGCGCGTGAGGTAAGGGTCTCCGGCATTGGTGAAGATGTTCAGGGTGGAGAGCGCGGGATTCGCGCCGGGAGTTAAGGACGAGGGATTGAAGACGTAGGTGGTGCGACCGGGCAAGCCGGTGAGAGTCAGGGTGATGGCGCTGGCGAAGACGTTATTTTGCGGCGTTACCGTAAGCGCGAAGTTGGCCTGCTGTCCGGCTTTCACGGTGAGAATGATTTGTGCGGTAGCGACGGTGAAGTCCGGCGGAAGCGTGATGGTGGTGGCGTCACCGGCGGAACTGCTACCGGGGCCTGGTTCTCCACCGCCAGAGACGGAGGCGGAGTTGGACACGCTGGATGGGGCGTTGGCGGCGACGGCGAGAGTAAGAGTGATTGGCGGGTAGCCGGCGCCGGGAGCCAGAGCGTCGCTGCGGGTGCAAGTCAGCGTGGCGAGCGTGCAATTCCATCCGCTGCCGGCAATGGAAGTCGCGGTGAGACCCGCGGGGAGTAAGTCCGTGACGGTGACGACACCCGCAGTGGGGCCGGCGCCCGCGTTGGCGACAGTAAGCGTGTAAGTGGCGGAGGTCTGGCCCTGGTAGAAGCTGCCGGAGTGCGTGGAAGTAATGGTCAGGTTGGGAGTGAGAACGTTGACAGAGGCGGAGGCGGAGGCGCCCGTGCCGGCGTTGGTGGAGGTAATTGCGCCGGTGGCGTTGGTCTGATTGCCTGCGGCGGCGGCAGTGACGTTGACGGAGAAGGTGCAGGTGGCGCTGGCGGCGATGGCGCCGGCGGAGAGCGTAACGCTTTGTGAGCCTGCGGCGGCGGTGATCACGCCGGTGCCGCAGGAGCCGGTGAGTGCGTTGGGCGTGGAGACGACCAAGCCCGAGGGCAGGGCGTCGGTGAAGGCGACACCTGCAAGCGCGAGAGCGGAGTTGGGATTGGAGATGGTGAAGGTGAGCGAGGTAGAAGTTGCGAGACCGAGCGTCGCGGCGCCAAAAGATTCGGCGATGCTCGGAGGCATGGCGGTGGAGAGGGTTGCAGAGGCGGTATTGCCGGTGCCTCCGTTGGCGGAGGTGACCGCGCTGGTGACGTCGGTGAAACTGCCTGCGGCGGCGGCGGTAACATTTACGGAGAAGGTGCAGGAAGCGGCGGCAGCAATGGTGGCTCCGGTGAGATTTATTGCTCCGGAGCCTGCAGAGGCGGTGATGGCGCCGCTGCCGCAGGAGCCAGCGAGCCCGTTTGGCATAGAGACGACCAAGCCGGTCGGCAGGGTATCCGTGAAGGCCACGCCGGAAAGAGCGACGGAGTTGGCCGCTGGATTCGTGATGGTAAAGGTGAGCACGGAATTGGCGTTGGGGGAAATGGCTGTGGGATTAAAAGCTGCGGCGATGGCAGGCGGGGCCACGATCACGATGCCGGCGGAAGCGGTAGCGCCGGTGCCTCCCTCTGTGGAGGTTATGGCGCCTGTGGTGTTGTTTTGCTGGCCGGCGACAGTTCCGTTGACGTTCACGGAGAAAGTGCAGGAAGAGCTTTGCGCGAGAGTCGCGGCAGAGAGGCTGATGACGCTACTGAATCGCGTGCGCGTTGCGGTGATGGCGCCTCCGCCGCAGGTGCCGGTCAGGCCGTTGGGCGTTGCGAGGACGAGGCCCGCGGGCAAAGTGTCGCTGAAAGCGATGCCGCTGAGCGAAGCGGCGGTGTTGTTGTTTTGCACGGTGAAGCTGAGGGAGGTGGAACCATCGAGCGGGATGCTGGCGGCGCCGAAAGCTTTGCTGAGGACCGGCGGAACGGTGGCAGCGTTGACGGTGACGGAAGCAGTGGAGGTGTTGCCGGCGCCGGCATTGGTGGAAGTCACCTGCACGCTGTTGTTTTTCACACCGCTGGTGCTGGCGGTTACGTTCACGGAAAAAGTACAAGAAGCGCTGGTGGCCAGAGTTGCGCCGGCAAGGCTGACCACGGACGAGGCCGCAGTGGCAGTGATGGTTCCTCCGCCGCAAGAACCGGTCAGCGCGTTGGGTGTCGCTACCACCAAACCGGATGGCAACGCATCGGTGAAGGCCACGCCGGCGAGTGCGACGGTGTTGGCGATGGGATTGGCAATCACGAACGTCAACGAGGTGGAAGCACCTGACGCGAGGCTGGCCGCGCCAAAAGATTTGGTGATGGCGGGAGGAGTGGCGACGCTGAGATTGGCTGAGGCGGTGTTGCCGGTGCCGCCGTTGGTCGCGCTCACGAAACCGGTGACGTTGGTGTAACTGCCGGAAGCCGTCCCCACAACGTTGACGGTGAGGGTGCAACTCGTGTTGGGCGTGGCGATGCTGCCGCCCGCCAACTGAATGCTGGTGGAACCGGCTGCGGCGGTAACCGTGCCCGCGCAAGTGTTCGACAATCCATTGGGCGTGGCGACGAGCAGGCCAGTAGGCAAGGTGTCGGTAAAGGCGACTCCCGTTTCTGCGACGGTGTTCGCCGCCGGGTTGCTGATGGTGAAGGTCAATGCGCTAGCACGACTCACGGAGATGGCCGCTGGGTTGAAGGCTGCGGCGATGGTTGGCGGAGCGACGACGACGATGCCAGCGGAAGCGGTGCCGCCGCTGCCGCCTTGCGTGGAGGTTATTGCGGTGGTGGTGTTGTTTAGCTGGCCGGCGACAGTTCCGTTGATGTTCACGGAGAAGGTGCAGGAGGTGCTTTGTGCCAGGCTCGCCGCGGACAGCGTGACGGCGTTCGTCCCTTGCGTGGCGGTGATGGATCCACCGCCGCAGGTGCCAGCGAGACCGTTAGGCGTGGAGACCACGAGCCCTGCGGGCAACGTGTCGCTGAAAGCGATGCCGCTGAGCGTTGTGGCGGTGTTGTTGTTCTGCACGGTGAAGCTGAGGGAGGTGGAACCGCCGAGCGGAATGCTGGCGGCGCCGAAGGACTTGATGATCACGGGGGGAGCGACGACGGTGATGCTGGCGCTAGAGGTGTTGCCAGTGCCTTGAGTGGAAGTAACCTGCACGGCGTTGTTTTTCACGCCGGCGGCCGTTGCGGTGACGTTGATGCTCATGGTGCACGAGGCGCTGGAGGCCAGCGTTCCTGCCGACAGGCCGGCAGAGCTGGCTCCGGCAACGGCGGAGGCAGTGCCGCCACAGGTGCTGGTGAGATTGTTGGGTGTGGCGACCACCAAGCCAGAGGGCAGAGTATCGGTGAAGGCGATGCCGGTTAGCGCGGAGGAGGAATTCGGATTGGTGACAGTGAAGGTCAGGGAGGTGGGGCCATTTAGCGGGATGGTGGAAACGCCGAAGGCTTTGGCGATTGCGGGGGGAAAAAGCGTACCGGTGCCGCTGAGAGCTAAAGTTTGGGGACTGTTGTTGCCGTTGTCGGTGATGCTGAGGGTGGCGACTTCGGAACCCACGACCGAAGGCGTAAGGGTGACGGAGATATTGCAGGTTGCGCCAACGGCGACGGTGGCGCCGCAGGTGGTGGTCTTGGAAAAGTCGCCGGAGTTCGTGCCGGTGATGGAGATCGCGGAAATGGTTAATGTTCCGCCGGTGCTGTTGGTGAGGGTAACGGTAAGGGAGGAGCTGGGGACACCGACAGCTTGATTTCCAAAGGACAAGCTGGCCGGCGACAGGCTGACGGGAAGGGTTTGCAAAAAGATGGAGACGCTGGCGGCACCGTTGTTGGTAAAGGCCAGATCCAACGCGCCATTGCCGACGAAATCGGCGGTTACGGCACTGTAGGTTCCGCTGGCGGTGGTATAGGTATTGGGCGCGAGAAAAGTGCCATCGCCATTGCCGAGGAAGAGAAAGGCTTCGCCGAGCGTTTCATCGGCGACGGCGATGTCGAGCTTGCCATCGCCGTTGAAGTCTCCGGTAACCCCAGAGATGAGATTGGAGCCGGCCGCGGGATTGGAATGGAGCGTGAGCCCGCCGGCGCCGTTGCCGAGGAGGATGGCGACATCGGAGGCGTTCACGGCGGCGACATCGAGGTGAGTGTCGTTGTTGAAATCGCCGGAGATCAAACCGATGGGAAACCCGGAGCCGCCGACAGCGGTGGAAGTTTGCGTTTGAAAGGTGCCGTCGCCGTTGCCGAGAAGCATTGAGACGGAATTGGAGCTTTCGTTGGCGACGGCGATGTCGAGCTTGCCATCTTCGTTGAAGTCTCCGACGACGAGCACCTGCGGCCTGCTGCCGACCGCCGGGGAGGCGGCGGCGGTGAAGGCGCCCGTTCCATTGCCGAGAAGAATGGTGACGGTGTTGGAGGTGGCATTGGTGATGGCAAGATCGAGATGGCCATCGGCATTGAAATCGCCTGCGGCAATGGCAAAGGGCGAGCCGCCGGTGGCAGGTGAGGAATGCAGCGTGAAGGTGCCATCGCCGTTGCCCAGCAAAATGGAAACGGTGTTACTGCCGCTGTTAGCCACGGCGAGATCGAGTTTGCCGTCTTCGTTGAAATCTCCGGTGACAATCCAGTGCGCTCCCGCGCCGACGGTGACGGTGGGTTGCGCGGTGAAAGTGCCATCTCCATTGCCTAAGAGAATGGAAACAGTTCCGGCGTTGGAATTGGCCACGGCGAGATCGATTTTTCCATCGCCGTTGAAGTCCCCGGTAACGAAACCGGCAGGACCGCTGCCTACGGAAGCGGTGAAGTTGGCGGTGGAGGGGAAATTCACGGCGCTTAGCGTGGAAGCGACCGGGATGTAGGAAACGTTTGACGTGCCGCCACCCGGAGCGGGAGTGACAACAGTAATGGTGCCGAGACCGACGGCGGCGACGAACGAATTGGGAACGGCCGCGGTGAGTTCCTTGGCGTTGACGAATGTGGTGGTGAGCGCGGCGCCGCTCCAGTAAACGATGGAACCGGAGACGAATCCGGTGCCGCGGACGGTGATGGTCACGCCGACGCTGCCGGGAGTGATGCTGACGGGGGAGACGATGTCGACGAAAGGAACGGCATTGGCTTGGGCCGCGGGTAAGAAAGGCGCGGAGGAGAAAAGCACCAGCACGAAATAAACAACGATACGGGGGAGGAGATGATGAAACGGCTGGTGCGGGCCGGCGAATAGCAAGGGGGATTCTCCTGAACTTTTTGCGCACAATGCCGCGCGAGCATTTGACGAACGAGAAAATGGCTGGGCCGCGACGCAAAGTTTTGCCGCGCGATAAAGAGCTGGCGACGAAAATTCCATGGGCAATATCCTCGGCGCGAGGCGAGGGATTTAGTTCAGGAAGGGAGAAACTTCAGCAAAACGAATGCCCCCAAGGCATGCGTTTCACAGAGTGAAGGCCTGCGGTGACAAAACTTGCTGCCGGAATCAACGAACTGAGGCAGAGAACTGCAACGCTACCGTCGATTCAAGGTAACGTGCAGAGGGGCGGTGGCGATGAGACAATTTCGTACCATCTCGGATGCAAGTTCCTGATAGACAACATGCCTGGTCGATGGTGTTTCTGGAGATGTGCGGTGCAGGTCGCCAGCGCAGCCGTATAGCGCTGCTAACTGGGAGGTCCGTACTCCATCGCCCGCAGCGCCGGGTACAACTTGCGATATTCCGTGTATCGCCGGTTCATGAGCGCCCGATTTTTCTCCACGGGCGGTATGGTGGTGGTTATGCGTATTGTTGCATCGCAAGCCGCCTCGACACTTTCCCAGACGCCCGTTCCGACACCGGCGAGCAAGGCCGCGCCGTAGGCAGCGCCTTCCTCGGCTTCGACAATTTCCACCGCGTGACCATAAACGTCCGCTTGAATCTGGCGCCACAGTTGCGAGCGCGCTCCGCCACCACCGAGCCGGATGGACGCGACGGGGACGCCGATCTCCGCAAAAATTGTCAGCGTGTCGCGCAAACTGAAGGCTACGCCCTCGAGAATCGCGCGGATTACATGGCCACGGGTATGCTGCGCGGTAATGCCCACCAGTGCGCCACGCGCATCGGGATCAAGATGCGGGGTGCGCTCGCCCATAAGATAGGGGGCCCACAGTAAACCGTCCGCGCCAGGAGGAGTCTTCGCGGCGTCATCCACGAGCCGGCCATAGGCGTCGCGAGCATATTCCGGACCGGTCGCGAATTGATCGCGGAACCACCGCAGTGAAAGTCCCGCTCCCTGCGTAACACCCATGACATGCCAGCGATCGGGAATGGCGTGACAAAACGTGTGAATGCGCCCCTGCGGTTCGAGTACTGGAGTGCTGGTGGCCGCGAAAACCACGCCAGACGTGCCGATGGTGGCGCTAACCGCGCCGGGGCGTACGATCCCCATGCCCACTGCGCCCGCGGCCTGGTCTCCCGCGCCGGCAACCACCGGGGTGCCCGCTCGCAAGCCCGTGGCGCGCGCGCCTTCTTCGGAAATGGCCCCGGAAACTTCCTGCGACTCGAAAACCCGCGGAAGCAGGGCAAGGACAATTCCTGAAACGTCCAGCATATCCGCCGACCACTTTCTCTTGGACACATCGAATAAGAGCGTGCCGGACGCATCGGCGACATCCGTGGCCTTGATGCCCGTTAGCCGGAAGCGCAAGTAATCCTTGGGCAGCAGAATGCCCCGCGCGCGCTCCCAAATTTCTGGCTCGTGTTGCTGAACCCACAAAATCTTGGGCAAGGTAAAACCGGTGAGCGCGGGGTTGGCCGTCAATTGAATCAATCGGCGTGCGCCGATTTTTTGGGTGACGGCGCGGCACTGCTCGCCGGTTCGCTGATCGCACCAGATGATGGAGGGCCGCAATACCTCGCCTTTCGCGCCGAGCAGCACCAGCCCATGCATCTGGCCGGTCAAGCCGATCCCGGAGATCTGGTCCCCCGAAGTGTTCCCTTTCGCTAAACATTCCGGAATGGCGCGACAAGCCGCATTCCACCAATCTTCCGGCGACTGCTCCGCCCAACCGATGTGCAGGGAGATTGGCGGGGCATGTTCGGCTGTAGCGCTGCTCAACACGTGGCCGAGCTGATCGAGCAACAGGACGCGAGTGCCGCCGGTGCCTACGTCGATACCCAGCAATTTCATCGCACCACGCTCCGCCTAGTGTTTCCCGGATGGTTGAAACGCTTCCGGCGGGTCCAAATAGCACTGCTTCCAGAAGTCGTCGATGGACAGCGCGCCGTCAGCCATTTGTGCAACGCTGGCCAAGGTGGCGCCGATAATGCCGCCGTCCGCGGAATCATAAATGACAACCACGCCCTCGACGGGAGTTGCGGCGTCCGCGCCGGGAGAATAATTTTTAAACAGCGAAACGGCAAAGGCCAATTTCGCGCGCGCATCGGTTTCCGCCGCCACCTGGGAAACCGGCCGCACCGTGTAAATCTTTACCTTTTTCCCTTTCAAACTGTCCCAATCGCCGGGAAACAAACTGACTTCTTCGCGTTCAACCTCAAACGGCGGCTGGTTCTTCGGCGCTTCGGCGTCTTCTTGGGCCTTCAGCCGAGCCTCGATGAAGTCCGTCAAGTCCACGGCGGCGCGCTTTATATATCCACGCGAGACGCCGGAGATTCCCACGTGAAGCCATGCACCCTCGGCTTCGAGGAATTCAAACTCATCTCCGGCGGCAGCCAAAAAGAGAATTTTGGCTCCCTCCGCGGGGCGCGCCGTCACGGGGGTGCCCGATTTTTTTACGACCACCAGGTTTAGCGGATGAGCCTGATTTTTTTGTACCTCCTCGAGTCCTTCGAGCGTGGCGCTGAGTTCCTGCTCCTGTCGTTCGTCGGCTTCGCGCTGCGCGCGTATCTCTCGCAATTGATCGGTGGACAGAGCGGCTGTCGCGCCTCCGCTATTCGCTAGCTGTGAAACTCCGGGGACACCCGAGAGATCGAGTTTCGCTTTGGGCGCAACAATTCCGGACGGCACAGCGGAGGTTCCGGATGCGCGCGGCACACCCGATGGCGCCGTGCCTAATTTTTCGTCCAGGCGATCGAGCAGATCGAACTCGAGCCGCCCATTTGAAATCAGCACTTCGTATCCGGACTTGGAAGGATCGCTGTCCGCATACCACGCAGTAATTTTTGCCGATACCTGCACGATGGTGCCGCCCCGTGCTCCGGTGCCGGGAAAAAGTTCGATATCCAACTGGTAGAACGCACGTTCGTAGTGCGTGATGGGCTTCGGCGGCGTGGCTACGAAGCCATCGACGATTGGCAGCTTTTGTCCCGCGTAGGCCCCCATGGCTTTCAAGGCCTGATCGACTTCCGTTTTTGATTTGGAATAGGTTCGCGCGTAAGGCATGGTTTGCGCGTGGAGCGCGGGCGCGACGCAGGTCGCCAGCGTCGTCGCCAGCGCGGGCGCCGATATCAAGAAGGAAACGAAAATCGCTCTAGCCAAGCAAGGTCTCCGCGATCGTCCGTGGGAATCGGATTTGCCCAAAAATGTTCCGTTCAAGGAAGGAGTTCCAGTTGATCCTCAGCCAGCCAGCCGCGTTGTCCGTCCAGTTCTTGCACTCCGAGCCAGCGCGGCGTAACGATGACGACCACCACTTCTGTATATGCCGCCATGGGTTTAATGGTTGCCGCCTCGCGGAATGGCGCGGCTTTGAGATCCGCGCCGGGGGCTTTCACGCGGCGTTCGACGTCGTGTCGCAACTTTTGCACACGTTCCTGCAGATCCTTCACTCCCGCTTGCGCGTGCGCCAATCGCTCGGTCTCGTCCTCTCGCTGATGAATGAAATTTTGCTTCACCAGTTCCGCGCTGTCCCGCCGTCGCTGGGCATCAGAGGCCTGTTGCTCGTCAAATTGAATGGCCAGCAGGCGATCTTGAATGACCTTGAATTCCGCACCTTCCACGGTGCCATCGGACTGGTGATATACACGGTGGGCATCTTCCACATAAATCGCATCGATGCGCAGACGAGAGCGATCCGCCGTTATAGGCGTCAGCACAAAGCGCACCACGATGGTGCCTTGGTCCGCGCTCTCCAGAAAATGGCGCGGTGCGATGGCTTTCGGACGGACCTTATAAAAGACTTGTCCGCCACCCGTCCACTCCGGGAAGAATTTTGACGACTGCTCCTCGGTCGCGCCCAGAAGCGTGGGCTCTTTATCGTAGATTAAGGTGCCGTGGATGGTCTGATCTTCGAGGTCCGATTTGAGCGCGTCCAACACGTCGCGGCTGGAACCTTCCAATTCCTTCACAACGCCCGGGCTTTCGACGCGCTCTTTGGTGCGCGCCGAGGCGGACACTAGAAGCATCGTGCTTGCCAGGAGCAAGCCACGGTGCGCGTGGATCGAGATAAGGTTGCGCTTGCCCAAGAACATGGTGGCCACGGAAATTCGACCGCGCTCCCCCGTTAGTATCCCGATTTGCGTGTCCCTGTCAAATGTGAACCATTTCCTCGGTTTTCGACGACCTGCCGAGCCATCTCGGTCCCGCATGAAAAGATTTTTTGCATGTAACAAAGAAAACTCTTGCATTCGGCTTTTTCTGGAGTTAGCATCCGCGACGGTTCAGGGACTTGAGGACTTTGGCGTCTCTATTTCTCCGGAAAAGAGCTCCAATCTTCCATGGGTGAAGTGTCGGCAATTCGTTCTAGCAGTGCAGACGACCGCGGACGCGCCAGGCGTCATTCGTTTGCGGTAGGTTCTACTTTCCTCCCTCCCTTTTTCTGCCGTCGTTCGGCGAGACCAATTCAGTTTTTCAGTTTGTGGCTTCGCACTTTCCGAGCAGGAGGCACTATGTGCGTTATTGCTGGTGTAAATCGGGCCAGAAAGATGCTTCCGTTGGTTCCCATGTTGTTCAGCGTTATCTTGGTCTTGGTATTCCTTCTGAGCGACATTCGCCCCGCTACGGCGGCACCTCTCAGCGCGGTGCGAGTGAATGCCATTCCGGCCTTTGCGCGAAAATACGGTCTGCCCTGCTCGTCGTGCCATCTGGCATGGCCGATGCTCAGTCCTTTCGGACAGGCATTCAAGGACAACGGCTATCAATTGGGTAACGACCGCGATGCTCCCATTTTTCAGAATCCGGCGTACTGGCCGGTGACGTTTCGCATCACGCCGATCTGGCACCGCGAAAACGAAACGCACGCCGGTGTAGACACGGCCGCCGGCCCCTTAACAGGTGAGGGGAGCCTGACCACGCATGGATTCGACTGGAGTGGCTTGGATTTCCACACAGGTGGCACGCTCGCCAAAAATTTCTCCTTCTATGTGCTGCCATCTTCGGACAATACCGGCGCCTTCCACTTTGAAACCGTTTTCGCACGCATAGACAACGTGGGCGGCAGCAGTTGGTTCAATATCAAGCTCGGCAAGTTCGAGCTGGACAATCTCCTGTCTGAAAAGCGCATCCTCACGTTGACCAATGTATCCGGCGTGTACACCAACTATCACTACCAGCCGCTTACGGAAATCGACTCTCCAGGTTTAGTTCCGTTCTCTTTCGGCATTGGCGACAATCAGGGCGGCTTGGAGGTAATGGGGCACTCCCTGGATGACCGCACGCGTTATTCCGTGGCCTTGATCAGTTCCAATGACGGTTCACCGAATTTGCCGACCAGCCGTTCTTATGGCGTGTTTCTTACCGCCAGCCAGGCCTTCCAGGTCGGGAGCCTCGGTCTGCAGCGCATTGGCGCATTCGACTACATCGGTGAGTGGCCCACATATTATCAATACTCACAGGGGGGCGTAGGTGTGGCAGGCACCGGCGAAGGCAACAAGGGCTACTACCGGGCAGGCTTGATTGGTCAGTTTTACATCAAGCACTATGACCTCACGGCGATGTATTTCCACAGTTCCGATAGCGCGTATCTAGGAACTGGTACCGCGGCGGGTACCCTTCTTCCAACTGGCGCCAGGAGTCCCAGCTGGAATGGCGCCTTGTTCGAGAGTCACTACACCTTCACGCCGCAATATATCTTGATCCAGCGCGTCGAACTCGTTCGCATGTCCCAGCAGGCGCTGCCAATCGGCGGCGGACCTGTTTATGTGCCGGGCAGCGGCGTAGTTCCGAGCGCCAACTTCGGCAACGAAGACGTGTACACCTTTGGCGGGCGTTACTATCCATTCATTTCCAGCCGCGCCGGTTTTGCGTTCCACGGTGAATATGCGTTCAGCCACCAGGTCGGTGCCTCGCCCGTGACCGGCCGCAACCTCGACTACAGCAGCTTGCTCGCTGGCTTTGACTTCGCGTTCTAAGGATGGAGACTATGCGAAAACTAAGGATCACAAAATTATTCGTAGCCGCCGCCATCCTCCTCGCCGGGCCGCTCCTGGTCTCGGCCCAAGATGAATCGCACATCGGCAAGTACAGCGGAAATGCCGGCGCCGGCAAGGAGCTGTATTTTCGCTATTGCTGGGGCTGCCACGGCTTCCGCGGCGACGGCAACGGCGAGAATGCGCCCTATTTAAACATTCTCCCGCGCAATTTCGTTGCGGCCGCCTTCAAATGCCGCTCCACCCCCTCCGGCACACTGCCCACCGACGAGGATTTGTTCGACTCACTAAAGCGCGGCTTGATCAACTCCAACATGCCTACCTGGATCACTCTTACGGATCAAAATCGTGCCGACCTGGTGGCCTTCATCAAAACATTTTCTCCGCGCTGGAAAACCGAGAAGCCCGGCGCTCCCTACGTTGCGCCTCCGGAACCGCCGCTGACTGTGGCGAGCATCAAGCATGGCCAGGAACTCTTTCAAAAACTGGAATGCTGGAAGTGCCACGGTCAGGAAGGCCGCGGTGACGGTCCTTCCGCTTCCACACTTACCGACAGCAACGACCAGCCAATCCGCCCCTATAACTTCGCCGCCGGCTCGCGCTTCAAGTGCGGTACTACTAACAGCGACGTGTGGAAAATCTTCATGACCGGGCTCGACGGCACGCCCATGCCTTCCTTCGCGGACGTTATCAAACCGGAGGACGCTTGGGATCTCGTTCACTACCTGCGCACCTTGCAGGTGACGCACAAGAGTCCCGAACTCGCGCTGTGGCTAACCACCAAGGAAGGTCAGGAAATCGTCAACGCGCAGAAAATTGACGGCACCCCGACGGGTTCCGGAATTAAGCAGTAACATAAGCTCCAGAAGGAGAACATCGCATGACCCTTAAGCACGTGTTTCTCGCAAGCTTGGTTACGCTGGCCGCCGTCACGCTGACGTCCGCGGGTCCCGGCTCTGGGACCATCTCCGGCAAAGTCACCTATACGGGTACGCCCGCCAAGCAAAAAGTTATCGACATGTCCAAAGAGCCCAGCTGCGCCAAGGAACATGCCACGCCGATTACCACGGAAACAGTGGTCGCCGGTCCGGGCAACAGTCTAGGAAACGTCGTCGTCTACATCTCGGCTGGCGCTCCCGACGAGCCCGCGCCGTCAACGACCGCTAACTTTGATCAAAAAGGCTGCCAATATATTCCTCACGTCCTCGCCTTTCAGACCAGTCAGGAGTTGAAGATTTCCAACGACGATCAGACCTCCCACAATATTCATCCTATCCCCAAGCTCAACCCGGAGTGGAATAAATCGCAGCCTCCTGGCACGCCTCCCATCATTGCCAAGTATGAGAAGGCGGAGATGATCCCGGTGAAGTGCAACATCCATCCGTGGATGCACGGCACCTTCGCGGTGCTTAAGAATTCCCATTACGCCATCTCAGACGCCGACGGCAACTTCAAGCTGCCTAATCTGCCTCCGGGCAAATATACCGTCACCGCCTGGCACGAGCCCGATCAGGAAATGAGCCAGGATGTGGTGATTAGCGGCAGCGAAACGAAGCCCATCACCTTCGTTTTCGCTCTGAAGCCTTATTGATGGCTGGGCGCTGATTGCGTCTACAAATCTCCGTTGGCGGATGCTTGGACTCTCGTCACAGCTGCTGCTAACGCAATTGGTATAGCACTCTTGTCCGCCTGTAATTTTTTGCCGGAGGTCGCGCCTGTGGGTAAATTTTTCGCCGTAGTGCTGGTCATCATCGCGCTGGCTTCCGCCTATCCTATCGTCACACACAAATACACGCCGCCGGTGGACATCTCCACGCACGGCCACGCCATCGACGAGCAACTCGCCGACACGATGGCCGAAGCCGGGCTGGCGTTCCTCTGCGCGCAACTGCTCCTGGCATTCTTCATCTGGAAATTTTCCGGCCGCAAACCAGGTGAAAAGGTCAGCGCCATTCCCGGCGGCGCAAAAATCATGGTGGCTGCCGCGTTCATTTTTGTGGGCACGGAAGTTCTTGCGCTCGGCGTGTTCGGCCAGAAAGCCTGGGCTGCTGTGTACTTTACGCCCCCGGCCGCCGACGCGCTGCAAGTCCAGGCGCAAGCCGGGCAGTTCGCATTTTATTTCCGGTATCCCGGCCCGGACGGGAAATTTGGCGCTATTCACCCGGACAAAATCGACGAAGGCAACGCCAACTTTTTCGGCCTGGATCCTGCCAACGACGTGGAGTCCCGCGACGACGTGGTGGCGGCCGAAATGGCCATCCCGGTCAATAAAGAAATTCACATGCTCATGCATGCCAAGGACGTCGGCCACTCTTTTTATGTGCGGGAACTGCGCATTCAGCAGGATTTCGTTCCCGGCCTGGATTTATCGCTGCACTTCACGGCCACAAAAATCGGCAAATACGAAATCGTTTGTACGCAGCTTTGCGGGCTGGGCCACTACAACATGAAAGCTTATCTGAACGTGCTTTCGCAAGAAGATTTCGACAAGTGGATGAAGGAAAAGATTTCCGAGCAGTAGGCGGATGGCGGAACGAGGCCCGGTTTGGCGTTGTTTCCGGCTAAGCAGTAATCGTTTTTTGAGCGAGGGTCATAAATGGATCAACCGTCTGTGCAACCCGCACACGTTCACGCTCCGCCGCAAGGATTTCTCTGGAAGCACGTATTCAGTCTGGATCACAAGACCATCGGGAAGCAGTACTATGCCCTGGCTCTCGTCGCCGTTTTCCTCGGCATGTGCCTTTCCTGGCTGATGCGTTTTCACCTCGTGTGGCCAAATACCGCCGTTCCCGGCCTGCAATTCATTTCCAAAGTTGGCGCACCCGGCGGGATTATCACACCCGAGTATTATTTGTCGCTGCTGACCATGCACGGCACGTTGATGGTGTTCTTCGTCCTCACCAACGCGCCGTTCGCCGCCTTCGGTAATTATTTCCTGCCCATTCAGATCGGCGCGGAAGATATGGCCTTTCCGCGGTTCAATATGATGTCTTTCTGGCTGACGTTCATGGCGTTCGTAGTCCTGGTTTTGGCCTTCTTCATTCCAGATGGTCCGCCGACCTCCGGCTGGACGGCTTACACCCCGCTCAGCGCGGTGGGCTCCGATGCGGGTCCCGGTCTGGGCTGGGGACAAAATCTCTGGGCTATCTCCATCGCCATATTTTGCGCCGCCTCGCTCCTCGGCGCGCTGAATTTCATCGCCACGACGATCGACCTGCGCGCCAAGGGCATGACCTTCATGCGCATGCCCATTTGCACCTGGGCGTGGTTCATCACGTCCTGCATTGCGCTGCTGGCCTTCGCCGTTCTGCTCCCCGCGTGCATCCTGCTGATTCTCGACCGCACTGCGGGCACGAGCTTCTTCATTCCCAGCGGCCTGGTGGTCAGCGACAAGCTGCAACCGCACTCCGGAGGCTCGCCGCTTCTCTGGCAGCATTTGTTCTGGTTCTTCGGCCATCCGGAAGTTTACATCGCGATATTGCCGGCCGCGGGGATCATTTCGCACGTGCTGATTAACAGCATGCGCAAGCCACTGCTCAGCGCCAAAGTGATCATTTATTCGATGATGGCCATTGGGTTCCTTAGCTACATGGTGTGGGGCCATCACATGTTCCTCAGCGGAATGAATCCCCTGTCCGGCCTAGCCTTTTCTTTTCCCACGCTGACGATCACCATTCCAGCAACGATCATCACGCTCATCTGGCTGGGCAGCTTGTGGGGGGCAAATCTCCGCCTCGACGCCGCGTCGCTCTTTGCGCTGGGCTTCATCTCCATGTTCGTGAGCGGTGGCGTGAGCGGGTTCTTTTTAGCACAGCCCTCGCTTGATATTTACCTCCACGGAACCTATTTCGTAGTCGGTCATTTCCACATGGTCATGGGCGTCGCAGCGATCTTCGGCGTTTTTTCCGCCACATACTTCTGGTTTGGCAAAATGACCGGCCATATGATGAACGAAACATTAGGCAAAATTCATTTCTGGTTCACCTTCATCGGCACCTATTGCATCTTCATGCCCTTCCACTATCTCGGCCTGGTGGGCAACATCCGCCGCTACTCCACGTTCGTGGACGATTTCATGGGCCCGCTGATGCCGCTGCACAAATTCATCACGATTGCAGCCCTGATTACCGGCGCAGCGCAATTCATCTTCTTCGCTAATCTGATTTACAGCCGCTTTAAGGGGCCGCGAGCACCGGATAATCCGTGGCAAGGCACTTCGCTTGAGTGGAGCGTTCCCTCGCCCCCACCGTGGAACAATTTTGGCGATAAGCATCCTATCGTCTACCACGATCCGTATCAGTATGGCGTGAAAGGCTCTAAAGGAGACTACATTATGCAAGATTCGCCGGAGCAAGGGGTGATCTGAGAGGCGGTCTATGGCGCAGGCGCGAGCGGATCAAAATACAACGCGAAGGCAGAAGAGGGTTTCAAAATCATGTCCACGACGATGCACCCAACCGTAGCCGGCGAAGCGTCAAGCTTGGCACAAAATCGCGCTATCGCCGCCGCTGGGGAGAATGTTCGCGCCAGTACCGCCGCCGAATCTTCTCACAGCGGGATCTGGGTGGGCATTTTCGCCATCACGATGTCGTTCGTCGCGTTCACTAGCGCGCTTTTCGTTCGCGAAGGGGCTTCGAGCGACTGGGCACACCTCACGCTGCCCACGATACTCTATTGGAACACGCTCGCTCTAATCGCCAGCAGCGTAACGCTCGAGGCATCCCGGCGCGCGATCTTCGTCGGGCGCGAGTTCCGGTCCGGAACCGACCGGGCCGGCTCCGGTTGGCTTGTAGTGACTCTCGCGCTGGGATTGCTCTTCGTCGCCGGCCAACTTGCCGCTTGGGCACAGCTTGGTGACCAGGGGCTGTATCTGGCCACGAATCCCAACAGCTCGTTCTTTTACGTATTGACCGCCGCGCACGCGCTGCACGTTCTCGGCGGCATCCTGGCGATGGCGTGGCTGGTGCGTTTGCGCCTGGGCAGCCGCACGACCATCCGCCGCCGCACTTTTGAATCCGTCGCCATCTACTGGCATTTCATGGGCGCTCTTTGGATTTATCTGTTGATTGTTTTGCGCAGCAAACTCTAGCCACACGAAGTTGCCCGGTGAAGGGAGAACGTCTGTGACGGAAACAGCTGTCGACGCCCACGGGGGCTACATCGAGGAGTCGCCGTATGCCATTCCTTCACGCAAGCTCACGATGTGGCTATTCATCATCTCGGACGCGGTGACCTTCGGCGCGCTGCTTTTCGCTTACGGGTACCTACGCTTCGCCAGTTCCGATTGGCCCACGCCCTTTAAGTTCAGTCCCAGCATACTCAACGTTATGCTCATGACTTTCGTGCTCATCACCAGCAGCCTCACAATGCTCGGCGCTGTGGATGCCGCCAAACTGGGTGACAAAGGCAAGGCTTCTCGCTTCCTCTGGTCCACAATCCTTCTGGGAGTTATTTTTGCCGGCCTACACATTCGCGAATGGCTGGGAATGATTGGAGAAGGCGTGCGCCTGTTCCAGAATCCGTGGGGATCGTCGCTCTTTGGCGCCACGTTCTTCAGCATCACCGGACTGCATCTTTTGCACGTGATCTGCGGCGTCATCGCCATAGCGGTGGTCTCGCGCAAGTTCAACAATGGGCGGCTGACCGCCGGGCACGTCGAAACTACCGGGCTATATTGGCATTTCGTCGATCTGGTGTGGATGTTTGTCGTGCCGCTGATCTATCTTACGAACATTCAGCACTGAGCGAGTTGCGCAAAGAGAAGTGGAACAAGAGAACGCGCGGTGATGGCAGTGGCCAGAAGCGCGGTGGAATGATGCGAAGTCGCACGGAGGGAAAATAGAATGGCTGCCGCGGGATCCTCGCCAAACGTAATCGCCAAATATTTGCCGGTCTACTTTATTTTGCTGCTCATTGCCGCCGCGGAATTTTTCGCCGCCTTCCGCATCACTTCTATTTCCACCCTGCTCACCCTGCTGCTGGGCCTTTCTTTTTGCGGCGCCGCGCTCGCGCTGATGTACTTCATGCACCTGGTCGAAGAACGCCGCGCCCTGTTCTTCTCGCTTATCCCTGTCACCATTTTCGTCTTGTTGATGATGAATATGATCTGGGGTGACAGCGTGCGTCTGCTGCACATGAAGCCATTCGCCCACTGAGGATACTATGGAGGATTTCAAGACGCCGGGCTTTAGCACGGGTAGAAGGGGCTCTTCGATGAGACCCGTTGACTCCCGCCAGACAGCAGCGGATACTGCAGACGAGCCAGGAACCATGAACCCAAGATCAAACAGCCTCGCCGCGTACGCCAAACCCTCCGCCGCGATTCTCGGCTCGCTGGTGTTTCCGGTCCTGGCCCACGCGCAGAACTGCGCCCTCTGCTACACGCAAGCCGCCGGCTCCGGCCAACGCTTCATTCAGGCGCTCCGCAGCGGCATCCTAATCCTTATGCTTCCACCCATGGCCATCAGCATCGGCATCGCCGTGATGGCCTACCGAAAACGCAATCAATTCAACGAAGACTAACTGTTCATAACGGCCGCGCTGTGAAGAGGAAGTTTTTTGTGCCCGCAGCCGCTTCGCAGCCTCCATGGCGTATCCGATGTTTCGGATTGCATCTTACGGCAAATCCAAATCCAGGGCATAAATGTCCGTTAGCCCACGTTCCAACATGACGTAAATAGTTCCGTCTTTTCCGAGACCGCTGAAAATGCAGTGACTTGCGCTCCCGCGCAAGATCTCTCCGAAGCCGGCAACCCGCTCCATCTTTCCACTCGCGACATCCCGGCGAAAAACCGCCTCTTCCTCCTCCAGGAAATCCTGGAAATAAACTGCGGTACTATCCGCCGTCCAATACGGAGTACCCAACAGGCCGGCGGATCCGCCTACACGCCATTTCTCTTTCTGCAAGTCGTACAACATCATCCGTTGCCCGGTCTCATCGATGGCGGCAATGAATCGTCCATCCGGCGAAGACCGCGGCTGACTGAATCCCACAGCATTCGGCAACTCCTTGAATACACCCGTGGTCGGTTCTAGAAAAAATAATCCATATTCCGGGTGCGTCCGTACGTTGCGCATGCTGACGATGATGCGATAGCCGTCGGGCAACCAATCCGCGCTAGCCGCTTCCCAATCCTTTGGAATCACCGGGCGCAACGCTCCGCCGTCCGACGAGAGCAGGTAAATCTGTCGCGACTGCCCGAGCCGCGATCCCGTAAAAAGGATTTGCTCACCCTTCGGAGACCACCGCGGATCGGCGCCGCGCAAGGGGGCACTGGTCAGGCGCAAACGCGAGGAGCCGTCCGAGTGGCTGCTCCAGAGCGATCCGTCCGGGCGATTCACGTAGACCACCCGGTCTCCATCAGGCGATATGCCGGCTTGCTCGGCGTACGTGCCGATGCCTACGGTGGTGCCGTGCAGCGTAGACGTATCCATTTTTTGCAGTTCGCGCTGCGAGCGGAAACTGAAGGCAAACACGCGCGTGCCTGTCTGCGCCGGCACGGCCACGTGCAAGGAGTCAGGGCCGCTTGTCAGCGGAAACGGTCCATGCTGTGAGCGGCGGTACCAGTTCCAAGTGTCCCGCATACCCCAAAGATTGCACTCGTATTCTTCGCATCCGGAAAACAAAAAGTATTTTCCATCCGCCGTCCAGTTCCCCGCGGATTGTCTGGGCGGCTCAGCGTTTGGCATCACCACCGGATGCAGCCGGGCTCCGCTGGCGGACATTTCCCAAATGGATTGCGCACTGAAAGGTCCGCTAAATTCCCCGGCGCCCTGTCCGACAGTGGCCCCCGACCCCTGTCCCTCGCTATCCACAGCATCCACGGTAAAGCGGATTGACGCACCGTCCGCGGACCACGCCGGGAGCTTGGCACGCCCATTCACGTGCGCTAATTCGTGCAACATGGTTCCGTCGCGATGCACCGAAAAGAGTTTCGATCCGCGCACGAAGACAATTTGCGTTCCGTCCGGCGACCACGCCGGGTCTGTTCCGGTGGCTTCACCGAGACGCCGGGGCTCTCCGCCCTGGACCGGCCACAGCCATAGCGGCATCTCTTCTTCCCGGCGCACAAACTGTCCAATGACAAACAGAGAATGGTCCGGGGAAATCGCGAAGAGGCGCGTGTTGGCAAAGGGCGCAGGCATTTTTTCCGCGTTTCCGCCTTCCACGGAGGTCTGCATCAGGCTCCAGTGCCCGCCGTCGCGCTCCAGAAAAAATATCCTGGTGCCGTCGGAAACAATTCCGCCCCATTCGTCGATGCGCCCACCGTACGTGATCCGGTTCATTCGTTGCACGCTGGGTCGCGGTACCGGATATACGATGTAGAACAGCAGCCAGGAGCCGAACAAAATCCCCACTGTCAGCAGTAGTATGTCGAACCACTGCTGCGTGCGTTCCGCGCGATGACGGTCCCAATGTGCGGCCAACGCCTCTTCGGGGGTCAATTCGGGATTTAGCCGGAGGCGGACCTCAATGGAATTTTCGTCGTTTGGAAGGGTGGTGATTCGCTGCGTGATCACCGGCGCTGGGTTGCTAACGACATGTATAGGCGCCAAAAAACGGTAGCCTTGCCGCGGAACCGTCTCGATAAATCGCGGATTCTCCGCATCGTCCTGCAGGGCCGCCCGTAATTTTTTCAACGCGGCGTTGAGGCTGCCGTCAAAATTTACGTGTGTCCCCGGTTCCCAAAGGGACTCCCGCAATTGCTCTCGCGTAACAATTTCGCCCGGCCGCTGCAATAATAAGGATAGTATGCGAAACGGCTGATCTTGCAGCTTGATGCGCACACCATGGCGGGTTAGCACTCCCGAAGCTAAATTCACCTCGAATAACCCGAATCGGTGTGTCGGGTAGAGGTCCGTTTTCAAGCTGGGCATCGCTGCTTCCACAACAGCCAACAGGACGATAGGGTATCAATCGCGCGAAAGAATGGCAATAGATTCGTTCATGTGAACCAGTAATCTATTGAAAATAAGTAGCTTATTTGTTCATCATATCGTCAGACAAAGTTCGTTTGACCTCGAAAGGCCCTTGGTTTACTAACTCAGCCAGCCGAACCGGTGCAAAAGCATATGGTCAGATCGCCCCGGGACCGGAAATCCTTCTGCTCGGTAGAGGAGGCCTTCAGAGAAAAATTCAACCCTGAAGTCCCAAGAACCATCGGGACATCGTTTGGCCTGCTTGTTCTGACCGATCCATTGGAACGAACAAAAGCCGACGATGTCCCGATAACATTTTCAGCGCAATTCTTCGCCGCGGTGAAACCCAGGTCCCCTATTTTCCCGCTCTAGCTGATCCTTACGAATGCCTAGATGCTCGATTCGTGCGTTCGTCTGCTTTCACGGAGCCTCGCCTTTAGAGTCTTTAGTATCCGTGATCTGTGATTGTTAACCTCTCGGCTACGACAGTTCACGCGTTCGCTTGCCGCCACCTATGTACTGGGCTACGGTGGAGTACAACCGGCTACCTGCCGTTGGGGATGACAAAAAATGATCGGTTTTACGGCAGGGTCCGTCGAGTCTTGCAAATCTTCCACACGAGGAGAAAGTCACACGATGAAAGGCATTTACAAGTTGTCGCTTGCACTTTTTGGGCTCCTGCTGATTGTTCCAGCGGTGCTCTCCGCCAAACCACAACCGCCGCAAGCTCATCCCGCGTATCTACACGCTTTGAGCGACCTGCGAGACGCCCGTGCCCATTTGCAACGTCCCGACGGTGGCGCGTTGCACGACCAGGAAAGGAAAGCCGTGCATGAAATCGATGATGCGATCGCCGAGATCAAGAAGGCGTCCATCGACGATGGTAAAAACATCGACGATCACGTTCCCGTCGACTCCCGCATGCCCTGGCCCGGCCGCCTGCATCGTGCGCTGGAACTAATCGATAAGGCGCATCGCGACGTTAGCCAAGAAGAGGACAACGGGTTCGCCCAGGGTCTTCAACAGCGCGCCATCTTGCACATCGACAGAGCTCATCACCACGTCGAGGAAGCCATCCACATCGTCGAGTAGTCTGGCACTCAGCGATTCGCAGGGGCACGATATTTCGTGCCCCTCTTTTTTTCTTTTGCGCGCATCGCGGGGGGAATTCTCGCTCTTCGGCATGGGGATTTTGCTTCTGACAGCGACAGGTTTGATTCGCAGCAGGCTTTAGCCCTGAATCCCGCCCGGCAACAATTTCCGCAATTTGCGTAGCGCGAAACCGCTATTGCGCCAGCTTTTCGTAAATTTTACGAGCCTCCGACAAGCGTCCCAGGACGTAGGTTTTTTCCTCCACGGAATTCCAGTCCGGATGAGCCGCCGTCACTTCCGTAACGCGATCGATCCACGCCGCGAAATACTTCGCGTCTTCCGGAGCTTGCGGCGCTTTGCCGCCGACATTGATGTAGATCGGGCTGGTGGTGGCGTAAACGTAATTATCCAGCACCGGATACTCCGCTTGATCGCTCGAAGCCCGCAACAGACACCATCCGCTTTCGCCGGCCGCCACGGCCCCACGCTCATCGCTTGAAGTGCGCGCCGCATCCAGTTTAAGCGTCCGTACCACTTTCCCGTTGCACACCACATCCAGATGGTCGACGGGAACAATCGACCGCAACCTCGCGGTAAAGGTAATCTGTTTTTGCGGCGTGTCGAACGCCAATTCATCCCCAATGCCGCGATCCCCCATCGAAAACTGCAGTAAGGGACCATTCGTCGCGAAGGTGTGACCACTTTTCAGGGCGTTCGTCAAAGTCTGGGCGGTAAGTATTCCGCTCGGAACTCGCGCATACACGCGATTCATCCCCACCGGCCCGCGCAATGAAGCAAAGTTAGCCATCGCATCGGTACCCGCCCCAGCCGGAATGCGGAAGCCCAGATTCAGCAAACGATACCAAACGGCCGCCGTAGAGCGGTGGTCGCTGAAACCCACAATTTCCATGTAATCCAGTTTTCCGAGAGCCACATCGACCGGCAATTCGTCGGTGATTTTCTGCACGGACTTGGCGAACGGGTCGGGAACTTCGTCAAACGGATGCGCCGCACCCACCAGCGCTCCCTGTGCGTGCGCCAGGTCGTATACATCCGCATTCATCGGAAACAAACTCGCCGCCGAGGTATTCGGATACCCGGCGTATCCCGGCAACAAAATGTGGTCTTTTATATTCAGCAGCCCGCGATGTCCCCAATAGCTGGTGTGAAATTCCTGTCCGTGCAGAATGAGCGCGCCGGGATCGGAATCCGTATCCAGCTGTTTGCCAGAGTAAGCTATGTCCGGAAAGCGCTGCTCCTTGTTCACGATCAAATCGTTGACGATGCTCAGGTCTTCCCCTTCGGCCTGTTCCGCCAATACTCTGGGAGTATTCCGATACGTTCCGCCGTAATTCATGTGCACGTGCAAATCGCTGCTGACCCAATGCTCGTTTTCGGCGCTGTTCCAATCCAAGCGCGTAAGATTGATTAACACCGGCGCATCGCCCGACGAAATGACTTTCACCGTCCGCGTGACGGGTTCGTAGGCAAAGCCTTCCATTACATGGATTGTGTAGGTTCCTTCCGGCACTCCGATTTTTGAAAGAGACTTGGTGAGGTGAAAATAGTGCACTTCAAAAGGCGTTTCGGCACGGTTATAGCCGTCGTCCGCGGCGATCCAGGCGTCGTCCGGGGCGTAGAATTTGCCTTTTTCGTCGATAATCGAAACTCGCGCAGACACTTGTTCCTGCATTTGGTTCACGACCCGCAATAAAATAAAGGTATGCACGCGTTTGAATTGTTTTTCTGTTGCGCGCACTTCGCGGGATCCGCCGTCGAGCACGCCCACCAAATGGAGTGCGGTGTTGCCGCCCTGGTTGGAAATGCAGGCGAGAGTCTTCCCGTCCGGCGACCAACGCACATTCGTGATGTCGTACTCGCCGTATGTCAGCGGGAAAGCGTCACCGCCGCTGGCAGGGATGGTCCAGAGTTGGTGCCAATTGCGGCCCAGGTAGGAGCTGTACACGATCCGCGAGCCGTCCGGAGAAAAATCGGGTCGCGCTTTCCAGCTGGTTTCTTCGTAATGAATCTCGCGAGCTTCCGCGCCGGGCCGTGCTTTCATGCGCCAAAAGCCGCCGGTGCCGTAGATGTGTCCCCGATTGGAAACGAAAAGAATTTCCTGGCCGTCGCGCGACCACGCCGGACTAATTTCCATGTCATACGCGCTGTAGTAATAACGGGGCAGCGGGCTTTTCGTTTCTCCGGTCAGCCGCGTGATATTTTCAAGTTTTCCGTCGCGCAGCTCGCCAACAAAAATATGAAAGCGTTTGTTGTATGACGTGGAAACGAAAACAATCTTTCTGCCATCCGGCGACCAGCGGGGTTCAACATTTACCGCGCCGCCGCTCGTTAATTGGGCGCTCTCACCACTCGCCAAATCGAGCAGCCACAACTCCAGCGCATCTTTTTGATACGAGCAATAAATGATGGACTTTCCGTCCGGCGACCAGTCCGGCTGATAATCGTAACCCGCGCCATCCGTAAGCTGCTGTGCCGAGGTTTCCGAAATTTTCTGGCGCCACAGCGAGCCGCCCATGCTGTATACCAACTCCCGCGAATCGGGTGACCACGCCGCGCTGCTCGGCCCGCTGGTCAGCTGCGGCAAATACATTTCGCGAAAATAATAAGGATGCGGGAGGTCGATCTGGTCGAGTACCGGCCGGCGCTGCGCCACGGCGCCTAACGCGGCGAGCGTAAAAAGCAGCAGCAACAACACGAAGCGGCGAAGCGCGGCGGTCAAGTTCTAGGCCTCAGGCCAAATTCCCAGCGCACGGCGCAAATCCACAAGCTGCCCGAGGTGATAGGCGTTGTGGTCGGCCAGAACCAAGGCCTCGCGCAAAATGTTTTGACCCTGCCCGTGCGGGATGGGCGCGTGCAAATCCGTCTTTGGATTTTCCACCAGCGCGATCATTAGCACCAGGTCGTAATGAAAATCACGCATGCTGTTGTCCCACGCGGCGGGACTGGGCGGTACCGGTGTCTTGGGCCAGTAGCCTTCTGGAAAATCCGGCGAGACGTGATCCGGATTGCGGCTGAATTCCAGAATATCCCGCTGCGCCAGGCGCGTGTGCTCCAGCAGTTGCCACGCGGTGTGCGCCAATCCCTTGACCAGCACGCCGCGTTTTCTCACAGGAAAGCCTTCCAGCGCATCGCTAAAGTGCACGTGCGCTTGTCCGCCCTTGAGCAGATTCCCGAGCTGCTTTCGCAAATCGTGATCGGGATTGGTGGTAGTGGGGCGCGAGTAATTTTTCTTGGCTGGCATGGTATCTCCGGTTTCGTCGCAGCGAGTTCCGGAAGGGACTTAGAGTGTAAATCGAACGGTGCGCGGATGGCGAGTTTTTGCGATAGACGTTCGGCGAACCAAAACCGGACGCGGAAGCCCCGCTGAAAGTCCACCGTATAGTACATTGACCCGACCTGGGATTGCGTGGAAAATGGCAGCTGTTCCGGAGCCAAAGAGGAGACACCGATGATGAAATCTATATTGTGTTTGATTGCGGGAGCGTGTTTGACGGGCCTCTCTCTCGCGCAGACCCCGGCTCCGCCGCAGTCTCCTGCGGCCGCTGCAACGTCTGCTGCGGCTCCGATTAGAGTGATGCATTTCAGTCCGGGGACCTTGATTCGCGCGCAGCTGGAAACCGCCGTTGACGCCAAGAAAGCCCACGTGGGAGACCAGGTCCTTGCCACAACTACCGACGACCTGCACTCGGATCCGCCTGGTCTTGCTACGAAAGGCTGTAAGATCACCGGACATATCGTCGAGGTCACACCGCACGAGAAAGACACTCCTGCAAAGATTAGAATCGTTTTCGACAAACTGACCCTGAAGAACGATTCGGACATGGCGCTTCCGGCAACGATTCAAGCCGTGGGTTTTCCAGACGCATCCATGACGGCCGTTCAGGAAACACCGCTGAGCGGAGGCAGTCCGGGCAGTTATTCCGGGCAAAAAATGTCCGGCCCGACCTCCAACGCCAAAGATGCCAAGCTTCCGTTCAATGCCCAAGGTGCAATTGGCATTTCCGGTGTTTCGCTGACTGCCGGAACCGAGCAGGATTCCGTTTTGCTCTCCAGCAAGCACAACGTGAAATTGGAAACTGGCATGCAAATGATCCTGCGCACCGATTGAAGCAGCCTTGGGGAAATCTTCTCTCTCATCTGCATTCTCCACCAGAATTCTCGTGCGATTTGCACTTCGCATTAGACGTAAACGTGGGTCTATACGCGCTCCTTTCCAGGCGCAACGCCCGCTGATTTGCGAAAAGAGTTGCGCTGCTGGCATACTTTTTGACTCCCCGCATGGTAATGCGCCGCAAGAGGCAATCGCGAAAGAAAGAGGCAGCGACGATGAAGCGTGAATATCACCGGTGGCATTCTCCGCGGCTGGGCGTCGAGATGGGCGTCGTAGTCTATGGGCACTGGGGTCCGCCGCTGATGGGATTTCCCACCAGTGCGGGCGACGAATGGGAACTCGAAGGGCAGAGCATGGTGGGCGCGCTCGCGGACTTTATTGATGGAGGGCGGGTAAAACTGTTCACCGTGAATTCCATCAACGGGCAGAGTTTTTATAACAAGCAAGCGCATCCATTTCACCGCAGTTACGTGCAAACGGTATTCGATTCGTATTTGCGCGAAGAAGTGGTGCCCTTCATTTGGAATAATTGCCAGTCGCCGGGAATCGGCATCAGCACCATGGGCTCTTCGTTCGGCGCGTATCACGCGGCCAATTCGCTGTTTAAGCATCCGGATGTGATCAAGCGGTGTTTCGCGATGTCCGGCGTGTACGATTTGCGCAATTTCATGGACGGCATGTACGACGACAATTTTTATTTCAACAACCCCGTGGATTACCTGGCAAATATGAGCGACCCGTGGGTACTCGGCAACCTGGCGAGTTGCGACATCCATCTGACGACCGGGACGGGTCAGTGGGAAAATTCCGGACCCACGTACCGCCTGTCGGAGGTATTGTCGAGCCGCGGCATCCGCCATTCCGTCGATAATTGGGGCCCGCAAGGCGGCCACGATTGGCCCTACTGGAAACACCAGATGCGCGAGTACATTGCGCAATTGTTTTAGTTTCTTGCAATGCAAGAGATTCACTGCGGCGAATCTGTACTCCCTGCGCGCTAGTGCGCGGCGGAGGCTGGCGGTGAGGCGGGCTTCTCCGGATACAGCCGCTCAAACTCCGGATCGCCGTGCAGGGCGGCGAGGTCCGGGTCGCGGCGCGTCCACACGGCATCCTTGGAACCCGCTTCCCAGGCTTTGCGCAGCGCCACCAGCGCCTCTGCGTTTTCGTTCAGACTGCAATACACGCAAGCCGCGTTATAGAGAATCGAAGCTTCATTGGCCCGCAAGGTGACTGCCAGGTTGAGTTCGCGCAACGCGTCGTCCTTCCGTCCCATTCGGGCGTAATTGGCGCCCAACAAGATGCGCGCTCGCGCATCCTCCGGCACACGTTTCAAATGGCTCTCCAACGCGACGCTGCACCTTTGGCTCATTTTGAGCTTGGCTTCTTCCCTTCCCAGATCTCCCAGAGCGTTGAGGATCGGCACATAAACGTTGTAGTCCTCTCCGCTCGCCTCGATGGTGGATTCCGAAATGTCGACGACTTCCTGCGCGCGCCCGGCGGCAAACAGCGCGCGGCACAGCAGGTAATACGCGCCGTCGCAGTCCCGTTTGCGTTCGATGGCTTTTTTCACCATGCGCACGGCTTCGTCGTACAGTCCCGCGGCGTAGAGCACCCAAGCCTGGCTGACCTGCGTTTCCGGCAGGTCCCAGCGCAGGGCCACGGCCTTGCCGGAAGCCTCGCGGGCGCGTTCCACCCAGGCCTGGTCGCGGCTGAAAAAAGAGTAGTACATGGCGCAGGCGTTGGCGCAGGCGGCATAGGCCAACGCGAAACTGGCATCCAGGGCCACGGCGTTTTCAAACATCTGCAGCGCGAACTCCACGTCTTGACGCGTCAGGCGCCGAGCGTAGCGCTTGCCGCGTAAATACAGGTCATAAGCTTGCGGGTTTTCCGTGGGCTTGTCGGCGAGTGCTTCCAGCTCTTGCGGGGAAAGCGTCACGCGCAGGGCCTCGGCGATCTTGCGGGCCATTTCGTCTTGGACTTCGAAAACGTCCTTCATCTCCCGGTCGAAGCGTTCCGACCACAACGGGAAATCCGTGTGCGTGTCCACCAGTTGCGCGCTGATGCGCAGTCGCGCTCCGGCGCGGCGCACCGTGCCGGTCAATACGTACGCCGCGCCCAGCTGTTGGCCGATTTGTGCCGGGGTCACCGGCTTGTCCCGGAAGGCCAGCACCGTTGGGCGGGAAAAGGTGTTCAGTCCGCGAATCTTGGAGAGCTCGGTGATCACGTCTTCGGTGATGCCATCGCGCAGGTATTCGTCTTCTTTGACGCCGCTCTGATTTTCAAAATACAGCACGGCAATCGACTTCTTTGCTGGCGCAGCGACGGGCGCGGGTGCGCTCGAGACCGCGCTCTTTTCCGCCGCTGGCCGCCGGTTCGAGTCCAGGTCTCGCTTCAGGCGTTTCAGATCGGCACGAAGTTCGCTGGCAGTCTGGTACCGCAGGTCGCTATCCTTCTCTAAAGCCTTGCCAAAAATATTTTCGAGCGCCGGCGGCAACTTGGAATTTAACTTCGTTGCTGGGGTCGCCTCAGAATTCAGGATGCCATCAAATATCAATGCCACCGTCGACCCGGAAAACGGAAGCACGCCGGTGGCCATCTCATACAGCACCACGCCCAGCGAAAACAAATCCGACCGCACATCCAACTCTTCGCCACGCGCTTGCTCCGGTGACATATAGGCCACCGTACCGATCGAGCTGCCTGGACTCGTCAGGAGCACATCGGTCGCCATGTGCATCTGTGTGCGCCCATCGCTCACAGCTTCCATTGCGGGTTGTTTCTGGGTTGTCAGTTTCGCCAGCCCGAAGTCCAGGATCTTCGCGGGCCCACGGTCGATCAGAAAAATGTTTGCGGGCTTGATGTCGCGGTGGACGATGCCCTTGGTATGGGCAGCTTCTAGGCCGTCCGCCACCTGGATACCGACGTCCAGGATCTCAGATACCGCGACCGGCTTGCCGGAGATGCGATGCTTCAGCGTCTGGCCTTCGAGCAGCTCCATGGCGATGAACGGGCGCCCCTCAAACTCACCAATGTCATAGATGGTGCAGATGTTCGGATGATTGAGTGAGGAAGCCGAGCGCGCTTCGCGCCGCAATCGCTCGATGGCTTGTTGGTCCTGGGAAATATCATCGGTCAGAAACTTTAGCGCAACACTACGGCCGAGGCGCGTGTCCTTCGCGTTATAGACCACGCCCATTCCTCCCCCGCCCAGTTTTTCAAGGACGCTATAGTGGGAGACTGTCCGGCCCAGTATGGAGGAGGTGTCCGTCACAAGGCATGGAGTTTACCGCAGCACCTCAAAGCAGGCAAACGTGCAGAATGTCATTCGGCCACGCCTAAAATTCGCGAAACATGAATGCTGTCTTTCGCACTTGCGACGTGGGAATTTTCCAACCGAAGTTGCGGGACCAGAGCGACTAAGTTAGGAATTTTTTCAGCGGCTCAAAATAGTGCCCGGTCCAGCCGGAGTACAGGTGGTCGTATTCGCCTTGGGGAAAACCAGTGTGGTCGAGAATTACCAGCGACCCGGCGCCCTGTGGTTTGAGATCAAAGCGCACAATGGAATAGACGGATGGATCCCAGTGCGAGGGTCTCCAGGCTTGAACGATGCGGACGTTCGGCGTTAGTTCCACGTTGCGGCCCATGATGAGGCCGCCGAACATGGTGAAAGCGCCGCCTGGTTTCCGGTCGATGTCCGCGGGCATGCCAGAGAAGGCGGCAAACTGCTTCGAGTCCAGCAGCGCCTCGTAGATGCGCGACGGCGCCGCGTTAATGATGTTTTCCTGATGCAGCGAAGTGCGCGAGTCGTTGGCCGAAGTGCTGGGGACTTGTTTCATGGACTCTTGCGGCGTTTGCGCGCTAAGCTTCTTGCCGGCCGCGAGGCCGCCCAAACTCAGTGCGACCGCGGCGATGATTTGACGACGAGTGGTGATCCGGGCCGGCGGAGCGGGATGGCTATACTCAGGCATATTCTGTCCTCCTAGAAGCTGCGACAGCGTGGCCGCATAACAACACGCAGACAAAATATGTTCAAGATAATATTTCACTGGCTCACGTAAGCCTTCCGAGACATACTGCGCTGCGAAAGACCGAGGAGGCGCTATGCCGTATGCCGCTGGCCATAGCATAGAGGTTCGCGGAAAGATTATAGAGAGTGCGCGGAGGCTATTTAATCGCCGCGGATTTGCGGATGTGTCCATCACGCAGATCATGGCGGGCGCGGGACTCACGCACGGCGGCTTTTATGCTTACTTCAAAAGTAAGAGCGATCTGTACGCGAAGGTCTTGGGCTGCTTCTTCACCGATCCGCAATGGAAAAGCTGCTGGGAAGGCGTAGACGTGGATCTATCCGCCACCGATGTCGGTTCGCAAGTGGTGCGGGCATATTTATCGCGGCAACATTTTGAGGATGTGGAGAACTCTTGCCCGATGGTGGCGCTGCCGACGGACGTCGCGCGCAGCGGTGATGGCGCCAAGCAGGCCTTCGAGACGGTGTTTCGAGCGATGGTGAGCGTGCTGGAACGCAGCGCCACAAAAAATGGCTCGCCGCGCCGCGTTACGGCGCAAGCCACGGCCGCACTTTGTGTGGGTGGGATGGTTGTGGCCCGCGCGATGCTCAACCGTCAACATGCGGATGACTTGCGAGATGCCTGCATGGCGGTGGCGCTCCAGCTTGGGGGCTGGGACGCCGTCCGCGCGAAGAAGAACGCGTCCGCCACGCGTAAACCTCGCGGCCGTTCGAAATCCGCGTAATTGGGTGGGTTCTATGGCCGCTAGGCAAGCCCGAGGTGGTCGAGCTGGTAGCAGCCTTTGTTGATGACCTGGTCGTCGTCAATCCAGACATCGCAGTTGCGGGTTAGGACGTCTACGTGGGTTTTGGATTTCCAGTCGGCGTGGGTTTGGCTGCCATAGGGGTCGCCAAACGCCAAGTGGACGCCGGGGAATTTTTCGTCTTGCAGCAGGACGCCGATCATTTGGCTTAGGCCCAGATTGGTACCGAAGGCTAGTTCGCCCACGCGGTCGCTGTTTTCATCGGTGTGACAGTATTCCCAAAACTCTGCTTCGAGATCTTTCCGGGCGCATTCGGCTTTCTTGAGACGAGCGCCTTCTATGGTGAGGACCAGAGGCGTGGATTGGAGATCGCCATACTTGCCGTTGAAGTGATCGCCTGCGGTGGCGTCACAGACGAAGGTGCCATCTACCGTCGCTGGCGTGGTGAAGACTTCGCCGGCCGGGAGATTGGACCAGTAGCGCGGACTGATCAGGCCGCTGGTTTTCACCCAGTCCAGGCCGCGATCGAAATGGGCGGCGATGTTGGTGCCGGCTTCGGTTTTTACGGTTAAGGTTTCGGCGCGAAGCATGCGTTCGCGAAGCTTGTCGCTGAGCTTGTCGACCTTGAGATAATCGGCGCGCATACCCTGCTGCATGATTTCCGGCGTTACGCCGACCATGTGGGCGTAGCGGATTTGGCGGCGTTCAACGGTTCTAACGATGGCCATGCGGGCGCCCAGTTCGCCGGGTTGCGGAGTCATGCAGAGGATACCGACGTCGACGGTTTCGAGCGCCTCCAGGATTTGTTCGGGTGCTTCTCGGATGGGACGGAGCCCGAAGTCTTCCAGCAGGAATTCGTCCGCGGTGGCACGGCGGTCCTCGATGGCCGCAGCCAGGCTGGCGGCTACCGGTTTGCTGATGGCGTCGGAGATCAGGGCAACTTGTTCGCCGGGACAGATGGCCAGGCAGGTTTCCACGGCGTTTTTCGCGCCGGGCATTAGCTCCGCAGGTGCTGGGCCGAATTTCATCCAAATAGTTTACTAGGAATTGACGCAAATTTGTAGGGCTTGTGTCGCGAACAGGGGGCGCGACGATTAGCCAAAACTTATGCGTACCATGAACTGAAAATCGCGACTTGCACGGCTGAAAATGGCGCCTACAAATGTCGCTTGCAATGTCGCTCACAATTGGTCGCGCCTGCGGCGCTGGTAGAGCACGCAGAGCAAGCTGCAGAACACGCGGACTAATTGGTGAGGTCGTAGGCGGTGGTTAGGGCAGCGATGCGTTGCTGGGCGGTTTCGGCCATGCATTGAGACCAGATGGCGGGGCTTAAGGTGCCACCGTCGTATTGAAATTTAACGGAGTCGCAGTGGAGGTCGCGGTAGTTGAGCCAGGCGCGCTGGGCGGCAAGGAGGCGGTCCATGGCGGCTTGATGGTGGGCGATTTGGCTGGGGTCGTTGCGGCGCTGGGCTTCGGTGAGAAGAGTTTTCATCACGGCGATGATTTTGTTGTAGGCGAGATTTAGTTGGGCGTCCGTATCGACGTAGAGTTTGGCGAAACATTCGCCGGCGGCGGTTGGAGATTTGGCTTCGAGGCAGGGTTGGGGCTTGGCGACGTCTGGTTTTGCCGGAGGGGGGTTGTTTGGGGTGGGTGTCGCGGGGTGCGTTAGGAACAGCAGGAGCAGGAATAGGGCGGCGAACATTTGTTCCTCCCGGCGGAGAGTGTGTATGGCTGTGGGAAGAGTAAGATACCTGCGGGCAAAACTTAATAAATGTGGAGATATATAAGATGAGGTAACGCACCGCTGACATGATGCTGCGCCTCTATGTCACGCCCGGCATTTCCCTGTTGCTAGCAGCGCGTAGCCCTTCCGCAAATCGCAGCCTGATCGACCCGCCACTACAATTACTTTTTCTTTGGGTTGACGCGGAAGGCAGGAACTTGGCCGCCGCCGCTGGTGACATTGGCTAAACCCGTGGCGCTTAGGCGGGTTAGGAAACCGCTTAGTTTGCCGCGGTAGAGGTAAGGGGCAAAATCTACCAGGACGTCCTTTTGTTCTACCTTGCCGTCGTTTGTTATGTGGGGGAAAGATTCGCGGCGGATGGGGATTCGCTCTTGCGTGATCCAGGCGCCATGTTTGCCGGAGAGGGCTTTTTCCAAGACGGCATCCCAGGCAGATTCGCCGGTTTCCCAGCCCAGGGTGACACCGGTGCCGCCATATTCGTCGGCGGGCTTGAGGACCAGATTGCCGCGCTGGGCGCGGATGAAGGGGAGGAGTTCGATGGGTTCGCCGTGGTGGCCAGTCTTTACGTCGGCGACGACGCGGGTCCAAGGGATGTGGTTGCGGATGACGGCACGTTCATCGATGGAGAAGAGCGAGGAGTTCCGCTCATCGGTCAGCACGGCGAAGAAAGATTTTACGTGCGCAATTTTGCAGCGCAGGGTGTTGGAGACACAGACGGCGTTGGCTGCGTAGGCCTTGATCAGAGCGTCACATTCGGCGGGCCGGGCAACGATGTCGTTAATAAGGACGCGGCGGTAGACGAGATCGATTTTTTTGCCGTGAGCGCTCAGGGTTTTCCCGTCAAAGACGAGGTCGCGCGGATCGGAAATTAATGTGGGGACACCCAATTTCTTGAAGCGGGCTTGCAGAATTTCAAATTCGGTCCAGGTGGGAACTTCGCGCCAGTCGACGATGGCGATTTGCGGCCGCTTGTTGACACCGCCCCAGTCAACGTAACTCATGATCAAAGCGTCGAGGAGTTTGGCACTGAGCGGATAGGCGTGGACGTCGAATTGTCCGACGAACTTTTCCATCATCGGGAGGTCGCGAAAAAGTTCGGCCAGTGTTTCGGAATAACCTGCGCCGGCAGGGGACTCGGCGTTGTATTCGGCGAATTTGAGAGAATCGGGAAGAAGAAAAGCGTCGAGACGCGAGGCGGTACTAGCGCGGCCATAGCCGCTGGAGAGGCGGGCGAGGCGTTCTTCTTCAGGGCGGAGATGGAATTGTGCCAAAAGGGATTTATCTTCGAGGGCGGCAGCGATTACGCGTTCGCCGAGTGCCGCGACAGTTTCGGAGACTTCCCGGACGAGCCGCTCGTCCGCGAGGGAAAGAAAAAATGGGCGGAGAAAGGGACAATGCACACGGTCGCCGAAGGTCATCTTGGCGGCACGGAGTTCGTCCAGGAATTTGTGAGGAAAATCCGGAGATTTGGCGAGCAGATTGTTGAGCAGCCCGTTCCAAGACGCGGCGGGATCCACGGAGCGGGGTGTGGCTTTGGAAGTGGCGATCATTTCTGCGTTGGTCCTGCGGGAGGGGTGGTCGCGGGCGCTTTCGGCGCGGAGGCCCGGGTCGAACCTGGAGGAGGAGCGATGGGCGGATTCGTCGATGATGATTCAGCGGTTTGGGGTTTTGGAGAAGCGGAGGGCGCGGATGTAGCGACGGTTGCCGCACCGGCCGCCGCGGCCAACGCTCCGGGGGCACCGACGAAGCCCGAGGCCGCACCCACCTTAAGCATTTCTTCCCAACGGGGCCATGGGTCGGAGGCTGCGCCGTGGAGGGCGCGGTCGATGACGAGGCGGGTCATTTTTTCCACTACGTGCTCGAAATAAAATTCGGTGATGCGGTCGCGCTCAAAATCCGGGGCGGGATTCAGGAAGTCGATGGCGTAAGGGATGCCATCTTTCACGGCGAATTCGATGGTGTTCATTTCGTAGCCGAGGGCCTGGTTGATGGTTTGCGCGTCTTTGACAACGCGGGCGCCGAGTTCGGCGGAGAGATAGGAGTGATCGACGTGGTAGCGGCGCTCCTTAGGATCGTAGCGGACGGGGGTGATGTCCGTTTTGCCAAAGGTAAAGCAGCGGACGTATTCATTGAAGTCGATAAATTCCTGGAGGGTCATGCAGTATGGTGAAGTTTTGTCGTAGGCGGCGATGAGTTCTTCGCGATTGTGCACTTTGTAGACATGTTTCCAGCCGCCGCCGGAATAGGGTTTGAGGATGGCGGGGCGGCCTACGTAGTCCAGCAGGGCGTCCCAATCTATGGGATATTCGAGATTGTGGAGGGATTCGCCGGTGAGGTCGATGTCTGGCGGATAACCTTTTTGCGGGAGCAGGACGGTCTTGGGAATGGCGATGTTCAGTTTGCTGGCCACTGAATAGTTGAAAAATTTGTCGTCGGCGGTCCACCAGAATGGATTGTTGATGACATACGCGCCTTCGAGCACCGCATGTTTCAGGTAGCCGCGGTAGTACTCGACTTCGTGGGAGATGCGGTCGACGATAACGCTGTAACGCGCTTCTTCGCCCATGCGCGTGCCGCTCAGTTTTACAAATTCGGCAGTCACGCCATCTTTGGCACCGAGGGAATTGACGCGCGCGAGGAAGGCCGGCGGAAAACTGAATTCGCGGCCGCAGAGTAAGCCAACTTTTTTCATGGTTTGCTCCTGATCATCGAACAGAATGTGGTGCGCAATGCATGTTCAGGCGCGCATTAATTTACGGCGTGCGCTGAAGTTTGCGCGGTGGCGTGGCCGCGGGTTTCCGCAACGATGTTGCGGACCACGGCCTTCAGATCGCCGGTTTCCTGATAAACGCGCAACTGGCGTTCGGCGCTGGTGCCTTCGCGCATGATGGTGTTGACGTACTCGACGGCGCTGCGGCTGCCGAGATCGTCGACGACGTCATCGACAAATTCGAGCAGTTCGGGAATAAGGTCGCGCATGGCGACTTCCGCTTCCTTGCCAAAATCAATGAGCTTGCCTTCGATGCCGTAGCGCGCGGCGCGCCATTTATTTTCGTCAATGAGGGCACGACGGTAGAGGCGGAAGCTCATGTTGCCTTTATAGAGGCGGTGAAGTTTAACGACGATGGCTTGCGTGAGCGCGGCGATGGCGACCGCTTCTTCCACTTTGGTGGTGCAATCGCACATGCGAAATTCGAGGGTGCCGAAGGTAGGATGCGGGCGCACGTCCCACCAGATTTTTTTCCCGGTATCGATGCAATTTAATTTTACGAGAAGATTTACGAAGTTTTCGTAGGCGCTCCACGATTCAAATTGTTCGGGAATGCCGGTGCGCGGGAAGCGCCGGAAGACGGTGGTGCGGAAAGATTTCAAGCCGGTGTTGCGACCCATCCAGAAAGGCGAGCTGGTGGAAAGCGCCAAGAGGTGAGGGAGGAAATAACGAACCATGTTCATCATGTCGATGGTGGTTTGCTTGTCCGGCATGGCCACGTGGACGTGCATGCCAAAGATCAGCAAGGAACGGGCTAACTGCTGAAGTTCTTCGACGATGTTCTGGTAGCGCTCACCTGGGGAGATGACCTGGTCGATCCAACTAGAGAAAGGGTGCGTGCCAGCGGCGGCTACCTGGAGGCCGGCGCGATCCGCAGCGGCGACCAGTTCGTCGCGAGTACGATGCATCTCAACGCGAAGCTCGTGAACGTTTTCGCAGATGTTAGTGCCGGTCTCGACGATGGACTGATGCATCTCGTGCTTCACCTGGTCGGCAATGCCCGGGGAAGCAGCGGAAATCAACTGCAGGACGTGCGAGCGCAATGCGCAGGTGGCTGGGTCAATGATCTGGAACTCTTCTTCGACGCCGATGGTGAAGCGGTGAGCCATTGGACGGCCCTCCGGGGGCTCAGTTTGGGGCGAGGACAGCGAGGGAGAATCATACTCTGGTGGGGTGCAAAATCCTACTTGGACGGGGGCACCTCGCAGCGATATTCGGCCAGTCCGCAGCGATGCGACTACCTTGGCCTCGCGAGCCTAGCGCGGGATATAAACATTGCAAGTCCCTGAAACTGCGGCCCTTATTTTTCAAGATATTGTGCGTCCGGCGGTGACGGCAACGCATCCGAGTTCAGGAGCGCTGGCCGCAAGCAAGGCGCTCATTGTTTTGTGAGGCGAGCTAGAGAAGGAGGAGATTATGTCAGGCTCATCGCCCGTTCCAGCGCGTGAGGGTTTCGCGCCGCGGGCTACGTTCCACACCGTCGAAGCGGATGGTGTGCGCATCTTTTATCGGGAAGCAGGTCCGGCCCACGCGCCTGTGATCTTGTTGCTGCACGGCTTTCCGACTTCGTCGCACATGTATCGCGAGCTGATTCCGCGCCTGGCTAACCGGTATCGCGTGATAGCTCCGGATTTGCCCGGGTTTGGATTCACCGTGGTGCCGCAAGAGCGCCACTACAAATATTCATTTGACGAACTCGCGCACACGATAGGCGTGTTCGTAGATGCCCTCCACCTCAAGCGATATGCGCTGTATGTTTTCGACTACGGAGCACCCACGGGATTCCGGCTGGCCATGGCGCATCCGGAGCGCATAACAGCCATCGTGTCGCAAAACGGCAACGCCTATGAAGACGGCTTGGGCGATGCCTGGGACCCGATTCGGCGCTACTGGGCCACACCCTCCGCGGAGAATCGCGAGATTGTTCGCAAAAATGTCCTCACGCTCGAAGGAACCAAATTCCAATATCTCCATGGCGTCGCGAATCCGTTGGCCGTGGCTCCGGAGTCCTACACGCTCGATCAAGCTTTGCTCGATCGTCCCGGCCAAGCGGATATTCAACTCGATCTGTTCCTGGACTACGCCTCGAACGTGAAGCTCTATCCGGCGTTCCAAAAATATTTCCGCGAGGCAAAACCTCCGCTCCTCGCAATCTGGGGCAAGAACGATCCCTTCTTCATCCCGCCCGGCGCAGAAGCTTATCGCCGGGACATTCCCGACGCTCGGGTACAATTTCTCGACACTGGCCACTTTGCGCTGGAAACACATGTCGAGGAAATCGCCGCGGCGATGCGGGAGTTTTTGGGACAGCCTGGCAACTGACCGCCAGATTACCAGTGGTGAGCGCGGCACTGTTCACGGCCGCTTCGTGCAGAGACGAAGCACACACCGAGATTGCGGTTCGTGTGACGACCGTTGAGCGAGGCGATTTCAGTTGCGACGAGCCGAGAAAACCGCAAGGCTCGGACCAGTCACGATCAATTCAGCTGCCGTGTGAGCTGCGGCGCATCCATCGAGCGCACATTGTTGGTCAGCGCTGAGGTCTTCAGCCAGTCGATGGTGTTCATGGCAATTGAGCCGGTTTGTCCTCGCGTGTCGGTGATCACCAGCAAGTCGCCATCGCGGTAATATTTGCTCACTTCGATTTGTTGATTCGTATTCAGCACCAGCATGGTGATGTGTTCGCTGCCAAGCACTTGGCTGGCTTGCGGCACGACCGGTTGATTCGCAGCGATCCGTGCGTCCGCAACCTGCGTAGTTGTTGCGGTGCTGCCGGCAATCGTCGGCTGAGTCGTGGCTGGGATATTCGCGGCGTTCGTAGCCACCGCGAGTTGCATAGTGCCTGCTTGCGGAGCCTGGCTGTAGCTGCTAGGACGCGCGAAGGGCGGACGATCCAGATGTGGATTCAGCGCGAAGTTACGCGGGATCACGATGTCATCCATCAGACGCAATTCCAGCGGCTCCTCGCCCTTGAGCGCCGGGCGCGGCCCGCGGAATGGCAAGCTGACGATCTTCCAAGGCCAGAGTGGCGGAATCATCCACTCCACCACGTCGCGGGTGGCGTGACCGTTGCCGTCAATGGCGCCTTGCTTGTCGATTTTGTAGCCGCGGGCCTGGATTACCTTGGCGGGCAGAGGCAGGTCGCCGCTTGGCAGAATTACGCGATCAAACGTGATCTTTAAATAACCCTTGCCGATGAAATGCCCGGGTTCCTTGTCCGCTTCGAGGTGTCCGCCGAGCATGCTGCCCCTGGGGAATAGCAGTCTGCCGAACTCCTGCTGGGTTCTCAAGTGACAGAGCACTGGGTCACCGATGGCTGCGGTTGCCGAAGAAAAATTCGGCTCGTCTAAGGTGCATTGCAGGAGCGTGCCGGCGGGCACGAGTTGATCCTGTGCGCGGATCCCCCCTGCCAACACGAATAGCGCTGCCGCACTCACCAATATGCCGATGAGTCTTTTCATGGTCGTCCTCCAGATGGTCGATTTCGCGCAGCGGCCAGATGGGCTGGCCGGGTGCAACGGCAGGCAGGCCCGAAGTCGCGAGTGGACACACCCGGGCGAGACCTACAGTTGAGCGACCCCAACCCCACAACCGGGAAAAAGTCGCGCCGTAGAGATTTTTTTTGGAGGGTGGGACATCTTAGCGATTCGGGACAGTTCCGGTGGCAGGGATGTTTCGTTTTGGCCCGTTTTTTCCTCCGGCCATGATGGGGGGAAGGACTACCTACAGAAAACGCTACTGTCGCGGGGCGGTGTAACGAGCATAGACGGGAGAATCCAACGGATGGTTTGATGTGTCAAACAAAAAGTTCAACCAGCTTGTGCGGGCAATTCAGATGCGGGTTCGCGTCATCCGAACACAGGTCCAGTTTTGGGACAGGGACTGAAAGCTGGACAACGGCGCGCAGCGTGGACTTTTTTCGCTGTGAAATCTAGGACTGGGGTGTAGGAGCGCTACCGAGTGTTCACGGCGAGAAGCTGGCGAAGCGAGCCGCAGTTTGGTCGGCCAGACGACTCGGTCACCGGCTGAAACTAGGCGCCAATGGCGCGTCGCTGCTGAAAACATTCGCGGCAAAAAACCGGCCGGCCTTGTGTCGGACGGAACGGCACAGTAGTTTCCTTGCCGCACTGCGAACAACTGGTCTTCGTTTCTGCGCGAACGGGGGAGGAACCGCCACCGGCTCCGCCCTCGGCGCGCTTGGCCTTGCAGCCTTTGCAGCGCTTGGGCTCGTTCTTAAAACCCTTATCGGCGAAGAACATCTGTTCTCCGCTGGTGAATACAAACTCGGCGCCACACTCCGAGCACTTCAAAACCCGATCGTGGTATTCCATTGCCGCTATCCCCCTGACCGAACCACGGCCGAGGGACGGGGCCTTTGCGGAACGAGCCAAAGGGGATGGGCATACCAATGGCCTGAGGGAACCGGGCTGGGTCCCGTAGGCCAAAGGGCGCGAAGGTGCTTACAACTACCCAAACGTTCGTACCTGACCGGGTCTGATTCTCGGAAGTGCGGCGCCGAGCCGCGTCACAAGGCGGAAATTAATCCGCTTCGCGCCGCTGCTTCTTGCGCAGTCGCTTCCGCGAAAGGGCTTCTTTGGCCCGGCGTTTCTCGCCGGGTTTCATGTAGAAGCTATGCTTTTTGATTTCCTTGATGATGTCTTCCTGTTGCACCTTACGCTTGAAACGGCGCAGGGCGTTTTCCAGAGACTCACTCTCTTGAATAATCACTTCAGCCACTTTTAAGTTCACCCCCAATCCGGTTCGGATTGGTATTGTGCGACGCCTCTGCACATGGCGGACGCCGCCCCTGTCCATAAGTATCGCATGTAAAAGCGCTGCCGTGCTTACAACGCCAGTGGCAGCGGCAAACGGGATGATTAAGTCGCTGGCATCTTCTAATCAATATCGGGTGCATAAGTCAAGTATTCTTTGTGGCGAGAGTGGTTTTGCGCCGAAGCGGTCCTATACGTAACCACAAGTGTATGGTGGTGCAGACATGGTTATCTCGTATCGGGCGGCGGTAGAGTGCACGTGAGCCTCGGGAAATGCACGCGAGCGGCGTCGGCGGCGCTTCGCCGCGATCTGTTGCGGGCCGGCGCTCCCCAGTTTCCCCGATTTGCCTTTTCTTTGGTTACTGCTAGAATCCAGCCGTCTTCGGTCAGCGCCGCCTTTAGTTCACCATTCGGGGAGCGATCCATGCCGGACATGCGAGACGCCATAGGAGTGTTGCTCGCAGGTGGTCAAGGCGAGCGTTTGTGGCCGTTAACGCGGGATCGAGCCAAGCCGGCAGTGCCCTTCGGGGCGCTGTACCGCATCATTGACATAACGCTGTCCAATTGCATCAATTCGGATTTGCGCCGCGTCTTTGTGCTGACGCAGTACAAGGCCCTCAGCCTGAATCGCCACATCCGCGCGGGATGGTCGCCGTTGGCGGGACTGGGCGATTACATAGAAGTGCTGACACCACAAATGCGCGTTTCGAAAGAGTGGTATCAGGGTACGGCGGACGCCGTATATCAAAATATCTATTCCATCGGCAGCGAGCGTTCGAAATATACGTTCATCCTAAGCGGCGACCACATCTACAAAATGAATTACAGCCGCATGTTGCAGCAGCACGTGGATACCGGCGCCGATGTCACCGTGGCGACCATTGAATTTCCGGCGGAGCAATCGGCGAGGCAATTTGGTGTAATCGAGACGAATAAGGAGTGGCGGATTCAGGGCTTCGAGGAAAAACCGGAAAACCCGAAGGAATCTCCGCACCGTCCGGGATATTGCAATGCGTCGATGGGAATTTATATTTTCAATACGAATTTACTGATTCCCATTTTGCTGGCGGATTCCGAAGATCCGAAATCGCATCACGATTTCGGAAAGGATATTATCCCGCGCATTATTTCAAAGCACCGCGTATTCGCCTACAACTTCGTGGATGAAAATCGCAAGGACGCTTTGTACTGGCGCGATGTGGGGACGCTGGACGCGTACTACGACGCGAACATGGATCTGGTGAGCGTATCGCCGGTTTTCAATCTGTACGACCGTGACTGGCCGCTGCGAACCTGGCAGCAGCAATGGCCGCCGGCAAAATTCGTGTTCGCGGACCCGGAACGCATGGGCGTGGCTACGGATTCGATCGTCTCCGGCGGCTGCGTGATCTCTGGCGGACGCGTGCAGCGCTCCGTCCTGGGTTACAACGTGCGGGTGAATAGTTATTGCGAGGTCTCCGATTCGATTATTTTTAACCACGTAAATATTGGGAGGCATTCCCGGATACGGCGAGCGATCATTGATCGTCACGTCAGCTTGCCGGAACACACGGAAATCGGGTTTGACACAGAAGCGGACAAAAAGCGCTTTCACGTGACGGAGTCCGGAATCGTGGTGGTGATCCGCGAGGAATCGCTGATCGAAGAGCCGGAGACGGCCTAACGCTGCGAAAGAGATTCGCAACGCCCACGCTTCCCGTTGCATAATTGCTTGCCAATGAGAGTCTCCGGAGCAACCCTCGGCCGCGTCCTGCGCTGGCCGCTCAAAATAATTCCTGCGGAAGCCGAAGTGAGCATCCTGCGCGGTCCTCTTCGAGGTATGAAGTGGATCAAAGGGGCGGGCCCCAATGCTTATTGGGTAGGTACGTACGAGGTGACACTTCTCAAGGCGCTCGGGGATGCGATTTTTCCTGGCGCAGTGGTTTACGATATTGGCGCGAACGTCGGCATCTATACTTTGCTGGCCAGCCTGAGGGCAGGGCCTTCAGGCATGGCGTACGCCTTCGAGCCTCTCGAGCGCAACCTATCTTATTTGCGCCGGCATGTCGCGCTCAACCGCTTGAAGAATTGCATGGTATTTCCCGAGGCCCTCGGCAACCAGCAAGGTACCCGCAGGTTTTCCGCTGACGGCTGGGAATCCTCCATGGCGCGATTCTCCCCTGATGGAGAAATCTTAATTCCCGCCACCACTCTTGATCATTGCATTTTCGGCGACGCGCACCTTCGTAACCCCGACGTTCTGAAGATCGACGTCGAAGGCGCGGAACTCGAAGTCCTGCAAGGCGCCGATCGCGCCATCAGCGAATTCCATCCGAAAATTTTCCTGGAAATTCACGGCACGCAACTGCATGCGGACTGTACCGCATTGCTCGCCGCTCGGGGGTATGCCATTGCAGAAGGCTACGGCCAACTGAGGGCGACGTGGCCATCGTCTGCGCCGGAGTAGCGTTAAGCGCTAGATTGCTTTGATACGAACGCGGGCAAGAATGGCGTCACGCTTCACGGGATTGCTCTGCGCACCCCCGGAAACTCCTTCTGATACAATTTGATTCTAGATGATCGAGGAGAGGTGTAGATGTCCACGAAAATAGTACGCGTGCACGCTCGGCAGATTATCGATTCGCGGGGAAATCCCACCGTGGAAGCCGATGTGATTCTCGAGGGCGGAGCGATGGGACGTGGAGCGGTGCCGTCCGGTGCGTCGACGGGAGAACACGAAGCACTGGAACTACGGGATGGCGACAAAGCGAGATATCTCGGCAAAGGCACGCTGAAAGCGGTAGCCAATGCCAATGGTGAAATCGCCAAGGCCATGGTTGGGCTCGATGCTGCGGACCAGCGCGCCCTCGATCACGCAATGATTTCGCTCGACGGCACCGCCACGAAATCGCGGCTGGGCGCGAACGCGATTTTGGCGGTGTCCATGGCCGCCGCGCGGGCCGCAGCGGCGGCGCTGAAACAGCCGCTGTACCGATATTTGTCGCGCTATTCGACAGATACTTCGGCGAGCCTGCTACCCGTGCCGATGATGAATATTTTAAACGGAGGGGCGCACGCCGATAGTTCGGTGGACTTCCAGGAATTTATGGTCATGCCGATCGGCGCGCCGAGTTTTTCCGTGGCGCTGCGCTGGGGCGTGGAGGTCTTTCACGCGCTCAAGACGTCGCTGAAAAAGCGGGGCTATTCTACGGCCGTGGGCGATGAAGGTGGCTTTGCGCCGAGCTGCAAGTCGAACGAGGAAGCCATCCAGATCGTGTTGGAAGCGATTCATGCGGCGGGCTATAAGGCCGGCGAGCAGGTGAGCATTGCGCTCGATCCGGCAGCCAGCGAATTTTATGACAAGGTCAGCGGCAAATACGTTTTCAAAAAATCTGACCAAAGCGCACATTCACCGGAAGAGATGGCACACTTTTGGACGGCATGGGTCGAGAAATATCCCATCGTGTCTTTGGAAGATGGCATGGCCGAGGATGATTGGGCCGGTTGGAAAACGCTGACGCAAAACGTGGGAAGTAAAACGTCAAAAAAGAGAATCCAGTTGGTGGGTGACGATTTGTTTGTAACCAATACCACGCGTTTGGAGCGCGGCATTAAAGAAGGCATCGCCACCGCGATTTTGATCAAGCTGAATCAGATCGGCACCGTTGCGGAAACCATCGACGCCATCGAAATGGCGCGGAAAGCCGGGTACAACTCCATCATTTCGCATCGCTCCGGCGAGACCGAGGATACTTTCATCGCCGATCTGGCGGTGGCCACCGCCGCCGGACAAATCAAAACCGGGTCGGCGAGCCGCACCGATCGAATCGCAAAATACAATCAGCTCCTCCGTATCGAAGAAGAATTGGGCGATACCGCAAAATTTAATGGGCACGCCTTTCTTGGCAAAAATTAAGATGTAGCATCGGCGCCAACAGTGGCTGGCGGCCGAAGACCACGATGATTTATGCCGAAATTCGAGAAGCATATTTTTGTGTGTATGAACACGCGTGAGACGGGCCACCCGCGTGGTTCCTGCGACCCCACCGGCCAGGGCGAACTGCAACGGCTCTTCAAGACCAAGCTGGCACAGCGAGGAATCGCCAATGCGCAGGTGCGCGCGAACAAGTGTGGCTGCCTCGATCAATGCGAACTTGGACCGACAGTGGTGGTATATCCTGAATCCGTGTGGTACGGGCATGTTCAGCCGGAGGACGTGGATGAAATTATTGCCTCTCACATTATCGGCGGCCATCCTGTAGAGCGACTCGTGATTCCTGACGCGGTGCTGAATACCACGCATAAGAAATCCTAGGCACAGGCGGCGAGTCCAATCGCCCCAACTCTCCAAAGGAGCCACCACACTTGTATGACCAAAGGACTGCGCTGACCATCAAGAGGTTTCCAGCCAGCAACTTCGGGCCCCATATTCGCGGAAGTCTCGCTCTACGGAGTGGTCAAGCTCGGTCTCTTAGGGCAGAATACGGACGCACTTGCCGGGGGGAAAATGAAACGTGGCATGGTTTTTGGAGTCGTAGTATGCGCAGCGGTATCGCTGGCGCCGGTGTCACGGCTGCTCGTCGCGGATGAAACGCCAATTTACGGATTCTCCGCGGAGTCTTCGCGCACCGAGCGCCAGTGGGAAGACAAATTGCGCGCCATTCCCAAGCCGGAAAATTTGCGTACGTATATGCAACGCTTGAGCGCGCGTCCGCACAACGTGGGGTCGCCGTACGATAAAGATAATGCCGAATGGATTTTGGCGAAGTACAAGGAATTCGGTCTCGACGCCCACATTGAACGATTCGACGTGCTGTACCCCACACCGAAAGAGCGGCTGGTGGAACTCGTGGACGGCGGCCCTCACTTTACGGCCAAACTGCAAGAGCCAGCGCTTCCGCAGGATCCCACTTCCGGCCAGCAAGACGAGCAGTTGCCGACGTACAACGCGTATTCCATCGACGGGGATGTCACCGGTCCGCTGGTGTACGTCAACTACGGCATTCCCGAGGACTACGAAGTGCTTGAGCGCCACGGCGTCTCCGTGAAAGGCGCCATCGTGATCGCGCGTTATGGTCACTCCTGGCGAGGAATCAAACCGAAGGTCGCCGGCGAACACGGCGCGATCGGCTGCATTATTTATTCCGATCCGCGCGACGATGGCTATTCTCCCGGCGAAACTTTTCCTGCCGGCCCGTATCGTCCGAAGGACGGCGTGCAGCGCGGCAGCGTGCAGGATAGCGGCGAGTTTATGGGAGATCCGCTAACTCCCGGAGTAGGCGCCACACCCGATGCCAAGCGCCTGCCGATCAAAGACGCGCCCACGATCACTAAAATTCCCGTGCTGCCCATTTCGTACGCCGACGCGCAGCCATTGCTGGCGGCGATCACCGGACCCGTAGCGCCACGAGAATGGCGCGGCAGTTTGCCGCTGACGTACCACATCGGGCCTGGCCCCGGAAAAGTGCACCTGAAGATTTTTTCCAATTGGGACATCAAGCCGCTGTATGACGTGATCGCGAAAATTCCTGGCTCGATGTATCCCGATGAATGGGTGATTCGCGGGAATCATCATGACGCGTGGGTAAATGGCGCTGAGGATCCGATCTCCGGGCAAGTGGCGCTGCTGGAACAGGCGCGCGCCACCGGCGAACTCGTGAAGGCCGGCTGGAAGCCCAAGCGTACGATAATTTTTTGCTCGTGGGATGGCGAAGAGCCCGGATTGCTCGGTTCCACGGAATGGGTCGAGACGCACGCGGATGAGCTGCGCCAACACACCGTGGCATACGTGAACTCCGATTCCACGGGGCGCGGATTCTTTTTCGTCGAGGGCTCGCACTCGCTGGAGAAATTTATTAATGACGTAGCACGCGACGTCCAGGATCCTGAGACCAAGCTGACGCTGTGGAAGCGCATGCAGCTAGAGCAAATCGCTAATCCAGACAAAAAGGTCGATCAGGAGGAAGCGCGCAGTCGCCCCGATTTGCGCATCGGCGCGCTCGGAGGCGGCTCGGACTACGGACCTTTCCTCAACATTATCGGCATCGCTTCACTGGATATCGGTTTCGGCGGGGAGACCGGCGGCGGAATCTATCACTCCATCTATGACGATTTTTATTGGTACACGCATTTTGCGGATACGGATTTTTCCTATGGCCGCACGCTTTCGGAAGCAGGCGGAATCGCCGTGATGCGCCTGGCGGATGCAGACCTGCTGCCCTTCGATTTTTCGGATTTCGCGGACACCTTGCAAATGTACGTTCGCGAGCTGAAAAAATTCTCCGCGGATCAGCGCGACGAAATCAAGGAACGTAACCTGAAGATTGCGGAAGGTGCGTTCACCGCCAGCGCCGATCCGAAGCAAACCTACGTTGCGCCAAAGAAAGAGGAAATTCCCCCGATTCTTAATTTTGCGCCGCTGGAAAATTCCGTGGAAAGCGTCACGCGCAGCGCCGAGGAGTACAAAAAAGCGCTTGTCAAGGCCAACGAAAATGGTGGCACGGCGCTGGCGGTGGCTTCCACGGCGGAAATCAACCGCATGTTGATCGACAGCGAACGCAAACTGACCACGCCCAAGGGCCTGCCTGGACGTCCCGGATACAAGCATGAACTGTATGCGCCCGGGGAATACACGGGTTACGAGGCCAAGGCGATCCCCGCGGTACGCGAAGCCATGGAGCAGAAACACTGGAAGCTGGCGGAAGACGGGATTGTGCGCGTCTCGAAATTGTTGAGCGACGAGGCCGCGTTGATTTCCGCGGCGGCGGAGAAATTGTCCGCCACGAAATAAAGACGAAGTAATGAGGTAATGAAGTAACGGCTGCGCGTGATCGACTGCGTATTTAAACGCTCTATGTTTTCGATCTTCGTTGCGTGTAATGCTGGGCATATTGCGGCGTCGGGATCGCCGGATCGCAGCGCTCGTCGCGTTCTGGGGCACCTGCGGCCAGATGTAACGGAATGATCCCCGCCCAGACCGGCAATTCGTAATCCGGTGCGTCGTCCTCCACCGGACCGACGCGCATTTTCGCCGAGGCTTCCGTCAGCGGCAGCCGCAGGATGCTGGTTGCTTTCAACTCTTGTTCGTTGGGCTGGCGCGCGTCATTCCAACGCCCGGGAAGAATTTTCTCCGTGAACGCGCGCAACGCTTCGCGTTTCTCCTCCGGCTGCTCGATTAAAGTAGCGTGGCCCAGCACGACCACGGAGCGGTAATTCATCGAGTGATTGAAGACCGAGCGCGCCAGAACAAGGCCGTCGGCCAGTGTGACCGTTACGCACACGGCAAGTTTCGCGCTGAGGTCGCGTAACATCCTGCTCGCCGCCGATCCATGAAAATAGAGGTAATCGCCCCCACGCGCAAACATCGTGGGAATCACGTACGGCTGGCCGTCCACGCTAAATCCCACGTGACACACGAATCCCTCATCGAGAATTTTGTAAATGGCATCGCGGTCATACGAACCGCGATGCGGTTCGCGCACTACGCGCGTGCGCTCGGTACCAGGAATTTGGTCGGGAAAGACAGCATCTTGATCGGGCAAGGCGACACCTCTGAAGCAAATCGGCGCAAAGTCTACAGCCGGCGCCCACATCGCACGAGCGGAGAATGAGCGCACTATGCTAGCACGCCGCTATCCACCATCGCCGTGTCGGACGCGTGCGCCAAAAATCGTCGTCGCGGCCAAATTGGTTTGTCATTTTCGCGCCGCTGTAACCTGTCGCCCCGCTGTGAGAGACTATCGTGCTTAGTACGCCGGGCGCGCGGGGTCCGCAAATCACATTTCTGATTGACGAAAAAATGACAACCACTCCGTCCATCAGCCGTGAATCGACCGCCATCCTTGATACCGCGTGGGTACGCGCGCAATTTCCCTCGCTGCAATTGCGCGTAAACGGCCAGCCCGCGGTATTTTTCGATGCGCCCGCCGGCACCCAGGTACCGCAGCAGGTCACGCGCGCCATCCAGGATTATTTGCTGCACACAAATGCCAACACTTGCGGAGCCTTCGCGACCAGCCGGCAATCGGACCAAGCGATCGCCGCCGCCCGCGGCGCCATGGCTGATTTTTTCCATTGCCACCCGAACGAAGTGGTCTTCGGGCAAAACATGACCACCATCACGTTCGCATTGGCCCGTGCCATCGGCCGCGATTTGCGTGCGGGCGACGAGATTGTCGTCACCACGCTTGACCACGATGCCAATGTCGCTCCGTGGCGCGCCTTGGAAGAGCAAGGTGTGGTCATTCGCCAGGCAGACATTCGCGAAGTCGACTGCACGCTGGATCTGGAGGATTTGCGAAACAAAATCACCGGCAAAACTAAGCTCGTTGCGGTCGGCTATGCTTCGAACGCCGTCGGCACCATCAATCCGGTCGCCGAAATCGCAAAAATGGCGCATGCAGCTGGGGCTCTGATGTTCGTCGATGCCGTGCACTACGCCCCGCATGGCCTCATCGACGTACACTCCCTCGATTGCGATTTTCTGGTCTGCTCGCCGTACAAATTTTTCGGCCCGCACATGGGCGCACTGTACGGCAAGCGCGAACATCTCGAAAGACTGCGCCCGTATAAAGTTCGCCCGGCCACCGATCAAATCCCTGATCGCTGGGAAACGGGTACGCAACTCCATGAATTGATCGTCGGCATAAACGCCGCCGTCGATTATCTCGCCTCTGTTGGCCGTCACTGCAACGCCGGCGCAACAACGCGTCGCGAAGCGCTTCTGGCTGCGTATGCCGCTACGGTTCCATACGAAAGAACGCTGGCAACCAGGCTCATCGCGGGTCTGGTCGAAATTCCCAACTTAAAATTTTTCGGCATCACGGATCCTGCGCGATTCGCTGAACGCTGCTCCACGGTTTCTGTGCGCATTGGCGAGCACAATCCCACCGCCATCGCCGCGTTTCTCGGCGATCGCGGCATTTTCACCTGGGACGGCAATTTTTATGCGCTAAATCTGACCGAGCGCCTCGGCGTGCAGGATAGCGGTGGCCTGCTGCGTATCGGGCTGGTGCACTACAACACCATGGACGAAGTTGAGCGAGTGCTCGCCGCATTGCACGAATTTGCCAGGAAATGAGTACGGCGTAAGTTCCGCGGAGAATGCGCCAACAAATTCCGGTAGCAGGTAGCGAAATAGTTCATGAGCAAAAGAAAGCGGCCAATCATATTGACAGTGCTGGATGGGTGGGGCTACCGCGCCGAAACCTCGGGTAACGCTATCGCGTTAGCACGCAAACCCGCCTACGATGAGCTAATACAAAACTTCCCAAACACGCTAATCCACACTTCCGGCCCCTACGTCGGCCTTCCCGAAGGCCAAATGGGCAACAGCGAAGTGGGCCACATGAACATGGGCGCCGGCCGCATCGTGCACATGGACATCACGCGCATCGATTTGCTAATCGCGAATAAGCAACTGCAAAATGTTCCGCTGTTTAAGCAAGCCATGGAGCGCGGCCGCGCACACCAGCTCCACCTCATGGGCCTGCTCAGCGATGGCGGGGTGCATTCGCACATTCAGCATCTCTTCGCGCTACTGGAAATGGCCAGGCAATCCGGCGTGAAAAATGTCTTTGTGCATTGCTTCATGGATGGCCGCGACACGCCCCCGCACAGCGGCGAGAGTTTTGTGCGCCAGTTGCAACAGAAAATGCGCGAACTCGGCGTCGGCCAAATCGCTTCGCTCACCGGGCGCTATTACGCCATGGACCGCGACAATCGTTGGGAACGCATGGAACTCGCCTATCGCGCCATCGTTCACGGCCAGGCCGAAACGCGCACCGGCGATCCCATCGCCGCGCTGCAGCACAGTTATGCGCAAGAAGTCACCGACGAATTCGTGAAGCCCATCGTGGTCGCCGCGGGCGAGGGCGCCGCAGCAAAGCCGCTGGGCCAGATCCGCGACGACGACGCGGTGATTTTCTTCAACTATCGCGCCGACCGCGCTCGCCAGATGACTTACGCGCTAGCGGCGCCGGACTTCGACAAATTCGCCGACACTGGCCGTCCCAGGAATCTTTTTTACGTAGCCGTGACTCAGTACGATAAAAATTGGCCCTGGCTAAAATTCGTCATCGCGCCTGAAAAACTGGAGCACATCCTCGCGCAAGTTTTCGCCGAGCTGCAATACAAGAACCTGCGCACCGCGGAAACCGAAAAATACGCCCACGTAACTTATTTCTTCAACGGTGGCATCGAAAAGCCCTTCGCCGGAGAAGAACGCATCCTGGTCCCTTCGCCAAAAGTCGCCACTTACGATCTAAAGCCGGAAATGTCCGCGCAGGGCATTACCGACACGGTGGTAAAAGCCATCGCAGGCCAGGAATTCGACGCCATCATCATGAATTACGCCAACGCCGACATGGTTGGCCATTCCGGTAAGCTCGAAGCCGCGATCAAGGCGGTGGAAGCGGTCGACGCCGGCCTGGCACAAATTTATCAAGCGTTGAAATCTCGCTTCGATGACGCCGCCTGGATTATCACCGCGGATCACGGCAACGCCGAAATGATGATCGATCCAAACACCAGTGGAGCGCACACCTACCACACCACCAATCCAGTGCCGTTAATCCTGGTAAGTGGAGAGAAAGATTTACGCCTCAATCCTGGCGGCTCACTGCGCGACATTGCGCCGACCATGCTCAGCGCGCTCGGTCAACTCAGCCCGCCAGAAATGACTGGGCGGGATCTCTGTGTGCGCCCTTAAGGTCGTAAAAAAGCCATAGTGCCTTCACCATGATCCGCACCTCACCGTCAGCCACAAAACTAGTCATCTGCGCCTGGCAACCTTTCACCGAATGGCAAGCTAAACCGCTCGTCGCGGAAACCCTCCGGCATCGCTGGCCGGAAATGCGCGTGGCCCACGCTCCCACATTTACGGAACTTCCGCCTGAGCTCCCAGACACCGACATTTTCGTCGGCGCATTCCTGCTTCCCAATCAGTTACAAATCGCCAAAAAATTAAAATGGATTCACTCCACCTCCGCCGGAGTGGGCCAGCTCGCCTATCCGGAACTGGCGGCATCTGGAATCGTCGTAACCAACGCCAGTGGAGTTTTTTCCATCCCCATGGCCGAGCACGCGATCGGCCTCATTTTGGCGCTCGCGCGCAATTTCCCGGATACTGTCCGCCAGCAGGACCGGAGGATCTGGTCGCAACAATTTTTGTGGGACCAGCCTCAACATTTAACCGAAGTAAACGGAGCCAAACTGCTCATCGTAGGTTTCGGCTCCATTGGCCGCGAAATCGCTAAACGTGCGAGCTCCCTTGAGATGCAAATAATCGGCGTAACCCGTTCCGGTAAAGGCGACCTTACCCACGCACACAAAATCGTCTCCATTGAAGAACTTGATGGAGTCCTGCCGCAAGCGGATTATGTGGTGGTCGCGACGCCCGAAACGCGAGAAACAAAACATCTTTTCGACCAGCAACGCTTGGCCCGCATGAAGCCGGGCGCAAGATTGATCAATTTAGGCCGCGGTTCGGCAATCGACGAAATCGCTTTGGCCCGCGCGCTGGAAACCGGCCATCTCGGCGGTGCAGCCCTGGATGTCACCGAAACTGAGCCGTTGCTCGCTGCAAGCCCTCTCTGGACCGCGCCCAACCTCTTTATTACTCCGCACACCAGCGCCATAAGCAATCGCTTGTGGCAGCGCGAAACCGATCTATTGGTGCAACTACTGGAGCGCTGGTTCGACGGGCGCGAGCTATTCAACGTGGTGGATCTGTCCAAGGGTTACTAGATGAATGTCATCTGTAGGGGCGCAGCATGCTGCGCCCCACTTCAGCAGGGTCGATCGCCCTACTGCTAATCGTGTTCAATCTCCCACCCCGGCCTTAGGAGACTGATACCCTTCCCGCGCATAAACCACATATTTTTGTTTCTTGCCCTTCTGATCCAACACCGTCAGCGGTCCTCCATCCGGCGCTACTAATTCCACTTTAATCTTGTGATATTTTCCGTCGTTCCAGTTCGTGGGCGTATATGACAGGTTGTATTGATGCCGCAAAAAACTCGCCACTTGCTGAAAAATCCCGGGGATCTCTCCGTCAAATTGCGGGAACCAAGCGAATCCACCGGTCATCGAAGAAAAAGTTTTCAACTGATTTTCCGCCTGCAGAAAATCGATATGGGCGCTCTGCGATCCGCGCAGGTCTTGCGCGTTGGTGAACACTTTGCCGAGTCCGACGCAAAAAATGGGCACATCGCTCTGCCGCAATTCCTTGTACGTCTGATCCAGGGTATGTTTTGAGAATGTGTCGACTCCGCTGGCCAGCAACAAAATTGATTTCTTGCCCTTCACGTCTTTCAACCGGTCGTTGGTCTCCAGCAGCGCATCGAAAACATTCGATTCGCTGAATCCCGGGAAATAAAGATGATAGATGGCGTTGCGTACCTCGTTTTTGTCCTGCGTGAAATCCACTTCCAGCCTCGTCTTCATGTCAAAGGTTTCCAGCGCCACCCAGTCTCGCTGCTGTAGGTTCGGAAACAGCGCTTCGGCCCAGTATCTGGCGTACGCCGCAAAAAATCCGTAGGCCCGCGAACTGAATTCCATCAGCACCACCATCGTGATTGGCGAATCTCCGGCGTTGAATCCGGTTACGGTCTGCGGTACGCCGTCATCCGTAATCTTGAAATTTTCTTTTTTCAGGCCCATGAGCAAATCCCCGTGCTGCGTGGTCGCCACGGCGTCCACCGTGACGATCGGCGCTTCCACGGAAATGCTCACGCCTGCTTGCGGCGGGGGGGTAGACGCCGCAGGTTGCTGGCCGGAGGGTGGATTTTGTTGCGGCGGTTGCGCTCCGCCCTGCGGACCCGTGGGCGCCTGCCCGCGAACATTTGCCAAGGCCAGCACGGTCAACACTGCCGCCAGCGTCACTGACCGTATGCCACTCCGGTTTACTTTCATTCTTGTCCCCTCGCGCCCTCTGGAAATTGCCACGATCAAATTCGCGGGCTCAACAGCACCCTGCGGCCTGACTATCTTAACTCCGCTTTGTAGTTACCGGTTGAAGTTACGAAACGTTCCCGAACTGCCGCGGCTAGCGCTTTCTTTTTGCATGCTAGTATGAAGCACATCCCGATGAAAACGTTTGCCGGGGTGCCTAGTGGGCTTGGTAGCGCGGGCCGCCCTGCCGTGGGATTTTTGCAGGAGTTCGCAGTAATTCGCCGCTTCAGTAGCGCGAGCGTTGCTTCGCTGCGTGACCAAGCGAGTCCGTGAACAGCGGAGATTTTCTCCAGACAGTTCCGTACCCGGGAAATCCAGAGCGAGGATGGACTTGTGAAGCCCAGATCAAACCCATGCCGCGTTTCCATCGCATTAGCGCTATTTTTCGCGGCCGCTGCGCCGCTCCTTTCGCAGACACGCGCCACCGGGCCTGGCATCCCTGCTAACCCACCCGTCTCCGCCTCCCCAGCTCCGCAAGCGGGAGGCACCGCGACCCTGGCACAAGAAGCGCAAGGCTGGCTCGCGGACCTGATCAAGATCAACACCTCGAATCCTCCTGGCGGCGAAGATCCGGCCGCGAAATACGTCGCTGGTGTCTTGCAAAAGGAAGGCTTGACTCCGGAAATCCTGGAAGTCTTGCCTGGACGCAGCGCCGTGGTGTCCCGCCTTCGCAGTACCGCGATGGCCGATCCTTCCCGTGCGCTGCTGCTCGTCGCGCATATGGACGTGGTCCCCGCCGACAAAGCGCATTGGACCGTTGATCCGTTTGGCGCGGTAATCAAAGACGGCTATATGTATGGGCGGGGTGCCATCGACGACAAAGGCATGCTCGCCGCCAATCTCGCCGCCTTCATCGCATTGAAGCGCTCCTCGGCACATCTCGATCGCGACGTAATCTTCCTCGCTACCGCCGATGAAGAAACTAGCGGAGACGCCAGCATCCGCGTCTTGGCGCTCAAATATTGGGATAAATTTGCCGCCGGCTATGCCATCAATGAGGGAGGCAACGTTTTCGTCAAAAATGGCAAAGTGCAATACATCGGCCTGCAGGCGAGTGAAAAAGTCTCTGCAAATATAACGGTCATCGCCCGCGGTACTTCCGGCCACGCGTCGCAGCCCACGAAAGATAACGCGGTTGTCCATCTGGCCGCCGCCGTCGCGAAGATCGGCGAATACACTGCACCCGTGCGGTTCACCACGATTGTGCGCAGATATTTCGAAGGACTCGCTCCACTGGAGGGCGACGAAATCGGCAAGTGGATGCGTTCGCTTGATACGCCCGACCGCGGAGAGCACGCGCAGCGCGTCGTTTCCGATGCCAGCCCGCTTTGGAACGCCATGCTGCGCGATACCATCGCTCCCACCATGCTGAGCGCCGGCACGGCGCGCAACGTAATCCCGGGTGAAGCCCGCGCCAATCTCAACGTTCGCCTGCTGCCCGGCGACACCATCAACACCGTTGTCGACGACCTCAACAAGCTCGTCAACGATCCGCAAGTTCGCCTCGAAGTGCTTCCGAACGCCGGACTGGCCGCGCCGGATTCTTCGCTCGAAAACGATTTCTACGCCATCATTTCGCGCATCGCTACCGCGCAATTTGCAGGGGCGCCCACGCTCCCGTTTCAATCCACCTGGGCCACGGATTCCTCGCAACTGCGCCTGCGCAATGTGCAGGCCTACGGCCTGGTGCCGTTTCCGTTGACCGACGAAGATCTGAAACGCATGCACGGTGACGACGAGCGCATCCCGCTCGCTTCCTTCGAGAAGGGTGTCGATCTCATGGTTAAGATTGTCGCTGAGTTCGCCGGCACGCGATAGAAAAACAAAGTAAAGTACGAAGCGCGCGGGACCATGCGCAATTGCGCCGTAGATTTTTCCATGCCATTCAGACACTCCAAAATTGTTTGCACCATCGGGCCCGCCAGCCGCACCCCAGGAATTATCGAACGTCTGCTGCGCGCCGGAATGGATGTCGCGCGCCTGAATTTTTCCCACGGTTCTCACGAAGATCACGCCGGCAGCATCGCGACTCTCCGTGCCCTGGCGATGAAACTCGATAAGCCCGTGGCCATCCTCGCGGACTTGCAAGGTCCCAAAATCCGCACCGGCGTTTTGGCTGGTGGCGTTCCGGTCGCTCTGCGCTCCGGCCAGCAGTTCACCATCACCACCGCTAAAATTCTGGGTGATTCAACTCGTGTGAATACCACGTTTCTGCCGCTGCCCAGGGAAGTGCATCGCGGCGCGCGCATTCTGCTTTCCGACGGCTTGATCGAATTGCGCGTGGAGCGAGTTCGCGGGCAGGAAGTGATTTGCGAAGTGGTGAACGGCGGCGCGCTGGGCGAGCATAAGGGCATTAATCTGCCTGGCGTGCAGTTGCGTGTTCCCGCTCTTACGCCGAAGGACCGCCAGGATCTCGACTTTGCGCTGGCACACGAGGCCAATTACATCGCGGTAAGTTTTGTTCGCCGTCCGGAAGATGTGCTCGAAGCCAAAGCGCTGATCAAACGCGCCGGCTACGACACGCCGGTAATCGCCAAACTCGAAAAGCCCGAGGCCATTGAGAATCTCGACGGAATTTTGCGCGCCGCCGATGCCGTGATGGTCGCGCGCGGCGACCTCGGCGTAGAAATGAATCCCGAGCGCGTGCCGGTAGTGCAAAAAATGATCATATCTCGCGCGCGCGAATTTCGCCGTCCGGTCATCACCGCCACGCAAATGCTCGAATCCATGACGGAAAATCCGCGCCCCACCCGCGCCGAAGCCTCCGATGTCGCCAACGCCATCTTCGACGGCTCCGACGCCGTCATGCTTTCCGCGGAAACCGCCTCCGGAAAATATCCCGTGGAAACCGTTAGCATGATGGCCCGCATCATCGAAGAAGCCGAGGGCAGCATTCGCGAATTTCCGCGGCCCTCCAGCGTGCAGGAAAAATTAAAAGTCGCGGAATCCGTCGCCGAGCTCGTCTGCCATGCCTCGCGCGAATTGCACATGAAATTGATCGCCGTCTTTACCCACAGCGGGTTTACCGCCAGGCTGGTTTCGCGTTATCGCCCGCTGGTGCCCATCGTGGCCTTTTCGCCGGTGGCGGAAACGCGCCACCGCATGGCGCTGATCTGGGGCGTCATGCCGCGCGATATTTCGGACGTGCGCAAAATCGACGGCCTTGCCGCCATCGCTGAAAAACGCCTCCTCGAAGAAAAATTAGTTCGCAAAGGCGACGTAATTGGCATCGTGGCGGGCACGCCGATGGGCGTCCGCGGCACAACAAATTTCATGAAGTTCCACGAGATCGGGGGAGCCCAAAACTAGCTGGCGCCTCGCTGGCGCTGCCCCTCAGCTCGCTTGGGCGTGCTGATGAGTGCCCAATCTCGGCCCGGTCAATTCACATAATTATCCGGACGCGAAGGCGGCTCGCCCTTTTGCTTGCCCATAAACACTTCAAATTTTTTCCGGTTCCGCTGCAATCGCCAATCCGAAACCGTATTCCGCACGTTGTACATAAACGATCCCCGCCGCAGGTACAGCCACCCCACCAGCAACCCGCCCAGATGGCACACGTGGCTCACCGCATCGCCGCCCACTCCCAGTGTCGACACAAATTCAATGGCCGCAATCACCGCCACATACGGCCGCATCGGAATTGAAATAGGAAAAGGGAAAATCCACACTTCACGGTCCGGAAACAAAACCGCATTGGCCATCAATATTCCAAAAATCGCCCCGGAAGCCCCTATCGTGGGAACGTCCGAAGGCCGGTGCCCCCACGCCATCGGCGTCAGCTTCACCGCCAATTCGATCAACCCCGCGCCGACTCCGCACAGGAAAAAATAATTCAGAAATCGCCGCTTACCCCAGGTCAGTTCCAGTTCCTTGCCAAACATCCACAGAAACAGCATATTGAACAGCAAATGCAGAAAGCTGCCGTGCAAGAAAATGTAGGTGACTGGCTGCCACAGGCGCAGGCCCGGAATCGGACCCAGCGGCACCAGCCCAAAAAAGTGATTGATCCAGGCGGACGCCGACGGCTCCATAAAAATGCCGACCAGCAGCTGTACGAAGTACACGCCGGAACAAATCAGCACCAGCAGCTTCACTCCTGGCGGTATAAAACCGCGCCAGTTGAAGCGAATGCGCCGGGCGCCGTACCTGGGGGCCATCCTTGCAGTTTAAGGCTACGCCGCGCGGGGGTCAAAGCGCGGTTGCTGCGCGCGCACTAGTCGAGTTTCTTGCGCGCGAAATAGTACAGCGAGCCCGCCAACGCCACGAACATAATTACACCGAAGAGGTTGCTGCTCGCCAGCGGCCCCAGAATCTTCGGGCCCACCGCAAACAAATCCGCGCGCCAGGGCAGGCGCAGCGTGGCCGTCAGCCAATGCGGAACGTGATTCGAAATTTCCGGATCCTGCAGAAGATTGATGATGATCCCCAGAAGCCCGAAAACCCCTCCCGCGGCGATCAGCCCGCTGGAATAAAGCGCTCCCGGACTTGCCTCGCTGTCGTCTTTTTTCTTCGTGGTGGCTTCCACCAGCCAGCGCACCAATCCACCCGCGAACATCGCACCGGTGGTGGCGATGGAAAGATACGAGCCGGTGGCAAAGGCCAGCGAACGCACCCCGAGAATTTCCACGGCGATTACCAGCGCGACACCCATCAGCACCAGACGCCACGGCAATCGCCGGTTGAGTATTCCGTTGATGACCGTGGCCATCAGCCGCGCTTGTGGCGCGGGAGCTTTGTCGCTGCCGATTCCCTGCGCCCACTGATATTCGATCCGATTGCTGCCCGCATCGTACAGATATTCGCCGTCCGGAATGGTGCTCGAACCCAGCGAATTGACCAGCACGTAACTTTTATTCTGGTACGTGAAGGAAGGACGCTCGATTTTCACGCCGCTCGGCAACGCCTGGATGTTCACCGGAATCGGCGTAGGAATGTATTTTTCGAGCCCGCTGTTCATCAGGTTCAGCGTCGCGCCAATGGCGACGGTGGAGACGGTGACGCCAATCAGAAGGCCCATCTGCTGCCAGAACGGCGTGGCGCCGACCAGGTAGCCGGTTTTCAAATCTTGCGACGTGGCTCCCGCGATTGCCGCGGCAATGCATACCACGCCTCCAATCATGAGCGCCAGCACTGCATAGTTCGGTGAAGTCCATCCAGCCAGGAGAAATATTGCGCAGGTGGCCATCAGCGTGGCGATGCTCATGCCGCTGATGGGATTGGAAGAGTTGCCGAGCAGCCCGCTGATGCGTGCTGCCACGGTCACAAACAAAAATCCAAACACCACCACGAACACTCCCGCGAAGGCGTTTTGATACCAGGAGGTGGCGGCTCCCGGCATCGGATCGAACGTCAGCAGCACCCACATCATCACGATGATCAGGATCGATCCCACGATGACCCAGCGCATCGGAACGTCGCGGTCGATGCGTTTGGCGGTTGCGGATTCGCCGCCGCCTTGCGCTCGCGCATCCTTTAAGCCGGCACGCAGCGCGGAAATAATCGTGGGCAGCGTGCGCAACAGGGTAATCAAACCGGCGGCCGCCACCGCACCTGCTCCCATCGGCCGGATGTAGCTGCGCCAGATATCGTCCGGTGTCATCAGTGGAATGGGAATGGTCGATGGATAGATCGGCGTGTTGCCGGCAAGCTGGCCGTAAAATTTGATCGCCGGCATCATCACCAGCCAGGAGACGATCCCTCCGGCGAATAAAATCCCGGAGACGCGCGGGCCGATGATGTATCCGACTCCCAGATATTCAGAGGTAATGGCCGCGCGAAAGGAAGCCCCGGGGAACCACGCGGGACGCGCTTCCGGTTGCGAAGTCCACATTTGAAACGTGTTCATCAGAAACGTATAAGCGCCGCCCAAACCGAGTCCCCAGAAAACGCGTCCCGCGAAGGAGCCGCCGCGTTCTCCCGCCACCAACACGTCGGCGCATGCCGTACCTTCCGGGAACGAAAGATTCCCATGTTCCTTGACGATGAGTTGCCGCCGCAACGGGACCATAAACAGCACGCCAAGCCATCCACCGAGCAGTGCTAGGGGGAACGTGCGCCAAAAAGTGAACTCAGAGCCAAAGCCGAGGAAGATCAGCGCAGGAATCGTAAACATGACGCCCGCCGCCAGCGATTCGCCCGCCGATCCGGTGGTCTGCACGATGTTATTTTCAAGAATGGTCGAGCGTCCAAACGCCCGCAGTATGCTGATGGACAGCACCGCGATGGGAATCGAAGCGGAAACCGTCAATCCGGCGCGCAACCCCACATACACGGTGACGGCGCCGAAGAGCAGCCCAAACAGCGCGCCAAGCACCACCGCGCGCAGCGTGAACTCTCTCAGCGTCTCGTGCGTCGATACGTAGGTGCGAAACTCTGCAGGCGGTGCCGTCGAACTCCATGGCCGTTCGCTCACCAAGTCCTCCCGTAATTCTCAAACGCTGCGCGACAATCACAGACCACAATGCCCGGACCTTCTGCCGTGTACGTCCGCGTGCTCGCAGCCGTGTACCTGCGCTTGTGTGCGGGGGGATTATGCCGCAGCAGGCCACGCCACGGAAAGCCTTTCCTGGCGAATCGGATCCGCGGGTAATCTTGACAAGGTGGGAACCGTGGAGTAATGTCCCGCGCAATACGTTACACAGGTCGATACCCAGATGCCCAAGGCCCATGCCCAGCAGCATCCCCGCAGGGCGCAGCCCGAGCACTGCCGCCGCCTAGGCCAACACCATTTTTCGCGGAGGTCTATAGTGTCTCTGCCCTCAGCCCTCAAGCACGCCCTGCGCCGCCTGTCCTTTGCCGTAACCCTGGCCATCGCTGTGCTCTCCGCCTCCGGCCCAGCCACGCGAGCGGACGATTGGCTGCCCATTACGCCGGAAGAGCTAAAGATGACCGGCGACCCCAAGGCCCCCGGCGCCCCGGCCATTTACCTCTACCGCCAGGTCGACCGCAGCGATCTAAGGGTTGCCGGCCACGAATACAACTACATCCGAATCAAAATCCTCACCGAAGCCGGCCGGGATTTCGCCAATATCGTGATTCCCTATGTAGACAAAATGAATATCTCCAACATCCGCGCACGGACCATAAGGCCTGACGGTTCCATCGTGAATTTCGATGGCCAAGTGTTCAAGACCACCGTGGAAAAAAAACGGGACTCCAAATTTCTAGCCAAAACCTTCACCGTGCCGGATGTCCAGGTCGGCAGCATTGTTGAATACCGTTACAGCTATGATTTCCAGGACTACTACATATTCCCCTCGCAATGGATTGTGAGTGCTCCGCTCTTCACCAGGAAGGCCGTCTTTACTCTCAAGCCCTTCGACCGCTGGCCCGTGCAGTGGAGTTGGCCCGCGGGGCTTCCCGCCAGCACCACCAAGCCGGTTCAAGGTCCCGACTCCATCATCCGCATGACCTCTGAAAACGTCCCTGCCTTCGAGGAAGAAGACTTCATGCCTCCTCCCAACGAACTGAAATTTCGCGTAAATTTTATTTACAACGAGGATGGTTTCGAGACCGATCCCAATAAGTATTGGAAGAAGTATGGCAAGAAAGAAAATGATCGCGCCGAGGCTTTCGCGGACAAACGCAAGGCCATGTCTGATGCCGTCGCCACCATCATCTCGCCCTCCGACGCTCCTGAAGTAAAACTTCAGAAAATCTATGACCGTTGCCAGAAACTACGTAATCTTTCTTACGAACCGGCGCTCTCCGCCGACCAGATGAAGCATGACAAAATGAAATTGCCGGAAAACGCCGAGGATGTTTGGAAACTCGGATACGGCGACGGCAAGCAAATCACCTGGTTGTTCCTCGGCTTGGCCCGCGCCGCTGGTTTTGACGCTCGCCCGGCGTGGGTATCAAGTCGCGCCGACCATTTTTTCAATCCCCAGATTTTGGATAGCGACCAGCTGAATGCCAACATCGTGGTCGTTAAGCTCAACGGTGCGGACGTCTTCTGTGATCCCGGCGCTGCCTTCACCCCGTATGGCCTGCTTCCTTGGACCGAAACCGGTGTCAAAGGCCGTCTGCTCGACAAAGACGGCGGCACCTGGTTCGAGACGCCTTTGCCTCCCAGCAGCCTTACCCGTACCGAGCGCCGCGCCAACCTGAAACTGGAGGACGATGGCTCGCTCGAGGGCGTCGTGACGATCACCTTCACTGGCCTTTCTGCCGTCACCTGGCGCATCGAAGAGCGCAACGACGATGAGGCCGCTCGCAAGCGCAGCCTCGAAGACTACTTGAAGAACATTGTTCCCTCCGCTTGTGAAGTTGAATTGAAGAATGTTCCGGAGTGGACCGGCTCCAAGACCCCCTTGGTCGCCGAATTTGAAATCAAAATTCCCGGCTGGCTCGGCTCCGCTGGCAAACGTGCCCTCCTTCCCGCGGGTTTCTTTTCCAACAACGAAAAGCATCTCTTCGAACATTCCACTCGCACCTATGCCGTTTATTACCACTTCCCGCATCTCGGCACCGACGATATTACCGTCACTCTGCCATCGGGCTGGAAAGTGGAAAGCGCGCCCAAGCCGGTCAATCAGGACGCCAAGGCTGTCGCCTACTCCTTCTCTGCGGAGAGCGGCCCCGGCACAGTTCACCTCCAGCGCACCATCCGCACCGATCTTTTCCTGGTTCCCGCGGATAAATATTCCGTCCTTCGTTCCTTTTACCAAATAGTTCGCACTGCGGATGACGAGCAGGTCGTACTTCTTCCCGGCGCGGCCTTGGCGGCCAACTGACATGCGCCTCCGCCTCGGTACCTGCGCCCTCCTGGTCGCCACCGTGCTGGTTGCTGCCTTATCGCCTTCTGGTGCGTTTGCTGGCAGCGACGCGCCTGCCTGGATGCATGCCGCCGCGGCTCGTCCCCTGCCCGCCTACGACGACAAAACGGACGGCGTCATACTCTATTCCGAGGTGCTAATCGCCGTTCAGCCCAACGGCAAAATTCGCAGGACGAAACGTCTCGCCATCAAAATACTCCGCCTTGGCGATAATGAATGGGGTAAGCTTCAATTCGAATACGACGCCGAAACGAAAATCACCAATCTTCACGGCTGGACCATTCCTGCACAGGGCAAAGACTACGAAGTAAAGGACAAAGATATAACCGACTCCGGATATGTCGGCCTTGAATGGGGCCAGCTAGCCAGCGACATTCGATCCAAAAACATGGAATTGCCCGCCGCGGTACCTGGCAGCATCATCGGTTTTGAGATCGAACAGGATCGGCGCCCCTACGTTTTTCAAGATTCTTGGGAATTTCAAACCCAAATACCAGTGCGTGAAGCTCACTACTCCTTGCAACTCCCGCCGTCCTGGGAATACAAAGCCGTCTTCGCCAATCATCTCGATATCGTCCCCGCTACTTCCGGGGGGCTATATTCCTGGACGGTTTCTGACGTCCCCGCCGTTCGCCACGAGCCTTCTATGCCCCCGTGGCGGGGCGTCGCCGCACGAATGGTCGTCTCCCTATTTCCCCCGGGCGCGACCAATAGCGGATTCGAGACCTGGACGCAGATGGGCAACTGGTATGCCCAGCTGACGCAAGGCCGCAGAGACGTCAGCCCAGAGATTCACGCGCAAGTCGCGAGTCTCACTGCTACCGCCCAGCCTCCGTTGGTCAAAATGCAGAACATCGCTAACTTTCTCCAAAAAGATATTCGTTACGTCGAGATCGGACTTGGCATCGGTGGTTACCAGCCCCATGCCGCCAGCTTCGTTTATTCCCACCATTTCGGTGATTGCAAAGACAAAGCCACCCTGATGAGCGCCATGCTCGCGGACGCTGGCGTAGACTCCTATTACGTAATCATCAATGCCAGTCGCGGTGCCGTGGACGCCTCTACTCCGCCCAGCATCGACAATTTCAATCACGCCATCCTCGCCATCAAAATTCCCGATGGCATCTCCGATTCCGTGTTGCCCGCCTTCATCGTCCATCCCAAACTTGGCCGCCTGCTATTTTTCGATCCCACCGACACCATCACTCCCATCGGATTCCTCCGCGGTGAGCTGCAGGCCAATTACGCCATGCTGGTCACCCCCGATGGCGGCGAACTCGTCCGTCTCCCGCAACTTCCTGCCACCAAAAGCGGCATCCGCCGTACCGCAAAATTAACCCTGGATACCGACGGCAATCTCAAGGGCGACTTCGTCGAAATCCGCATCGGCGATTCCGCCATGCACCAGCGCAGGGCTCTCCAAAACGTCACCAAAGCCGAAGACCGCATCAAGCCCATCGAATCCGTAGTCTCCCAGTCCCTGGGGATATATGGCATCAGCAAAGCCACCATGTTCAATTTCGACGACAACAGTAAGCCTTTCGGCTATAACTATTCCGTGGTCGCCAACAATTACGCTAAGTTTGCTGGTGATCTCCTGCTCGTTCGCCCGCGCGTCGTCGGGATCTACGCCAGCGGCATCCTCGAAAAGAAAGAGCCGCGCAAATATCCCATCGAGATGGAATTCCCCGCTCAGTTCACCGACACTTTCGATATCGCCTTACCGCCCGGCTTCCAGGTCGACGATCTCCCTCCTGCCGTCGACGTTGACGATAGCTTCGCCAGCTACCACAGCAAGACCGAACTGCAGGGAAATATTCTGCACTACTCCCGGGTCTACGAAATAAAGCAACTCACCATCCCCATGGATCAGATGGAGGATCTGCGCAAGTTCTATCGCATCGTGGCCACTGACGAACGCAGCACCGCGGTGCTAAAGCCCTCGGCCACGGTCGCCGCCGCCCCGCCAAAAACCGGACAGTGATCGCACGGTCTACCCGATCTTGGCCAGCCGTTCCCGCACGCGATCGCTCAGCGCCTTCCCGTCTACCGTTTTGCCTTCCAGCGCCGCTTTCGCGGATTTCACCACCGCGCCCATTTGTTTCATTGAAGTGGCGCTGGTTTCCGCGATGGCTTTGTCGATCGCCGCGTCCATTTCCGTCGCGCTGGCGCCCGCGGGTAGATAGGACTCCAAAATCGCTAGCTCCTTCGTCTCTTTCTCCGCCAACTCCGGCCGATTCCCCTTGGTAAATTGTTCGATCGATTCCTTCCGCTGCTTCACCAGCATCTGCAAAATCCCAATCGACTCGCTTTCGTCCAGCGCGCGAATTTTTTCAATTTCGCGATGCTTGATGGCCGCCTTCACACCGCGCAGCACGCTGAGCTTTAATTCGTCCTTGGCGCGCATGGCGTCGACCAGGTCTTTTTGTATTCTTTCCGCAAGGCTCATTTACCATTCCCTCTTTGCCGGCATTTACCACCTTTCAATATAGCAGACGGCCAGAGCGTCGCCTGGCGCCTTCCACCCATTTGACAGCGCGTGGCTCGCTCGTTACCGTTGTTCTCTTGTATTCACCATAAAAAACTCGCCTGGCGGCCGATGCTGCACGCTCGCAGCCGTTCAGTTGCGCGGAAATTCACAACACGGGGCCGCGGGAAAAACTCATGAAAGTTATCGTAGCCGACAAAATCAGCGAACGCGGCATAAAGCTGCTGCAGGAGCAGCCCGGGTGGAACATCGTCCTCACCACCAAAGATAATCTCATCGCCGAAATTGCGAATGCCGACGCGCTGATCGTTCGCAGCGCCACCAAAGTCACCGCCGAGCTACTCGCCCATGCCCCTCACCTTCGCGCCGTGGGCCGTGCGGGAGTTGGCGTCGATAATATCGACCTCGAAGCTGCGACCAAACGCGGCGTCCTGGTCATGAGCACCCCTGGCGGCAGCTCCGTCAGCGTCGCGGAGCACACCTTTGCGCTGTTACTCGCCCTGGTGCGCCAGGTGCCGAAGTTCGATGCCTCCATGCGCGAAGGCCGCTGGGAGAAATCTTCCTCCGGCGCCGAAGTCCGCGGCAAGACCCTCGGCCTAATCGGTCTCGGCCGCATCGGCAGCGAAGTCGCCCAACGCGCCGAAGCTTTCGACATGCGCGTGCTCGCCTACGATCCCTTCATCAGTGAAGCCGCCGCGCGCGAACTCTCCGTCGACCTCGTCAGCCTGGAGCAGCTCCTGGCCGAAAGCGATTTCATCTCTCTGCACACCGCGGTGGTGCCCGAGACCCGCAACATGGTCAATGCCGCCAACATCGCCCGAATGAAAAAAGGTGTGCGCATCGTAAACGCCGCGCGCGGTGAACTCATCAATGAGGCGGATTTGGCCGCCGCGATTCAGAGCGGCCACGTGGCCGGTGCGGCGCTCGACGTTTTCGCCGAAGAGCCGCCGAAAAATTGCCCGCTGATCGGGCTCCCAAATGTAATTACCACGCCGCACGTCGCCGGTTCCACCGCCGAAGCGCAGGAAGAACTAGGCACGCAAGTAGCCGTGCAAATTCGCGATTACCTCACCGAAGGCATCATCCGCAACGCCGTGAACCTCCCCGCGCTCTCCGCCGACCAATATCGCCGCGTGCGCCCTTACCTCGCGCTCGCCGAACGCCTCGGCTCCATGGTTTCGCAAGCCGCCGCCTTCCGCCCCGCCCGCATTCGCATTCGCTACGCCGGAGAAGTCGCCGAAGTCGGCACGCACCTCCTGCGCAGCGCCGTCCTCGCCGGCGTGCTCAACGCCGTCCTCGACGAAAAAGTAAATGTGGTAAACGCTCCCGCCGTCGCCGCCGCTCGCGGCCTTCGCGTCGAAGAAGAAACCCGCAAGCGCGATCTCGGTTTTCCCAACACCCTCGAAGTCTCCGCCCTCCCCGCCCAAGGTGCCGCCACACCGCACGGTTTCACCGTCGAGGGCACGGTCCTGCACGACGGCTCCCCGCGCGTCCTGATGATCGAAGGCATTCCCCTCGAAGCCCACCTCGAAGGCACCATGCTCTACCTGCGTAACGACGATAAGCCCGGCGTGATTGGCCAGGTCGGCTCCACACTCGGCCAACTCGGCGTCAACATCGCCACCTTCGCTCTCGGCCGCAGCGCCGCCCAACAAGGCGCCCACGCCGTCTCCCTCGTCCGCCTCGACGGCGAAGTCTCCGCCTCCATCCTCGAACCCATCCGCGCCATTCCTGCCATCACGGAAGCCCGCCTCCTGCACCTCTAACAAATCCGTCATCCCGAACGCAGTCAATAGCCACCACGTCGTCATTCTCAACGCAGTGCCACCCTCACCTCATGTCATCCCGAGCCACCAAGCCAGCCCGTCATCCTGAGCGGAACAGGCCGACGCTCTTTCCTCCGCGTTCGCTTCCTGCGAACGCGTCGGCCTGTGCAGCGAAGGATCTCTCTTGGCTTTCCCCGTACCGGCGCCTTCCCGCCATCACTTTTCTTTCTGCATTGCATCGTCACAACATCCCTTGACACCCCTCCCGCCTTGTACTAAAACTCTCTCACTTTCGTATTCAGCGAGTGGTAGGGACTAGGTTGCCCGGGGCGTGGTTTTCTTTTTTCTTTTTTTTGCCCTTCAGGTCACGGCTTCCCGTGCGCCAGCAAGTGCACGATACTCTCCTTCCCACTCCAAACTCTAGTTGGTGCGCGAAAGGAAGCTTTCTTATGATCCGCATTCTTAGATTGGCAATGTTCTTTTCCGTGGTGGTATTTTGCCTGGCCGCTCCCATCGGGCTTTTTGCGCAAACCGGTACCACTTCTTTGCACGGGGCGGTCGTGGACGCGAGCGGCGCTGCCGTGGCGAGCGCCAAAGTAACGCTGATCAACGACGCGCAAGCTACCAAACGCGAGACCAGCACCAACGCCGTGGGCGAGTATGAATTCATCGCTTTGTCCCCGGGTACCTATACCCTCAGGGTAGAAAGCGCCGGTTTTCGCAAGTATGAACAACTCAATCTCCAGTTGCTGGTGAACTCCCCGGCCACCTCAAATGTCAAATTAGAAATCGGAACCTCCATCCAGAGCGTCGAAGTCTCCGCCAAGAGCGAAACCCTCAACACCACCGACGCTTCCCTTGGCAACGCCTTTGACGAAAACCAGATCAAGCAGCTCCCCATCGACGGCCGCAACGTGCCGGATTTGCTTTCCCTCCAGCCGGGAGTCGCCTACACCGGCAACCGCACGGACATCAACCAGGACGTTGACACGCGAAGCGGTGCCGTAAATGGCGCGCGCAGCGATCAGAGCAACATCACTCTGGACGGCGTGGACGTCAACACCGACACCAAAGGCTACGCCTTCCAGTCCGTATTGCCCATTACCCCCGATTCCGTTCAGGAATTTCGCGTCACCACCAGCAACTACAACGCCGATGAAGGCCGTTCCTCCGGCGCGCAGGTTTCCCTCGTCACCAAGAGCGGCACCAACGATTTCCATGGTGCGCTTTACGAATACCTGCGCAACACCATCACCAGCGCCAACGATTATTTCGTCAAGCTTTCCCAGTTGGCGAGCGGCGATCCCAACGAAGCCCCCACACTCATCCGCAACAACTTCGGAGTAGCCCTGGGCGGACCGATTTTGAAAAACCGCCTCTTCTTTTTCACCAATTTTGAAGCCGAGCGCGAAGCCGAACAGCAGAGCGTCGTGCGCGTCGTGCCCAGCGCGGCGATGCGCGACGGCGTCATCACCTATTTGTGCCAAACCAATCCGGACGGCAGTCTAGACACCGTGGATTGCCCAGGTGGACCCGTGGCCGGGCTGACTGGCTCGCACACCATACAGCCGGGCTATTTCGGCCTCACTCCTTCGGAGATCCAAGGTATGGACCCGTTGAACGTCGGTGTCAGCAAGAATGTGATGATCCCGTATTTCAATACATTTCCATTGCCCAACGACAACACCGTCGGTGATGGCGTCAACTACCAGGGCTATCGCTTCGCGGGTCCGGCCTCCATCAACAACGATGACTACATCGCCCGCGTCGATTACAAAATCACTCAGAACGGCAATCACACCTTGTATTGGCGCGGTGGACTTCGCAACGACTACAACAACGGCGTGCCCTACCTCCCGGGCGACGGTCCGGAGTTGACGGAGGTAAATTACAGCAAGGGATTTTCCGCCGGCTATCAGGCCATCCTGCGGCCAAACCTGGTCAACAACTTCCGCTGGGGCTACACGCGGGAAAGCTTTGGCGAGATCGGCAACCAGACGCAACCAACCGTTTTTTTCAGGGGATTGAACGATAATAGTACCGCCAACAACTCCAGTCTGGCGGTTACCAACAACTTGAATTACCAGGTCCCGGTACAAAATTTCGTGGACGACCTCTCGTGGGTCAAAGGCAGGCACACCCTCAGCTTCGGCGCCAACATCAACATTCTTCGCAACCCGCAATCCAGCAACACCAATTCTTTCAGTTATGCCACCACCAACGCGTCTTGGCTCGACACCTCTGCACTGGCGGATACCGGCGCCCCGGCGCACTTCGACCCTGGCTGTTCCGTCAATGCCGGACCCTGTGTTGGTCTCGCTTACCCGGCGGTGGACTCGTCGTTCGGCAACAACTACGACTATCCCATGGTCGCTTTGCTCGGCATGATTACCCAGGTAAACGCCCAGTACAACATCACCCACACTGGACAGACCCTGGCCCAAGGCGCGCCAGTCGTCCGCCGTTTTGCCGACGACGGTTATGAGATGTACCTGCAGGATTCCTGGAAGGTCAAACCCAACCTCACTTTCACCTACGGGGTGCGCTACTCTCTTTTCTCGCCGCCATGGGAAACTAACGGCAATCAGGTAGTCTCCGACGTGAACCTGACCACTTGGTTCAATGATCGCGGTGCTGGGGCCTTGCAGGGCATACCCTCCAGCGCCGCTCCTCTCATTGGTTTCAACCTTGGCGGTCCGGCGAACCACGGCAAGAACTTTTACAACTGGGACACCAAGGATATTGGTCCGCGCGTGGCCTTTGCGTGGAATCCCAAACCCACCAACGACCTCTTACACGGCATCTTCGGCGACGGAAAAACCACCATCCGTGGTGGCTTTGGCGTGGTCTATGACCGTGTTGGCCCCGCTCTTTTGGCCACCTTCGATGCCAATGGCGCCTTCGGTCTATCCTCCAACCTTGAAAATGAGGCCGCCGTTGAGACTCCAACCACTTCGCCGAGAATCACTGGTCTTACTGGGATACAAAACATTCCGACCGTGGACTATGCCGGCAATCAATTGTATGCCTCGCCGCCTCCCACGACATTTCCCCAGTTCTTTCCTACCGGTAGTCAGACCGGTGCTTATGCCGTGTATTGGGGCATGGACCAAGGCCTCAAGACTCCATATTCCTACGCCATCGATTTTTCCGTTGGGCGCGACCTGGGGCACGACCTCACCCTTGAGGTGGCCTACGTCGGTCGCCTTTCCCACCGCCTCTTGTCACAGGAAGACGTGGCTGCGCCGCTCGACCTCGTCGATCCCGCCACGCATATCGACTACTTCACCGCCGCGCAAGCGCTAGCCAAGCTCTACCGTCAGGGTGTGCCGGTTACCAGTATCACCCCTGCAGTGGTTGGTAAGACTGCGCAATACTGGGCAGACATTATCGCCCCTAGCGCTGATGGTTATGCGACTATTTCTGGCTGCGGCGATCCCAACGTCAATACCCCGCTGCAAGCAGCCTACATCCTTTTCTCCTGCTTCTCCGGCAACGAGACCACCGCCATTCAGGCTCTCGATCAAGGTTTTGGCCTCTCGGACCCTGTCACCGGCAACCCGATTTACGCCACCACCGGACCCAATACCTTTATCGATCCGCAATTCGCTGCTTTGTACGCGTGGCGTTCCATCGGAACCGCGGCCTATAATGGTCTCCAGGTCACCCTCCGCAAGCACATGACCCACGGCTTGCAATTCGACTTCAATTACACTTACTCCAAATCCATCGACATTTCATCTGACGCCAATCGCATTGATTCCGAAGGCGGCCTGGGCAGCCAAGTCATTAACCCTTGGAATCCCCAGGCCCTTCGCGGCCCGTCCGATTTCGACCTCCGCCACCAGGTCAACGCCAATTGGGTCGCCGAATTGCCCTTCGGCAAAGGCCGCCGCTTCGCTGGCGACGCTAATGGCTTCGTCGACGCCCTGCTCGGCGGTTGGCAGTTGACCGGTCTCGCCCGTTTGACCAGCGGGTTTCCGGTCGGCGTAAGCAACGGCGCCCAATGGCCTACCAACTGGGAGCTGTCCGGATTCGCTACGCAGGTCGCTCCCGTAACCACTGTCGGAGCCTACAAAGGCGATGGCACGGTGAACATTTTCGGCAACCCGGCTGCCGCGGCCGCCGCGCTGAACTCCTACACCAACGATGAGCCGGGGCAAGTCGGGAACCGCAACACCCTTCGCGGCGACGGCTTCGCCGGTCTGGATGTGGGCCTCGATAAGCGCTGGAAAATGCCTTGGAAGGAATCGCACAGCCTGCAGTTCCGCTGGGAGGTCTATAACGCTCTGAACCTCACCCGCTTCGACGTGCAGAGCCTCAACCTCTCCATTACCAACGCCGCCAACTTCGGCGGCTACACCGGCCTGTTGACCAACCCTCGTACCATGCAGTTCGCATTGCGCTACGAATTCTAATCCGCGCAAACTGACACTCTGATCCCACCGCCGGGAAGCCCCAACTTCCCGGCGGTTCCGTTTCCTAAAGTCCGCATCGCGCACCGAATCACCGCTTTGCGAGCCCTCTTCCCGCCACCGCCGCCGCTTGTCTTCAGACCTTCGTATCGACTGCTTTTTCGTATCGCCTGCTTTCGTAGTGGCGGGTCTTCAGACCCCCCACCAACCCCGTCATTCTGACGCGCACCCCACCAACCCCGCTACGGATGCCCAAATCCGTCATTCACACGCGCACCCCACCAACCCCGTCATTCAGACGCGCACCCCAGCAACCCCGTCATTCTGAGCGGAACAGGCCGACGCTTCTTCTCCCGCGTTCGCTTCCTGCGAACGCGTCGGCCTGTGCAGCGAAGAATCTCTCTTCCTCTCCGCCTCGTAGTGGCGGGTCTTCAGACCCGTTCTTTTGTCTTTGCCTCTGCCTTTGCCTTTGCCTTTCCGGATGCCCAAATCCCTCATTCGGACGCGCACCCCAGCAACCCCGTCATTCTGAGCGGAACAGGCCGACGCTTCTTCTCCCGCGTTCGCTTCCTGCGAACGCGTCGGCCTGTGCAGCGAAGAATCTCTCTTCCTCTCCGCCCGTATCGATCGATCCTACTCTCCCGGCGCGGGCTTGCTCCTAGCCGTCACGATACCGCCGAAATATAACCAAAGGTTCTTCTTGACATGATAACTCAATTTTGCCATGATCCTCCCGTAGAGAATTACGCCCCCTCCAAAGCCAAAAGCGCAGTAGAAACCCAAATCAGATCAATGTTCCACCACCAAGAGCCCGTCGCGCTCCGTCGTCCCCGTGCGCCATAACCCAACGTGTGTTTTCAATACCTTACACACTCCCATCAATTCCAAGTTCCTCGCAACCCCAATCCCTTCAATCAGCTGCACACTCTTTAACCAAAACCACCGGGGGTGGGTATCCACAGTTGTTTTCAAAAATTCAAAAAATCTAAATTCAAGGAAGGACGCCATGCTTCACAAAGCCTTTAACCCGCAAGATAGCAATACCTTACATCCTCGCTGTCAGCACCACACCGCCAAAGGCCGCCAGTGCCGCACCCAACTCACCTCCAGCCATCCCACCCTCTGCATCCGTCACGCCCGTCTTGCCCGGGAACGCCAGCGCGACGACTCCGCCGACCTCTCCGCCCGCTCCTCGCCGACCTTCCCGAAAAAAAATCCGCCGCCGACATCCACGCTCTCCTTTGGAATCTTTCCCTCGCCCTCCAGCAAGGCCGCATCTCCCCACGCCGTGCCGCCGTACTGGCCTACATCAATAGCCTTCTGCTCCGTACACTCCCCGCCATCGAAAAACAACAATCCCCCGGCGACCACGGCCTCGACATCACCAACGTCTCCAGCTCACAGCGCGTCGTCGTCGGCATGCCCCGCCCCATCCGCAACCGCCCGCTGCCGCCGAGCGACGCACCACCGCAGCTCGCCTCGTATCCCACTCCAAATTCATCCTCGTCATCGGCGCCAAGACTCTACGGCTTCCATCCCACCCATCCGTCGCCATGCGCCCAAACGTCCGACTCGGCACCCATCGGCGCGCGGCAACCCATTCCCGTTCCCGCTCCCGACGCGGCTCACATCGTCCCAACTCCCATACCGCAGGTCGTTCCCGCCGCTCCCGCTCGCGACCGCCGCCAAACCCAGGACCCTTCAGCGCAGCAAACGCAAACCGCCCCACGTCCCGTGGTTCGCCGCGCTGTGCTGTGTTATTCTGTGGACCTCGGTCAAGCTAGCAACATCGCTCGGCCATCTTGTCGGGGCGTAGCGCAGCCTGGCTAGCGCGCCTGGTTCGGGACCAGGAGGTCGAAGGTTCAAATCCTTTCGCCCCGACCACTTTCCTTCTTCCCTCTCATACACTTACGCATTTGCGACGCAAACGTGTTCTACGAAATTCGTAGCGCACGTAGCGCAATTGACTCCCGGCTCCGGTTCCGAAAGCTCCGTTAGCTCGAAGCCGAGTCCCACTTTCTTCGTCCATTCCTGCCGAAATTCCACATCCTCCGTTAGCTGCTTCGCGTAACGTGAGGACATGTCCGAATTGTCGTGTGCCATCCAGTAGTCAATCAAGAGTTGCCGTACATCACTCTTTTGAAGGACGGCTTGTCTGAATCTACGGAAAGCATGAAAACGGACTTTACTGCGACCCACATCTTTCAGGATAGGCTTGAGAGCGTCCCGATAGAGAGTGCTGGGCCAGAGCATTTTTCCAGTCTCCGTTTCAAACAAGAAGCCGCTCTTTCGGTCGCCGATGTATTCCCGTAGCAATTTGGCAACGAACGGATGAACGTCCACGTCACGATAACTGGCGTCAGTTTTCGGCGTGGAAGCAATTTCACCCTTTCGACTGCGTTGCTGCCGGATGTAAACCACCGAGCAATCTGGAGAGATGTGCTTCCCTATTTCGAGAGCGAGCAATTCTGCAATTCGCATTCCGGTTGCAACGAGTAAGACCACGGCAACTCGGTGAATCGCCAACTTGCAGTTCTTGATGATGTGGACGATTTCCTTGGCCGTGAACGTTGGCCGGTGCTGCTCTCGCTTACTGACCTTTGGCAGACCGATGTAAACTAAGTCCCACTCGCGTTGGTATACCCGTTTGAGTCGTTTGTCTCTTGCAGAGGCGATGACTGTCTTGAAGACCTTGAAGGTCTCAACGATAGTCTTGTCAGAAAAACGCCGCTCGTTGTTCTTCAACTCCGACTTCATCTGAACCACCAGTTCTCGTGCCTCTGGGTTATCCAGCAAAGCGAGGGCATTATTCCCGACGACTTCGTTCAGGTATGTGACTGCATTCGAGTAGAAGTCAGTCGTGTTGGTCCGCATAGGCTTCCGTGTCTTGGAGTTCACGATTCGCCCTGCTCTAATTTCTGCGAGCCACCAAGCGGCTTGAGACTCGAATGTGGTAACGGGAGTGATGCGCTCCCGGATTTTCTCCACATCAAGTACACCAGCCTCTTGCATGACTTGACGAAGTTTAAGCATTGCGCCTATTCGGTCCCGGCAGAATCCAAGTGGAGGACGAACTTCGATTTGCTTGGTCTGACCGGGTACATCCATTCGGAAGTAGCCGTAGGCCCGTTGCGTGGGAAGCCAAGGGTCGGACTGCTTCCGCCCTTTCTGATATACGAATCCGCGTTGCCGGACTTCCAGCCCCGCGTTTCCTGAGGCGATAATTCGACGCGACATGGATTTTCTCCGTGTAGCTGTCGAACTGGCGCTCCCTGTGCATTGGGCGAGTGTATTGGCCGATGAACACAGATGCAACAGTGCAGTCGGCAGAGCCTCTTCCGCGACCGAGGTCAGGGACTCGACTGTTAAGGCGGGGAAATCGGACTTGGCCCACGTGCTTGCCGGTGCGAATGCTCCAGCAGCAAGGATGCCCCCGAAGGCGGCCGACAGCAGACCCTCGATGGAGCGAACGGAGCCACCTTCTTTTCCGCTAGGTTGTACGGAGACTGCTTGCTGCGTTAAACCTACCTGCATGGAACGCCTGCGAGGTCGAGCTAACCTGCCAATGGGTGGCCATGGTTGCCAGAGACCTGCATGGCGTCCCCCCTAAGAATTGTGGATTCATATTTCCTTCTCGTGCTTATAATACTCAGATTTTCTCTGCACTCCGCTCAAGAACTTTAGATTTCGTGTAGGCTTTCGCTGGTATTCTCTTCTTAAACGTCCTCGGTGGTTGCGGAGCCAAAAGTGTAAGACCTTTTCGTGCTCGTACCAGCGCATCGTTGACTCATTGACTACTCTTGGAATCGCTCAAGCTGGCCTCACTCTGACCTGCCGTTCTAACCTGCGGTGGTGCGCGGAAAGAAGGAACCACGACGAAGCCCGTCGAACCTGCCAAGGCAGGCCGAAACACAGTTGTCGCTTCTGCCTGACGATAACGGTACACGGAAGAAGCTAGTTCGAAGCGCAAGACTGCCGGACGGTCGGGAGGCGGAACGGTCAGCCGAGCGTGTAGCGGCGGACGGGCGCATGGCCCTACAACGTTTTCTCAAGCGGATGGGATACACCGCCGACGAGTGGGAGAAGCGGCGTAGACATTACTTGGAAGCGCCGCAGTCCGACGAAGAGCTAAATTCCAACACTTGGAAAGCCGCTAAGCTCCGTCACTCCGGCGCGGCCGTCGAAGTGGCTCTGAAACGTCAAAAAACACTTCGCCCGGACTTGTGGATGATTGCTTTCCTCATGGCACAAGGTAACGAGCGGGACGACATGCCACCTCTCATCGGATTCGAGAGGCGCAGAGTCTACCAGCTCATCGAGGAACTACGCCGTATCGTCCTTCGCGAAATTCACGCCGACACCGACAGTGCAGTGACTCGTTGGTTTCTTGGTCTCTAACTCGTGAAGCTCATCAGTTGATTCTTCTCATCTAGTCAAAGCTGCTCGCATTTGTAGCCGCGAGAATGCACTTTCGTGCATGGCCCCGAGATTCTTGCCCGGGCAGACTAGAAGCATGAAACCCGCTCTCACAATCGACCCAGAATTTCAAAAGCTGATTCCGCCGTTATCGGCGCAGGAATTCGCTTCGCTCAAGCAGCAGATTATGGAGCAAGGGTGTTTGGAACCGCTTTATGCATGGAAAGACGGCGTCAATCGCACCCTGCTCGACGGGCACAATCGCTACAGAATCTGTGCCGAGGTCAAGCGCGCCTACGAAACTCGCAATGTCGTCCTCGCCTCCCGCGAACACGCCAAGCTGTGGATTCTTGAGCACCAGATGGGACGTAGAAATCTGGTACTAACTGACGACCAACTCGCGGTCATGTGGAACGACATCCGAGAGTTGCGCTCGAAGGTTGTGCAGGCGGAAAAGCTCCAAAAAGCGCGAGAGGCAAAGGGAAGCCCATCTATTTCGGCGGAAGCAACCGAGATAGCCCCAGCTAAGAAGGATACCCGGGCAGACGTAGCGAAGGAAGCAAAGCTCCCCGAAAACAAGCTCAGGCAGGCTCAGCAGTTGAAGAAGCACCAGCCCGACCTCTATGACAAGGTTCGGAAGGGCACGCTGACCCTCCGGGACGCGCACAAAGGGACGAAACTTGGAAAACAGAAACAAGCGCGCCGGGACCGAGACTATTTCTGACGCGTCACCCGCGCACTCCACAAATTGTTCAGAGGGTCGCTAAAAGAGAAACTCGATGACTTATCGGGTCTGAACGCGGACGAACTCACAAATGTTGCACAGGAAGGCTTACGCGAGGTTGTCTGCACTCTGGATGAAGTTTCTACCCGTGCGACGAGTTATGCGACCAAGTTCCAAGGTGTTTTGCAGTCCAAGAAGACGGAGGCTGCGTAGATGGATTCGAAAAAATGGGCGGGTAGTTCAAAGGCAGAACAGACGAGTTGCCACTCGAAAGATGGCGGTTCGAAACCGACCCCCGCTCTCCAATTTGCCGCAAAAGCGCACCAGCGCCTAATCCGGGAGCAGCATGCGCTGGAGAAAGACCCACTCATCGAGGAGAAGAAAGCGTTGGCATCGTCGCTGAAAAATGCGGTCGTGCGAGAGATTGACCGAGAAACGGCAAAGCAAATCATTCTCAAGTACGAATGGCTTCGCAACATGGGAACCTCCGACTACTACTTCGGTCTTTATTTCGGCGAGCACTTAGCAGGTGCTGTGTGTTTCGGTCGGACGGCAGGAACACAGACCGCCGAGTCAGTCTGTGGGAAGAAATACGCGGGATTGGTCAAAACGCTCGTTCGCGGAGCGTGCGTCCACTGGGCACACGACCACTCCGGTTCGTTCTTGGATGCTCATGCGTGCCGACTTATGACGCAGAAGGGCTACAACATCTTTGTCGCCTATGCCGACCCGGCGGCAGAAGAAATCGGCACCATATATCAATCACTTGGCTGGCACTACTGCGGAACTGTGACGAGCGGGTCATCCAGCTTTGTCTGGCCGGGCAAGCCTGTTGCGAAAGACCCGTTGTGGGGAACATTCAAGGACGGGAACCTGCACGATGAGCGAAACATTCACCACTCGATTCGCCGTGGCTACCGAATCCAATGCACTCGTCGTGAGAAGAAATTGCGGATGATTCGAGAAGGCTTCCTGTTTCTAAAATCTCAACCCAAACACCGCTACGTGGGTTTTTACGGCGACAAGGAAACGTTGGCAACACTGGGTGCAGCCTTGAAGTGGAAGACGTTTCCGTATCCGAAGCGGGATTTGCGGGTCGAGGAAATCCGCAAGTAGGCAGCAAGGCTGTAAGCCCTGACCAACTATGGCAGGGTGAGTGACCCGCCGTAAGGCGTGTGAGGAGAAATGAAATGACAACGATTCGACAAGCGAGACGAGTGGCAAAGCGAGCGGGGTCCCGAGTATGCAAAAGCCGTGACCGCAGCCAGCACTGGAACAACTGGGGGCAACTGCAACTTATAAATGACCGCAACTTCGTTGTGCTCGGATTCAACTTCGATGCCAGCCCGGAAGAAGTGGTCGAGTTCTGCCGTGCCGAAATGGAAGCGGCTAACGAAGGGCGGCGTGCGGCTAAAGGCCCTGACCCGCGAGGGCATGGTCGGTAACCGCCGAGATGTGGGGAGTAGTGGAGGATGCAATGAACCGTTTTTTCATCGAAGTGCCACCTCTTACGGGAATGGGCGATGTGATGGATGTTCAATTCATCGGCCGCGTCTTGGGGGACGGCGACTACGTGGTCGAGGCCGAAACCGAGAAAGAAGCCACAGAAAAGCTACTCGACTTGCTGGCCACGAGAGTGGGCGAGGGACAAGTCCGTCTGGCTTCGGGCGACGAAGCGGAAGCATTTGAAGAGCGGCAGTACGAGGGCTACGAAACCAAAGAGACCGTCGCTCGAATGCGCAAGATGTACGGAAAGGGAGGGCTTGGAAATGAGCAAACCAGTTAAACGTCGTTGTCCGCAATGCAACAGGGTGAAGTTGTTCCGCGCCGACCAGAAAACATGCGGATGCCCAAAATCGGGCGCAGCCCCAAAAGTTGACCCGCTTGAAGGTAAGTACTTCGTTGGCCCAAAGGGACAAGCAGACGGCAAGATTATCGCCCGTGTCAGTGGCAGCCAGTATCTTGTGCGCCTCGGGGGCGATGATGGCGGCGTTGAACAACTTGTGCCAACAGCGTCCATGAACTTGTGGCTTTTCGGGGATAGCTCGTGGCACGCGGTTGAAACGACTCTCCGCGAGATGGGAATGGGGGATTCCGAGTTGTAAGAAACCGACTTTCGCTTTCTTTCTCTGGAGGACACAGCACCATGAAATACGGATACGAAGCTCAACCAGACGGAACTAAGACCGTCCACGCTTTCGCCGCCGACTCCAGCCGCGTGGATTGGATTGCCCAGAGCCCGCCGACTCGCGGCACCTTGAGCGGCAATTCGCGGGAGGTCAAGGGCGCGTTGTATCGGGACACCGTCATCGCCGCAGACCATCCCAGCGAGAAACTTTTCACTCATACCGGCGAAGCGCCGCAGCGCGTCCAGCAAGAACGTGAGAAGGTCTGATGGCAGCCCCATACTTCATCGCAGCAGAGAAATGCTCGAAGTTTAAGGGCGGCGCACGAGAACTGCTGATGCACCTTGCTTGGCGCTGCTCGCCGGGAGGCCGCGCTAAGAATGGTCATGCACTATTGCCGGAAGGCTGGCTGCAAACGTCGCAAGAAACCCTAATGCTGCTTCTGAATACGAAACGCCGCATGTCCCTCTACAGATGGACGCAAGAACTCGTAGACGGCGGCGTTTTGAACGTTAAGCCGACCGGGAAACGCCACATCTACATACTTAACCTTGAAGCGCTTAAAGCGTTGGCGTTGCCAGCTACCGCTTTCAAAAAGAAACGGAAACCCAAGCCTCGTCCGGCTGGTGAACGTGCACACTCTGGTGTGCAAGATGTGTCTTTTAGTGAGCGAAAACCGCTACATCACGATGTATCGGTAATCGCTACCTCGGATGGCGGACCATGTAGCGAAAACCGCTCGCTACTAAAGCCTAAAGGTTTGAAATTGAATCCGAAGCTACAGGACGACGATGCCCACACCCACCCAACAGGGGAGGAGAGAGAGAGCAGTCATCATCTAGCATCAAGTTCATTTTCAAACCAGCATCGACCTGTAACCGAAGCCAAAGAAAACTCTCCTGAGATTGTTTGTCCTGTTGAAATTAAATGGGCGGTCAATCTTGAGACGGAATGGAAATCAATCAATTCGAAGCCTTGCGACGCCGAACATCTGTTCCAGCTTATTGCCAGAGGCTACTCTATCGAGACCATCTACGATGTGATTCATGCGTTGCCTCATCTTTCGCATTGGAATCAAATCGTAACCGATTCGGGAATGTTCCTGTTTCAGTTCAAGAACATTCTGAAATCCCATGAGAAGTACGAAGCCAAGATTGACCAGACTGCCACTCATGCGAACGCCGCCGATTGGAAAGCCCGCTGTGAGCAAATAGCAGTCAGTGGAGTGACGGAGGCAATTATCGAAGAGCAGGTTGAACAATTCCTCTCCACTGTCCATCGCCGAGCAAAGCTGCCGCCGGACCCTGACGACGCCGCCGAGGAAGAGGCATGGCTGGCCGCTGACCAAGCTATCGAGGACGGCGACGCAGTCGAACTCGACCCGATGCAGGACCCCTTTGAGGCAGAGCGTGAAGACGTTGAACGTGAGGATGAGATGTTCGACCCTTTCAGCACTACCAGCGATGGGGAACGACGTGTTGGCGCTTGACCGTGGTTCGGGGACCTCTCAAATGGGTACGAATTATCGCAGGCAAGAGTGCGAAGCAATTGGAACCGAAGGATGAGAATGAGTGACGAACTGCAATACTGGCCCATCGAGTTCTTGCTCGTCGGCAAGGCGGACTACTATCCCGGAGTCTGCCGAGGCACCGACCCGCACGACGCAATGAAGGTCTTCTTGGAGAACTATTCGCCAAAGGGAACCATCATTGCGATTCGAGTGCCGGACATCGGCCCGGTCGGCAAGATGTCGCTTAACTCTCTCAACCCAGCGAGCAATAGATAAATAATCGAAGCCGTATTGAATAACGCCCTCCGTGATTAGGAACCGTCCATCGTGTTAAGCTGTCCGCAAGATGGTCAACCCTGCGCTGTGGTTAGAACTCATTGCATGGACGAAGGCCGCTTTTGAGGCAATAAAGGCCGGTGGTGACGCAACAGAAATCTACCAGAAGTACCGCCGTGACAAAGCAACAATTCAGGAATCTGAACGAGTCAGCGTCAGGTTTTCCACGTATTCGGACGAGGAAATCGAAGCCACCCTTCGCCGTTTTCATGGTTGTCGGGAGCGATTCATTCAGCAGGGAGGCGGTGCTGACCGTTCGCGGTGCATTTGCAGTGTGTTGAATGAGCTTGCAGAAGGTAACGGTGGAACTCTTCCCCCGATTGACAACTTTCAGGAAATCTACAACCAATTGGGATGCTCACGAACTCGTTAGGCCCGGAGCAGTCGTCTTTTCAGTTCTGCTAATTTTTGTTGGCCGGTAGAATCCTCGAACGATAAAATCAGGATACGAGGCACCGGCTTATGTCAGCGGCGGGAGCAGCGATGCCTTGTTCTAAGAATTTCTCTCGCGTAGGTTCAACGGGCCGGGCGCACGCCGGAAGCCAGAAGCAAATCCAAATTTATGTGAACGAAAAAACGCGCACGCTTAATTCTGCCATCGCACAATCCCTTTCGCGGTACGAACTCGACGATAAGGACATTCGTTGGGTATCACCGCTGGCGGCAGACACATACTCGGAATATCAGGACTCGGAATTTCTAGAACGTGTCGGACTTGGCGGTCTTTCCTCACGACTTCGGGAATTCTGGCCGCGAGGCGGGCCGTGTTGGGACGCGCTGGCGAAGGTTAAGGGCGGATGCGTGCTTGTAGAGGCAAAGAGCCACGTCCCCGAGGTTTATGGCGGTGGCTGTGGGGCCTCCGCTGAGAGCAGACAGAAGATTCAGGCAGCACTCGATGCAACGAAGGCTTGGCTTGGAGTTTCACGGGATGTTGACTGGACGGGTCGGCTCTATCAGTCCGCGAATCGCTATGCGTGCTTGTATTTCCTGAGAGAGATTGCAGCGGTTCAAGCATTTTTGGTAAATGTCTACTTCGTTGGTGACCCGATTTCGCCAACGCCGTTGACGAGAGAAGATTGGGATGCTGCAATCGGGTTCGTCAATCGAGAGCTTGGAATTGTTCACGCGGTGCCTTATAGTTCGTCGGTCTTCCTGCCAGCATAGGTCTGCCGGAACGCTCTGACGGCGAAAGACGACCTACGAGCGCAGGTTAGTGGTTTGCGGTGAGAGGAAATGGGAAACCAACACTTAGCTGGGGCGATGGCCCATTTCCGCAAGACTAGTAAGGGCGGCTGCTACTACGAGAAATATCCAATTAAATACAACAAGCTCTTCACCTTCGCCAAGGATAGAGGCAGAAAACGTAGTGTCATTCTACGTCCCGGGATAACGCGAGCGATGGCTTTGGCGGCAATTGGCCACGGTCGTCCCTACAAGCCTACGGTGTTAAGCTCCAGCAGACTCTCCCGCGTAGGTTTTGACAATCTAAAACAACCGCTATTGTTCGCGCGGATTGGTTGGATGAAGTATTACAACGGTTTGCTGAGGGGTGACGAAAAGCCACGTGGAGGCGGCAAATACAACAAGACCGGAGTTGGAAATGAAGCGTTCAATTTTCACGACCTTCGCGGTCGGCTGCTTGGCTATTTCCAGCCGCAAATGCGAGCCTCCAAAATTAAATTGGAACGAATCGTACCCGGCACGAAGGGGAACGTGCTCAACGGTGTGCTCGTCGTATTCGTTGCGACTAACCCGGAGCAAGGAGGACAATGCATTGTTGGTTGGTATCGGAACGCCACTGTTTACAGGAATCATCGGTCCTCGCCACCAAAGGAACGCAACGGCTTCAACTATTTTCTGGTGGCCGAAGCGCGTCAGGCAGTACTTCTGCCCACTCACCTAAGAACTCAGATAGTCACCGGTGGCAAAGGCGGATTTGGCCAAGCAAACATTTGTTACCTGTTCGAGCAGAATGGCAAATCAAAGCCAGCGAGATGGGCGTCCGAAGCCGTGGAATTCGTAGAGAGTTACGACAACGAAAATCTACTACTGAATCCTCAGGCGGAAGCGGCTCCCGGTGTGATTAGTGGAGTCGAAATAGAAATCGAACGGTCAGCCGGTTTCCAGCCTGATTCAAAAATCAGAAAGGCTGTGGAACTGCACGCTATGGGTCGGGCAGAAAAAGAATTCAAAACGCAAGGTTATGAAGTCGAGGACGTTTCGAAGAAGCGGCCATACGACCTGCATTGCACCAAATCGCACGAAGTGAAATTCGTCGAAGTTAAAGGAACTCAGAGCGATGGGCTGGACATCGTATTGACTGCCGGGGAAGTTAAGTTCATCGAGAAAAAAGGCGCTAATTCTCTTCTGTGTGTTGTACACGGAATTAGAGTTAAGGGAAGGCGAAAGCCAAAGGCAATAGGTGGAAAGCTAAGTTTGGAACCATTCGACCTCTCTGCTGGAGTGCTGACACCGCTCGCCTTTACGTTTCGTCGCAAACGCTAGTCGCTTCATCTTGCGCTCGTCTGTCTTATTTCTCAGTCTACTTACCAAGCCGCTAGAACGCTCGGACGGCACAGCATGACCTGCGGGCGCAGGCTCGTGGTCCGGCTGCAATTAGAGAATTGTCATTCCTCTTAGATAAATACTATTTCGCGGTGTCTACCCACGAAGAAAAATTCTTGAAGCCGTTTTGGCTGGACCAGTCGTAACAGGGGACCCAACTCGACAGCTTATAGCCTCTTCCACACCATTTCTCTTCAAAACCCGTACTCTTCGGCGGTAGGTCTTGGTAAGTCTTCCAACTAGTTCCATCATGTTCATAATAGGTGAGGGTTTTTCCATCGGCGCTTATGAAGAAGCCGAGATAATCAAACGGATTCGGGCCCTGAGCGTAGACCTGCTGGTGTTTATCTTTTACCCCGTTAATGTGAGCGCCGAGCAGCCGATTTTCCCTGTCGTAACTCTTCAAGATTTCATAGCGTACCCATCTTCGCTTCCACGTATCGGTACCAATTAAAGCGCACGTTATAGTCGTGTTCTCAAGGCTGCGATTAATTAGGCTTTTAACCGCACCAGCGCCATGCAATTCTGCGTCTTCCCAGATAGATGCGTCGAAAAATCCGGCCTTACCGGTTTCTTTCGTCAAGTCGTGGTTTCGGACGACGTTTGCTCGAAACGTCTCTACGTCATCATAGTGAAAGCAGAAATAGACTCTGGGTGCCATCATCTTCCTGCTTTCTTCGCGGCTTCCTCAACCCAGCTTCCTAGGTTGCTGTATCCGTTGTTCTGAACCCAATCGTATGTGGGATACAGGCTCCAAAAATACACACTGTTTCCGTTAACATCCTTTCCTATTTCACCGAACTGATTACTTCCGGGAGTGTCGGTCTTCGATTGAAAATCTAAAATGTTGTGAAGGTAAATGCCAAGCATCCCGTTTCCCCGCTCATGACTGCGCACGATTTCGTATCGCACCCACTCTCTGGACGAGGTCTCAGCGCCAATCAAGACGACCGTTACGCTTGTGCCGCTCAATTGGTTCGCAATCCAACTTTTGATAGCGGCGTCTCCCTTACCTTTAACCTCTTCCCAGTTAGCCGCGTCGATGTATCCGGCGGTCTCTCCCTTGGTCACCCAACTATTTCTGACAATGCTTGCACGCTGTCCATCGCGCTCGTAGTGGAAACTAAAGAAAACTCTTCTCGGCATGAGCAAATCCTCGTTAAGATTCGATTTCCAGCAAACGCCGAAATAGAGACATGTACCGTAAATCGTCAAGCAGCTCACGTCGCTCTGGCGTGTGGCGTTCAAAAAGTGCGAGGGCGGCAGCCCCCGTGGAAGCTATCGGATACGCTGGCTTCGTGGGGTGGATAGCCCGAAACATCTCAAACTCTTCCTCCACTCCTTCCATGCCTCCAATGAACACCCCGGCTGCAAAGTCCTTGCTGCCAATCATTGCCTCACGCATGACTCTCAAACTCTTCTCGCAGTCTTCACCAACGGCGTCCACGACGTTTAAGCTTTCAAATTGCCGAACTTCTGACGGGAAGTCCTTTTCAAAGAATCTGCTTTGGAAGAGGAAGATATGGCCAACGATGGGAAGCCCCCTGTTCAGGACGAGCAGCCGGACCATGGGTGTAATTGCGGGGTGCCCGCCAAACACAATAGAACCGGGCGGGATTACAACCGAAACGAGAGCGCGAATAGAGTCTCGGATGGCAATCTGGTCAGCAGTCTGATAGTACTTGGCATCGCGAGCCGGTGGTGGCAACGGAATGCTTGCTGAAAGAAATACCGAGAGACTCATTTCGCAAGACCTCGCAGCCAAGACGAGCACTGTGTCACTTGCATACTACGAACGCGCAATTTGTGGCGGTCTAACCATGTTAGGTGTTCTAGCCACTTTTCCCGGATGCCGCGCTCATCATATAAAAGTACGACATCAGTGTGCTTCTTCGGATGTTTATTTATTTCATCTTCGATTTCCTGATACCTAAAGGCATCCGGTATCCCGACTGTGGGCACCGCTGCTACGAACTGTCCGGACTTCAACTCAACGGTTATGAATCGCTCCGGCTGAACGTGTGGCGTCAAGCCGAATTGTTGTGCCTCAACACAAAACTCCTCCACCAAAGAGGTGTACCGCGCCGCTAAGGCTCTGGCCCTCAGCGATTCTGCCTCCACTACCATTTTTTGCACAACATCGTCCTTTAACCGCGTATCAGACCGGAGAGGAGTAGTTTGAAAATCGCTGTCTTGGAAGGAAACGGCTCGGCTAAAGGCAGCTGTCGCTTCCAGTCGATTGCCCGGCCAAATGAGCTGTAGAATTTGAATGTTGGTGGAATTGGCGGTCGCCAGTTCCTCGGTTGTCCAACGACTGCTCAGAAATCCCTGCGAATCGAGCAACACAATCACATCGGTATCGGCCAAGCGGTGCCAAAGGACTTCCTGAAATTGCTCGCCCGGTCGAATGCTCAAAGTGTCGAGGAAAACGTCAAACCCATTGCCGTCTAATGCCTCATAGAGCTGAATTGCCACTCCCTGTGTCTCGGCCCGCCTGTAACTTATGAAGAGTCTACGGCTCTTCCGTATCAGATTTAGACCTTCGAGCAAAACAGCGGTAACGCGTTCCATGCTCGGGTCGTCGTCCCGGAATTGCATGCCGTTAATTCCCCGAAGCTCATCGGGCACGAAGTCATTGAAATTGCCCAAGTCTTCGACGACGGGGACAACCATAAAACCATCCCGAACAAATTCTGTAACGCTGGCACGGGACGATGGGTTTGTCTTCGTGCTCAGGAAAGCGCCGACAATTGGAGATTTACGGTCCCGGGAAGAAATCGTCGAGTCGTCAAAAAATGCGATTGCGTCAGCGTTGATTCCAAGCTCTTGGAATCTAAGCACAACAGTCTTTTGTAGGGTTTGGATGTAGCTGTCAGCGCAGTTAGCCGACAAAAAGATTTGATACTTACTCACGTGATAGACAACGGTATCACAGAACCGCTGTGGGGACCTCCGGCGACCAGAAGGAATGGGTCTTCCATCGTGGCTCTCAATCCAAATCTATTTCGGTCCAAACCGACCGTTGAATCCTCCGTTTGCGGGCTGCCCGGCGAATCCGGCTGTTCGCCATAGGCTGCGAGCCAACCATTGCGTCTCAGAAGCCTCTAGACCATTGTTGACCGAGCTGCCGTGCCGTCTTCGGCTTGGTCAGCTGTCCAAATCCTCGAAACTGCCCGTGGAGCTGTGGGCGTTCCCCACAAATTGATACAATGCGGCGAATGAACCCTGCTGACCTGACGCCCGAGGACAACCGAGCCATTGAAGCTTTTCAAGAGCAATTGACAGAATTGCAGAGCCTCCGGAATAGGAAAGTCCAAGATGGTGCGTTTATTCGGTGGCGAGATGCATCCGTCGAATTTCTCAGGCGCTGGTTGCCCAACTCTGAGTACCTTGGCAGTTTTAACGCACTGACTTTTCAGCCCGGTTACTTTGAAGTTCCGGGCCCTTTTGCATTCTTGAGAGGATGCGACGGAGCGCAGGCGTGCCTTGAGGGGGCGATAGCACATATTCAAAGGTTTGGGTCACAGAGCCACCACACGGCCCGCGTAAACCAAACGAGACCGCATAAAGTGTTCCTCGGACACGGCAGAAATCCGCTCTGGCGCACTGTTGAGCGGTATTTAGAAAAGGACAAGAAGATAGCTGTAGAGGCTTGGGAGTCAGAATCACGTGCTGGAGAACAGATCATCGAGGTCTTGGGAAAACTGTTGGATTCTTGCACCTTTGCGGTCCTCGTTGTAACAGGAGAAGACCTAACAAGTGGCGGGGGCCTAAGACCGAGACAGAACGTAGTTCATGAGATTGGACTGTTTCAAGGCAGAATCGGGTTCAAGAAGGTTGCGCTGCTGGAACAAATTGGAACCGAAGGCTTCTCAAATATCCACGGCTTACAAACCATTCCTTTCCCCGACCAGCACATCGAAGCGGCGTTTCCTGAGCTTGAGAGGATGCTGAAACGCGAAGAAATCATAAGTTGAGTGCACTATTTCTTTGGTCGCAGGCGTGAACCCCGCATTCCATCGCTACATTGGCATCGACTACTCCGGCGCTCAGACGCCTTCGTCGAGCCTCAAGGGCTTGCGCGTCTATGCCGCTGACCACACAGGCACTCCAGAAGAAGTGCTGCCGCCCCCTAGTCCGCGCAAATACTGGACGCGCCGAGGAATCGCTGAATGGCTGGTTGAGAGCCTCTCCGAAGAACTCCCGACGCTTGTCGGCATCGACCACGGATTTTCGTTTCCACTTGCATACTTCGAGAAACACGGTCTGCCTCTCGACTGGCCCTCGTTCCTCGATGATTTCCAGAAGCACTGGCCGACCGACGAGGACATCTATGTAGATTTTGTGCGGGATGGCAGTAGCGGAAACGGTGCGGCTCGGTCAGGAAATCCAAGGTGGAGGCGTGTGAGCGAACTGCGGGCACGCACAGCAAAATCCGTATTCCATTTTGACGTGCAGGGGTCGGTAGCGAAATCCACTCACGCAGGCATTCCGTGGCTTCGCTACATCCGACAACACACCAAAGACCGCGTGCACTTCTGGCCGTTCGATGGTTGGAGCGTGCCGCCCAATCGCTCTGCGGTCGCCGAAGTCTATCCTGCGCTCTGGAGCAGGACTTTCAAAATCGAGGGACGAACGCCTGACCAGCAAGATGCGTTTGCTATCGCAAAGTGGTTTCAACGGGCGGATAGTGAAGGCAGCCTCGAAAAGTCTTTCCGCCCTGAGCTTGAACCACATGACCGCGAGACCGCCGTGGTTGAGGGTTGGATTCTCGGAGTTTTGTAGCGGCTCGAATAGTGCAAGGCAGACGACGATGAACTCAGGGTTGCGGCTCGCCAGACAGAAAAGTTGCGAATGAATCGGCTCTTACCAGACAATTATGGAGAGCATGCGAAAAAAACGGCACAAGATGAGTAAAAAACGACGTTTTCTCAAGGAGCATCCCTACTGCTGTTTCTGCGGTGGGAGCGCCCCAGCCAGTACCTCGGACCATGTCCCCCCTAAAGCGTGTTTCCCCGATGGGTTCTGGCCGGAGGAGTTCGAGTTCCCAGCGTGCGAAAAATGCAATCACGGAACAGCAAAGAATGACCAGATTTTCGGTTTTTACGCAATGCTCCTCGACTCTAACGACGCAACTCGCAGTAACGCTTACACCGCAAAGCTAAACAAACTGCGGGATGGCATCGCCAACAACTACCCGGAAGCCTTACCCAACGCATTGGACGCCCTGCCGGTCTATAAGGTCGGGAGTCTCGTGACACCAAGCCCTGTGGCCATTGCGACGAGCACTCCCGCCGGTTTTCGGGATGCCGCTATCAGTATCGGGCAGAAGCTGACTCATGCGTTGTACTACCGCGAGCGCGGCAAGGCGCTCTCTATCCAGCATCGGTTCACGACCGCCTGTTACCAAATTCAGAATTCAGCGACCACAACTCTGACGGAGTACTTCGCCAAGTTGCTTCCCGATGCGACTACAGGCTCTCGCTCCAATATTAAGAGCTATGGTGAACGGTTCGCGTACAAATCAGGGGTAAAAGAGAAGGAAGACTTTTTCGTTTATGTGGCTCAGTTTGGCAAGGGCCTCATCATTTGGGGCATTGTGTTGGGACCGGGCATGGTTCTGACTGAGGTAAGTGAACCCCTTAGGAGCATGTCTTGGCGCAATGGAGCAAGTGGACTTAGAACCGCAAACTAACACTCTAAGGGGGTTGCTCGGAGGGAACCAACAGCCCGAAGGCGAGCGCACTTGAATTTTCATTCGAATTCTGTTCTCGAAAAGCTAGGCAAATAAAGAACTGGCTCACACCAGAGGCACAATCTCATTGTTCGTGGCGTTAACTTTCACATAGAGGGTTTGTCGAACCTCAGAAAGCTCACCCCTCATCTCGCAACTAGCAACTATCACCATTTCCGTCTCAAAAAAAATTCCTTTGTGAGAGTTCATCCTCACTAGGCTGTCCGCAGGGTTCCTCTGATGGGCGATAGTCTTTCCGAACGTCATGGATGAGTGCGGAGCAACCTTCCACATGCTTGGGTCGTCCGGTCTCAGCGGCTCGGTAAGTTCGATTTTCCCGTCCTTCCCGCCAAAAAGCCGAGCCTCTCGAATGAACATTGGCTCGTCCTCATCGTTGGCGTATTCAATAAGAAAATTGGAGACATGGCCGCGTTTTAGGGCAATCCGCACCCTCAGCGGTACCGAGGTTGTCAGATATGCAGGCGGGTTTTTCCGGCTTGGGGCAGGGTCAGGCAAATGGTTCTCATGGGATTCTCGGTCTCGTATGAAATCACGATTCAATTCCTCAATCTCGCCCATCAGGTCGTGCGGAAACAACTCCGTGGCAATTCCCGCCTTTCTCAGCGCCCGCTGCCCTCGCCCACTAATCCTATCGTCAGGGTCGAGCATTCCAATCACGACGCGGCTGACTTTTCTCTCGGTCAGGCGAGTCGCGCAAGGAACTTTGGGATGATTTCTCGAAGTGCAAGGTTCGAGGGTTGTATAGACCGTCGCGCCTAGCAGCGCGACATCGGTCAGTTTCTTTTCCAGTACAATGAACTCCGCATGGCACTGAGGAACCTCGCCTCGGTGCGCCGTTGCCAGAACGCGTCCGTCTTTGACGACCACGACTCCAACTTTCGGGTGGACGCGACTATCCTCGGGGGCACTCTTCCGCGCCTCCTCGACGGCCAATTGAGCGAATTTCCGGTCGTCCGTCGCGGTCGAGACAGATGTTGCCGCTGGTAATCTGCGTCCTGAAAGTTCGCCCGACTCGTATCCAGACAGCAGTATTTCCGACGGTCGCGCATGCCCTTCCAAGACCTTTTCCAATAGACCTTGAGCCTCCATTCGCCGGATGTTCCTCCAGATTTCGACAGCGTTGACTCCCAAGTAGTCGAGGTCGGCGGGTTCATCGAATGGAATGGGGTAGAGAATACCCCTCGTCTGAGCGTGAACTGGGAAGCGATAGGCCAGCCAATAAGCCTTGTGAATGATGTATCGGCGGATTTCGACATCCGTTCGGGACTGCTGTATCTGAAAATCCTCCAGCGACATAGCGAGTTCCGTGTAATGGTGTTCATCGAACGGAGCATCAAAACTCAGTGCAGCTTGGTCGAAGGCGCGTCGGATAGCATTGAGGCGCACGATTTCGGCACGCGATTCGTAGTTGGCACCAGTTGTCACCAGAGTGCCGCTTACGAAGACGGAGACGAGACGCTTTCCTCGTTCGCTAACCATGTCGGTGACATAAAACTTGTGCAAACGCCCATCGCGCTCTTGGTATTCATCGACACTCCGAAGTTCTGCCTCGAAGCATTCACCGTTAAGGGTCGCAAGCCGTACAAGGCCTCCGCTCATTGCTCGCTCCGTTGACTTCGAGAGTCGTAATCCAACTATTGTAAGCCAACGGAGCAGGACTAGTAGCGAGAGGGCCGAGTCAGCACTTGCGCGAATCTCAGAATAAATCTTGGGCCGCGTGAAGTACAATCGTGCAAAATGAAACCAATCTTTTCAGTTCACGCAGGTGAGTACCTAACAGGGTCGCATATTGAGGGGAAATTTCGGCACGTCAAGTTGTGGTTGCCAGCGAAAGACACTGGAATCGACCTGCTTGTTTCAGACAGTACGAACCATCGCACCGTTTCGTTGCAAGTGAAGTTCTCCAAAGACTTCCTAGTTGCCCACATGCAAAAGCAAGCGCCTGAATTCCAGCGAAAGCTGCGGGCTTGTGGATGGTGGACGCTCAATACTGAAAAGGTTCGCCGCTCCACCGCTGATTATTGGGTGTTCGTCCTACAGGGATTCGCCAACAAGAGTGTGGACTACGTCGTGATTCCACCGCGAGAATTGTCCCGCCGTTTACGTCGTATCCATGACGGACGACATCGAATCTGGCAAGTCTACCTGTGGGTCACGCGGGACGAACGGTGTTGGGAAACTCGGGATTTGAGCAAAGGTGACCGGCTTCTGATTGCAGGCGATAAGTTCTCCAACACAAACAGGGATTTCACCAAATATCTCAATGCGTGGCAGCCGGTTGCGCGTTTGAATCAATAGAGCGCAAATGCTGTGGCTGGCCATCACCCCGGCAACCGAATCACTATCAGAGGGAGAATGACGAGAATAGATTCCGGCCCGTCGTCGGACGGTGTGTTCAGCGGGTCTTGTCTTCAAATTCCTGTTTTGACAGCAACACTCCAAGCGTATCGCCGATACCTGCAATGTGGATTTCGGGCAGCGCGTTCAAGTCCAAACTTATCTGCAAACATTTGGATTTCAGCGTTGACACAAGCCCTTTAAGTATTGCGGAGTGCATCGCTAGGATGGAACGCGACTTGCCAACAGTTTCCTCGTAAGTAGGTGCCCCAACACCCTCAAAGGGCAGTCTGTCTGATTTAGATGCATCTCTATCGTAGTCTCCGTAGGTCAGAAGTTCCGCCGCGCTGCCCGCACTATGAAACAAAAAATGTTCAGGTGAATATCCAGAAATTGGCGGCAAATATGCAACGTTGCAGACCTTGCGGTAGGTCTTCATGTAATAGATGCCATCACATGGAATCATTTGTCGAACCGCCATGAGGGCATGGCCGCTTTCGTGCACCAAGGCCCGCCCCCATTGGGATTCCAGTCTTTCTTCATCATTCATAACTCGGCACCCCTTGGCAGAGGTTTCTACGGACTCTATATCCTTACTTGAGCGAACGGACGAACTCGGCAGCTATTTCGACGAACCCCGGTCTGACCCATCTTGGGGGACTTCGTTGGATGCTCACATGGCCGTCGAAATCGCTGAATATCTTCCGCATCGGTGGCGATAACACCTTGAGCGGTTTCCCCCTCGTGTCCTCGCCCATGCTGCTAATCAATCTGGCCTTTTTGAGGAGCCGACTTCCTTTGCCCCCCTTGACCAGCACAAGTCTCGGCCTTTGCCTCTTGAGAACATTCTTGTGACGAACGTGAAAGTTCTCGCCGAATTCTTTTTCCAATTCGACTTCCGAAAAGTCCGTGGCAAGCCCAACCTTTTCTACTTCAAAGTACGCGATGATGTACAGACCTGCGTCCGCCTGCTTGGGCCACTTTTCTAAGCCTGCGTAGAAAACGAGCAGCGAGCCGGGGTTGAGCCTGAGCAAGCCTCTTTTGGGGGCTGTTGGGTCACCATAAGTGAATGTCTTGAATTCGGGGTCGAAGTGAATGGTCTGGTCTCGAAGTCTGTCGCTCATCCGGTCAGGGAAGTACTCGATGAGTTTTCGACCGTGGACGCCCGTCGTGTTGCCATACGTCTGTCGGCTGTCTCCACGCCGGTCGTCTATTGGGACGAACTCGAACGACCCATCCTTGAACAGAGGCCCCTGAATCCCTCCTCGGCCAGAGTCAATTCCTACCCGAAGTAGGACTACTTGCATGACCGGCCTGTCTTGGAAGGGGTTTTACTCCACCGATTAATTTCTCTAATGCATTCGGCTCGAATGTTCTTTGCCGCCGCCAGATGTTCGAAGATTATAGCGGTCTCTCGCTCGTCAAAGGTTTTCATGCGCCAATGCCTTGCTCGCGGGCCGAACCTAGAGAGCGGAAAGGCGTCCTCAAAAGGCACAATTTTCGTGAACCCTTGAACTGCAAAGTGGTGATAGTCATTGCGAGGCAGCCATCTTTCCTTAGTGATGTATCCGACGATAAGACGCTCACCGTGGAACTTGCGGAGCGCCGATTCCCGACTCGCACATCTTGTGAAGAGAAACAGATATTTCTCCCGGCTCTTGAGGAAGCCGATGATGTTGTTCTGGTAACATTTCTTGCAGTAATTCTCGGCATTCTCCTCTATGTGCGGTTCCTTTTTCTTTCTGCCGACTACATCCCTGATTGGAAGCAATGACTTCGGGCAGTGGAAGAAGAATTGAAGACGGCCCTTACGTTTCAGATTGGTCATCTGAAATTCTCGCTCAAGCCCTTTGAGCTCCTCAGTTCTCCGTTGGTTAGGCTTGCAGGTCACTTGAGATTGCTCCCCTGCTTTTCGGTCTTGTTGCCTTTAAGCCACAGAGAGAGTTTCTTTTTATTTTGTCCGGCCCACTCTTTTCCCTTTTGGACGAAGCCTGAATGCTCCAGAGTTTCTTTCATCTTCTGATTCGAAGTAGTCGCAAAGAAGGGGCTATCGGGGCAGTGTGACAAGAGGCCAGCCACGATTTTCTCGGAAAGACTCTTGGCCCGATGAAGCGGGTCGCGTGAAACGTACCCGAGTTCAAGCATTTTCTTGTCAAAATCGAAGCCACTCTTCTTTGCAATTCCGGCGGTGTAGTGCGGTCGTGGGGGTTTGATTACGCCCACTCCCGCGATTTCGTCGCCGTTACGAACGATGCAGACATGCCTTGCCTGTCGTAGCTGGTTGGCTGTAAATGTGATGGCCAGAGCGCCGCCCTCATTGACTAACAAAAGGCACCGTGTGATTTCTGTCTTGGATAGTGCATCTGGTCGAAGGACTTGAACGTCGAATTTCATGCCTTTGGTTCCTAACGAGTCTCCACGAGACATAGCATCCTCTAACCTACGGCTGGAACGGTCGTTTTCCCGTGACTTCATATTTTTCTCCCGTCAGAACGGAGTCCAGATAGTCGTCATCCAACAAGCGGAGCAGTGCCCACTTGTCCTTCGGGTCGAACACGAGCATTTCTTTGCCGTTCTTCTGAACGGTCTTCAACCCGAGATTTGGGAAATGTTTCAGGAGTTTCTTGATGTCGGCAATTTTCATCTTTTTCAGATACGGCTTGCCAGCGATGTTCTTTAGCTTGGCTTGCATCTGGAGATGGCCGGAGCAGGCTTTTTCCAAATCGTCAAAATTGGCGATTGGCACGTGGGCTTTGATGGTTGCGAGGGTCTGCGCAGCGGTCTTGGTCACCAACTCGAAAAAACGGAATATCTTCTCGAAGTTGTGTTTGTTGAAGATGTACATCGTCCCGTCATAGCTCGCGCAGTCCACATTGTGGTCGAACAGAAACATCGGGTCTTTGACGCGGTCAAACGTGCCATCCCCAAACAACGCCGCGAAGAGCGGTGACCGGCTCAGTTCCTTCTTCGGAGTATAAACTCGAAAGAAATACAGAGGCGGATTATTCCCGCACTGGAACACGATGGCGTAGAAGCGAAGTCCCGCGATGAACTTGTCATCAATCTTGAAGACAGGAATCTGTGCGAGCAAGGCCAGCGAAGCTACTTGCTTGGCTACCGAATCGTGGTCGGCGAGGTCAAGATATTCCACTTCATGCGAGTCCGGTTTGCTGCCTGCATCGTGCTGGCGCAGAGCCAACTCGTTCTTGTTGTTCAGTCCCGAATAGCGGCGAACCGCCTTTTTTGCAGCGTTGGCAAATTCTTCTGTCAGTTCTTTTGTGAGTTGCAACTGTTCTATCTTTGGTTCTTTCTCGTCTTTCGAGAGTGAGCCGAGGCACACCGTAACAGTGCACCCTTCTAGGTTCATACCCAGAATCTGACCAAACTGGTTGGTCATTTCCTTTGTAGACTTCTGCTTACCCGCCATTTCGTTTCTCCAACAGAATCTCATCTCCGAGTTTCACGACGGTGACGTTCTCCCGATGCCGAATCGTGCGCCGCGCCAACAGGGAATGTACCCCGCCATCCTCAGCAGCAATCTCGTACAGGTGGTATCCGAATAGGTTCAGCATCGGATTGATGTGAATCATGTTCGAATTGACGTAAAGAATTCCAAGGACAGCGAAAAAGATAGCCAACGCTATCCCCTCTTTCCAGCCGTGGAAAGGAATGACCAGAAACGGAATGATGTAGGTCACGATATAAGCCATCGCCTCCGCGTCGCGCCTGTGAAATGCGGCAATCTTGACCTGCACTCCTCCGAGGGTCTGTGCTTTTCGGAGGTACAGCAACATCCACAGCAGGCCACCCACCCCAACGGCTAGAATGCCGCTCGCAACTTTTCTGTGCTCGTGAACGAGAATCACAAAGAAAATCAACGAAAGCGGGAAGTAGGAACTCAGAAATAGCAGGAGGCGTGTTATGACGCTAGGCAAGGGGGCATCCTCTTGGTACCTGCATTGATTCCGTGAAACAGGTGGAGAGGTTCGGGCAAGCTCAGTATAGCTTGATTTGAAGGTACTGAATAGGCAACGGCGTATGACCTTCGACGAGCGACAGAGCACGCCAGTGCGTAGACTCGGACAGGCGTGGCTGCATTGACCGCAGGAGCGCCGGAGGGTAGGCTTGCCACTCGAATCCAGAAAGAGTTCAGGCGAGGATGATGGCGAAGGCGGCGAAGACTGGAAAAACGCTGAAACGGAAGAAGCCGGAGACGAACGGCACAGCAACGTTGCCGATGCCTGCGTTGGACGGCGAGCACCTTGATATTTCGTCGCTGGAGACGTGGCTGTGGGACGCGGCCTGTAAGGTTCGCGGAGCAGCGGACGCGCCGAAGTTCAAGGATTTCATTCTGCCGCTGGTTTTCTTCAAGCGGCTCTCGGATGTCTTCGATGACGAATTCGTGGGACAGGTGAAGGAATTTGGCGATGAAGAAATCGCCCGCGAAGTCATCAAGGCTGACCACGAAGACGCCCTGAAATCCGGTCGCAGACCCGTTGTCCGGTTTTTCATTCCCCACGAATATCGTTGGGATGCTATCCGCAATCATGCGGTGAACGGCGAGCTAGGCCAGTTCGTCACGGATGCGATGCGCGAGGTCGCCCGCCTCAATCCCGACCTGCAAGGTGTTCTCGACATCAAGGATTACAACGAACGGCAGAGCGGCCAGCGGACGCTGGATGACGACCGGCTCGCTAGCTTGATTGAAGTCGTCAGCCGCCATCGCCTCGGGCTGAGGAATGCCGAGCCGGACATCCTTGGACGTGCCTACGAATATCTCTTGCGGAAATTCGCCGAGGGACAGGGCCAAAGCGCGGGCGAGTTCTACACGCCCAAAGAAGTCGGCTGGCTAATGGCGCACCTGATTGACGCACAGCCCTACCGTACGGTGTACGACCCCACATGCGGCTCAGCGGGCTTGCTGATTAAGTGCCGCCTGCTGTTCGAGCAGCGGCACCCCGAGCAAAAAGACAAGGCCCCCCACTTGTTTGGGCAGGAACTCAATCCTGTCACGTTCGCAATGGCGAAGATGAACATGTTCCTACACGACTACACGGATTCAACTTTCCAAATTGGGGATACATTCACGAAGCCGGGATTTGCTGCCGAGGGCGCAGGGCTAAGGAAGTTCGACTATGTCGTGGCAAATCCGATGTGGAATCAGGACAATTACGACGAGACGCTTTACGAGAACGACCAGTGGAAACGATTCGAGCATGGGGCGGCCCCTTCATCGTCGGCGGATTGGGGATGGCTCCAGCACATCGCCGCGTCTTTGAACGACAATGGCCGGTCTGCGGTGGTGCTGGATACAGGTGCAGTGTCTCGCGGTTCGGGTGGCAAGTCATCGAGCAAAGAAAAACTGATTAGGCAAGCCTTCGTGGAAGGTGACCTCATCGAGGGCGTGGTGCTGCTGCCCGAGAACCTTTTCTACAACACGACAGCGCCGGGAATCATTATCGTCTTGAATCGCAACAAGCCCGCTGCCCGCAAGCAACAGTTCCTTCTGGTGAATGCCTCGGCATACTTCGTTAAAGAGAAACCCAAGAACGCCTTGACCGAAGAGGGGATTGCCGCAGTGTCCGAGGTGTTCCAGCGATGGGAGACTCGGGAAAAGCTAAGCCGCGTCGTAACACTCGAAGAAGTGCGAGAGGCTGATTACAACCTCAGCCCCTCACTCTTTGTCGAGACGAATGACAGGTTGCATCACCGCCCGCTCGCAGCCATTCTGACAGCCTTGCGGACGGCTCGCGGTGAACGCGAGTCTGCTGACGCTGCGCTAGATGACACGTTGGCGAGATTAGGGCTGTAGGCAATGGGTGGACCGCTGCCATCACATTGGAAGCAGTTGAGGTTGGGAGAAGCCGTCACCCTCCAGAGGGGCAAAGACCTGCCCGTTCAGGAGAGGCTAACCGGCACTTATCCAGTTATTGGCTCAAGTGGGATTGTGGGCTACCACTCACATTTCGTTGCAAGCGGGCCTGGTGTCTTAGTGGGGCGAAGCGGAAGTGTTGGTTCAGTTACATGGATTGAGGGCGAGTACTGGCCCTTGAATACCTCGCTTTGGGTTTCTGATTTTCACGGAAACGAGCCGAAATTTATTTATTACTTCTTGGAGTTCCTCGACCTAGGGAAATTTACTGCTGGTGTTAGTGTACCGACGCTGAACAGGAATACCCTGCATCCCTTGGGGGTCGAACTACCTGCCGTTCAAGAGCAGCGAGCAATAGCTCAGACGCTGGACGCAGTGCAGCGAGCCATCGAGACACGACAACACGAGTTGGTTTTGGAACGCGAGCGCAAAGCCGCCCTAATGGATTATCTCTTCACACACGGCACTCGGGGAGAGCCGACCAAGCAGAACGAAATTGGCCAGATGCCAGAAAGCTGGAAGGTTTTGCGTTTAGAAGACGTGGCGATGATAGAGCGAGGGAAATTCTCGCATCGCCCTAGAAACGCGCCGGAGTTCTACGGTGGAAAGATACCCTTCATTCAGACCGGGGATGTGGCAAATTCAAACGGACACATACGGGCGTACAGCCAAACATTGAATGAACGTGGGTTGTTGATTAGCCGACTCTTCCCACGGGGCACAATCGTCATAACAATCGCTGCAAACATCGGTTTTACAGGAATCCTTGATTTCGACAGCGCGTTCCCCGACAGCCTTATCGGGCTTACGCCAACGGAAGCCGTCCTACCCGAGTACCTCAACTATTATCTGGTCACGCAGCAGCCCGAGATGGACAGGAAGGCCCCTCGGGGAACGCAGAAGAACATAAACATCGAATTCCTCAAACCTTGGCCCGTTGTGGTACCGCAGCGTGAAGAACAAGCCGCGATAGCCGAAGTTCTCAAAGTCTGTGATGCGAAAATTGAAGGGCTTCAAACGGAAACATCTCTTCTTGAGGAGCTCTTCCGAGCCATGCTGGATGAACTGATGACAAGTCGCCTCTCAGCAACTTCTTTAATTGAGGAGCATCAGCCGCAATGAGCGAACGGTCAGCAGTGCAGAACCCGATGCTCAAGTATGCCGAGGAAATCGGTTGGGAATACGTCCGGCCAGAGGATTCTTTAGGTCTCCGTAGCGGAGACGCAGGTCTCTATTTCAGGGGAGTCCTCGAAGCACAGCTGGTTCGGCTGAATCCCGATGTGTTGGACATAAGCCGAACCGCAGACATCCTACGGCGATTGAATTTGCTCAAGCCCACGATTGTGGGTAACCATGAAGCCCACGCATGGCTGCGTGGCGAGCAGTCCGTATTTGTACCCGACGAAAAGCGCGAGCGAAATATCCGCGTAATTGATTTCGACCACCCTGAAAACAACGTTTACCACGTCACGGACGAGTGGTGGCAGAAGAGCACTGTTTTCCGCAACCGGGCAGATGTTGTTTTCCTCATTAACGGCCTTCCCGTGGCACTGGCCGAAACCAAGGATGCCGGAAAGCAGGACGGGTTATCGCTCGGGGTTGACCAAATCCGACGCTACCACCGCGAGACGCCGGAGATGTTTGTGGCGACTCAAGTCTTCGAAGTGACCCAACTTCTCGACTTCTTTTATGGCGTTACTTGGAGTACCAGCCGGAAGAATCTCTTTAACTGGCGTGACGAACAAGAAGGCAACTACGAAAACAAAATCAAAGCGTTCTTCAACCGACCTCGCTTTCTTCGCTTGCTGCGAGATTACATCGTCTTCGTCACCGAAAATGACGAACTCACGAAAAAGGTACTGAGGCAGCACCAAACTCGGGCAGTCGAAAAGGTGGTTCAGCGAGTCGCGGAACCGGCAAAGCGGCGGGGGCTAGTCTGGCACACGCAAGGCAGCGGAAAGACGCTGACGATGTTGACTGTGGCTGCGAAATTATTGCGCGAGACGCCCGGAGTCGAAAAACCCACCGTGCTTATGTTGATTGACCGGAACGAACTCGAAGGGCAACTACACAAAAATATCATCGGCTATGGCCTTTCCGCCAAAGTCGCCGACAGCAAGAAGGACTTGCAGGACATCATTGGGACGGACTATCGAGGGTTGGTCGTCTCGATGATTCACAAGTTCGACGACATTCCCGCGAACATCAACACCCGTAGCAGCGTGGTCGTCCTCGTGGACGAGGCGCATCGGACAACCGGAGGCGACCTCGGCAACTACTTGATGGGCGCTCTGCCAAATGCGACCTACATTGGATTCACTGGAACGCCGGTTGACAGGATTTCGAGAGGGCAAGGGACGTTCAAGGTATTTGGCAGCGACGATGAGAGCGGTTACCTCGACAAGTATTCCATCGCTGAGTCCATCAAAGACGGGACGACGGTCACTCTGAATTACGCGCTCGCCCCGTCAAGCCTGCTGGTTGACCGCGAAGTGCTCGAAAAGAAGTTCCTGAACTTAGCTGAGGCCGAGGGCGTGAGCGACGTTGAGGAGCTAAATGCCATCCTCGACCGGGCCGTGGAACTGAAAGAGATGATGAAGGCGTCCAGCCGCATCGAGAAGATTGCGGAATACGCTGCCATGCATTTCAAAGAAAACGTCGAGCCGATGGGCTTCAAGGCGTTCTTCGTTGCGGTTGACCGCGAGGCGTGCGCTCTTTACAAGAAGGCTCTCGACAAGCATCTGCCAGCCGACTATTCCCGTGTTGTGTACTCGCCCTCACAAAATGACAAGGAACTCTTGCGAGAGTTTTACCTGAGTGACGATGAAGAGAAGAAAGTCCGTAAGGAATTCATCCGCAAGAACGAGAAGCCCAAGATTCTCATCGTCACGGAAAAGCTGCTCACCGGTTTCGACGCGCCGATTCTCTACTGCATGTACCTCGACAAGCCGATGCGCGACCACGTTCTCCTACAAGCAATCGCTCGGGTGAACCGACCCTATGAGGACTCCGAGGGGATGGTGAAGCCCTACGGCTTCGTTCTCGACTTCGTTGGCATCTTCGAAAAACTAGAGAAGGCGCTGGCATTTGATTCAGATGTGGTCACGTCGGTGATTCAAAACATTGACGTTCTCAAGCAACTCTTCGCCACGATGATGAAAGAACAGGCCCCGGACTACCTACCGTTTGCCAAAGGATGGGACGACAAGTCCAAGGAAAGGGCCATCGCTTATTTCGAGGACAAGAACCGGCGCGGAGACTTCTTCAAGTGGTTCCGGCAGCTTCAAAATCTGTATGAGGTAATTTCCCCTGACGCTTTCCTTCGTCCGTTCTTGGATGAGTATCTGATGCTCTCCGAACTTTATGCGCTGATTCGGAACGCCTACGGCGAGCGCATTTACGTTGACCGTGAGATTTCTAGCAAGACCCGCGAACTGCTACAGAAGCACACCATCAGCGGTCAATTGGAACTCCCCGGTGCAATACATGCGCTTGGCCCGGAAGAGTTGGCGAAGCTGCGAGATAGCGACACGTCGGACAATACAAAGATTTTGAACCTTCGAAAGATTCTGGCTGTGACGGTGCAAGAGACTGGAGCGGCCAAACCGTTCTTGCTGTCCATAGGCGAAAGAGCCGAGAAGCTAGCCGAAGCATACGAAGACCGCCAGTTGACGACACAACAGGCACTCATCGAATTTCAAAAGCTGGCCCGTGAAGCTACAGAGGCCGACGCCGAGCGCCAGCGGCTCGGGTTGGATGAGAACACCTTTGCCATTCACAAGACGGTCGGCGAGACGGATAACGGTTTCGACGCGAAGCAGGCGAAGGGCATCAACGCGCTGTTCGAGCGTTGCCCTGACTACAGATGGAACAAGCAGCAGGAGAGCAAGCTGCGGACGGAACTCTACAAAACATTGCGCCCGTTGGTTGGGACAGAGAAAATGATTGAAGTGGCGAATCGCTTGCTGAGGTTGCAGCGAATATGAAGACGGCGGCGACCAAGATGGCGAAGTCAGCGAATCGCTGGCAGGACGCAGAAGAACTCCGATGGGCCGTGCGTCATTGGGCCGCTCGCATTGGAATCAAATCTCCGCAGATTCACCTGCGCGAGATGCGCCGCAAATGGGCATCAATCTCAGGTGTTGGTCGGCTCACCTTAAACACGGAACTGATTGAGTTGCCGAAGGAATTGGGTGAGTTCGTTATTGTCCACGAACTGGTTCACCGTCTCGCTCCAAACCACGGCAAGGTCTTCAAGAGTTTTATGCACGCCTATTTGCCCGATTGGGAAGCACGGGAGGCCAGACTGAGAATCTCGGGACAGTGCACATGACGGCATCCAAAGAATCAGTTCCGGTCTGTTGCTTGACACCGCTTTACCAATTCGCTTTAGATGCCGACGAATATGTAGTCGATAACGAAGTAAAAATTCTGCCTCTGCGCGAACCCATTTGGGATTTGACCTTCGACAGCGTACTTAGGTCTCACCTTGCTATGTGCCAGCCGGACAGATTAGTTTTTCAGATGTCGCTGCTTCCGTCCGCCTATTTCACCGAAGACAGGCTCTCAGTAGCCAATCATTCGGACGGGGCGGATATGATGGACAAATGCGTCGCTCCTGTCCGAGAGTTCTTGCAAGTATTAAGGCTCTTTGCACCCGGACATCTACATGCTGGCGAAACCTTTGTTCTGGTGCCCATGCCCCACAACCATAATTGGGGAACCGTCGCAAGCATTCGAGTCTCAGACATGGCGGTCGATTACGCCAATCTTAGAGTAGTCGCAAAAACTTATACCCTTAGTTCGTCAGACATGCCCGCGTTACGAGAATTCCGAACAGCCATTTCGCCGATACTCCAGAAACTCGAATCATATCCGGCGGCAGCGTTCGCACTGTCCCTTTACGGTGCTGATGACGGTGCGCGAGCGAATTTCAGTGCAGCGGTCACGGCATTGGAGGCTCTCCTAACAAAGAGCGATGAAACTGAGGGGCTAACGTATCGCTTGTCGATGAGACTTGCCAACCTCTTGGGACACTCGCCTGAGGCGAGAAAGTCAAGATTTGTCGAGATGAAGAAGGTATATGGCATCCGCTCCAAAATCGTTCACGGAAGTCCAATCGTGACCAAATCGAATTCCAGACCTTTGGACATCTTGCCAGACCTTCGTGAAACGCTGCGAAGAGTGTTGCTATCCGCCCTCGCACTGTTTGGCGGTGGAGTACGGCCCGAGGATTTGCCAGACCGCATTGACGAGTGTGCGCTTGACGATGAATCAAGACGGCAAGTTCAGACAGAGGCTTCGAAATACCTGTTTCACCAATCCCACTAACAACGAACTGGCTAAAACGTCTTCATGAAGTTACTCGGTTGGACTAGTTTACCGCGCCCATGGATTCCTCCAATCGGCGCGACGCATGAAGCAACGATACAGATTTCATTGGGACTCGACCTCTCGAATTTCAAGCTGCGTGTTCCCCTGCCTTCGCCCCGGCGTCTGGAAATTGATGAGCAGGCCGCATTCGACGCCGAGAATTTTCATGTAATTCCGCAACTGCCGCTCTTCGCATTCCCCCAACTCGCTACTGACGGCCTTCAATTCGACCACGACCTTCTGCTTTCCAAGGTGAACCAGCAAATCGGGGTAACCCTCGCCCACGTAGTGTTCGCGGTATTTTAGTTCCACAACCTTCTGGCTCTCGTACTCGATTCCCGCAAGACGCAAGCCCACCTGCATCGCACGGTCGTACACATCCTCCGAAAAGCCAGACCCGAGGTCGGTGTAAACTTCGTGCGCGATTTTTCCAACCAATTCTATCTGTTGGTCCATAATTTGTAGTCTCCTAACCAGAGGCGACCCCGAAAATCTGTGCTGCAAATCCAATGACTTACGGCGACTGCGGCAACGGCCTTTTTGACCCGCACGAGTTTTCAACGACTTAGCAACACTGCGGTCGCGGAGGCTTTCTTTCACGCCCTTACGCGGCGGCGAGCATCCGACGCTGCTGCGCGTCCCTGACAAATCGGACGACGCTGGCGCGGCTCACGCGATATTTCTTCGCAACATTGGTCAACGACATCCCTGCGAGGCGGTCTCGAACAAGCGCGGCGTGGTCAATATTTAGCGGGGCACGTCCGAGTCGCTGCCCCTCCATTCGTGCCCTTCGCATCCCCGCTCGGATGCGCTCTACCAAAATGCTCTTTTCCAGTTCGGCGATGCTGCCAATCAAAGTGATGAACATCCGGCCCATTGGTCCGCTCGTGTCAATTGCCTCTCTTGCAGAGATGAACTCAATTTCGAGGTCGTGGAGTTCATCCACGATTTCGAGAAAGTTTTTAGTGCTGCGTGCAACGCGGTCGAAAGCCGCGACCAAAAGAACCGTAAATTCTCCACGTCGGGCGTCCGTCATCATCGCGTCTAGTCCCGGACGCCGTGCTTTGCTGCCCGAAATTCCACGGTCGCAATACTCGCGGCTGACCTCGAACCCTCTTTGTGTCGCAAGTTTTCGGAGGTCGTAAAGCTGCGTTTCGAGATGCTGGTCCGGGGTGCTCACGCGTGCGTAAATGGCTGCTGTCTTCATTCGCTGGTTCCTCCGTTGTCACTCGCTCTTAGGGCGTGGTCTTAATATAGGTGGTCGTCTTCACCTTGCCAGTGTTCCGGTCCACTTCTGTGTACGTCTCAATGGGGCCGCAACGATTCACTGTGACCACTTTGTCTTTGCTGATGTATGTTTGAGGCATTGGTGCTGTCTCGTTTCTCTTCTCACTCACGGGTATTCCTCCCTGACGAACTTGACGAACGCTTGGTAGGCGGCTTCCTCTTCCGGCGTGTCCTTCGCTGCAATGTAAGTTTCGTAGAGAACACGGAGTCGCTGGTCACGAGCAATTGAAATGGGGGATAGATGGTCGTAGCCCGTGTCCTCAAAAATTCGTTGGCGAAGGGTTTTACTCATTGGCGCTCACTACCGATTGGGTCGTCCTGCCTACAAAAAGGACAACGCTTAGGGAGTGCGTGGCTATTCACAGTTAGGAGCGGCTGAGATTCGCAAACGAAGGCGTAACGATTTCCACACTGTTGCACGCCTGCGATGAAATGGAGGTATTGTGTGGAGCCTTCGGTTTGAGTAATTCCGGCTTTTACGGAGAACAACGACGGTGGTAGCTTTCGGATAGCCATGGCAGCCTCCCAAAAAGGTTGCTTCGGTCAGGGGCGTCTCGGTGCTGATAACACCTTGGCGTCCCGATTACTTCAATTCTTTTGCTCGCTCGTGTAGGTACCTGTCAATCGCACGGCGGATGAGTTCTGCCACCGGAGCGCCTGTCTTGTCGGACAACGCCTGTAGCTTCTTGAGTTGGTCTTCCTTCAAGAAAAGCGCCGTCCGCTTCATGACCATACGGTAGCATACAGGCATACATATGGCAATAGAACGGAAGTACTGGAGAATGGCAGTCGGTTCGTGCCCGAGCGATTGTGGTGAATTTCGGAGCATCGGTGCTGCTTGGTTCCTTGTTCCCACAGCCACTCGATGCGCGATGTTGGCTTTGTCTGTCGCTGGTGGTCTAATCTTGGTCTGACACCACGATGAGACTTCCAGACCAAGTTCTGAGCACCGTTTGTTTTATCGCAACCGAGGAACCGGGAATCACTTATAGAGGCACTGGGTTTATCGTCTCGGTTTCGGGCGCTCACGGCAACGCCTATCTATATTTAGTGACTGCGAAGCACGTAGCAAAACGTGTCGAGTCATGCCCGTTCGTCATAGGAATGAATAGTAGCGAAGGCAGGAAAGAACAGTTTCGCGCCAATTTTGACCCCGACCACCCTTGGATATGGGCGTATCACCCGACAGAACCGGAATCCGTAGATGTGGCAGTAGCCCCGTTCGCGCCCGCCGAATACAACATCTTGGATGTCGAGTGGATTCACTATCCCGAAATGTTTGCGACACCAGAAGTGATTGTGACGGAGGGAATTGGTATCGGAGACGAGATAGCGGTTATTGGCCTATTCACCCGATTTTCGGGGAAGGGTCGTCATTTCCCGATTGCTAGGATTGGGAACTTGGCGATGCTCCCGACAGAACGCATTCCTGTCGGAGGATTCGCCCCGATGGAAGCCTATTTAGCGGAGGGTCGTTCCATTGGTGGTTTGAGCGGCTCTCCAGTTTTTGTACGTAAAACCGTCAACACTACTCTGCCCCACTCGGGCGACCAACCTTTTGCTGGCACCGGGAGAATTTACTTCATCGGACTAATACACGGCCACTGGGACCTCTCGAAGGATTTGAGCATTGCGCAGGCAGAAGCCGTGAACATGGGTATTTCCATCATTGTTCCTGCGCATAAAATATGGGAGGTCGTGAATCAACCTGAATTAGCGGAGCAGCGAGCGAACTATGATATGGAGGTAGGTAAAGAGAAACTTCGCGCCAAAGACTCTAACGCTCCCCATTCTGATTTATAAGCCCTCCAACGTCATGGCCGTCTTCTGAGGACACAACTATGAGTTACACTTTCGGTGTAATGGGGAATCTACTGGTGTTGGCTGCCGAAGCCGTGTCCACAGGGATTATCTTTATCGCTGGCAGCGTTCTGCTTCTTCCAATAATTCTGACCTTCTGCCTTGGTTGGTTTGCGCTGCATTCCCGTGAAAGAGAACAAATAAAAGAGTGGCTGGTCTGGCGAGGACTAGGGCGATTTGTTCTGGCGGTTACGGTCGCGGGTTGGTGGGTGACTTGGGATTTGGGTGGTCGCTCCGAAATGCCCGCCGCATTGACGCGACAATTTTCGGGGACTTTCGACGCCTCCAGCTTGGAGGTTCTTCTTTTCTGGCTGCTTCCAGTTGTAAGTCTGTTCGTGTTTCTCGTCACTTGCTACGTCGTGGACAGAACGGTCTTGAAGCTACGATGGTCTTTCTCTGCATTGCTTCGCCGAGCATGGTGGAGACTCGTGAGTTTTGTGATTCCGCTCTTAATGGTTGCCTCCGGGTTCACGCTCGTTTTCAGTGGAAAAATTGTCGGGACGGTGTGGTTGATAATCGCTGGCATAGTCTCCCGAGTTGCCACGGCATTCCTCAGGAGAGCCGAAGGAATGAAACTCAACCGTCTGAAATCTGGCGAACTTCGAAACAGAGCGTTGAAGATGTCAGGCCACATGGGAGTGGCAATTAGTCGGGTTTACATCGTTCCTGCTGGAAAGGGACATCTGACGAATGCCTATGGCTTGTCGAATGCAATCGGTCTCACAGACAGCTTGGGACAACATCTGAGCAAAACGCAGATGGACTACGTCATGGCTCACGAGTTGGCACACGTGAAGCTAAGGCACGGGCGTAAGGACTTTCTGTTGGTGCTGACAATCTACTCCGCTCTTGTTCTGATTCTGTTTCGGTTTTCCCAACATGCGATGGCTCTACAGCCGGTCGCTGAAATCACCGTAATTATTGGTCCTTTGGTCGCAATTTACTATTTGTCACGACGTTTCGAATATGCTGCCGACAGAGTAGCGGTGGGTTTCACCGGCGAGCCGGAAATAGCCATCAAGGCGCTAGCAAATCTCCACACAATCCACGAAGTGCCCGCTCAGTGCGATAGATTCACAGGATTGTTTATGACGCATCCCTCGCTCGCAGACCGAGTAGAAGCCATTGCACGCGTCGGTCAGATACCCAGTGAACGTCTGAGCAAGATAATGGACGATGCCTTGGGTGCTCATCAGGGGTTTGTACAGCAACGATAGATTCTGAACGAATCCTCACTTCGAGTGTGGAGATGATGTTCACATTTCGTAATGCAGATTTAGCTCAGACGGTCGAAGAGGAAGGGTTCTCTATCGTGTCTTCTTGCCTCGATGAAGAGACCGTCCAACGTCTTAGTGCGGAGCTAGGCGAATCCTCACACGCGAAGCGGAACCTTTTGGCACTGCCAATCGTCCGGGAGTTGGCTGCCTCCGTTCCCGTTCGGACAACGGCGGAGGCGGTCCTCGGAAAGCACTGCTTCGCAGTCAAAGGGACGTTCTTCAACAAGACGCAGGAGTCGAACTGGAAGGTAGCTTGGCACCAAGACCTGACGATTATGGTTCGGGAGCGCAAGGAAGTTGCAGGGTTCGGTCCGTGGACGGTCAAAGAGGGCATCGTTCACGTGCAGCCACCAGCAGATGTCATGAGTCGCATCCTCGCAGTCAGGCTGCATTTGGACGAAAACGGACTGGACAATGGCCCCCTTCGAGTTTTGTCCGGCTCCCATCGGCAGGGCCGTTTCTCTGCCGAGGAGATTGCAGAATGGTCACGGCGGAACAACATTACGTGCACGGTCCGACGGGGAGGCGCTTTGCTCATGCGGCCCTTGCTTCTTCATGCATCGTCTGCTTGTCTTGTTCCCAAACCAAGAAGGGTAATTCATCTCGAATTCACTGCGGACGAATTGCCAGAGGGTTTGGAGTGGTTTGACAAGGTCTAATCCCCCGGCCTTCTTCTGCAAACACTGACCGTCAGGAAGGACCGCATCTAGCTTTTCCCGGACATCGGGTCGGTCGAGAAGCTCGACCGCGACGAGGTTTCCGGCGACGACATCTAGAATCAGGAGTGCACCATCGTCTGGAAATAAACGCACGTTTCGGTGACCGGGACCGAAGCCACCTTTTGGCTTGGGCTTTGTGTAGAAAGTGCCGCAACCAATGTCATCCCGGCAGCGGCAACGGTCGAAAATAATCAAGGTGGGGACTTGGGCAGCTAGTTCGTGTTCGCTTTGCTCGTCGAGAAGTTGGCGAAGCTCGGCTGCGAAGGACGGGAGTACGTCAGGAAGAAGCAGTCGTTTTTCGGTTTGTTGGTTCATGGAAACCATTGATTCGTTGGTCGCTTTGTCCACCATTGCTATCGTCCCTAAAGAGGGACGTGTAGCTGGTTTTCTCGTGGGTCTGGCTAATTAGCCGAACGCAATTTGGTTAAACCTCGCATCGCCGCCGTGAATATAATCGTATCGCAAATCGTTGAGCGAGTAGTGAGAGGGCTGCACAGGGAACTTGAACCAATTCAACAACTTAGATTTTTACTGCCGCAGTTCGGGACCAGGAGGTCGAAGGTTCAAATCCTTTCGCCCCGACCACTTTTCCCCTTCCCTCTCATACGCTTACGCGGTTGCGACGCAAACGTGTTCTACGAAATTCGTAGCGCAACGTAGCGCAAT